>PDWI01000245.1_pt1 | contig 83871 bp, 76 predicted proteins | sample 1430891 | NCBI WGS metagenome assembly PDWI01 (sample SAMN01162508, study PRJNA174530) | Oral metagenome, whole genome shotgun sequencing project. | biome: Marine environment; feature: Marine mammal; material: Swab sample of the gingival sulcus; isolation source: swab sample of gingival sulcus... | reverse complement strand
AACGAGATTCTGGATGTCAGGGGTGCATTCAATGATCGTGAGGATCTGACCATAGGCGAGGTGATGGATTTCTGGGAGCCGCTGGTGAAGAAGTACTCGAATGTCGAGTGGTGACGGGCGATGTTTCCGGGTGGTAATGCCGAAAAGAGCCATGGATGGGCTCTCGGCCACACGGAAAAGTGATGCGAGCTACATATTCAGAGTGAATTGCATATCATGAACGACATGAAAAGAAGCGCGTTTGACATCTACTGCAATGAGTTGAATCAGGCAGTGGCCTGGTTGCTGTTCTTCTACTGTCAGGTTTGTGAAGATGGCCAGCTGGGTCTGGATCAAACAGTTTGTACATATGGTGATATTGGCAGTGGTAATTTTGATCCAGAGCCGTATGTGGACATTGAAATTGAATACCCCAACCTGGAGAATGAATATGATGTTGCGTTCATTCGACAGGCATCCGTAATTCATATCCTGTGCGATCTGGCAGATTCGGTCTGTGAGTCGGGTGTGGATGCTCAATACGACCCGGTGTACTCAAAAATGCATGAATTGAATTCTGCGGGCCGGCTGGGTGCAGTGCCTGAAGCAGAAGAGATCATGGGGCTTTTCAAGGGTGGAATGGACGATGATGAATTCAATTACGCACGTTACAATACCCTCATTGATCAGGTATACCAGAAATACATCCATTCCTGGTGGTTGTCGGTGCCGGTGCCCAGTGTGCTCAGAGAGGCGATCGAGGCCTCAAGGATTCCCGGCGAAAAGGAGGCGGGGTTGTCTTGATGGATGCCTGTCAGATCTGAGTTGCTCCCGGTCATCGGGTATTCCTGCAATCGCTCGAAGCTTCATCCGTTTTATGCTCAGGGACAACATCGGAGCGATACGTTCGATATGCCGGGGCATCCGTGTGTTCCCGGTGGCGCATGGCGACGACGACAGGACAGGATGTAGTGAGGTTGTCGCGCACGTAGCGGATGGCATCGCCCCGCCGATCGAGCACGGCCGATTTCAGGTTGTCGCAGAGCAGCATGCGCGGGACGTGGTCGTAGTACTCGCAGACCGAGCGGTGCTCTTGCTGTCTGATGGGCGTGTGTGCGGCAGTGAATCAACTTTCGGCAACGGCGGTGAACCCTGATCCGTTGCTTTCCGGCGTTGTCGTGAATGGTGTCGGGCCTGACGGGCAGCGGCACGCTCGCGTCCCTTGAGTGATTGTGCGAGGTGAAGATCAGGGAATAGAGTGCCGATACGGAGATGGCTGTCCTGTACGGCAAGGGGGGGGCGTGGCGCCGGTGGTGGTCCTGCAAGATCAATCGACCGGTGTCACGCCTTTCCGCTCTGGTCGGCGCCTTGATGACCGAACGGCCTTTCTGCCGCCATGCGCCTTCTCACACACTCGGCATTCTGCTGATGCCGGCGGTTTCTTCAGGCTGCGTTACGCGATTCCGGTAATTTGTCTGTTTGACGGATCAGCGGGTTTCGCCAGCGAGCCGCAAGGCTTCATCGATGAGCGCCTGTGAAATGCGGTAGCCGTTGGCCTGCATCCGATCCAATGTGGGTGCAATGCGTTCGAGCTTGCCGGTTCGCTTGGCTTGCAGCAGCACACCCAGCACGCCGAACAGGGATACGCCTTGGCGGATCGCGGTTTGGCGGCCACGGCGCTCGTCCATCAGAACGCCGCAGCCCAGTGCGTGCGCCAGGCTCAGGACTTGCGCTTCACCTTCGTCGAGGTGACTGGCGGCGGCAGCGAATACGTTGAGTTCCGGACTTCTTCATGTGACACCTCTCGACACATCATTGCTTCAGGAAGGTGTCTACGAAACCGGGGGAGGTTCACCACATGCGAACCCCATGGGACGTATTGCGTCAGGGAGAATGCCCTACCGGCACCATCCAGACCCGTGCCGCCGCCTGTTCCGACGAAAACAGCAGCGTGTCGTTGGCGAGCAGCGTCATGGCTTCGGCCTGCGGGAGTGCATGGCGGTGAATGCGGCGGCCCGGGCGGGAAAAGGCATCGGCCCAGGATTCCTCGGCGGCTCGCTGGTACTCGAGAATCGTGCGGTAGGTGAGTACCCAGGCGCGCCGATCGTCGTCGGCGAAGTCGAGCGCCGTGACGCTGCCGAGGTCCACGTTGGCAAGATGCGCCGCGAAGCGTGCTTCGAGCGAAGGGGCGCGCCGCGCCAGTGCGCCGAGGCGGATCAGGGTCAGTTTCACTTCGAGCGGTTCTCCGAGCGGTTCGCCGAGCGGTTCGCCGAGCGGTTCGCCGCTGGTGCCGGTGGAGACGGCGGCGAACGATGATCCTGGCGCCCCGGTCCCAGCTTCGGCTTCGGCCCCGGCGCGTGATGCACCTGTGGCATCGGCGGTCGAACCCTGTGTTGCGGGAACAGCGGCGGCGATATGAGGTTCGGTGAAGATTTCGGCCAGTGTTTTGTCGAGGGGCTCGGCAAGACCGTAGAGCTGCGCGGAAGCAACGGCGCCACCCGTCACGCCCTCCTTGCTGATCAGGAACAGGCGCCCTCGGCTGACGGCCATGGCCTCGGCGTCACGCGCGCCATCGGGGTACTCGAGAACCAGAGTGGCGCGGGGTGTCAGTGCAGGCCAGGCGTCGATGCGGCTGCCACTGCCGAGAAACGGTTCGTCGAAGAGATGAATGCGTATGTCATGGCGAAGTCGTCTGTTGTCACCGATGTCGGCAACCAGCAACATCGGGCGACCGCCGATCTCGGCGCTGTCCAGTGCTTCGAAATCGTTGTTGGGAATGTCGAGTGCCCAGCCACCGACCTGCTGGCCGCGGGTGTCGAGGGCGTAGAGACGAGCTGCATTCCCACCGTCGTTGACGGCGAAGACGAGATCGTTCCGGTGTCGTGCGCGGGCCAGTCCGCTGAGTTCGCTGAGCCCTGCCGGCGAGAGCCGGCCCAGTTGCCGGGTAATGCCCGAGTTTCGCGGTGGTGTGGCCGGCGCCGGATGCTGCTGTACTCCGCTTGCCGGGCTCGATCTGCCGGGTCCACCTGCGGCTGTGTTCGTGGCTGTGGCGAGATGATCTTCCGGCTCGGTGTTCCCGCCCGGCGTGATCGGACCGGCCAGCGAGTTGCTGCTCGGGTCGTCGATCAGAACCAGTTGCCGGTCGGGCGTTCCGACATCGGGTCGGGTGGCTCGCGGGGCAACGGAATGCACGACGCAGCCGGCCAGCACGCCGAGCACCGCCAGGGCGGCCAGCGGTGGTGTCGGCAATATCGACAGCCGCGATGAGCGTGGTGGCGCAGACAGGGATGCAGTGTCGACTGTCTGATGGTGTGTCTCGACCGATGGTGCAGGCATCAGGGCAGATCGCGAGTATTCGTCTCGTCAATAGCGGCATGTTCGTCCTGTGCTGCAGCGAAAAGTTGCCTGAGTTCCCGAAACAGCTCTCGTGCCGCCCGCGGCGGCTTGCCCGTCGACTGCTCCGCCAGAGCCTGGCGCTGCAGTTGGCGAAGGCGCTGGCTGTCGGCGCCCGTGTGGCTGTCGAGGAGCGCGGTCAGCGCGGCCGCGGGCGTTTCTTCGGCAACCTTGCCGAGCAACCGGTCGCGCCACTGTTCAAGCAGGTGGTGCCGGCGGATCTCGAGTCGCGCTGCGTTGCGCTCTTTCTCGAGGGCGGCCCGGAGTGGTGCGAGGTCGATTTGCCGCATTCGTCTGGCCAGATAGCCGAGTTGTCGTTTTTTTGCCCCATGCCGGCTGATGCGCTGCAGCTCGTCCACGGCGCTGCGTACGTCGTCGGGAATCGGCAGGGTGTCGAGTGTCGATGCCGGCAGTGCCGCGAGCTCTTCGCCGAGCGCTCGAACCGCGTCAGTATCACGTTTGCGCTGGCTCTTGCTCGGCTCGGGCGGAAACGCGTCGGCAGCATCATCCGGGTCGGCACTTGCCGAATGGTCATTCTGGTCTATCATCCTGCGGAGTGTGGTCGGTTGCTGGTGAGCAGAGGCAAACACCTGTGCTTTCAGTGAAAGGACTTGATGGCGTCGTTGTTTTTTTGCGACAATAGCTCAATACTGCATCGCAGATGCCATTGACTGTCTTCCGAGGCCATCCCACGGCATGTTCCGCCTGAACTGCATCCTGTCCAGTCTGCTGTTGACCCTGTCGACCGCAGGCGCGGTGCATGCACAATCAGGTCGAACGCCGGACAGTGTGGATCAGCGCAGCGGCTTCGGCAGTCCTGCCATCATGTTCATCGACCCTTACAGCTTCGATGATCGTGAACTCGATAGTATCCGCTATTCTCGCGTCGAATTGCCGGAAGCGCCGGATCGGCAGACCGAGTTTTCCCTGCGGGTGCATCCCGGGCGTTTCGAATTCTCGCGCAACGGCGGCTATGGGCTTGGCCTGATCACCGGTTCGCGCCTGGCGCTCGAAAGCCGCGAGCATGATCGTCTGCTCGAGGTCGACGTGCCGCAGATCAACCACGGTCTGGCCTATTCGGCGGGCGTCCGGTTCGAACACGAGAACGAGCGCATCGATGGCACTGCCTATGTCAGTTCAAGCCTGCTCGGTCTTTCCTACGGTCGGCTCGGGCGCCTCTGGTATGGCGGTATCGACGTCAACCTCGAATACTTCGATGACGAACGGCACGGTGCCGAACAGCCCGATGTGCTGTCACTCGATTTCACCACGGGCCGGCGTCTCGGGCTCACCGGTCTCGACGCCGGTTCGCCGCTGTGGATGCTATCGCTGCAGGGGAACTTCGACGTTCACGACGTCGATGCCATGCCCGAACAGGAAGACACCCTCGGCCCCGGCGCCTGGTACCTGAACCCGAGTCTGTTCTGGGAACGGCCCAGCTTCACCTTCTCGGCGCAGATGCAGTTGCCGGTGGAGTTCGATTCCGCCGCAGAAGCGCTGGACGAACCCGACTACGGCCTCAGGGCGGTGTTCGAGAAACGTTTCTGACGCATTGCACAGCCGGTTTTTCCTCCCGTTTCCTCGACGCAGAAGCCAGGAACGCGCAGGAGCCAGGAACGATACTCCTCTCCGTGACGCGCCGCCGCTAGTTGGCGCACAAGCCCCGGACAGCTGCCGCCCGCTGTTGCTGTTACTGGTTGTCTGCCTCGCGTGCTCGCGTCTGCCGGTTTTCAAGATCGATGAGTTTCAGGCGCGCCACGAGCTTACCGCGCTTCCGCTGCTCGATCCGGATCGGCATGTAGTCGAGTGAAGGCGCGAACCAGGTGGTGGTGGTGCGGCTGCCACCGGCGGCGTTGCGGTTGGTGACGCGAATGGTTTCGATGTCGCCGAGGGGGGTCTTGAGGAGTTCATTGCCTTCGTTGATCAATTCGACATTCTTGATGCGATGGTTGTCGAACACCTTGATCGTGGCGCCGTAGAAGTCGTGACGCAGCGCGTTCATCATGAGCAGCGTGACCGACAGGCGGTCTATGACCGGAGCGGCGAAGTCGAAGGTTGCGGTCTCTCCGCGGTAGGTCGAGGTGATTGCACGCGCCTCCCAGTCCCAGGTGGCGTCAACCGACCGACGCCGTTCCTTGTCCTGCCGGTACTTGTAGTCGATCGACTGCAGTTCCACGCCGTTTTCGCTGTCGACGATCCGGAAGTGGCTTTCCTCGAGAATGTGCCCCTTGCCGGCGAGTTTGAACACGCCTCGCGGGCGAGTCTGCAGGACGTAGTGCCAGCTGTCATCCTCGTTTTCCGACAGTACGAGTTCGGCATTGCCGGCGGTCAGAATGTTGTTGCCGACGTCGTAGATGACGCGAAAGGGAGCGATGTCCTCGCGCTTGAGCGTCTGGGCATGGCCACTGACGGGACCAAGGACGATGGCGGCGCCGAGGCAGGCGGCCAGCAGGGAAAATGCTTTCATCTGATATTCGCTCGATTTCCTGAACCGTCGGCTTCGACAAGCCGTTGCAGTGTCTCTGTATATAGCTGGTGCTCGCCGGCAAGCACGCGGGCAGCCAGCGACGCGGGAGTGTCTCCCGGCTCGATCGCCACCTTGAACTGTCCGACTACCTCGCCGGCATCAAGTTCGGCGGTCACGATGTGGACGCTGGCACCGGCTTCGCGGTCACCGGCGGCGATAGCGCGTGCATGCGTGTCGAGCCCGCGGTATTTCGGCAGCAGCGACGGGTGAATGTTCAGAATCCGCCCGGGCCAGTGGTCGAGGAATGTCGGTCCGAGTATTCGCATGAACCCTGCGAGCAGCACCCAGTCGGGACGGGCTGCCTCGACCTCGCGAGCCAGCGCGGTATCGAATGCCTCGCGGGTCGCGAATGCGCTGTGATCGACCACGGCGGTCGGGAGACCGAGTGCCCTGGCGCTTTCAAGGCCCGCCGCGTCAGGACGGTTGCTGACGACGAGCGCGATCGATGCCGACAGTTTTCCGTTCCGGCAGGCTTCGGCGATGGCCAGCATGTTGGAACCGCGACCCGAGATCAGGATCACGAGACGGGCAGGCGCTTTCGTTGCCGGTGTTCGAACGTCGCTCACAGCCGCCAACTCAGCCTTGTCCGTTGAAATGCACGGCCGGTTGTGCCTGTGCACTGCGTACCACGCGGCCGATGACTGCAACGTCTTCGCCGGCGGCGTCGAGTGCGGCGATGGCCGCGTCGGCATCGGCAGGTGCCACGACGGCCACCATGCCGATGCCGCAATTGAAGGTTCGGTACATTTCCGTCTCACTGATGTTGCCGGCTTCCTGCAACCAGTTGAACACCGCCGGCCAGTGCCAGGTGCCGGTGTCGATGACGGCATCGAGTCCTTCGGGCAGCACCCGTGGCAGGTTTTCGGTCAGTCCACCTCCGGTGATGTGCGCCAGAGCTCGCACCGGTATTGTCTGCAACAGCGAACGGATGGCCGGTACATAGATGCGTGTCGGAGCAAGCAGGGCATCGCCTGCGCTGATGTTACCTGTCCCCGGCAACATCGTCTCCAGCGATCCAGCTGACTCGGCGAGCACTCGCCGAATCAGCGAATAGCCATTCGAGTGTGGCCCCGACGAGGCAAGGCCGAGCAGCAGATCACCCTCGGCAACGGCACTGCCATCGAGAATGGCGGACTTTTCGATGATGCCGACGGCAAAGCCTGCAAGGTCGTAGTCGCCCCGGGCGTACATGCCGGGCATCTCCGCCGTCTCGCCGCCGAGGAGTGCGCAGGAGGCCTGCCGGCAGCCGTCGGCGATGCCACGAATGACCGTCTCGGCATGATCGAGGTCGAGCTTGCCCGTGGCGAAATAGTCGAGAAACCAGAGCGGCTCGGCACCGCAGACGAGAATGTCGTTGACGCACATCGCCACGAGGTCGATGCCGATGGTGTCGTGGCGCCCGAGTTCGATGGCGAGCTTCAGCTTGGTGCCGACACCGTCGGTGCCCGATACCAGTACCGGCTCGCGATACCCCGAGGGCAGTTCGAACAAGCCCCCGAAGCCGCCGATGCCGCCGAGCACGCCAGCAGTGCGCGTGGCGCGCACAAGCGGTCTGATGCGTTCGACGAGGGCATTGCCCGCAGCAATGTCGACGCCGGCGTCGGCGTAGGTCAGGGTCGGGCGTGTGCTGTTTCGGCTCATGTGAATGGGTTTGGCTGCATCTGCGATAATGATACGCGCTAACGTTGCCCCGATCGCTGTTCGGGAGTAACCGGCAGCCTGCTTTTGCGTTCGATCGAGAACCCTGCTCATGCCACATGTCTTCTTCCTTCGAGGCCTGGTTCGCCTGCTTGCCATGCTGATGGTGCTGTACCCGCCTGCGAGTATCGCGGCACAGGGCGATGGCTACAGCGCCGAGGTGGCCGTGGCCGATCGCGGAGCGAAGGAGCAGAAAGCCGCCTGGCGCCTGGCCCTGCGGCGGGTGCTGCTCGACAACAGCACCGACAAGACCTTGCTCAACCGAGACGCCATTCGAGACGCGCTGGCCGAACCGGCGGACTATGTGGCGGCCCACGATTACAACACCCCGGAACCCGGTACGGTGCTGCCGGCGGATACGCTCATCACCGATCAGGTGCGTGCCAGCGGCCAGGCCACCGAACTCATGCTGGTACATTTCGATCGTGCCCTGGTGCGGCAACTGATCGAAGACAGCCGCGAGAGCGATGATGCTGCGGACGCTGCTTCCACCGCGGCCGTGGCGCCACCGACAAGCGCCATGCTGTGGCTCCTCATCGACGACGGCATGCGTGACGTGCGTCTGGGCGACTCGGCGGCAACCAATGTTGCGTCGCGAGCGCGCGAGATCGCCGGCGCGAGTGGCTTCTCGCTGACGCTGCCGACAGGAGATGACGAAGACCGCACCGCGCTGCCGGATGACGCGCTGCGCGCCCTTGACGCCGATACCCTGCTTGCCGCCACCGAACGCTACCAGCAGCCACGGATTCTCGCCGGCTTGCTCGAGCGCGCTCAGCCGAGTGGTTGGCTGGGTACCTGGCTGCTTGTCGAAAAAGGAGAGGATGACGGACAGCAGGAGCAGGACGGGCAGCAGGACGAGCGGCGCGAATCGCGCGAATCGCGTGAGGCGGAAACCCTCGATGAGGCCCTGCAGCAAGGTCTCGCGCTTCTCTCGAATGCGGCAACGCCGATGGCCAGCTATGAGTACGGAGGCCGTGCGGGTTCGAACACCGAAGGCCTCGTCTGGGTGTCCACGCTGCAGGATCTTGCCAGCTACAACCGTGTGATGACGCTGCTTTCCGATGTCGAGGAGGTGGCTACGGTGTATCCGCGCTCGGTCGACGACAGCGGCACCGTCTTTGCCGTCATGCCGAGATCGGCCCTCGTGGCCGTCGAGCAGGCAATGATCCAGAGCGGTGACTTCCGGCGCACTGCACCGCCGGCCACGAAGGAAAACTCGCCGGCGCGCTTTGCCGATGTCGCGGTGGATTATCTTCGTCGCTGAGGCTGCCGGGCTACCTGCATTCGCTGATCGGCATGCACCCTCAGCTCACCTTGCCATTCGATGGTGCCGGAGGCGCCCGCCTCGAGAACTTCCACGTCGATGACGGTAACGTCGTTGCGCGTGACAGCGTCGAGGCGCTGGTCGGTGAGGCACTCGGTTCACGCCAGTTGTATCTGTGGGGTTCGGAAGGAGCCGGGAAGTCCCATCTGCTGGTCGCTGCCTGCCATGCGGCACATCGTGCGGGCAAGCGCGTGGCCCTGCTCACCGCGGCGCTGGTGGGCGAGCCCGAAATGCTCGAAGGGCTCGAGCAGGCGGATCTTGTCTGCATCGACGACCTGCAGGTGCTCGACAGGCAGGCCGAAGAACCGTTGTTTCATTTCATCAACCGTTGCCACGAGCGTGGAGTGCTGCTGTTGATTGCCGCCGAACGCGCACCCGAGGCGCTCGATCTCTCGCTTCGGGATCTGGTCACGCGTCTCGCCTGGGGCCCCGTGTTCCAGTTGCCGCAGCTTGGTGAAGCCGGTCTCGCCGACGCGATTCGCGCGGAGTTCTCCCACCGTTCGCTCGCGGTGCGTGACGACCTCGTGGCTTGGATGCTCAAACGCCTGCCACGCAGGCTCGGGCTTCTGAAACCGCTGATCGATGCCGTGGACGAGGCATCGTTGCAGACCGGTCGCCGCGTCACCATCCCGCTGGTGCGCGAGGTGCTGCAGGACGTGCAGGCACTCGAAGACGCGGCGGCTGTCAGGGATGCTTGATGCTGTCCTTCCTCTGCTCGGGCGGGGTTGGGGTATGGCGCGCATAAAGGCTCGCACCGATGAGCAGCAGCAGGCTGAACAGGATCATCAGCAGCGCCAGTGTGCGTTCGAGCCCGATCCGGTTCCAGGCGGTATCGACGCCGACGATGAAGTACGGCAGCGCCAGGAACCCCACCCACTGATGCGTGTAGCGGCGCGCGTGCAGGATGCCTCGGAGCGGTAGCAGCAGAGGCAGGGCAAGTGCCGCCAGCGGCAGTACCCGTGGTACACGCTCGGGTGGCGCCAGCCAGGTGAACCAGCACAGGATCAGTGCCAGCAAGCCGAAATACCCCGTCAGCGTCAGCCAGCGGGCGCGCCGTGCCTTCACGGGGTTGGCCACGCGCGGTCTTTTCAAGCTCAGACCCCCTGCAACCCGCGCGTGGCCTCGGCAAAACGTGCCACGCGTGCACCGAGTGCCCGGCAGAGTGTTTCCTCGGCGGTATCCAGCGGTTCCGTGCCGGATTCACCCGAGACGTGGCTGGCACCATAAGGGGTGCCGCCGCGTGTGGTCTGCATGAGTTCGGGCTCGGAGTAGGGCAGGCCGAGAATCAGCATGCCGTGATGCAGAAGTGGTGTGAGCATGGTCAGAAGGGTCTGCTCCTGGCCGCCGTGCATGCTGCCGGTCGAGGTGAAGGCGGCGGCGGGCTTGCCACGCAGGCCGCCACTGAACCACAACGGCGTGCTCTGGTCGATGAAGTGCTTCATTGCGGCCGACATGAGGCCGAAATGGGTGGGGCTGCCGAGGATCAGGCCGTCGCAATCGGCGAGGTCCTGCTGTTCGGCCCAGGGTGCGCCCGTTGCAGGCACTTCCGGCAGACGTTCGCTCTGCCGCTCACCCACTTTGGGCACGGCACGCACGACGGCTTCGGCATTTGCCACCGAGTTCACACCCCGTGCGACACGCTGTGCCATGCGATAGGTATTGCCCGATTCCGTGTCGTAGAGAATCAGGATGCGGCTCGGATTTGTGGTCGTGCGCATGTTCATGGTGCCGAGTGTGTCACATCGGGCGTGGTCGTGGCTTGCACTTGACGCCATCCTGCCGATAGCCGGTTCGACGCCTGCACACCTTGACCTTGAACCGCTCACCATCGTGCTCATCGAAGATGCCAGACGCTTTGCGAACCCCGCTACCGGCAGGCTCGAGCTTGCCGCCGTGCTCGATGGCCTGCTCATCGATGGCCTGGTGGAAGAGAGCAGCGCCAGCCTCCTGCGATCGATAGCGGCCCGCGAGGACGGTCGCGGGACGTCTCAGGGGCCGCTCGAGCGTATTGCCGCGAGTGGCTGGCACAGCGCACGCGACCCCGAGCAGAAGGTCGACCTCGATTTCCTGACCCGCTGGCTGGCGCAGAAGGTGGGTCTGCCCTGGCGCAGAATCGATCCTCTGAAGATCGATGTGCCGGCCGTGACCGCCGTGGCTTCCCACGCCTACGCCAGCCGCTTCAACGTGATCTGCGTGAAGGTGGCAGACGATCATGTGGTGTTCGGCACCGCCGAGCCCTTCTACGACGAGTGGCAGCGGGAATTGCAGTCGGCGATCGGCAAGGAGATTCGCCTCGTCATCTGCAATCCTGCCGACATCCGGCGTTACCTGAACGAGCTCTACACCGTGTCGAAGTCGGTGCTCGGCGCCAGCAGAGATCAGATGGCCGGCCAGTCGAGCGCCATCCAGAATCTCGAGCAGCTCATGGAACTCGGGCGCGGGGGCAAGCTCGACGCGAACGACAGCCATGTGGTCAGTCTCGTCGACTGGCTGCTGCAGTATGCCTACGAGCAGCGCGCGAGCGACATTCATCTCGAACCACGGCGCAACACCGGCATCGTGCGCTTTCGTATCGATGGCGTGATGCAGAAGGTCTACGACATGCCGGCGCCGGTCATGGCAGCGGTGACGAGTCGCCTGAAGATCGTCGGGCGCATGGACGTGGCCGAAAAGCGTCGCCCGCAGGACGGGCGTCTGAAGACCCGCAACGCCGAGAACAAGGAAGTGGAGCTGCGAATCTCCACCATGCCGACGGCCTTCGGCGAGAAGATGGTCATGCGCATCTTCGATCCCGAAGTGCTGGTCAAGGATCAGGCGCAGCTCGGTTTCGATGGGCGCGAAGCCAGGATCTGGAACGAGATGATCCGCCAGCCCAACGGCATTCTGCTGGTGACGGGGCCCACGGGCTCGGGCAAGACCACCACGCTCTATTCGAGTCTGAAGCTTCTCGCCACGCCCGACGTGAACGTCTGCACCATCGAGGATCCGATCGAACTCGTGGTGCCGGCCTTCAATCAGATGCAGGTTCAGCACAACATCGACCTCGACTTCGCCTCGGGTGTCAGGACGCTGCTTCGACAGGACCCCGACATCATCATGGTGGGCGAGATCCGTGATCTCGAAACGGCGCAGATGGCCGTGCAGGCGGCACTCACGGGGCACCTCGTGCTCTCCACCCTGCATACCAATGACGCCTGCTCCGCGGTCACGCGACTGATGGAACTCGGCATTCCCTACTACCTCATTCGCTCTACCCTGATCGGCGTCATCGCCCAGCGTCTCGTGCGTACCTTCTGCCCGCACTGCATGACCGAGAAGCCCGTGGATGCCGACGAGTGGAATACAGCCATGGCCCCCTGGAAGGCACCGGCACCGGCAACGCTGAAGAGTTCGGTGGGTTGCCTCGAGTGTCGCCAGAGTGGTTACCTCGGACGTGCCGGCATCTACGAACTCCTGCAGATGACACCCAGGATCAAGGAAATGATCCGGCCCGACGTGCATCTCGAGGATCTGCGCCGGCAGGCCTACCGGGACGGCATGCGGCCGCTTCGCATCAGCGGGCTCGGCAAGGTCGCGCAGGGACGCACGAGCTACGAAGAGATCTTCAAGGTATCTCCGGCACCGTTGCTGGGCTAGGAACGACCCGGTCACATTGCCGTCCGCCTGATGTGAACGGGAACCGGTTTTCGGGGATTGTGCTTCCGCTACAATGCCTCATCCCCGCAAGAAAGCCCTGTCAACGTGTACCGAACTCTTCTGTCTGCTTTCCGGTTCAAGACCCTTTCGATCCTGTTTTCCGGCGTTCTCGTCGTCACCGTCACTGGTTGCAGCAGCGACAGCTCCGACGGGGGTGGCACGGACGACGGTGCGGGAGGCAGCACCGGAAACACGACGGGGACGGGAGGTGATTCCGGCGGCAGCACGGGCGGAGGAAGCACGGGCGGCGGCAGCACGGGCGGCGGCAGCACGGGCGGTGGTTCCGGTAGCGAGCTTGCGCCCCTGCCAGATCCGCCGCTCAGCGAGGGCCCCGCGGCCGACGATGATCCCGTTCCCTTCGACGCGGTTTTTCATACCGTTACCGACTATGCTCTGGTGCGCGATCCCGGGCCTCGGATCGAGACCGAAGTGGCAGCCGAGTTCAGTGAAGCCGATTTTCTTGCCGGCCTGCCGGAGGCTTCGGTCACGGTGCCGGCGGGTGTCGATGCCGCCACCAATGCCGCGCCTTATTTCGAGGGCCTCGCGAACGTGCGTGTGGCAGCCGGTGAACTGGTCGAGATTCGCTACGTGCCGCGCGACGCCGATGGCGGGCTTCCCGGCATGTACCATCAGGAACTGCCCCCGGGCGCGACCTTCGACGACAATCTCGACGGCACCAAGACCCTCCGCTGGCAGACCTACCAGGCCGATGTCGGCATCAACGACTTCGTGGTCGTGGCGATCGACCCCGCCAACGGTGGCTATCAGACCTCGCAGCCGGTGCTGATTGCCGTGGACCCGCCGAGTGATCCCGCCAGTGTGCCCAACGTGGCGCCGTCGATCGAACCGCGTTCGGCCTATACCGTGCGCGCAGGCGATCCGGTGTCCATGTTTCTCGTTCCCGCTGACCGGAACGGTACCGTCCCCACCATGGAACTCGTGGATCCGCCCGCAGGCGCCATGCTGACGCCTGATCCACGAACGCCGGAGTGGCAGATTCTTCGCGTCGTGCCCGAAACGCCCGGCACCATGGTCATCGAGGTACTGACGCGCGACGCCGAGGATCCGACACTCACGGGCTCGGATGAGCTCGTCCTGAACGTTCTCGCGCCGGCCGCATTCGATCGTGCGGGCCCGCGGCTCAGGGACGCCGCGGCGAGTGCCGGCATCGCCTTCGGCAGCGCCATCTCGCCCGTGTTCTACATGCAGGCCGACGGTGGCATCTACGAAGCCATCGCGGGCAGCGAGTTCGGTGTGCTGACGCCGGAATTCTCGATGAAGTGGGAAGCGATCAATCCGTTGCCGGGGCGCTTCGAATTCGCCGACATGGACAATCTCATGAGCTTTGCCAGGGCCAACGGCATGGCGGTGCGCGGCCATCCACTGATCTGGTATCGCAGCCTGCCCGACTGGGTACGCGAGACGGCCGCTGCCGATCGCGAAGTCATCATGCGCGAGTTCATCGCGCGCGTCGTCGGCCGCTACGGCGATGAGGTTGCCTACTGGGATGTGGTGAACGAGCCGCTGGCCGACGATGGCAGCATGCGCAGCTCCGTCTGGTTCGATGCCATGGGTGAGAACTACATCGACGTGGCCTTCCGTCAGGCAAAGGCGCTCGACCCGACGGCGACGCTCGTGCTGAACGAGTTCGACATCGGCTTTGCCGGTCCGAAGTTCGATGGCCTGCTGGCGCTTCTCGATCGCTTGCTCGAACGTGAGGTGCCGATCGACGCCGTCGGCTTGCAGATGCACCTGTTCTCGAGCTTCGAGCAGTATGATGAACTGGCTGCCAACATGGCCGCAATCGCCGATCGCGGGCTCGACATTCACATCACCGAACTCGATGTCGCGCTCGTCGACGGTGACACGGATGACACGCAGGCAGCGGTCTATGCCGGCGTCGTCGACAAATGCCTCGCGCAGCCACGCTGCACCGTGCTGCAGACCTGGGGCTTCACCGATCGCTACTCCTTCCGTACCCGTCAGGATCCCCTCTACTTCGATCGTGACTACCAGGCAAAGCCCGCCTATCAGGCACTGCAGAACGCGCTGAGTGGAAACTGATGCCGTGAAACCCGCATGGCTGACAACCGCGCCACCCGTTTCGTGAACGGGGTGCCCTACGAGCGCCTGAGCATCGCCGTGGAAGGTGGTGAGCTTGCCGCCGGGCGCTGGGGCGAGGGCCGCAAGGTGGTGCTGGCATCGCACGGCATCACCGCCAATCACATGTCGTGGCAGGCCGTGGCCGAAACCTTGTTCCGGCACTCGGAGGGAGAGGTGTCGCTGCTTGCCCTCGATCACCGTGGGCGCGCCGGCAGCGCCGGTGTTTCCGGGCCCTGGGGCCTGTCACGTCATGCCGACGATCTCGCGCGCGTGCTCGACCATGCCGGTGTCGATTCAGCCGTGGTGGCCGGGCACTCGATGGGGGCATTCGTGGCAGCATTGTTTGCCGAGAACTGTCCTTCGCGCTGCGAGGCCTTGTTGCTGCTCGATGGGGGATTGCCGATACCGTTGCCCTTGCCACCGGGCGACATCGATGTCGAAGCCCTGGTACGGGCGGTGATCGGGCCGGCGCTCGCGCGGCTCGAGCATCACTGGCCCGACATCGAAGCCTATGTGGCTGACTTTGCCGAGCATCCTGCCTTTCAGCCGCCGAACCGTTTTTCCGATGCGGCTGATGCCTACGTGCGCCATGACGCCGTGGTCGGTGCCGATGGCAAGGTGCGCTCCAGCGTGGTCAGGGAGGCCGTGCTCGAGGACGGTGGCGCCGTGATCATCGACCCTGAACTTGCTCGAGCCATCGAACGCATCAATACACGGACCGAATTCCTCTGGGCTCCACGCGGGCTTGTCGATCAGGTGCCGGGCTTGTATTCCCCCGAATACCTGAAGGCGTATCTGCCCACACTCGCCCATGTGCAGTCGTCGCAAGTCGAGGACTGCAACCACTACACGATTCTCGTGGGAGAGGAAGAAGCAGGCATCGTGGCCCTGCACCTGCTGGCTCTGGCCGGGCTGTCAGCCTGAAGAGGGTTGATGCCGCGCCGCTGCGATGGCAAGCGCAAGCCAGGCGGCAATGAAGGCCAGTCCGCCCAGAGGCGTGATCATGCCGAGGCGCGTGATGCCCGTCAGCGCCATGAGGTAGAGGCTGCCGGAAAAGCAGAGAATGCCGACGGCGAACAACCAGGCGGCAATGGCCACCAGCCGAGCGTTGGCCAAGGGTGCAAGTGCCAGCGCGCAGATGGCGATTGCCAGACTGTGCCACACATGATACCGGTTGGCGGTCTGCCACCAGGCGTCGGCGCGCGCGTCGAGCCGCCCGTCGAGCGCATGTGCCGCGAAGGCACCGAGCATGACGGCAAGGGCTGCCGACAGGCAGGCGAGTAGCAGCAGGCGAGCAGCGTTGCGGTTCATCGGGCGAGAGTCTCGTGATGGCCATCACGTATGCGGGAAACGGACAACATACCGATATTCGTTGGCACGAGCGGCACGAGCAGGTCAGCGGCCGAGTTTCGCCAGCACTTCATCACGCCCGATGAGCGTGGCTTCCTCGTCACGCCGGCCCTTGTATTCCACCTTGTTCTCGCCGAGCAGCTTGTCACTGATCACGAAGCGGTGCGGGATGCCGATCAGTTCGAGGTCGGCAAACATGGCGCCCGGGCGCAGCGGGCGGTCGTCGAAGAGGACATCCACGCCTGCGTCGAGGAGTTCCTGATGGAGCGTTTCGGCCGCTGCCCGTACCGCTTCGGTCTTCGCCATGTTGATCGGTGCGATCACGGCCTCGAAGGGTGCGATGGCAGCGGGCCAGATCATGCCCCTGGCGTCGTGATTCTGTTCGATGGCGGCAGCGGCGATGCGTGTGATGCCGATGCCGTAGCATCCCATCAGGATGACGGTGTTCCTGCCGTTTTCGTCAGGGACGGCAAGGCCCATCTCCTCGCTGTAGGTATCGCCGAGCTGGAAGATGTGCCCGACTTCGATGCCGCGCACGATCCTGAGTGTGCCCTTGCCATCGGGGGAGGGGTCGCCGGCGACGACGTTGCGGATGTCGCGCACTTCGGGCTCGGGAAGATCGCGCCCCCAGTTCACGCCGGTAAGGTGTTCACCGTCGCGGTTGGCGCCGCAGCAGAAGTCGGCGAGGGCGGCTGCGTCGGCATCGGCAATCACGGGAATCGACAGGCCCACGGGGCCGACCGACCCCGGTTCGCTGCCGCTGGCGGCCTTGATTTCCGCAGGTGTGGCGAAGGCGAGGGGTGATGCCACTTCGGGCAGGTGTTCGGTCTTGATCTCGTTGAGGGAGTGATCGCCGCGCAGCACGAGTGCGACGAGCTGCTCGTCGCTGCCTTTCACGAGCAGGGTCTTGAGGGTGCGTTCGAGTGGCAGCGACAGGGCTGTCGACAGCTCTTCCATGGTGTGTACACCGGGCGTGGGAACGGTCTTCATGGCCTCGCTGGCGGCGCCGCGCGTGGCCGTGCAGATGGCTTCCGCCTTCTCCATGTTCGCCGCGTAGTCACTCTCGGTGGAATGCACCACGGCGTCTTCGCCGCTGTCGGCCAGCACGTGAAACTCGCGCGATTTCGCGCCGCCGATGCTGCCACTGTCGGCCACCACGTGACGGTAGTCGAGCCCGATCCGGTCGAAGATGCGGCAGTAGGCCTCGTGCATGATGTCGAAGCTTCGCTGCATGCCGTTTTCGTCGAGGTCGAAGGAGTAGGCGTCCTTCATGATGAACTCGCGCGCACGCATGACGCCGAAGCGCGGACGAATCTCGTCGCGGAACTTGGTCTGGATCTGGTAGAGGTTGATCGGCAGTTGCCTGTAGCTCTGGATCTCGCGTCGGGCGATATCGGTGACCACTTCCTCGTGGGTGGGGCCGAGGCAGAAATCGCGCTCGTGGCGGTCCTTCATGCGCAGGAGTTCGGGGCCGTATTTCTCCCAGCGTCCCGACTCCTGCCAGAGTTCGGCTGGCTGCACCGCGGGCATGAGAATCTCGAGTGCGCCGGCGCGGTCCATTTCCTCGCGCACGATGGTCTCGATCTTCCGCACTACCTTGAGCCCGAGCGGCAACCAGCTGTAGAGTCCGGAGCCGAGGCGGCGGATGAAGCCAGCGCGCATCATCAGCTGATGGCTGACGATTTCGGCGTCACCGGGTGTCTCGCGGGTGGTTCGGATGTGGTACTGGCTGGCGCGCATGGCTGTGAGGGGGTCGGGAAATGGCAGGATTCCGTCGCAGTATAGGGAGTTGTCTACCGGCGCGCAGCGGGCTTTGCGCGCGGCGGTAGAATGACGCCTGAGGACATGCCGGTTCACGGTGGTTGACAGCGGTGTCGAGGGGCTGGCACGGTGCTTTCGCAGGGCCTTCGGCCACCTGCATGTTTCCTGCAGCTTCCAGCGGCGTCACAAGGCGCTCCTGCAACTTCAAGGCGCACACAGGCGTCTGAACCGCTACCCCTTCGGTCACGACAGGAGTTTCACCGGCAATGCTCGACATCATCCGCGATTGGTACACGCGGAACTTCTCCGACCCGCAGGCCGCCATCCTGGTGCTGATGCTGCTGCTGATCTTCGGCAGCGTATGGATGTTCGGCCAGATCCTGATGCCGATGCTGGTGGCCATCGTGCTGGCCTACCTGCTCGAGGGCGTGGTTGCGATGCTGGTCAAGTTGCACGTGCCGCGCAGTATCGCGTCGGTGATCGTGCTGCTGTTCATCATCGCGCTCTCGGCGGTGATTCTCTTCGGCCTCGTGCCGATGCTCTCGCGCCAGCTCACGGGCCTCGTGCGCGAGGCTCCCGGCATGATTCAGAACATCCAGCAACAGTTGCTGCGGCTGCCCGAACGCTACCCCGAGGTGTTCACGGTCGAGCAGATCAATGACCTCATTGCCACGCTGCGATCCGAACTGGCTACCTTCACCCAGAACGTGCTGTCGTTTTCGATCGCGCGTATCGGCACCATCGCCGTCATTGCGGTCTACGTGGTGCTGGTGCCGCTGATGGTGTTCTTCGTTCTGAAGGACAAGGATCAGATACTCGCCTGGGCCGGCATGTTCGTGCCAAGACGCAGTGAACTGTCCTTTCGCGTATGGCGGGAGGTCGACCAGAAGATCGCCAACTACATCCGCGGCAAGGTCATCGAGATCTGCATTGTCTGGATTGTCACCTACGTGACCTTCGGCCTGATGGGCCTGAACTATGCGTTGCTGCTGAGCTTTCTCGTCGGTCTCTCGGTCATCGTTCCCTACGTGGGCGCCGTGGCCGTCACCGTGCCCGTGGCGCTGATCGCATTCTTTCAGTGGGGCATCGGCGCACAGCTCGGATGGCTGCTGATTGCCTATCAGGTCATCCAGATTCTCGACGGCAACCTGCTCGTGCCTCTGCTGTTCTCCGAAGTGGTGAACCTGCACCCGCTGGCCATCATTACCGCCGTGCTCATCTTCGGTGGTCTGTTCGGGCTCTGGGGTGTGTTCTTCGCCATACCACTCGCGACGCTCGTGCAGGCAGTGCTCAATGCCTGGCCCAAGGCGCGTGACGAGCAACGCGAAGCGCGCTCCGAGGACGTGGAAGCGGCCTGAACGGAGGCGAGGCCGTGAGCGAAGGCGAGGCGCCGTGAGCGGAGGCGAGGTGCCGGGCTCAGGTCGTGCTCAGAGCTCGCGCACGGCCGTGAGCACCTCGTCGACGTGTCCGGCAACCCTGACCTTGCGCCATTCCTGCCGGAGCACACCGTGCTCGTCGATCAGGAAAGTGCTGCGTTCGATGCCCTCGAACTCCTTGCCGTACATCTTCTTCAGACGGATGACGTCGTAGGCGCGGCAGATCTCGCCCGTTGCGTCGGAAAGGAGCGCGAACGGCAGTTCCTGCTTCGCCTTGAACTTCTCGTGGCTGGCAATCGAATCCTGCGAGATACCGAGAATCACGGCATTCTCTTCGGTAAAGGCCTCCGCGGCATCCCGAAAGTCGCGGCTTTCGGTGGTGCAGCCGGGGGTGGCGTCGCGCGGGTAGAAATACAGCACCACCTTGCGGCCGGCGAAGCCAGCCAGGGAGAGGGACTCATTACCCGTGGCAGGAAGGTCGAAGGCCGGGGCCGGGTTGCCGACGGTCGGGCCGGTGGTGCTGGTGTTGCTCATGGTGAACGGTGTCCGGTTTGTGGTGATCGGTCGAGTTGCGTGTGCTGCCAGCCGGCCTTGCCGCACTGGCAAACTGCTGGTGGCTGCTAGAATAGGCAGAGTATTCCCGTGAGGTATTCAAGCATGTTCAAGGGCAGCATGGTGGCCCTGGTCACCCCCATGAGCGACGATGGCGCCATCGACTTCGATGCCCTCGCGTCATTGATCGAATTCCACGTCGAGGCGGGTACCGATGCCATCGTGGCAGTGGGTACCAGCGGCGAATCCTCGACGCTCAGCGTGCCGGAGCACGCCACGGTCATTCGATTCGTGGTCGAGCACGCCGCCGGGCGCGTTCCGGTGATTGCCGGCACCGGTGCCAATGCCACTTCCGAAGCCATCGCACTCACCGAAAAGGCCAGGGACGATGGTGCCGATGCCTGCCTGCTGGTGACACCCTACTACAACAAGCCCAGCCAGGAAGGGCTGTTCCGGCACTTCGAAGCCGTCGCCCGGGCCGTGGCCATTCCCCAGATTCTCTACAACGTGCCGGGCCGTACCGCGCTCGACATGGCGCCCGAGACCACGGCGCGGCTCTCGTACATCGACAACATCGTCGGCATCAAGGAAGCCCTGGGCGAGGTGTCGCGCATTCGGGAACTGCTCGAGCGTTGCCGCGACGGCTTTCACGTCATCACGGGCGACGATGCCACGGCGATGGAAAGCATGCTGGCCGGTGGCCACGGGGATATCTCGGTCACCGCCAACGTGGTGCCGCGCGAGATGCATCTCATGTGCAAGGCGGCCATGGCGGGCAATCGTGCCGAGGCCGAGGCCATCGAGGCGCGCATCGCACCGCTGCACAAGGCGCTCTTTCTCGAATCCAACCCGATTCCGGTGAAATGGGCGCTGGCGGAGATGGGGCGCATCGGCCCGGGTATTCGCCTGCCGCTGACGCCACTCGCCGACGAATACCACGATGCGGTGCGTGCCGCGCTGAGCACGGCGGGTGTATCCGGCACCCAGACAACGACCGGCGCCAATGCCGAAGAGGCCATCGCATGAGTTCGGTGACGACACCTGCCGCAATGGCGGTCCGCTATGTGGTTCCCGTCATGGCGCTGTTGCTCGGTGCCTGCAGCGGACTCAGCAACCCCTATGGTCCCGATCGTGTCTACAGCGACAAATCGGAAGAGGCCGTTGCCCTGCAGGTGCCGCCGGGCCTCACCGACATCAGCGATGCCGAACAGTTCGTGCTGCCGGGCAACCGGCGCGGCGCGGTGTCACGCAATACCCTGCTGCCCGGTTTCGATTCGGTGCGCTTCGAGCGCGACGGTGGTCAGGCCTGGCTGGTGCTGAACCAGCCACCCGAAACGGTCTGGCCGCTGCTCCTTGCCTACCTGCGCCGTGAAGGGATCGCAGTTGCCAGCACCGAACCCGTCAACGGGCTCATCACCTCGCAATGGCAGGAATTCGATGGTGAAGGTGGTCTGCGTGCCCTCGTCGGTGGCGAAACCCGTCAACGTCTGGCGTTTCGGCTCGAACGTGACGGTGACGACGGCTCGCGCCTGTTCACCCGCGTACAGGTCGCGTCGGCCGAGCAGGCCCGTACGATCGGCGACACACCGAAATGGCCCAGGGCGGCACATGCACCGGAGAACACCAGCACCCTGCTGGCCGATCTGCTTGTCTTCTTCGGCGCCAGCGAACAGGAGGCGAGTGGCATTCTCTCGTCGTCGGCCGCCGAGGCGTTGTTCGAGGATGCCGAGGTGCTCAGCACCAATGCCGGCAGTGAACTTCTGATCCATCGTGGCTTCGTGCCTGCCTATCGCGACAGCCGCGCGGCGCTCGTGGCTCTCGGCTACGAAATCGTCAGCGAAGACGACGGCATCGGCCGTATCCGCTTCAACGATGGTGAACGTGATGTGATCCTTGCGCTCGCGGCGGAACATGTCAGTGCCGTGCGGGCACGTGTCCTCGACGCCGAAGGCGAACCGATGCCTGCCGCGCGCCGGGATGAACTCCTCGACGAACTCCAGGCGCAACTCGCCTGATGCTGGCCGTTGCGGCACTCGGCAGTGGCAGTTCGGGCAATGCCATCCTGCTGAAGTCGCGCGAGACCACGCTTCTCGTGGACTGCGGTTTCACGATGAAGGAACTGGTGGCTCGCATGGCCGGGCTCGGTGTCTCGCCCACCGGTATCGACGGGGTGCTCGTCTCGCACGAGCACGGCGATCACGTCAAGGGCGCGGGGCCACTCTCGCGCCGCTTCGATCTGCCGGTGTACTGCACACACGGCACCTGGCGGCAATCGCGTGACAATCGCTTTGCCCGCGTCGAACTCTTTCATGCACACGAGCCCTTCACCATCGGCGACATCATCGTCGACCCGTTTCCGACCCCGCATGATGCTGCTGAATCCTGTCAGTTCGTGTTCGAGTCGGGCGGCACCCGTTTCGCCACGGTGACCGATCTCGGTATGACCACGCCGCACGTGAAGGCCAAGCTCGCCGGCATCAACGGGCTCGTCGTCGAGTGCAACTACGACGAACACATGCTCAGGACGGGCCCATACCCGCCCTCGCTGCAGGCACGTATCCGCTCGAGTTACGGCCATCTCGGCAACGTGCAGGCAGCGGAACTGCTCGCCGAACTCGATCATGCCCATCTGTATCACATTCTCCTCGGGCATCTGTCCGAGAAGAACAACACCGGTGAGGTTGCCCGCGAAACCATCTGCGCCACGGTGCGCGAGCGGCAGGAGCGTATTGCGGTGCTGTCACAGCACCATGCCAGTGACTGGTTCGAGCTGTCGGCAGCGCCGGATCGCGCCCGCGCCGGATCGGACCGCCCCGGATCGGATCGTGCTGTGGTGGACAGCCCTGCCTCGGACCGCGCCGAATCGAAGCGCTCTGCAGCGGATGATCGCACCGCAGCAGAGCGCGCGGCATCGGTCTGCGTCTGACGAAAACCGCGGCGGCGTGCTCAGGCAGCGTTGATTTCGTCGTCGACCAGGCTCGCGATCTGCGCGCGCAGCCCCGCCTCGTCGAGTCCGCAATCGGCCAGGAGTTCTTCGCGGCTGCCGTGCTCGACGTAGCGATCGGGCAGACCGATGATGCGTACCGGCGTTGTATTGTTGACGCTGGCAAGGTGCTCGATCACGGCGGTACCGGCGCCGCCCGGAATCGCGTTTTCCTCGAGCGTGATCAGAAGCTCGTGCCCGGCGACAAGCTCGTCGATGAGGGCGGTATCGATGGGTTTGACGAAGCGCATGTTCACGACGGTGTAGCCGTTCTCGCGGCCGATGGTTTCGGCCGGCGCCACCATGGTGCCGAAGGCGAGAAGAGCGACACGCTTGCCTTCGAGGCGCGTTTCTGCCTTGCCGATCGGCAAGGCCGTCATGGCTGCTTCGACATGCACGCCCGGGCCCTTGCCACGCGGGTAGCGAACGGCGGTGGGGCCATCGATCTGCATGCCGGTGTAGAGCATCTGGCGGCATTCGTTTTCGTCGGCCGGTGCCATGATGATCATGTTCGGCAGGCAGCGCATGAAGGAATAGTCGAAGCTGCCGGCATGCGTGGGGCCATCGGGGCCAACAAGCCCGGCCCGATCGATGGCGAAGAGCACGGGCAGGTTCTGCAGCGCCACATCGTGCACGAGCTGATCGTAGCCGCGCTGCAGGAAGGTCGAATAGATGGCGACCACGGGATGCAGCCCGCCGGTAGCCATGCCGGCAGCGAGCGTGACCGCATGCTGTTCGGCAATGCCGACGTCGTGATAGCGCTCGGGAAACTCGCGCTCGAATTCGACGAGGCCCGAACCTTCGCGCATGGCAGGCGTGATGCCGACGAGGGTCGGGTCGATACGCGCCATGTCGCAGAGCCACTCGCCGAACACCTGGGTGTAGGTCTTGCTGTTGGAGCCACCGGATTTCAGGGCCTTGCCGGTCTTCGGGTCGAAGGGTGTGACGGCGTGCAGAGCCAGGGGATCGTTCTCGGCGAAGCTGTAGCCGTGGCCCTTTCTCGTGACCACGTGCAGGAACAGCGGGCCACGCATCTTCCTGATGTTGGCGAGCACATTGACGAGGGAATCGACGTCGTGGCCGTCAACGGGGCCGTAGTAGCGGAAACCGAGCGCTTCGAACAGCGTGCTCGGCACCACCATGCCCTTGACGTGCTCTTCGGTACGACGCGCGAGTTCGAGCACCGAAGGCACGTGGCTCAGTACGCGCTTGCTGCCTTCACGTGCACCGGTCATGAAACGGCCCGTGAGCACGCGCGCGAGATACTTGTTCATGGCGCCGACATTCGGTGAAATCGACATGTCGTTGTCGTTCAGGATCACCAGCATGTCGGCGCGTGCGCCACCGGCATGGTTCAGGGCCTCGTAGGCCAGGCCTGCCGTGAGTGCGCCATCGCCGATGATGGCCACGAACTTCTGCTCGTGCTCGCAGTCCTGATCGTCTTCGTCGTGGGCGGGCTGCCGGAAGGACTCGTCGTGAGCGACGGCGTCGGCACGACCTGCGGTGGCGGCTTCCGTGCCCGAGGCCTTGCCGCGCCGGGTCTGCGCGGCCAGTGCCATGCCGAGGGCTGCGCTGATGGAAGTGCTCGAATGCCCGACGCCGAAGGTGTCGTATTCGCTTTCCTCGCGGTTCGGGAAGCCGGCGAGACCGCCGCGCATGCGCATGCTGTCCATGCGATCTCTGCGCCCGGTCAGGATCTTGTGGCCGTAGGTCTGGTGGCCGACGTCCCAGACGAGCTTGTCGTCCGGTGTGTTGAAGACATAGTGCAGCGCTACCGTCAGCTCGACGGTACCGAGGCTCGCGCCGAGGTGCCCTCCGGTGCGCGATACCGAATCGATGATGTACTGCCTGAGTTCATCCGCAAACGCCGGCAGACGGTCCTGCCCGAGTTGACGGAGGTCTGCGGGCAGCTCTACCTGATGCAGCAGCGGATACAGCTCCTTCTTGCTCATGACGATCTGTTTCGTTGCGACACTCGATTATCAACGTCCGTGGACTTTCTGACAAGTCACGGGCAGCTGTGTCGTGATGCATGCACTGCACGAAGTGGCCGAGTGTTTTCCGAGCTCTCGCCCGGCAACAGGGTCTGGCCAGCGTCAATGCCGTCGTCGAAGGTCATGTACAAGTGGCGCTTGACGATGTCACTCAGTGGCTGCGTTCGACGACGTAGCTCGACAGCTGTCTGAGCGGTTCGAAGTCGTCACCGAGCCCCGCGAGCTGTTCGATCGCTCGCTGATGCGTGGCCTCGGCATGGGCGCGTGCGCCGTCGAGGCCCAGTAGCGCAGGGTAGGTGGGTTTGCCGCGCGCTTCATCGGCACCGCGGGTCTTGCCGAGGGTTTCGGTGTCGCCCACCACGTCGAGAATGTCGTCGACGATCTGGAAGGCAAGGCCCACCGCGTCGGCATAGCCGGCAAGGCGCTCATGCAGATCTTCCGGCAAGGCGCCGAGCATGCAGGCCGGCATCAGTACACTGGCCTTGATGAGCGCGCCGGTCTTGTGCCGGTGCATGTTCTCGAGTTCGTCGATGTCGAGTTCGCGGCCAACCGCTTCGAGGTCGATGGCCTGACCGAGTGCCATGCCGCTGGCGCCACTTGCTTCGCCAAGCAGCTTCAGCATTGCGATGCGGGCGTCATTGCTCGTGGCCGAGTCATCGTTGTCGGTCAGTACCGTGAAGGCCAGTGCCTGCAGGGCATCGCCCGCGAGAATGGCTGTGGCTTCGTCGAAGGCACGGTGCACGGTGGGTTTGCCGCGCCGGAGATCGTCGTCGTCCATGGCCGGAAGATCATCGTGCACCAGCGAGTAGGCATGCACCATCTCGAGCGCACAGGCGATGCGATCGATGCGATCGATGCAGATGCCGAGAGCGCTGCCGGTGGCATAGGCGAGAATGGGGCGAACGCGCTTGCCGCCGTTGGTGAGCGCGTAGTGCATGGCTTCGGGCAGCGACGTTCGCGCTCCGGTGACGGGCGGCAGGAAGGCTGGCATGGTTGTATCGACACGTCGCCGGTAGGTCTCGAGCAACTGATCGAAATCGGCGTCGAACGCGCAGGCAGGCAGTTGCATCAGAAGTTGTCGCCGTCTTCGCTGTTGTCGGTCTCGGGAGTCCTGTCCGACACTCCGCGGGCCGTTTTTTCGGCACTGGCATTCCGGGCCGTACCATTGGCGTTGATATTCGCGAGCCGTTCCTCGCCGTTTTCCTCGAGCAGCACCTGTACCTTCTGTTCGGCTTCGGCCAGGCTTTCCTGACAGAAGCGCGAGAGACTCACGCCGCGTTCGAACCTGGCCAGCGAGGTTTCGAGCGATTCCTCACCCGACTCGAGCTGGCGCACGATTTCCTCGAGTTCCGCGAGTGCATCTTCGAAGCGTGTGGATCTGGGGATCTTGCGTTGACGGGTGCTCACGAGGAAAGAAGACGGGATTCCGGGCTGGGAAGGCTGCAGTTTACATCGAAGCGAGCTGTTCGATGGCTTCGTGCAGGCGGTCGATGGCGAATACACTCATGCCGTCGAGGGGTTTTCGCGGCGCGTTGGCGCGCGGTACGATGGCTTGTCGGAAGCCGTGCTTGGCCGCTTCCGACAGGCGCTCCTCGCCGTTGGCCACGGGGCGCACTTCGCCTGCGAGTCCGACTTCACCGAACACCACGAGATCGGTCGGCAGGGGGCGCGCACGAAAGGAGGACAGCGAGGCGAGCAGGATCGGCAGATCGGCCGCGGTTTCCGAGATGCGCACGCCACCGACGACGTTGATGTACACGTCCTGGTCGAACATGGCGATGCCGGCGTGGCGGTGCATGACGGCCAGCAGCATCGCGAGACGGTTCTGTTCGAGTCCGAGCGCCAGACGTCGTGGGTTGCCGTGGGTGCTGTCGTCGACGAGTGCCTGCGCTTCGACGAGCAGTGGACGGGTGCCCTCGCGTGTCACCATGATCACGCTGCCGCTGACCGGCTCGGGGTGGCGCGAGAGAAAGATGGCCGAGGGGTTCCTGACGGCCTTGAGCCCCTTGTCATCCATGGCGAAGACGCCGAGTTCGTTGACCGCGCCGAAGCGGTTCTTGACCGCGCGGATCACGCGGAAGCGGCTCCCCGGATCGCCTTCGAAGTAGAGCACCGTGTCTACCATGTGCTCGAGCACACGCGGGCCGGCAAGTGCCCCTTCCTTGGTCACGTGACCGACGAGGAAAATGGATACACCCTGTTGCTTGGCGTAGCGTACGAGTCGTGCCGCGCTCTCGCGCACCTGGGCGACCGACCCGGGCGCGGAACTCAGGGCTTCGGTGAAGATGGTCTGGATCGAATCGATGACCATGACTTCGGGCTTCTCGCTGGCCGCATGCGCCACGATGGCCTCGACCGAGGTTTCGGCAAGGAGCCGGAGTCCTTGCTCGGGAAGTTCGAGCCGGCGCGCGCGCTGCGCCACCTGCGAGAGCGATTCCTCACCGGTGATGTAGAGCACACGATGCTGCTGCCCGAGGTGCGCGAGCGACTGCACGAGCAGTGTCGACTTGCCGATGCCGGGGTCGCCGCCGAGGAGCGTCACCGACCCTCTGACGAGGCCGCCGCCCAGCACGCGATCGAGTTCCGAAAGACCGGTGTGTACTCGCGCTTCTTCGACCAGACTGACATCGGCCGAACTGGTGATGCCGCTTGCCCCTGCATACCCACCCGGCCGATGGCCGGCGCCGGGCTTGCCGGCACTCGGGACGGGCGCTGCCGCAACGGTTTCCTCGAGGGTGTTCCATTCACCGCAGTCGGTGCACTGGCCCGTCCATTTCGTGGACTGCGCACCGCAGGCGGTGCAGATGTAGATGTTGCGGGTCCTTGCCATGCAATGAGTGGTGCGACTCGCCCGCGATGTCAGTCGTCGTCGCCGGTTTTCGGGTCGATGCGCACATCCACGACGCGATTGCCTTCGACCTTGATGACGGTAATGGGATGACCTTCGAATTCGAACACGGCGCCCTGGTCGGGAAAGTTCTCGAAGTGTTCGAGCACGAGCCCGTTGACGGTCTTCGGGCCGTCGGCGCCGAGGTTCCAGTCGAATGTCTTGCTGACGTTCCGGAGTTGGGTCGTGCCCTGGACGAGATAGCTGCCGTCGGGTTGGCGGCGCAGCTCGCGCGGCATCACGCCCGGTTCGTTGTCGAACTCGCCGACGATCTCTTCGAGGATGTCTTCGAGCGTCAGCATGCCCTGGATGTCGCCGTACTCGTCAACCACGAGCCCGACACGGCGACGTTCGCGCTGGAAGTTCAGGAGTTGCACCGTAAGTGTGGTGCCTTCGGGAATGAAGTAGGTCTCGCGCACGTGCGATTCGAGATACTCGCGCGTGAACTTGCCCGAGCGCAGGACGTTGAGCATCCTTCTGAGATAGATGAAGCCGATGACGCTGTCGATGTCGTCGCGGTAGACCGGCAGGCGGTTGTGCTGGCTTTCGCTGATCTGCCTGAGGATGTCATCCCAGTCGTCGTCGAGATTGATGCCGAGAATCTCGTTCCTGGGCACCATGATGTCGTTCACCGACACCGTGCCGAGATCGAGAATGTTCACGAGCATTTCGCGATGGCGTGCCGGGATGAGCCCTGCGGTTTCATTCACCACCGTGCGCAGTTCGTCGCTCGACAGGTGTTCGTCTTCGGCGCTCGGCGGTGTGGCCTTCAGGAGTTTCAGCAGCTGGCTGCTGAACCAGTTCACCCCGCCGACGAGCGGGGAAGCGGCCACCATCAGCGGCGTGTACACGGCCGAAGCGAAATGCGCGAACTCTTCGGTGCGGCGCGTGGCCAGCGTCTTCGGCGTGACCTCGGCAAACACCAGCACCACGAAGGTCAGCAGGGCCGTGGCCACTGCGATGCCCGCTTCTCCCATGAGCCGCAGTGCAATTACCGTGGCGATCGACGAGGCGAGAATGTTGACGAAATTGTTGCCGAGCAGGATCAGGCTGATGAGCCTGTCCGGGTTGTCGAGCAGCTTCAGGGTACGAATTGCCCGCCCCTCGCCCTCACGCGCCTGGTGGCGGAGACGGTAGCGGTTCAGCGACATCAGCGCCGTCTCCGAACCCGAGAAGAAACCTGAAGCGAGTATCAGGACCAGCAGGGCGACGAACAGTGCGCCGATGGGTATACCGGACAAGAGCGGCGAAACCTCGATTGGGTCAGTGTGTGGAGTGTGCTTCCATCATAACAGCCGAAACGCGGCTGCATGTCACACCGAAGGTAGTCCGATGATGATCATTGCGACATGGCGTGTTTCGTGAGCGCGGCGGTGTATCGCCGAGCGCGATCAACCACCGCGATCGAGCAGGATTTCGAACACGAACTTGCTGCCGAAGAAGGCGAGAACCAGCACGGCAGAACCCGCGAATATGAATATCAGCGCCCGGTTGCCGCGCCAGCCGAAACGCCAGCGGCCAAGCAGGATGATGCCGAAGATCAGCCAGGCTGCCGACGAGAGAAAGGTCTTGTGGACGACATGTTGCGCGAACATGTTGTCGAGAATCAGAAAACCCGTGCCGAGCGCGAAGGTCAGCAGCACGAACCCCACCGTGAGCAGCGTGAACAGCAGTTCCTCGGTACGGTCGAGCGCCGGCAGGGCGCGTACCAGACCACCGGCCTGATGGTCCTTGAGAAGATGCCGCTGGATGGCGACGAGCCCCGACTGCAGCGCCGCGAGCGTCAGCATGGCGTAGGACAGCAGCGAGAGAAACACGTGCACTTCGATGTGCTGGCCTGCGGGCTCAAGGCTCGTGTCGTCGCCGAACAGGAGCCAGGCAATGAGCGAGAAGGACGCAAGCGGGTAGATGGCAATGCCGAGGTAGGTTGCTGGCTGGCGCAGACAGATCGCGATGTGGAGCAGTACCACCGCCATCGACACTGCATTGAGCGAGGTGAAGAAGGGCAGATGCAGATGCGCGGGCAGCCCGAGCGCCCGGAATACCACCCAGCCGTGCAGGAGCAGCGCCAGTGTGGCCACACCCATGGTCTGATGGCGACGTTCGAGCAGGGCTTCGTCGCGTTCGTCTTCGTAGGTGCTTTCACCCGCGAGATGCAGCGTCTGCACGATGCGCAGGCTGGCGACGCCGTAGATGACGGCGGCAAGAATGGCGATGAAGGTCGTGGTGGACACGCGTTGGCTTCGGCAACATGACGAAGGGACTGAGTTCTATGTTAGCCTCGATTGCCCTTCAAGGACGAATGGAATCCCGATGAACGACTCGAAGCGCCGGGCCAGGGCAGGCCGGCACACCGCCGACGGCATGCACTCTTCCGACACACGACAGGCAAACCGAGGGGCGGCGCAGGACGCAAGTCGAGACACGTCCCGGGGTACAGCGCAGGGCGCATGCCGGGGCACATCCCGGGATGCATCCGAGGGTGTTCCCGACCGCGAACGCCTGCTGGCGCGTATCCGCAAGCTCTACGCCATGAGCCAGGCCACGGAATCGAGTCCGCACGAGGCGGAAATCGCGCTCAGACGCTGCGAATCGCTGATGCGGCGATTCGGCATCACGGAAGCCGACCTCGAGTCGCCCGAGTTCGGCACCAGCACCATCTCCCGCCGCTACCGGGCCATTCCCACCTATGTGCAGGTACTCGCCTCGGCCGTCGGGCTCCTGCACGACTGCCTGGTGGTGAAAGGCGACGGCATCATCGAGTTCCGTGGTTTCGACATCGACACGCGCGTGGCCACGCTGACCAACGACTACCTCGGCGAGGCCATGGAACGCTCGCTTGCAGCCAGAAAACGTGAAGGCACGGTGCCGCCCGGGCGCTCGTCAAGCTTCGATTACCGTGTGGCCTTTGCGCTCTCGGTGCTCGAACGGGTGCAGGAACTCGATCGCGAGCGCAGGGCGCGGGAGCAGGCCGAACGCGACAGGGCGATGGCGGCGGCAGGCTCCGGCGCCCCCGGCACGAGTCTCATCACCGACAAGCTGGCGCTGGTGGAACGCAACTGCAGCAAGGGCCTCGCGCATGCACGCACGAAACGGGTGCGTTACCGCAACAGCGAGGCACATGCTGCGGGGAGCCGCGACGGGCGCAGGGTATCGCTGGAATCGCAGGTTGGTTCGGCGGGCAGGAAAGCGCTTCCCGAGCACTGACCGGCAGCCTCGGGAAGCAAGGGAAGTGCACTCAGCCCGGCAGCTTGCCGCCCGGAATGCGAATCTTCTGGCCGGGGTAGATGAGGTCGGGATCCTTGATGACTTCGCGGTTGGCTTCGAAGATCTGCGGGTAGGCCATGGCGTCGCCGAGATACTCTTTGGCAATCTTCGAGAGTGTGTCGCCCGATTCCACGGTGTAGTAGACGACGTTGTCGGCCGGGCCGTCGGAGCTGAGACCCGAGACATCCACTTCCGAGACACCCTCGTTGTTGCCGGCGATGAGCACGGCTTTCTCCATCGCTTCGGCCGAACTCGCCTTGCCCGAGAGGATGGCCTTGCCGTTCTCGAATTTCACGTCGAGGTCTTCGACGCCGGGGTTGTCCTGCTCGATCGCATCCTTGATTTTCGTCGGTGCGTCGTCATCGTTGTCGAAGAGCTTCTTGCCGAGGTTCGAGGCGAAGTCGAAAAGTCCCATGAGTCTTGATCTCCTGTAGGTCGGTAGCGGCTGCGCGTTGATCGTCGATCATTGATCGTCAATACAGTGCGATCACGCCAGTCGGCGTCACGTTAACACAGCTCGGATTCACCACCGGCGAAGCCTGGCGGGGCTTCACTTATAATCAGCCCAGAGCAGCTTCCCGTCAGCGGCAACGGTTACCTTGTCGTCAGCAGGCGCGGGCTGTCCCTCGGCCAACCATCGATCCTGCTCGCCAACCGTGTCGGTCGGCGTTCGGGCACAGACCGGAAACAGTCATGTTCGACAATCTCAGTGAACGTCTCGGCAAGACGATCAAGAACATTCGTGGTCAGGGGCGGCTGACCGAAGACAACATCAAGGATGCGCTTCGCGAAGTGCGCATGGCACTGCTCGAGGCCGATGTGGCGTTGCCGGTGGTCAAGCAGTTCACCGACGCCGTGCGCGAAAAGGCCATGGGGCAGGAAGTCGTCGGCAGCCTCTCGCCCGGGCAGGCCTTCATCAAGGTGGTCAACGACGAACTCGTCGAGATCATGGGCGCCGAGGCCGTGCCGCTCGATCTGGCCACCCAGCCGCCCGCGGTGGTGCTCATGGCAGGGCTTCAGGGAGCAGGCAAGACCACCACCGTCGGCAAGCTCGCCAGACGCCTGATCGAGCAGGACCGGAAGAAGGTCATGGTGGTGAGCTGCGACGTCTACCGCCCCGCGGCCATCCGGCAGCTTGAAACCGTGGCCGGCAGCGTCGGCGCCACCTTCTTCCCGAGCAGCGCCGAGGATGCGCCGGTAGCCATTGCCGACGCCGCGATGGCCGAAGCGAAGAAGACCTTCCATGACGTGCTCCTCGTCGATACTGCCGGTCGTCTTGCCATCGATGACGAAATGATGGACGAGATCCAGCAGCTCCACCGTGCGCTCTCGCCCATTGAAACCCTCTTCGTGGTGGACAGCATGACCGGTCAGGACGCCGCGCGTACCGCTGCGGCCTTCGGTGAAGCACTGCCGCTGACCGGCGTGGTACTCACGAAGACCGACGGCGATGCCCGTGGCGGTGCCGCACTGTCGGTACGTGTGGTGACGGGAAAGCCGATCAAGTTCATCGGTGCCGGCGAGAAGATGGACGCGCTCGAAACCTTCCACCCGGAGCGCATCGCCTCGCGCATTCTCGGCATGGGCGACGTGGTCAGCCTCGTCGAGGAAGTCACTGCCAAGGTCGATCACCGGAAGGCCGAGAAGCTGGCGAAGAAGATCAGCAAGGGCCGCAACTTCGACCTCGACGACATGCGCGAACAACTCGAGCAGATGCAGAACATGGGCGGCATGGCGTCCATTGTCGACAAGCTGCCCGGTATGGAAGGCCTCAACGACAAGGTGCGTGCGCAAATGCAGAACGACAGGCAGTTCGTGCACATGGTGGCGCTGATCAATTCCATGACGCCGCAGGAACGTCGTCACCCGGCAATTCTCAAGGGTTCGCGGAAGAAGCGCATTGCCGCCGGTGCCGGTCTTCAGGTGCAGGATCTCAATCGCCTTCTCAAGCAGCATCAGCAGATGTCGCGCATGATGAAGAAGATGTCCGGCAAGGGTGGCATGAAGAAGATGATGCGGCAAATGGGGGCGATGAAAGGGCAGCTGCCGCCGGGCTTTCGGTAAGGGGTCAGCCTGCATCGCGAGCTTCCAATCTGCCCCTCAGTCCCCATCATGTGAGTATTTGATCGCACCCTGATCGAGGGATTCAGACACATGCAATTCAGAGACTATTACGAACTCCTCGGTGTCGAGCGCAGCGCCGAGGCAGCCGACATCAAGCGCGCCTACCGGAAGCTTGCACGCAAGTATCATCCGGACGTCAGCAAGGAAGAGGACGCCGAAGAGAAGTTCAAGCAGGTCAAGGAAGCCTACGAGGTACTGAAGGATCCCGAGAAGCGCAAGCTCTACGACCAGTTCGGCGAGAACTGGAAGGCCGGGCAGGACTTCAAGCCACCACCCGGCTGGGACGGCAATGTCGATTTCTCCGGTGGTGGCTACACCGACGCGGGTGACTTCAGTGACTTCTTCGAATCGATCTTCGGCCAGCGTGCCGGCGGTTATCGTGCCTCTGCCGCGGGAGCCGGTAGCGGCGCCGGCGCGCGATCGGGCTCCGGCTGGTCGCAGGCGCGCGGCGCCGCTGGCGCGGGTGGCGGTTTCAGCATGAAGGGCGAGGATTCCGTCGTGCGCATGCCACTGACGCTCGAGGAATCGTACGCGGGCGGTTCACGGCAGATCACGCTCGACGTGCCCGAAGTCAGTGCCGATGGCCGTGTCAGCGTCAAGCCGAAAACCCTGAACGTGAAGATTCCGAAAGGTGTTTACGAAGGCCAGCGCATCCGTCTCGCGGGCCAGGGTGGCCCGGGCTTCGGCGGCGGTGCGAAAGGCGATCTCTTTCTCGAGGTGCAGTTGGTGCCGCATCCGGTATACAAGCCCGATGGGGTGAATATCCAGGTGGATCTGCCCGTTGCACCCTGGGAAGCCGCGCTCGGCGCGTCGGTGGAAGTGCCGACGCTCGGCGGCAAGGTGCAATTGAAGATTCCACCGGGGTCGGGGTCGGGCACACGCCTTCGACTCAAGGGGCGTGGGCTTCCGGCAAAGACGCCCGGAGATCAGTTCGTGGTGCTTGATATCGTCGCGCCGAAGGCGGCAACGGCGGCTCAGAAGACCGCCTATGAATCACTGCGTGATGCCTTCGACGGCGTCAACCCACGCGAGAAGATGAGGGCCTGATCGATGCAGAGCGAGAACAGCATGAGCAACGTCACTAGCGTGATGCTCGACGAGCATACCGTCTTCAGCGTGCGCGAGGTCTGCAGCGTCTGCGGCGTGAACGCCGAACTCCTCATCGAACTTGTCGATGAAGGTGTACTGCATCCCGCCGAAGGCACGCACCCGGGCAACTGGCGTTTCGTCGGCAACACCGTGGTGCGGGCACAGAAGGCCCTGAACCTCCAGCGGGACCTGCGCGTGAACCTCGCGGGCGCAGCCCTTGCGCTCGATCTCATGGAAGAAATCGAGGATCTCAGGCGTCGGTTGCTGCTGGCGATGCGTTAAAGACTGGAAGTCGGGCGTGGACCACAGCACCATTCCTGCAGTCACAGGAAATGCTTCAGAGGACTTTCAGGCGTGGGTTCATGGTCCTGTTCTGCCGAGTCAGTACCAACGTTTCAAGCAGTATCAATGGAGGGGCATTGATCAGGAAGCAGAGTGTCCGGAGATTGACGAAACACTGAAGAAGCACCTATGTGAAGTGGTTGACGTCGGCGGATATGTACGGAGTCTGATGGACATGAGTTTTCCGGAATTCCTGCATCAATAGTCGATGGACTCGCGCGTGTCTTGCACCCTGTGCATGCGTCCTGACATTCGAAACCTCTCTCCGGACAACAATCTTCGAACGTCAGCGGTCCCCGAACATGTCCCCGAGGCCACCGAGCACGCTGCCTTCACCCTTGCCACCGAACGAGCCCGAGGCCTGCACCACACGATTGGCGAGACGTGAGAAGGGGAGGCTCTGGAGATAGACCGTGCCGTGACCTTGCAGGGTGGCGAGGAACAGCCCTTCGCCACCGAAGACCATGGATTTCAGATTGCCGGCACGCTCGATGTCGTAGTCGATGCCGTTCGTGAAGGCGGCGAGGCAGCCCGTGTCGACGCGGAGGGTTTCGCCGCGGAGTTCCTTCTTCACCACGGTGCCGCCGATGTGCACGAAGGCCATGCCGTCACCCTTGAGGTGCTGCAGGATGAAGCCCTCGCCACCGAAGAAGCCGGTGCCGAGTTTGCGCTGGAAGGCGATGTCGATGGCGGTGCCGTAGGCGGCGCAGAGAAAGGCATCCTTCTGACAGTAGAGTTCGCCGCCGACGTCATCGAGGTCGAGCGGCACGATGCGGCCTGGGTAGGGGGCGGCGAAAGCCACGCGTTTCTTGCCCGTGCCGATGTTGGTGAAGTGGGTCATGAACACCGACTCTCCCGTGAGCACGCGCTTGCCGATGTTCAGAAGGGAATCCATGACGCCCTTGACCGGTCGCGAGCCATCTCCCATGCGCGTCTCGAAGGCGATGCCGTCTTCCATGTAGTTCATGGCGCCGGCCTCGGCGACGACGATTTCATCCGGGTCGAGTTCGACTTCGACGATCTGCATGTCGTCGCCGATGATTTCGTAGTCGACTTCGTGAGATTGCTGTGGCATGGAAACTCCCTGGGTTCAGTGGTGAATGGTTGTGTTCGGTTCCGCTGTGCTCAAAGACCTTGCCAGGCCCGGCCTTCCTTGTCGAGAATCGCAACGGTTTCCTCGTAGTACTCCGAGGCGCGTTCGGGCGAGTCGCCGATGCAGACAACACCGAGCTTGCCGAATTCCGACAGGGCGCCCATCAGATGAAACACCACGCCCTGTTGCTGCGTACTGTGGAAGTTCAGCTGGTGCATTGCCGCGATGTCGACGAGGTCGTAGGGCAGGAGGCCCTTGTAGAGTTCGGATTCGAGGTTGTCGGAAGCGTGGTAGTAGCGCGGCCGACCGTTCCGTGTGAGGTAGTGGCCCGTTGCCGCATCGTAGGCGCCGTCGGTCAGTGACTGCAGCATCATGAAAGGGTGGGTGGTGCCGCCCTTTCTGAGGTTGATCTCGATGGCGTAGTGTTTCCAGTTACCCGGCTGGCTTTCGTCTCGCACCGAGAGGAAATCGATCGAGAAGCGCCCGAGCACACCTTTGTCGCCGAGCAGCTGCGCCACCTTCATGCCGGCTTCCTGTATTTCCAGACGGTATTCGTCATCCGCAGGGAAACGTGCGCCAAGGAATATCTGACCGCTGGCGCCGCCGAGAATCTGATCGTGCGTGGACATGGCATCCACCGAGCCGATGGGGTCGATGCGACACTGCACGGAGGGTGAGCGCTTGTTTTCGCCTTCGATGAAGGCTTCGACGATGCCGCCCATGGCTTCGAGCTTGCCGGAGAACACCGCCCAGCTCATTTCACCTGCCTCGTAGGCCAGGTTCGGCAGGCGATCGCGGATCCAGCGTCGTAGCTTGTCGGCATCCTCCGGTGCGCCGTCATAGTGAAACACGGCGTTGCCTTCACCCGAGAAGCCTTCGTTGATCTTGACCACGGCGCGCCGAAGCTCGGGTTGCCGTTCCTTGAGTGCGGCCAGTTCTTCGATCACGTCATCAGGGGTTTCGAGATCCTCGGCGCCATCGGGAAGGTCGAGCCCTGCGGCCCTGAAGAGCTTGCGTGATCCGCTCTTGTCGCCGAGCGTGGTCAGCGAAGGATCGCAGCCGTAGAGTGGCAGTTCGAGCTTCAGGCTGAGTCTGGCTTCGAGTTCGGTCACGGTAAAGCAACTGAGGTGTGCGCAGTGGCGGTCGGGAATGGCTTCGCGGATGCGTCCGAGCACGCGCGGGCGTTCGAGGAGTTTGGCGGTCAACGACTTCGGTGAGGCATCGTCGCAGGAAATGAGTGTCAGCCGCCGGCGTGCATGCAGGGCCGGTATGCCCGGCAGGAGATGCAGGTAGTAGTCGATGATCTCTTCGTTGATCGGCGTCGAGGTCACGTAGATCACGTGAGTACGCGGGTAGCGAAGCAGAAGCAGCAGACAGAGAAGACGCTCTTCGTAGTGGTGGACGCCCGAGATGCGCGACAGCACTTCCTCGTCGAGGGTCAGGCTCGGCACGATGACCACGGTACGTGGCTCATTGCGATCGTCACGGATACGGGGGAAGAGACCACTCAGCTGAACGCGCAGTTTTCCGAGCTTGCGCGTGTCCTTCTTCCTGAGTGGTTTCGTTGTCGTTTCGCTCTGCATCATGGGTGTCTCGTCGGCAGGGTTGGCGGGCAGATGAGCGGCGTCCCGTCACGTGTGCAGGCGCCCTGAAGCTTATGCCGAAGCGCCTTCCCAGGCCTCTGCTTCGGTGAGCCAGATGTCCACGTTTGCGTCGGATGGCATGCGCCAGTCACCGCGCGGCGAGAGTGCCACGGGCAGCACCTTCGGGCCGTCGGCGGTGCAGGAGCGCTTGAACTGCTGAGTGAAGAAACGCCTGAGAAAGACCAGCAGCCATTGCCTCAGTGTTTCGTCGTCGTAGCGTTCGACGTCGAAGGCCTGCCGGGCAAGGTCGAGAATGCGTCCCGGTCGCGCACCGCCGCGCACGAAGTGGAAAAGGTAGAAATCGTGCAGTTCATAGGGCCCGATCGTTTCTTCGGTGAGCTGTGCGATGCGGCCCGAGGCGTCGGCAGGCAGCAGTTCGGGGGAGATCGGTGTGTCGAGAATCGAGAACAGGGTTTCGCGCAGGGTGTCGCAGTCGCTCCAGGTCGTGGCACGTTCGTTGGCCACCCAGCGTATCAGGAACTGGATCAGTGTCTTCGGCACGCCTGCATTGACGTCGTACATGGCGATGTGGTCGCCGGCGTACGTCGACCAGCCGAGTGCCTTTTCGGACAGGTCGCCCGTGCCGACGACGATGCCACGGTGGCTGTTGGCGAGGCTCATCAGCACCAGTGTGCGCATGCGCGCCTGGATGTTTTCGAGCGTCACGTCGCCAAGTTCGGGCTTTTCCCTGAGTCTGGCGAGCAGCTCTTCGAGGCTCTGACTTTCGTCGGCTGCCGGATGACCGACGGCCTGCAGCACGGTGCGGCTCGCGTCCGATATGCCGATTTCCATGAAGTCCGCGCCGAGCGCGTGGGCGAGGGTCTCGGCGTTCGAGCGGGTACCGTCGCTGGTGCCGAAGCCCGGCATGGTAACGGCGACCAGATCACTTCGCGGCTGGCCTGCCAGGTCGAGCGCGGCGGCCGATACCAGGGCGGCATGAGTGGAGTCGAGTCCACCGGAGACGCCGAGGACGAGTTTCGGTTTGCCGATCGCCGTCATGCGCGTGGCGAGGGCATTGCTCTGGATCTCGAAGGTTTCCCAGCAGCGCGTGGCGAGCGTTTCGGCCTTGCTCGGTATGAATGGTGTGGGTGAAACCGCCTTCACCAGGGTGGCGGTTTCGCGCACGGTGAAGGGAATGCGTCGGAACCTGCGCGTGCCGGCTGCCGCGCAGTCGCCGAAGGACCCCGTGCTGCGGCGCTCGAAGGCGAGACGTTCGAGATCGATGTCCTGAATCACGAGTTGACCTTCACGCTTGAAGCGTTCGGACTCGGCCACCACCGTGTCGAGTTCGCAGATGAAGGCATCGGCGTCGAAGGCGACATCGGTGGAGGATTCTCCCGGACCCGCGGCGACGTAGATATAGGCACACTTGCCCCGCTCGCCGAGCGAGGTGGCCAGCGTGCGGCGTATCTCGGCCTTGCCGACGGTGAAGTTCGACGCCGAGAGATTGCCGATGATCGTCGCCCCGCCGGAAACGAGGTGCATCGAGGGCGGACTCTGCACCCACATGTCTTCGCAGATTTCCGCGCCGACGACGAGGTCGGGCACCTGGGCCGCGAACAGGAGATTGGTACCGAAGGGAACCTCGACACCCGCAATGTGGATACGCGCATCATCGGCAACCTCGATGCCCGGGCGGTACCAGCGTGCTTCCTCGAATTCGCGGTAGTTCGGTAGATACGCCTTGGGCACGACGCCAAGCAGCTTGCCTCCCTGAATGACCGCCGCACAGTTGTAGACGCCGGTGGGGTGCCGCAGCGGCAGGCCTGCCATGGCCAGCGGCTTGAGCGAGTGGCTGGCTTCGATGAGCGACACGAGTGCGTCCTCGCAGGCGTCGAGCAGGGTTTCCTGCAGCACGAGGTCACGAATGCTGTAGCCGGCGATTCCCATCTCCGGAAAGCACATCACCTGCACGCCGGCACGATGTGCCTCGCGCCAGAGATCGAGCGTGCGGTCACGGTTGAGGGTGACGTTTCCTGCCGTGGCACTCGGTACGGCGGCGGCGATGCGGGCGAAACCTCTCATTCCGGTACCGCCTCCGCCAGCTCTTTCAGCAGTGCAGCGGTGGTCTCCCAGTCGATGCACTTGTCGGTTATCGACACGCCATACTCGAGTTCACGCGGGTCGCCGAGTTTCTGATTGCCGCCCTTGAGGTGCGATTCGAGCATGATGCCGATGATCGACTCGTTGCCTGCCGCGATCTGCCGCGCCACGTCGCGTGCCACGAGCGGCTGGCGCTGATGATCCTTGTTCGCGTTCGCGTGGGAGCAATCGATCATCAGGCGCCTGGGAAGCCCTGCTGCATCCAGTGCCTGTTCGGCTTCCGCCACGCTCGCCGAGTCGTAGTTCGGGCGTTTGCCGCCGCGCAGGATCACGTGGCCGTAGCGGTTGCCGCGGGTTTCGAGAATGGTGGCACGCCCTTCGGTGTCGATGCCGAGAAAGCGGTGCGGGGATGCGGCCGAGTGCATGGCATTGATGGCAACCTCGAGGTCACCGTTGGTGCCGTTCTTGAAACCGACCGGCATCGACAGTCCGCTCGACATTTCGCGATGGGTCTGGGACTCGGTGGTGCGCGCGCCGATGGCCGCCCAGGAAAACAGATCCGACAGGTATTGCGGACTGATCGGGTCGAGCGCTTCGGTGCCGGTGGGGAGGCCGAGTTCGGCGAGCCAGGTCAGCAGTTCGCGCGCCCGGGAAAGCCCCGTGGTGATGTCGAAACTGTCGTTGAGGTGCGGGTCGTTGATGAATCCCTTCCAGCCGACCGTGGTACGAGGTTTCTCGAAGTACACACGCATCACGAGATTGATGCGCTCGGCGAGTTCGCCGCGCAACGCCAGCAGACGTTCGGCATACTCCTTCGCGGCGTCGATGTCGTGAATCGAGCACGGCCCGACCACGGCCAGAAGGCGCCTGTCGCGCCGGTCGAGAATCGCCTCCACTTCGGCACGGCCCTGCTCGATGGTGGTGGTTGCCGTTTCCGAGCGCGGAAACCGCTCACGGAGTTCTGCCGGCGTGATGAGCCGGGTTTCAGAGAGAATGTTCGTGTTCGAAAGGGGGCGATTGATCGTGGCCACCGCAGGGGAAGACATCGGATTCTCCGCATTGCACAAGCTGCATTCGGGTTCGAGCATACCGGATTCAGGCTTGGTTCAGGGCACCGGGTGCAATCTGTTCCCTGTTGACGGGAGGGTCAGCCATGCAACCGGAATACGACAGTTACCTTGCCTACGACGATGAGGTCATGCTCGTCGACATCGACCTTGCGCTTGCCGGCGACAATGATTTCGATGGCTACTACACACGGCTCGATGTGATGCTCGATATCGATGCCGGCGCCGAATGGGAAGTGTACGTCGACATCTCCCTCGAGGACGACTACGGCAACATCGTCTACCGGCATGAGGGCGGCGACTTCGTCGTCTACAATGACGGCTATGGCGATACCTATGAGTTTTCGCTCGGTTTTCGCGACGGCTTGCCGCGTGACTACTATCAGATGTACATCAGTATCCACGACGCCTGGAATGGCGATCTGCTCGATGCCGCGAGTGGATACAACTGGTCGAGCCTGCGTGATCTGCCGCTCGAATCGCGTGATCGAGACGATTACCATGGCTACACGGGCGGTACATCATCGTCGGCGGGTGTCGAATTCACCGCCGCGGGCGCTCTCGATGGTCTCTGGCTGGCTGCGGCCCTGCTGTTCGTCGTTGGCCGGGTCGCTGCCGGTCGACGGTGAGGAGTCTGATGCAACCGGCATCAAGGTTCCGTGCGAACCGCATCAATGGATGAAATGCCTGATGGTTCGAGCGAACCGGTTTCTCGCCTGCGCATGATTCGCAGGACGACGCGACATGAACGAGCGGCTTGACCGAGCGGCTTGACCGAGCGGCTTGACACCGCCGCGAATACGACGCAATACTGGCCGCCAGCTTTGCCGATCTCAAGGTCGGTTCCATCTTCGTTCCGGATACCAGGGAGTGCCATGCCTGCCTTTGCGCTTGGCTTTGTTCGCACGATAGACAGCGTCAACCACTGGATTGGCCGCATCGTGATGTACGGCATCTTCGTCATGATGGGCATTCTGCTGTGGTCGTCCATCTCCAAGACCTTCTTCCTGCCGTCGCTGTGGACACTCGAGGTGGCGCAATTCGCGATGATGGCTTACTTCATTCTCGGTGGGCCCTACTCCATCCAGCTTGGTTCCAATGTGAGAATGGATCTCCTCTACGGTCGCTGGACGCCACGGCAGAAAGCCTGGGTGGATGCCTTTACGGTACTTTTCCTGATCTTCTATCTGGGCGTTCTGCTTTACGGCGGCATCGAGAGCCTTGTCTATTCGCTCGAGTACAACGAGCGCAGCCCTACCGCCTGGCGGCCTCTGCTCTGGCCCATCAAGACCATCATGTGCGTCGGCATCGTGCTGATGATCCTGCAGTCCCTGTCCGAACTCATCAAGGACATTGCCCGCATTCGCGGCATCGAGATCGAAAACCCCCAACAGGAAGCGAGGGCGAACAACTGATGTCCTACGAACTCATCGCGCTGACGATGTTCGCCTCGATGATGCTGATGCTGCTGACCGGGCAGCGCGTGTTCGCGGCCATCGGTGCGGTGGGTTGCATCGCGGCCATCGCGCTCTATGGCACGGGCGGTTCCGACTTCGGTTTTGCGGCCGCGATGAAGCTCATGAAGTGGTATCCGCTGCTGACGCTGCCGATGTTCATCTTCATGGGCTACGTCCTTTCCGAATCCGGTCTCGCCAATGATCTCTATCGCATGTTCCATGTGTGGATGGGCGGGCTGCATGGCGGGCTTGCCATCGGCACCATCGGGCTCATGGTGCTGGTTTCCGCGATGAATGGCCTCTCGGTTGCCGGCATGGCCATAGGGGCCACCATTGCATTGCCGGAACTGCTCAAGCGTGGTTACGACAAACGCATGGTCACCGGCGTCATCCAGGCCGGTTCCTCGCTCGGTATTCTCGTGCCTCCCTCGGTGGTGCTCGTGCTCTACGCCATGATCGCGCGCCAGCCGGTGGGGCAGCTCTGGCTTGCAGGCGTGGTGCCGGGTCTGCTGATGGCAGCCATGTTCATCCTCTACATTGCGATACGCTGCCGATTGCAGCCCTCACTGGGGCCACCCATGCCCGCAGAGGAGCGTCACATACCCCGTGCCGAAAAGGTGAGGCTGCTGGGGGCGGGCCTGCTGCCGCTCGTGATCTTCGCGGCCATGATGATTCCCTTTGTCAACGGCTGGACCAGTCTTGTCGAAAGTTCGGCCATCGGTGCCATTGCCGCCTTCGTCGCTGCCGTCGTGAAAGGGCGCATGAATCGCGAGGTGTTCGAAGTGTCGGTGCGTGAGACGCTCGCCATCAGCTGCATGTTCATGTGGATCATTCTCGCCGCACTGTGTTTCGGCGCCGTGTTCGACGGCCTCGGTGCGGTTCGCGCCATCGACGATCTCTTCACCGAAAAGCTGGGGCTCAACCCCTGGATGATCCTGATCCTGATGCAGTTGTCCTTCATCCTCATGGGCACCTTTCTCGACGACACGGCGATGCTCGTGATCGTCGCGCCACTGTATGTACCACTGGTCGATGCACTCGGCTTCGATCTCATCTGGTATGGCGTGCTCTACACCATCACCACGCAGATCGCCTACATGACGCCGCCCTTCGGCTACAACCTCTTTCTGATGCGTGCGATGGCGCCACCCGAGATCACGCTCGGCGACATCTACCGCTCCATCGTGCCGTTCGCGTGCGTGATGATCCTGGCGCTGGCGATCATCATGGCCTTTCCGCAACTCGCGCTGTGGCTTCCGGAAACCGTTTACGGTCGCTGAAGACAACAGCTGACCGAACCCGGGCGGTGCGAGATTCAGCACTGCCTCCACAACGAGGAGAAGTAATCATGAGTACACGTCGGAAGTTTCTGGGCAAGGCGGCAGGGACCGCTGCAGTCGGTACCGGAGCCATTCTCGGGGCACCCGCGATTCATGCAAAGTCGAAGATCAAGTGGCGCATGCAGACCTACGCCGGCCCGGCACTCGCCGAACACGTGGTCAAGCCTGCCATCGACTCCTTCAACAGGATCGCGGGCGATCGCATGGAGATCGAACTCTATTTCGCCGATCAGCTCGTGCCTACGGGTGAGCTCTTTCGCGCCGTGCAGAAAGGCACCATCGATGCCGTGCAGTCGGATGATGACTCGATGGCATCGCCGACGGAAGTGACGGTGTTCGGTGGCTACTTTCCCTTCGCCAGCCGCTATTCGCTCGACGTGCCGGTGCTCTTCAACCAGTACGGACTCAACGAGATCTGGGACGAGGAATACAGCAAGGTGGGCGTGAAGTGGCTTTCGGCCGGTGCCTGGGATCCCTGCCATTTCGCCACCACGGATCCGATCCGTTCACTCGAGGACATGAAGGGCAAGCGCGTGTTCACCTTCCCGACCGCCGGGCGCTTCCTGAGCCAGTTCGGTGTGGTGCCGGTGACACTGCCCTGGGAAGACATCGAAGTGGCGATGCAGACCGGCGAGCTTGACGGTATCGCCTGGTCCGGCATCACCGAGGATTACACCGTCGGCTGGGCCGACGTCACCAGTTACTTCCTCACCAACAACATCTCGGGTGCCTGGAGTGGTTCCTTCTTCGCCAACATGGACAAGTACAACGAGCTTCCCGATGATCTCAAGGAACTCCTGAAGCTCGCCATGGACAGTTCGCACTACTATCGCCAGTGGTGGTACTGGGGTGGCGAGGCGGATCTTCGCGTCAATGGGTCGAAGATGGAACTCACCACCATCCCCGACGAAGAATGGGCCGTGGTGGAAGAAGCCGCGAAGAAGTTCTGGGACGAGATCGCCGCCGAGTCCGAAACCAAGGCGAAGGTGGTCGAGATCCTCAGGCAGTACAACGCGACCATGGAGAAGGCCGGTCGTCCGTATCGCTACGGTTGAGTGTCGGCTTCGACGGGGCGAGGCTCGCCTGTGGCCTTGCCCTGCCATCGCCTCGCCGATTCATCCAGCAGCCTTCTCGCAGGGTTTTCCTGCAGTTTCACGCTGATACCCGTTTTTCACTGCAACCCGAAAGGCCATTCTCATGCCCGGCAACCTCACACTCGACCAACTCCGTGACCTCGCTGCAGACGGCCGCATCGACACGGTCGTCGTCGCCATCGTCGACATGCAGGGAAGGCTCATGGGCAAGCGCTTTCACGTGCAGAACTTTCTCGAAACGGCGCACGAGGAAACGCACTGCTGCAACTACCTGCTGGCCACCGACATGGAGATGGCCACGCCCGACGGTTACGCTGCCACGAGCTGGCAGGCGGGTTATGGCGACCATGCCATGAAACCGGATCTTTCCACCCTGCGCCTCGCCGCCTGGACCGAGGGCGCAGCCTTGGTGCTCTGCGATGTCGAAGATCATCACAGCCACGAGCCGATACCGCATGCACCGCGTTCGATGCTGCGCAAGATGGTCGCGCGACTGGGTGAACTCGGCTATCGCTGCAACGCCGCCACCGAACTCGAGTTCTTCCTCTATCGTGAATCCTACGAGGAAGCACGTGACAAGCAGTATCGTGATCTCGAACCCATCAGCCCCTACAACGAGGATTATCATCTTTTCCAGACGGCCACGGAAGAGCCTGTCATGAGACGGCTGCGGAACACCCTCCATGCCGCGGGCGTGCCGGTCGAGAGCACCAAGGGCGAAGCCGAGCGTGGCCAGGAGGAGCTCAACATCCGCTACACCGATGCGCTCGACATGGCCGACAACCACAGCATTGCCAAGCACGCCGTGAAGGAAGTGGCCTGGCAGGCCGGACGCAGCGCCACCTTTCTGTCGAAGACGCACGAGGGTTCGGTCGGTTCAAGCAGCCATATCCACCAGTCGCTGATCGATGTCGATGGCGAGCCTGCCTTCTTCGATGCCGACGCCGAGCACGGCATGTCGGTCATCATGCAGCACTACCTTGCCGGACTGTTGAAGTACACGCGCGACTGCACGTTCTTCCTCGCGCCCTACATCAACTCCTACAAGCGTTTTGCCAAAGGCACCTTTGCACCGACCCGCGTGGTCTGGTCGATCGACAACCGCACTGCGGGTTATCGCATCGTCGCACCCGATTCACCCGGTGTTCGCGTCGAATGCCGCATCGGTGGTGCCGACATGAATCCCTACCTCGCCATGGCGGCGCAGCTTGCGGCCGGCATTCGCGGAATCGAGGAAGGTCTGAGCATGGCGGAGGAGTTTCGCGGCGACGCCTACGTGAATGACGAGGCGGAACAGTTGCCGTCGAGTCTTCGCGAAGCGGCGCAGGCGCTCAGGGAGTCGTCGATGCTTCGCGACGCCTTTGGCGACGCCGTGGTCGATCACTACGTACGCTGTGCCGAATGGGAGCAGGAAGAATTCGACCGGATCGTGACCGACTATGAAGTGAGGCGAGGCTTCGAACGTGTGTGATACGTTCCGGAAGCAGCTCGCAGCCAGGGAAAGGAATGCCTCCGTGCAGGCAGTTCCGCGAGAGCCGGGGAATGCCGCGCTTTCGATTCGTCAACCTCTTGAATCCGACCAATTGCCGCCATGTCTTCCACGTTGATGCTCCAGTGCATTTCTCCGATTGACGGTTCCGTCTACGCCGAACGTGCCGTTCTCTCTGTCGACGAGGCAAACCGGAAGGCTGCCGCCGCGCGTGCGGCCCAGCGTGACTGGGCTGCGCGTGATCGCAGCGAACGCATGGCGCTGGTGCGTGATGCCATCGATCGGCTCGGTGCCATGAACGACGAGATCGTGCCGGAACTCGCCTGGCAGATGGGTCGCCCCATTCGTTACGGTGGCGAGTCCGGCGGTGTGGACGAGCGCACCACCGGCATGCTGGCGCTGGCCGATGAAGGCCTTGCGCCCATCGTCGTCGAGGACAGCGCTGCCTTCGAGCGACGTATCGAACGTGAACCCCTGGGTGTGGTGCTGGTGGTGGCGCCCTGGAACTACCCCTACATGACGGCCATCAACACCATCGTGCCGGCACTGGTCGCGGGCAACGCCGTCTGTCTCAAGCACGCGACGCAGACGCTGCTTGTGGGTGAGCGTCTGGCGAGCGCGTTTCATGCTGCGGGTGTGCCGGCGGACGTGTTCCAGAATCTTGCCCTGAGTCATGAACTGACCGCGTCGCTCATCTCGGCGCGCGCCTTCGATTTCGTGAACTTCACGGGCTCGGTGAATGGTGGGCGCGCCATCGAGCAGGCCGCTGCCGGCACCTTCACGGGCGTCGGTCTCGAACTCGGGGGCAAGGATCCGGGTTACGTGATGGATGATGCCGATGTCGATGCTGCGGTCGATACCCTGATCGATGGAGCCATGTTCAATTCGGGCCAGTGCTGCTGTGGCATCGAGCGCATCTACGTGGCCGAGTCGCTGTTCGATGACGTGGTGGAGAAGGCCTGTGCCATCGTCAGCAACTACGTGCTCGGCAATCCGCTCGATGAAGCGACGACGCTGGGCCCGATGGCGCACCGACGCTTTGCCGAACTCGTCCGTCGTCAGACCGCCGATGCCATTGCGCAGGGTGCGACGCCGCTGATCGACGCGTCCGGGTTTCCGGCCGACGATGATGGCGCCTACCTTGCGCCGCAGATTCTCGTCGACGTGACCCACGACATGGACATCATGCGCGAGGAGAGCTTCGGCCCGGTGGTAGGCATCATGAAGGTGCGCGACGATGCCGAGGCGGTTCGTCTCATGAACGACAGTCACTACGGGCTCACGGCGTCGCTGTGGACCGGCGACGTCGCACGGGCAGCGCGCATCGGCAGCGAGATACGAACCGGCACGGTGTTCATGAATCGTTGCGATTACCTCGATCCGTCACTCTGCTGGACGGGCTGCAAGGATACCGGTCGTGGCGAAGGGCTCTCGGTGCTCGGCTATCACAGCGTGACGAGAGCGAAGTCCTATCATCTGAAGAAGCAGACGGGCTGATCGGGGCGTCCGAACCGTCAGCTGATCGAATAGTCAGTCCGAACCGGCGGTCACGCGGCGTGCGTGACCGGCCCTTGAATCAATCACTCCATCCAGAGAGGACATACAGTAATGGAACTTGTCGGCAACTGGCACTACCCCACGTCCATCCGATTCGGTGCCGGGCGCATCAGCGAACTTGCCGATGCCTGTGCTGCGGTAGGCATGACGAAGCCTCTGCTCGTCACCGATCGCGGACTTCGCGACATGGACATCACCACGCGGGCACTCGATGTGCTCGACTCGGCCGGACTCGGTCGAGCGTGCTTTGCCGACGTGGACCCCAACCCTTCCGGCGAGAACGTCGATGCCGGACTCGAGGTGTATCGTGCCGGTGGCCACGATGGCGTGGTTGCCTTCGGCGGTGGCTCCGCGCTCGATCTCGGCAAGGCGCTCGCGTTCATGTCCGGGCAGAGCCGTCCGGTCTGGGATTTCGAAGACGTCGATGACTGGTGGACGCGCGCCGACCCCGACGGGATCGCTCCGGTGGTTGCCGTGCCTACCACGGCAGGCACCGGTTCGGAAGTGGGGCGTGCTTCGATCCTCGTCAACACGGCCACGAAAGAGAAGAAGATCATCTTCCACCCGAAGATCCTGCCGAGCGTGGTCATCTGCGATCCTGAACTCACGGTAGGCATGCCGAAGTTCATCACCGCCGGAACCGGCATGGATGCCTTCGCGCATTGCCTTGAAGCCTTTTCCTCACCGCACTACCACCCGATGAGTCAGGGTATTGCCCTTGAAGGCATGCGGCTTGTCAACGAATACCTGCCACGTGCCTGGGCGCAGGGCGATGATCTCGAAGCGCGCGCCCACATGATGAGTGCCGCCGCGATGGGAGCCACCGCCTTCCAGAAAGGGCTCGGTGCCATCCATGCGCTGTCGCACCCGATCGGTGCCGTGTTCAATACCCACCATGGCACCACCAATGCGGTGGTCATGCAACCCTGCCTGAGATTCAACCGCGATGCCATCGAAGCGCGGCTGGATGCCGCGGCTGCCTATCTGGGCATCGACGGCGGCTACGAGGGCTTCTACGACCGCGTGGGTGAACTCAATCGTCTGTTCGACATTCCGAAGAACCTGACCGAACTCGGCGTGATCGACCCGGACATCGACGCACTCACGCAGTCGGCCCTGGCAGATCCGAGCACGGGAGGAAACCCCGTGCCGATGAATGCGGAGAACACCCGGGCCTTGATCGAAGCCTGTCTCTGAGACGATTCGCCCCGGGCACCGCTGCATTCAACGAATCGGAACCTTGCGGTTACCCTGTTACGGCAGGCTGTCGAGCGCTTCCTGGAGCCGCGCGATGTCGTCGGCCGAGGTGTAGTGGACGAACGATATCCTGAGCACCCCCTGATCGGGATCGATGCCGATGGCCTTCAGCAGCCGCGGCGCGTAGAAATGTCCTGCTCCCGCCATGATTCGCTGTGCGGCGAGTCTGCGGGCAGCATCCCGGGGGTTGCCGGTGAGTTGCAGCGACAGGGTAGGCGCGCGGCGTCCGGCCTCGTGCGAGCCGATGAGCCGGAACCTGCCCGAGTCCTTGATCCAGGACAGGAGCGGATCGAGCAGGCGGATTTCCTGCCGGCGCAGCAAGGCCTGCACTTCCTGACGACGCTGGTTGAGTCGCTCACGAGCATCAGCGTTGGCATGGTGGGTTGCGGCATCGCCGTAGTGATGGCGATGCAACAGATCGAAGTATTCGGTGACACCCGTAGCCGCAGCCACCTGCGCATGATCGGGTCCGGCCGGCACGAGCTTCTTGTGCCCGGCGTCGGCGTTGAAGTAGTGGCTCTGGTTGTGCATGCGCTCCAGCCAGGGTTGGCGAACCACCATGACGCCCTGATGCGGGCCGTATACCTTGTAGAGTGAAAACAGATACACGTCGGCATCGAGTGCTTCGACATCCGGCAGGCCGTGTGGGGTGTATGACACGCCGTCGACCACGGTGATCGCGCCGACGCGATGAGCACGCGTGGCGATCTGTGACACGGGATTGATCTCGCCGACGATGTTCGAACAGTGCGGGAAGGCAATCAGGCGGGTCTTCAGGTTGATCATTGCATCGAGCTTGCCGACATCGAGAAGCCCCGTGTCGGGTTCGACCTGCCATTCACGCACGACGATGCCGGTATCGGCCAGCTGGCGCCACACGCCGCTGTTGGCCTCGTGATCCTGTTCGGTGACGATGATTTCGTCGCCTTCGTTCCAGTGCGGACGCAGCGCCCGTGCGAGCACGTAGGTGTTCTGTGACGTCGATGGGCCGAAGTGCACCTCGTCGGCCGATACGTCAAGGTACTCGGCCAGGCGTTCGTGCGCGTCATCCATCATCTCTCCGGCGCGCTGCGATGCGGGATAGACGCCGTAGGGCTGAACCCTGGTTTCTCGGTAGTACCGCGTCAGTCGATCGATGACCTGACGGCAGACGTAGGAGCCGCCAGCGTTCTCGAAGAAGGACCAGCCTTCCAGAGAAGGTTCGTCGAAGGCGGGGAACTGCTGTCGGACGAGGTCGAGGTCAAGGTCTGGTGCGTTGTTCATGTCGGTGAAATCCGTTGTTGTCGCGCCGCAGCTCTCGGGGCGCCATCCCGAATGCCTGCCGAAACGCGCGTGTCATGGCGCTGGCATTGCTGTAGCCGCAGCGCAGTGCGATGGTGGTAATGCTCTCGTTGCTGGCTTCGAGAAGCCGCCTGACTTCAAGCAGGCGCAGGTGCTTGTATACCTGTTGTGGTGTTCTGCCGACGCGCTCGCCGAAGAGAGTTTCAAGCTGACGCTGGCGAAGTCCGAGTTCGGCGGCAATTGCCCCGATCGGCAGCGGTTCTTCGAGATGGCGGTGCATGCAGGCGACGGCATTGTCGATCATCTGATGTCGATTGTAGCGTTGCCGTGCTGACGACAGGGCATCGCTCGGGGCTTCGCCGAGCATGAACAGCGACGCGATCTGCAGGCGGAGCATGGCACCATGGTGCGCCTCGATCAGTGCCAGCACCAGTTCCAGTGCCGTGACCACGCCGCCGCAGCTCAGGCGCCTGCGATCGATGACGTAACGGTCCGCGACCACGTCCACCTCGGGAAACCGCTCGCGAAAGCGCAGGAATTCGTCGCGGTGAATGGTCGCGCGATGACGATCGAGAAGCCCCGCGGCGGCGAGCAGCCACGCGCCCGCGTCCATGCCGACGAGATGTTCGAATCGTGTTGCGGCCGAGCGTATGGCCTGCAAGGGGCCGCGCTGCGTGTATTCCTCGAAGCCGTAGCTCGGCATCAGCATGAGGTAGTCGCCGCCCGGGTGTTCGCGCAGTGCCTGCGATGCCTGCACCGGCAGCCCGCTCGAGGAGTGCACCACGCCGCGCTCGAGACCGATGATCTGCCAGTCGTAGAGCGTTTCGCCGGCATACTGGTTGGCGGCACGCAACGGCTCGATGGTATTGGCGAGACAGTGGTTGGAGAAGTTGTCGAACAGCAGTACCGCTGACGTTCGTGGTTTGCCGGCAGTACTGGAGTTCCCTGTCATGCGCGATCCTGACGATGGGTGTGGTGCGGGTCATGGACCAACCCTGCATGGATTCAGTCTAACTCTGCATGGCGAAACCCCGCAAGGTGCCTGATGATTCAAGGCATGCCTGTCCCTGCCGAGGTGCCGGGCTTGCCGTTTGCGAAGGTCGCTCGCCACAGGTCCGGCGGGTTGCTCGCCCATCCCGGAGGAGTACGCCACATGCAGTTCGGATTGTCGGAAGAACAGGAAATGATCGTCGCCACCGTGCGGCAGTTCGTCGAGAACGAGATCTACCCGCACGAGCAGGAAGTCGAGCAGAGCGGACAGGTACCCGAGGGACTCGGTGAAGAGATCAGGCAGAAGGTGATCGACCTCGGCTTCTACGCATGCAACTTCCCCGAGGACGTCGGCGGCGCCGGTCTTTCGCATCTGGACTTCACGCTCGTGGAGCGGGAACTCGGTCGCGGCTCGCTCGCACTGACGCACTTCTTCGGGCGCCCGCAGAACATCCTCATGGCCTGCAACGACGAGCAGCGCGAGCGCTATCTCCTGCCCGCCGTGCGCGGCGAGAAGAGCGATGCGCTGGCGATGAGCGAACCCGACGCGGGCTCGGACGTTCGCGGCATGAAATGCACCGCAACGCGCGCGGGTGGGGACTGGGTCGTGAACGGCTCGAAGCACTTCATCTCCGGTGCCGAACATGCGGATTTCTTCATCGTCTGCGTCGCCACCGGCGTTGATGACACCCCGAAAGGTCCGAAGAAGCGCATCACCTGCTTCCTCGTCGATCGTGACACACCCGGTTTCGAGGTCCGCGAAGGTTACCGGTCGGTTTCGCACCGCGGCTACAGGAACCATATCCTCTATTTCGATCAGTGCCGCCTCCCCGATGCGCAGGTGCTTGGCGAAGTCGATGGCGGTTTCGCGGTCATGAACGAATGGCTCTATGCCTCACGTCTGACGGTTGCGGCAACGTGTGTCGGTCGTGCGCGCCGCTGCTTCGACATGGCGGTGGCCTACGCGGCCGAGCGCAGGCAGTTCGGTCAGCAGATCGCGAAGTTCCAGGGCGTGAGTTTTCAGGTCGCCGACATGATCACCGAGATCGACGCTGCTGACTGGCTGACGCTTGCCGCTGCCTGGCGGCTCGATGAAGGACTCCCCGCCAATCGCGAGATCGCGTCGGCCAAGGTCTACGCCACCGAGATGCTGGCGCGCGTGACCGACACCACGCTGCAGATTCATGGTGGCATGGGTCTGATGGACGATTTCCCCATCGAGCGCTTCTGGCGCGACGCGCGCGTCGAGCGCATCTGGGACGGCACCAGCGAAATCCAGCGGCACATCATCAGCCGTGAACTGTTCCGGCCACTGGGTGCGTGATCCGCCACGCTCGCCGATTCCCGTGGTGACCCCCGACAGGTGTCTGCCATGATCGAGCCACTCGGCAAGGGTCGTCTGGAGCGTCTGCTGCGTCCGCAGTCGGTTGCCGTGGTCGGTGGCGGTGTCTGGTGCCGTCGGCTGATCGAGCAGTGCCGATGCTTCGGCTTCGCCGGCAGGCTGCATGCCGTGCATCCCACGCGAACCGACATCGCCGGCGTACCGACGGTACCGTCGGTCGGCGAGTTGCCCGAAGCGCCGGATGCGGTGTTCATCGGCACCAACCGTGATGCCACCATCGGTATCGTGGCCGAGCTGTCGGCACTGGGCGCGGGCGGTGCCATCTGTTTCGCCTCGGGTTTTCTCGAAGCCGAAGCCGAAGATGGCAGCAGCGGCGAACGTCAGGCAAGGCTCCTCGACGCCGCGGGCGAGATGCCGATTCTCGGGCCCAACTGCTACGGTGTGCTGAACTGTCTCGATGGTGTGGCGCTCTGGCCGGACGAGCACGGTGCGGTGCGCACGGAATCGGGTGTGGCACTGCTGATGCAGTCCTCGAACATCGCCATCAACCTCACCATGCAGCGTCGGGCCTTGCCGCTTGCCTATGTGGTGACGGTCGGGAACCAGGCACGGATCGGCATTTCGGATCTTGCGGATACACTGCTCGACGACCCGCGAGTGACAGCCATCGGTCTGTACGTCGAGGGTATCGATGAGCTTCGGGCCTTCGAGCGCGTGGCGCGAAAGGCCTGCCGGTGTGGCAAGCGCATCGTCATGCTGAAGGCCGGCCGCTCGCCGCAGTCGCAGGCCGCCACCGTTTCGCACACCGCTTCCCTGGCCGGATCCGATGCCGGTGCCGACGCATTGTGTGCGCGCCTCGGGGTGGCGCGTGTGGATTCGCTGTCGGTGATGCTCGAAACACTCAAGATCCTGCACCTCGTCGGCCCACTCGAGAGTCATGCCATCGGTTGTTCGTCGTGTTCCGGTGGCGAGGCCAGCCTCGTGGCCGACGCGGCAATAGGGACAGACCTTGTATTTCCGCCGCTGAACGCAGGGCAGACGCGCGCGCTGAAGGAAACGCTCGGTTCGCGTGTTGCCCTGGCCAATCCACTCGACTACCACACCTACATCTGGGGTGATGCTGCGGCCATGCAGGGTGTCTATCGCGCCATGGCCGATGCGCCGCTCGGTCTGTCCATCGTGGTTCTCGATCTGCCGAGGAGCGATCGCTGCGATCCGCGCGACTGGGACGTGGTGATCGGCGCGATCATCGTGGCGGCGACAGCGTCGGCCACCCCTATCGCGTTGCTGGCATCGTTGCCCGAGACCCTTCCCGAGGACACGGCCGCGCGACTGATGTCGGCAGGCGTGTTGCCGCTTGCCGGCATCAACGACGCGCTTCAGGCCATCGACATCTGTGCCGCTCTGGGCTCCGCGGTGCCTTCACCACTGCCTTTGCTCGTGCCCTGCGCGCAAACGGACGTGACCGTGATCGGGGACGGGATTGTATCGGCCGATGAAGCCACCGCGAAGGCGCTGCTCGCGGATCGTGGTCTTGACATTCCTTCACCGGTTGCGGTCGAAGGTGTCGACGCTCTCGTGCGGACGGCAGACACCCTGGGTTACCCCGTGGTGGTCAAGGGTCTCGGCCATGCACACAAGAGCGAAGCCGGCGCCGTGCACCTCGACCTCGCTTCCGATGATGCCGTGCGCCACGCTGCCGAACGCATCCCGGGCGAAAGCTATCTGCTCGAACGCATGATCAGGGGCAGCGTGTTCGAACTGCTGGTGGGCATCGTGCGCGATGCGGCACACGGCTTTGTACTGACCCTGGCCGCCGGTGGTACGCAGACCGAACTGCTGGCCGATCGCGTCACGCGGCTCCTGCCCGTCAGCGCCGCTGATGTTCGCGCGGCGCTTGGCGAACTGCGTCTTGCACCGGTATTGTGGGGTTATCGTGGAGCGGACGGTGCCGACATCGATGCGGTCGTCGATGCGGTGCTGGCAATGCAGTCGCTGGTCGAACGACACCGCGACGACATCGTGGAACTGGAAGTGAACCCGCTGGTCTGCGGCACCGATTCGGCAACCGCGGTCGATGCCTTGCTGCGGGTGAGAGCGGATGCCTTGCCCGGTCTCTTGAGCAACGGCGACACAACAGGAGTGAGTGACACATGAGCGACACGCACAACACACCCGAGCGCTATGCTCGTTACAACGAGCCGGACAGTCCGATCAGAATCCATTGCCGCGGTGCCGTGTTCGAGCTGACGCTCGACCGGCCCGGGGCCAATGCCATCGATCTCGCCACGAGCCGCATCATGGGTGATGCCTTCACCGCGTTTCGTGATGACCACGAGATGCGCGTGGCTCTCGTTACCGCGGCGGGCGAGAAGTTCTTCTGTCCGGGCTGGGATCTGAAGGCCGCTGCCGAGGGCGATGCCGTCGATGGCGACTACGGCGTGGGGGGCTTTGCCGGCCTGCAGGAACTTCGTGGTCTGAACAAGCCCGTGATCTGCGCGGTCAACGGCATCTGCTGTGGCGGCGGGCTCGAGTTCGCACTCTGTGCCGACATCATCCTCGCGGCCGACAGCGCCACCTTCGCACTACCGGAAATTCGTTCAGGTACCGTGGCTGACGCCGCGTCGATCAAGCTTCCGAAACGCATTCCTTATCACATCGCCATGGAACTGCTGCTCACCGGCCGCTGGTTCGATGCCGAAGAGGCTGCGCGCTGGGGGCTCGTCAACCGTGTGGTACCGCGGGATTCGCTCATCGACGAAGCACGCGCCCTGGCCGACGAGCTCGCCGCCGGCCCGCCGCTCGTGTTCGCCGCGATCAAGGAAGTGGTACGCGAAGCGGAAGACATGAAATTCCAGGACGCCCTGAACCGCATCACCGGAAGCCAGTTTGCAACGGTGGAGAAGCTCTATCGTTCGGAAGACCAGCTCGAAGGCGCACGTGCCTTCGCCGAGAAGCGTGATCCGGTCTGGAAGGGCCGCTGAACAACCGATTCACTCGAGGAGAGATCGCCATGCCACTGAGCATCAATCGAGAAGTCTTCATCACCTGTGCCGTCACGGGCTCCGGTGGTACCCAGGACCGCTCGCCGCACGTGCCGCGCAACCCCGAACAGATCGCAGCCAGTGCCATCGACGCTGCCAGGGCCGGTGCTGCCATCGTGCACTGTCACGTGCGCGACCCCGAGACCGGCGCGCCGAGCCGTGATCCCGCGCTCTACCGTGAAGTCACCGAGCGCATTCGCGACGCCAGTGTGGACGTGGTACTGAACCTCACCGCCGGCATGGGCGGTGACATGGTCTACGGCTCCACCGAACAGCCCCTGCCGCCGAAGGCAGACGGCACCGACATGATCGGCGCGAGCGAGCGCGTCGTGCATGTGCGCGAATGCCTGCCCGAAATGTGCACGCTCGACTGCGGCACGATGAATTTCGCCGAAGCCGACTACGTCATGACCAACACCCCGGGCATGCTGCGCGCCATGGGCACCATGATGACCGAGATGGGCGTGCGACCCGAGATCGAGGCATTCGACACCGGTCATCTCTGGTTCGCAAGGGAACTCTTGAAGGAAGGCGTGCTCGAGTCACCGGCACTCGTGCAGCTCTGCATGGGTGTGCCCTGGGGCGCGCCGAACGATCTCAATACGTTCATGGCCATGGTCAACAACATTCCCGAAGACTGGCAATGGTCGGCGTTCTCGCTGGGCCGTGATCAGATGCCTTATGCTGCTGCCGCCGTACTCGCCGGCGGCAACGTGCGTGTCGGCCTCGAGGACAACCTCTTTCTCGAAAAGGGCGTGTTCGCCACCAATGCGCAGCTTGTCGAAAAGGCCGTGACCATCATCGAGAACCTCGGCGCGCACGTGATCGGGCCGGATGCGGTTCGCGAGAAACTGTCGTTGACGAAACGGGCGCCGGTGGTGGATTGAGCGATGCCGATGCCGATTCGCTGCTATGCGGAGTCCGGTGTTTCCGTACCGGGACTCCAGAGCTGGTCCATCGGCATGCCGTACAGGTTTTCGTCGAAGCGCTGTATGCGATCACCGTCATGGAGGATGATGCCTGACACGAAGGCGGAGCCGGTCGCTTCCCGGAGTTGCCTGAGTCCGTTGAAGTGTGCCGGCTTGAGCGATGCCGTCGACTTGACCTCGATGCCCACGAGTTTCCCCGCCTGTTCGAGAACGAAATCGATTTCATTTTGGGCCTTGTCACGGTAGTGACTGATGCGGATGGTGCCCGACATCAGGCTGATCATCTTGAGAAGCTCGCTGTAGACGAAACTTTCGAGGACGTCTCCGAGCCGATTCCGATCGGTGCGTATGTCCTCCACGGAGAGGTTCCTGAGAGCGCACAGCAACCCGGAATCGAGGAAATGGAGTTTTGGTGTCTTGATCAGTCGTCGTGATTCGTTGCGGTGCCAGGCTCGAACGCGACGGAGTATGAACATTTGTTCGAGCAGTACCAGCCAGCGTTCGACGGTACTTCGGTTGACGCCGAGTGCTGAAGCGATGGAGGAATAGTTGAGCAACTGACCGGATGCCAGCGCAGCATGTTCCAGCAGGCTGGAAAGTTCATCGGTCTTGTCTACCGAGGAGAGATCCTGAATGTCACGAGTGGAGAGTGCATGCGCGTAGGCCTTCAGCCATTTCTGTCGGCGGTTCGGGCTGGATCGAGCTACCGCTTCCGGATAGCCGCCGGTAACGATTCGCTTCAGCAGGTCGCTGGTCGGTCCGGTGTCTTTCCAGGAAATGAAATCGTTTCTGAAAGCACGCTCGACAAAGTCGCTCGGGGGCAGGTTTTCCATCTCTGCCTGGCTCAGCGGGAGCAGTTCGATGGCTTCGACCCGGCCTGCGAGAGAATCCGGCGATACCGTACCGCGGAACAGATCCACAGAGCCGGTAATCAGGAATTGACCGGGGCGATTGTCATGATCGACAAGCTGTTTGAGGGTCAGTATCAATTCGGGAGCACGCTGAATCTCGTCAATGACGGCATCGCCCGAGCTTCTGATGAGTCCCGTCGGATCATCCAACGCGGTGCGTCGTGTCTGGCTGTTGTCGAGTGTCAGGTAGGTCAGCTGGTGTTGGTCGGCAATCAACTGCGACAGCGTGGTCTTGCCGGACTGTCGCGGCCCGACCAGTGCGATGATACGAGTGTCCGTCATCGCATCGAGTACCGGCTGAGCCGCATGTCTCTGGATTACGGTTGGTGAATTCATGAAAATGTCGTGTGGAAACAGAATGACTGTCTGTTGCGTTGGCCTGCGAGGGCGCATGCAGTTGCTGCAGGTTGTCCGCTCACGTGTATGGAGTAGTCCGTTCGTGCATTCAGGGTCGTCCAATCGCGCATCTGAAGCTGTCCGATCGCGTATCTGAGGCCGTCCAATCGCGCATCTGGAGCCGTCCAATCGCGCATCTGAGGCCGTCCAATCGCGCATCTGGAGCCGTCCAATCGCGCATCCGATTCAGCTCGATGTAAGTTAGCTCAAAAACTGAACGGGCACAACGTATTGTTTATAAAGCAAATATATTGACAACAGCAACTGGAGTCACGAGGAACATGAGTCAGAAAGCAGCGATCATCGGTGGTGGTGTCATTGGCGGCGGATGGGCCGCCCGATTTCTTCTCAATGGTTGGGATGTTGCCGTCTTCGACCCGGATCCTGAAGCAGATCGCAAGATCGGCGAAGTGCTCGTCAATGCCCGCCGTTCCCTGCCCGCGCTCTACGACATGGCCTTGCCGGAGGAAGGGCAACTCGTCTTTCACGATTCCCTGGAAGAAGCTCTGGCCGGCTGTGCCTGGATTCAGGAGAGTGCGCCCGAGCGTCTCGACCTCAAGCACAAGGTGCTTGCGGATGTGGTGAAGCACGCGCCGGACGATGCCATCATCGCCTCGTCCACGTCGGGTTTCAGACCGTCGGAGTTGCAGTCTGGTGTAAATGGCGATGGTCGCGTCATGGTTGCCCATCCCTTCAACCCGGTCTATCTTCTGCCACTGGTGGAACTGGTGCCTACCGCGGCAAATGCATCGGCAATGGTTGAACGTGCCGGCGACATTCTCACCGGTATCGGCATGAAGCCGCTCGTGGTTCGGAAGGAAATCGACGCGCACATTGCCGATCGTCTGCTCGAGGCGGTATGGCGCGAGTCGCTGTGGCTGGTCAGCGACGGAATCTGTACCACCGAGGAACTCGATGACGCCATCCGTTACGGTTTCGGCCTTCGCTGGGCGCAGATGGGCCTCTTCGAAACCTATCGCGTGGCCGGTGGTGAAGCCGGCATGCGGCATTTCATGGCCCAGTTCGGTCCGGCACTCGAATGGCCCTGGACACGGCTCATGGATGTGCCCGAGTTCAATGACGAACTCGTCGAACTGATCGCGAGCCAGTCCGATGCGCAATCGGGGCACATGAGCATTCGTGAACTCGAACGCCGCCGCGATGACAACCTCGTCGGCATCATTCGCGCGCTCAGGCACACAGGCAGCGGCGCGGGTTCGAGTGTGATCGCGCATGAGTCGGTACTGGCGAACGCTCGTGATGCGGGAGACGTGGGTAGTGCGGGCAGCGCGGGTAGCGCGGCTAGTGCCGATGGCGGACACGCCGGTGCGGGGGTCTCCCTGCCCGTCACCGTCGAGCGCGTGATACCGTCCACCTGGACCGACTACAACGGTCACATGAACGAAACCTGGTATCTGGCTCTCGGTGCTCAGGCCAATGATCGCTTCATGGAACTGGTCGGTGCCGATGCTGGTTATGTGACCAGTGGCAAGAGTTACTTCACGGCAGAGAACCACCTCTGCTACCTCAGGGAACTGCACGCCGGTGAGCGGGTGAAGGTGACCTCGCAACTCCTGAAGGGCGAAGGGAAGAAGCTGCAACTCCTGCACTGCATTCTCGACGAGAACGGTGAGCTTGCCGCGACCATGGAGTCACTCATGCTGCACATGGACATGAATGCACGAAGAAGCAGCGAGCCGGAACCCGAGGTTGCCGAGCGGATCCGCAGTCTGGCCGCGCAGCACGCCGCTGTTCCGCAGCCGCCGCAGGTCGGGCGTTTCGTGGGTGCGCCGCGCTGATGTCAGGATGACGACGGCGTGAACCGGTATCGGCCGCCGCCGCATCGAGTGCTCGTCGGCTGCATCGCGTTCTCGTTGCTGCCGTGTCAGTTGCCCGCCGGCTGTATCACGTTCTCGTTGGTGCCTCTTTCTTCAAGCAGCGTGGTGAGCCAGTCCGGATCCATCTCCGGTACCGACGAGAGCAAGAGATCGGTATAGGGGTGATGTGGCGGGCGGAACATCTCGTCCTTCGGCCCCTGTTCGACCACCTTGCCCTGCTGCATGACCACGACCCAGTCGGCGATGGCACGCACGGTGGCGAGGTCGTGGGTGATGAACATGTAGGAGAGGTCGAGATCCTTCTGCAGGCGATCGAGAAGACGCAGGATGCCTTCGGCCACGAGCTGATCGAGTGCGCTCGTCACTTCATCGCAGATGATGAACTCGGGGTCGGCTGCGAGCGCTCGCGCAATGCCGACACGCTGCAACTGTCCGCCCGAAAGTTCCGAGGGGTAGCGGTCGTAGTACTGCGAAGGCTGCAACTCGATCATGTCGAGCAACTCGTCGACGCGCTTCTTCAGTGCCGCACCGCGAAGTTTCTTGAAGAGCTGCGCCGGGCGGCCGATGATCTCGCTGATCCTTTTCTTCGGGTTCAGCGCCGTATCGGCCATCTGGTAGATCATCTGCACCTTCTGAAGCTGCTCGTGCGTGCGTTTCTGGTAACGATCGGGCAACGGTACGCCGCTCAGTTCCACACTGCCGGCACTCGGTGGCAGCAGCCCCGTGATGCAGCGCGCGACGGTGGACTTGCCCGAACCCGACTCACCGACCACCGCGACGGTACGTCCGCGATGGATCTCGAACGACACGTCGTGAAGAATGTCGGTCTTGCCGTCGTAGGAAGCGGTGACGTTCTTCACCGACAACACCGGCACATCATCTGCAGCAGGTGGCGGCATCTGTTCGCGCCGGAAGTCCCGCACCGACCAGAGCGACCTGGTGTACTCCTCCTTCGGCGAGTTGAGCATGGTTTCGGTATCGGCTTCCTCGATCTCGTTCCCCCTCAGCAGCACCTTGATGGTGTCGGCCATCTGCGCAACGACGGCAAGGTCGTGCGTGATGTAGATGGCGGCGGTGTGGAACTGATCGACGATGTCGCGAATGGCCGCCAGCACCTCGATCTGCGTGGTCACGTCAAGGGCCGTGGTGGGTTCGTCGAAGATGATGAGGTCGGGGCGGCAGGCCATGGCCATGGCCGTCATGGCGCGTTGCAACTGCCCGCCCGATACCTGGTGCGGGTAGCGAAAGCCGATCTCGTCGGGGTTCGGTAGCTGCAGGCGCCGATAGAGTTCCACCGCATCTTCCTGGCTCTCGGTGCGCTTGCGCATGCGGTACTGGATCGGTGCCTCGGTATGCTGGTCGATGATCCTGTGTGCCGGGTTGAACGAGGCTGCGGCCGACTGCGCCACGTAGGCAATGCGCGAGCCGCGCAACGAGCGGAGATCGGCGCGTGGGGTGGAGGTGAGCTCGATGCCGTCGAATTCGATCGAGCCGCCCGAGATGCGGCAGCCATCGCGTGCAAAACCCATCGCGGCCAGACCGATGGTGGACTTCCCCGCACCCGATTCGCCGATGAGGCCGAGCACTTCGCCGCGATGCAGTGTGAGATCGATGCCGTGAACGATCTCGGCCCACTCGTCGACATCGACGCGCGCCTCGATGTGCAGGTCACGGATCTTCAGGAGTATGTCTTTCTTGTCTACGCTCATGTCGGTGTTTCCGTTCCAGTGTTTCGGGGTGCCGTGGTGATGACTACACCTTCAGTCCCGAAGAGCGATACAGCAACCAGTCAACCACGAAGTTCACCGCCACGGTAAGGAGGGCGATGGCCCCGGCGGGTATCAGCGGAATGACTTCGCCGAAGGAAATGAGCGTCGCGTTTTCGCGCACCATCGAACCCCAGTCTGCAGTCGGTGGCTGAATGCCCAGACCGAGGAAGGAGAGGCCCGCGACTAGCAGGAACACGAAGCAGAAACGCAGACCGAATTCCGCGATGAGCGGTGCGAGGGCATTCGGCAGGATCTCGTCGAAGATCAGTCGCCAGGAACTCTCGCCACGAATGCGTGCCGCCTCGATGTAGTCCATGACCACGATGTTCCCCGCGACGGATCTGGACAGTCGGAAGACCAGCGGCGTGTAGATGAAGGCGATGACGAGAATCAGGCTGATCGAAGAGGTGCCGTAGATGCTCAGCAGCAGCAGCGCGAAGATCAGCGATGGAATCGCCATGACGGTATCGACGATGCGACCGAGTACCTGATCGATCCAGCCACCTTTCACCGCCGCGAAGAGTCCGAGGCTCGTGCCCATGAGGAAGGCGAGAATGGTGGTGGCGATCGAGAGGCCGACCGTGTTTCTGGCGCCGTAGATGATGCGGCTGAACATGTCGCGACCGAGCTGATCGCCGCCGAGCAGCATGTTGGCATCGGGTGCCTGATAGGTCGTGCCGACCACTTCCGATTCGCCGTAGGGAGCGATCCACGGAGCAAAGATCGCGGCGATGGCATAGACGAGAATCACGAACAGGCCGAAACTGGCCGTGAGCGGTGCAGTCTGCATTGCTTTCGAGGCTTCGCCCTTGAGGATGATGACGAGAAACTCGCGGAAGATGTAGGCAATGCCTGCGGCGGCTGCGAGGATGCCGGCGACGACGGCGATGTAGATGAGACCTGTCGAACCCGCGAACAGCCCCACCAGCAACGAAAGCATGGTGAGGAAGAACAGCACGAGGAAGGCCGATCGGTGCTTGAACCAGGCCGCTGCACAGGTGATGGTGAGCAGGAAGGCGAAATAGACGATGCTGAATGTGTTCATGTTCCGTCCTCCCTTACTTCGGGTGCCTGAGACGCGGATTCGAGAGAATCGCTCCGACGTCTGCCAGCAGGTTGAGAAGAATGTAGGTCACGGCGAAGATCAGACAGCAGGCCTGCACCACCGGGAAGTCGCGTTTGGTCACGCTGTCCACCAGAAGCTGACCGATGCCCGGGTACACGAAAACCACTTCGACCAGCACCACTCCGGTGATGAGGTAGGCAAGGTTCAGGGCGATGACGTTGATGATCGGCGCCCAGGCGTTGGGCAGGGCGTGATGCGTGATGACGCGTGACTGCGGCACGCCCTTGAGGCGAGCCATTTCGATGTAGGGAGAGGCGAGGAGGTTGATGATCGAAGCCCGGGTCATGCGCATCATGTGAGCGGTAACAACCAGAACCATGGTCATTGCCGGCAGGAAGAGACGTTCGAGGCGCTCGAAGAAGGGTGTTTCGGCCGAGACGTTCGCGAGCGCCGGGAAGATCGGGTATTTCACCGCGAGGAACAGCACCAGGATGTAGCCGACGAAGAACTCCGGGGAGGAGATCGACGTGAGTGTGGCGACGTTGGTGACGCGGTCAAAGACAGAATTTCTGTACAGTGCTGCCAGCACGCCGAGAATCAATGCCAGGGGTACGGCAATCGCCGCGGCATAGAGCGCGAGGAAGAGCGTGTTGGCAAGGCGCGGTGCGATCATGGCAGTCACGTTCTGGCCGCTGGCAAGCGAAGTGCCGAAGTCGCCACGGAACGCGTTCGTGAGCCATTCGACGTAGCGTACGGGAGCCGGTCGGTCGAGTCCGAGTTCGACACGCATGTTGGCCACCGTTTCCGCAGTGGCGCCCTGGCCGAGTATCTCTTCGGCAAGGTCGCCCGGCAGCAGTTCGACGGCGCCGAAGATGATGATGGAGACGGCGAACAGTGTCACGAGCCCGAAACCGAGCCGCTTCGCCACGATGGAAAGGATATCGCTCATGTGCGGCTCCCCGCGTCAGCAACAGCTCGGACGTGTTTCATGTGTCATCTCCCTGAAGACATTGAGTGGCCCGCAGGATTCGGATTGCATTGCATTGCTGCGGGCAGATCGGATGCAGGTTTTGGTAAGGCGGCATTTCCACATCGGAAACCTGCGATGAGGAACTCCCGTTATTGCCGCGGCGGCAGTCGGGCAGCGGTGGACGCAGCGCACGCCGCTCCTGCCGCTGGCGGGTTCGGTGACGATGGATGAAGCAGGACAGGCGAGTCCGGAGTCGTCAGATTCAGGCAAACCACCATCGATGCGCGGCACGTGCGCCGTCGTTCTCCCAGCTTGCCGCCACGGAAGGGCCATGCATGACTTTGGCGTTGCGTGCACAGACGAAGTTCACGAAAGCGGGGATGACGGTGCTGCCATCGTCCTTCGCCAGCTGCTGCATTTCCGCATACATCTCGGTGCGAAGGTCGTCGTCGAGTTCGGCGCGGGCCTGTTCGAGCAGTTCGTCGAAGCGCGCGTTGCTCCAGTGGCTCTCGTTCCACACCACGTCGCTTGCGTAGGCGAGCGAGAAGATGTTGTCGGGCGTCGGCCGAGCACCCCACTTCACGAAACAGAAGGGTTTCTTCAGCCAGACATTCGACCAGTAGCCGTCGGCGGGTTCACGTACCACATTGATGGTGATGCCCGCAGGCCTGGCGTGCTCGGCGAAGAGCGTGCACATGTCGACCGCACTCGGGTACACGCTGTCGCTTGTCGAGAGGTCGACCTTGAGTTTGTCGAGGCCGGCTTTCCCGAGATGGAACTTCGCCTTGTCGGGATCGTAGGGCGTCTGCTCGAGTTCGGCGTAGTAGGGCATGTTCGAGGAGACGTGCACGTCGTTGGCTACGGTGCCGGTACCGAACATGGTCTTGTCGATGAGTTCCTGACGATTGATGGCGTGCTTCATCGCAAGACGCACGTGCACGTCGGTGTAGGGATCGACGTCGGCGAACATCGGGAAGGTCAGGGCGGAGCCACTCGGCGTGTTGTCGATGGCAATGTCCTTGTTGCGTTGGAGAAGGGAGAGCGTCTTGAGATCCGGGGAGGTGATCGAATCCACGTCACCCGTCATCAACGCGGTCTGACGTGCGTTCGGGTCGTTGATGTAGGTGAATTCCACGGCGTCGAAGTAGGCGCCTTCACGGTGCCAGCCGTCGTGACGCACCATCGAGGTGGTCACACCCGGCTTGTGACTGACAATCTTGTAAGGTCCGGCGCCGGTCCAGTTTTTCCACTCCACCGTGCCGTCTTCCTTCGCCGGAAGCATGGCCAGGTGGTAGTCGGTCATGAGCCAGGGAAAGTCGGCTACACCGGTGGAAAGTTCCACGATGAGGGTGTGGTCGCCGTCGGCCTTGACGTCGCTGACGGTTTCAAGCAGCGCTTTCGCGGCCGAACTGGTGTCGTCCCCGCGATGATGGTTCAGCGAGGCGACGGCATCTCTGGCGGTAAAGCTGCGACCGTCATGAAAGGTGGCATCGGGGTTCAACTGGAAGGTCCAGACGGTGGCGTCGTCGTTGGTTTCCCAGGCGTCCGCCATGTCGGGGCCGAGCCCGTTTTCCGACGTGATTTCAGTAAGGTAACTGCGGAATGTGTGTGCGAGCTGGATCTCGCCGATGGCCTGATATGCGCCCGGATCCATTGAATCGGAGGTGTTGCCGTTGTGTACGCCGACGCGGAAGGTGCCCCCCTTCTTCGGTGTCTGGGCACTTACTTCCGAGGTCCACAGGGCAGAGCCTGCAGTGGCGGTGATGCCGGCGGCAACCGAGAACTGCATGAACTCTCGCCGGCTGACCTTGCCCCTGCGCGCCGCTTCCGCAATGCTTTCGATCAGAATCCTGTCATTTGATGTGGACATGCCTCTCCTCTGGGTGGCCTGAATTGTGTTCGACAGCGAAGGCCCCTGGAGCGCATGCTCGGACGGCTTTCGTCTGTGCGTGTAAGTCATGACAACATTTACACGCGGGAAATGCAAGCGATTCGTGCGTGATGGTTGAAAATTCAGATTGATCAGACAGATTTGTGACGAGGTTGAAAAGGTTTGCCCGGGACGCCTGTCTGGTCCTGTTGTCGGGCAGAATCCTGCTCTCGAACCTGCCTCGCAGGCTCTGAGTTTCCGGAGCGATCATGAACTACTGGCTGTTCAAATCCGAACCTGACGCTTTCAGCATCGATGACCTCGACTCATGCCGTGGCAAGCGGGAATCCTGGGATGGTATCCGCAACTACCAGGCAAGAAACCTGATGCGTGACGAGATGAAGAAAAGCGACCTGGGGTTCTTCTATCATTCGAGTTGCAAGGTGCCGGGCATTGTCGGCATCGTCGAGGTGGTCAGGGAGGCCTATCCCGATCACACCGCCCTCGACCCCGACAGTCGTTACCATGATCCGAAAGCCACCGAGGAAGATCCACGCTGGTGCATGGTTGACGTCAGGCTCGTGCAACGGTTTGCCGAAGTGATCTCGCTGCGGCAGCTCAGGGAGGAACCGGCGCTCGATGGCATGATGCTCCTGAAGAAGGGCGCGAGGCTGTCGATCCAGCCCGTGTCGGAAGCGCACTGGCATGTGATTCTGGAGATGGCTGGGGTGTGATTCTGAAGATGGCCGGGTTTTCGCAGGCCGGGCGCTGACAGCGCCGAAGTCGCTGCTGCCGTCGAGACTGTCGGAATCGATGCGATACGGTCAGGCTTCGCCGCACACCTAGCGTCGATCCTCCAGACTGAACTCGATGGGCAAGGTGAGATCGATGGAATCCCGACCGATCTCATCCGGCAAGGGATCGAAACGATCCACGCGCGAGAACATGTCGAGAGCAGCCTTGTCGATGGCCTTGATGCCGGACGTCTCCACGATCTTGTATTGCGTGAGAGCGCCATTCCTGGCGATCGTGAATCGAATACGCACGATGCCTTCCTGACCCGCGCGGCGCGCCCGTCTGGGATAACGCTTCTCGCGCGCAAGACGTTCGAATACTTTGGCAAGGTAGCCCTGTCTCGCACCGGGGTCGCCACCGGTCAGCAACGTGTTATCGCCGGTACCGGTTCCACGCGTTTGTGCGCGGCCGATTTCGTCGTCGCTACCACCCTGCAATGCCGTAGTCCCGCTTTCCGGTCCGGGCTCTGATCCGGGTTCTGATCCGGGTTCTGGTGTGGGCTCGGGCTCGGGCTCGGGCTCGGGTTCCGGCTCGGGCTCGGGTTCTGGCTCTGGCTCTGGCTCTGGCTCTGGTTCCGGCTCTGGTTCCGGCTCGGGTTCGGGTTCCGGCTCGGGTTCTGGCTCGGGTTCGGGTTCTGGCTCGGGTTCGGGTTCGGGTTCCGGCTCGGGTTCGGGTTCTGGCTCCTGTTCTGGTTCCGGCTCGGGCGCAGGTTCAGGTTCGAGCCCCGGCTCGGGTTCGCCTTCGGCTTCGGTGTCCGGCCCGGTTTGCGGTCCGGCGATATCCACGTAACCGCCCGCCAGCCCGACATCGATGACGATGCCGCCTTCGCCGGGTCCCAGTGCGCCGATGTCATTGCGTGTGCGCGATGCCAGACTGAACACGGCATAGTGAATCGTGATGGCCATCGCCAGGGCGATGCACCACTGAAGCCAGGTGGGTTTCATCGCAGTGGTCGAGTCACGATCTGCAGCCGGGAGAATTGCAGTTCACGCATTGCGCGCAGTACGGGGTCAAGCTCGCCGACATCCAGTGCCTGTTCGATGTAGACGATCAGCACCTCCTGTTCATCGGGTTCGGTCTCGGCGGTAATGTTGCCAGGCGCTGCCGTGTCCGGCACTTTCGTGTCCGGCACTTTCGTGTCCGGTGCTTCTGTGTCCGTCGCTTTCGAGTCCGATGTTTTCGAGTCCGGTGCGGTCGTATCGGCGCTCGTCCGCAGGGTTTCAAAATGATCGCGCAGCGCAGTGACGAGTGGACCATCGACCGGCTCGCCGTCGATGCGGATCTCCCCCGCGGCGAGTATTTCCAGTTGGACTCTGCGCTCGGCGATGTCGTCCTCGCTGGCTGATTCGGGCAGGGCGTCCACGCTGCTGCTGCGGGTGATCTGACCAGCAATCATGAAGAACATGAGGAGCAGAAACACGACATTGATCAGCGGCAGGACACTGTTGTCGGTTGTCGCGCCGGTTGCCGTGCCGACTGCCCTGGCGTCGGATTTCAGGAGACTCACGGGGCCGGAACCGATTCGAACAGGCCCGTGTTTTCGAGACCGGCCTTGCCGAGCTGGTCGAGCAGGCTCACGAGATCCTGTATCGTCGCGCCCTCACGCCCGCCCACGGCAATCGGGCGCGAGTCTGCCTTCCACTCGGTGGCGGCCTTCCTGAATGCCTCGCTGTCACGTCGCATGGTCTGGCCGTCGAGCATGACGGTTGCATCGTCGATCACGAGCAGTTGCACGCGTGATGTGGGCTCGGGTGTGGTTACCTGCGCACCTTTCGGTGCGTTGACCGAAATCTGTTGCAGGCGGTCGAAGGTCGAAGAGAGCATGAAGAACAACAGCAGGATGAACACCACGTCAACGAGTGGCGTCAAGGTAATGCCCACTGGGCGATGATGTGATTGATCAGTTAGCAGCATGTCGCTGATTCCGAACGGAGGCGGAGAGCTGTTCGTTGACCGGAAGCGCGCCCGTTGCGGCTGTGTCCGCGTCTGCAGGAGCGAAATTCAGCACGCGGGAAATCTGGTCGTCGATGTTGCCGAGATGCGTGTCGATACGTCGTGACAACCAGTTCAGCAGAATGATGGCGGGAATGGCAACGGCGAGCCCCACAGCCGTGGTCAGCAGGGCCTGCCAGATGCCGCCGGACAGTACCGCGGGGTCGACATCGCGCCCGGCCAGTTCCATGGCACGAAATGCCTGAATCATGCCCAGCACGGTGCCCAGCAACCCGAGGGAGGGTGAAAGCGTGGCGATCAGTTCCATCAATGGCAGATGGGAACGCAGACGCCGCTGGTAGTGCTCGAGCTGACGCCTGGCCTCGGCGACCAATGGTGCCCCACGGAGCCGATGACTGTAGGCGAGGGTAACGATATCGGCAGCCATCTGCTCGGCAGGCAGTTGTCGAGCAGTCTGGTGTGGTGGTGCGCTTCCTGCACCGTCAATGTGCGCATCAATGGCCTTGTGTACCCGTTTCGTTGCTACCGAAAACAGCACGCCAGCATGCCACAGTTGCCAGATTTTCACGAGGAACACGGTCGTCAGAAGCACGGCCATGACCAGCAGGATGGCAACGACCACACCGCCACTCGACACGAGGTATTGCAGGGAATCGGGCAGCCGGGCAAGAAGATCCTGTGTCATTGGGTGGATGTCGTCGGGAGGGGTATCGGGTTTGTCGGCACGCTGACGTGCTCACGGAATCCATGTGATCCCTGAGAATCATTCTCAACAAAAGGCAACGATATCAACAGCCTTTCAGGCTGTCAAACAGGCACTTTTCTGCTCATCCGCGGCGCAGCAGATAGATGTCCATGATCCATCCCTGCACCTCGCGCGCCCTTGCCCGCGTATCGACGATTTCCCGGGCCACGGCGTGCAGAGGGCCACTGATCAGGATTTCTTCCTCCATTGCAACGTAGGCGCCCCACCAGATGTGCACGTCCGGCATGTCGAGGGTCGTGAAGGCGCAGTTGCCGTCGAGCATGACCACCACCGTGTCGACGTCGGCAGGCCAACCGGTTCGCGCGAGTCGTCGGCCGGTGGTGACGTGAACGGGCGCGCCCACGGTATTGAGCGGAATCGCGTGTGCGGCACACAAGGCCTGAATGGCGGTGATGCCGGGAATGACCCGGCAGGACAGTGGCAGCCGGGATTTCAGTCGCTCGGTGATGCGCAGGCTGGAATCGTAGAGCGAAGGATCACCCCAGATCAGCAGCGCTACCGTGGCCGATGACATTGCGCCGACGTGTTGTCGGATCGTGTCTTCCCAGACGGTGGCAATGCCGGCATGCCATTGATCGACACGTTCGCGATAGTCGCTGATGGACGGATCGCGGTCGGGCATCGGAAACTCGACGACCACGGGTGAAGGCGTGCCGGGTGTCGATTCACTCTCGGCGAGTGCCATGTCGGTCTCGGCAGCGATGATGCGTTGCCGGAGCGCTGCGAGGCTGCCGCGTTCGCCCCCCTTGAGCGGCACCAGGATGAGGTCGGCATGGCGGATGGCACGGGAAGCTTCCCGTGTGAGGTGGTCGGGATTGCCGGTACCGATGCCGACAAGAACGAGTTCGATCATGAGTGCAGCCTACAGCGATTCCATCAGGGCTCCGTAGAGAATGAGCGCTGGCCGGGTTCCCGTCTCCTCGGTAATGGATTGCGCCAGTTCGGCCACGGTGCTTCGGGTCAGACTTTCGTCGGCACGAGCGACCGATTCGGCCAGCACGGCAGGCGTATCCGGCGCGAGTCCGTTGTCGATCAGCAATTGCGCGAGTTGCGGGAAGGAGCGCCGTCCCATGTACACCGCCGTTGTCGCATCGGTGTCGGTCAGTGCAGCCATGTTGAGGTCTTCGGGCAGGGAGCCGGTGACGTCGGTGCCGGTGATGAACTGCAGGCGTCTTGCCGCCAGACGGCGCGTCAGGGGCATGTGGGCCGCTGCCGCTGCCGCGCAGGCCGCCGGAACGCCGGGAATGATCTCGTACGCGATACCGGCTTCGTGAAGCGCCCGAATCTCTTCCTCGAGCCGTCCGAAGATGCCGGCGTCGCCCGATTTGAGTCGAACGACGCTGGCGTGACTGCGTGCGTAGTCGATCAGCAGGCGATTGACGTGCTCCTGTTTGAAGGAGCGTTTGCCGGCGCGTTTGCCGACGGCCACGATATCGGCATCGTCACGCGCTGTGGCGAGCATCGCGCCGGCGGAGAGGTCGTCGTGCAGGATCACGTCGGCTTCGCGGATGCGTTGCGCGGCCTTGACGGTAAGCAGTTCGGGATCGCCGGGGCCGGATGACACGATCGACACGAGCGAATTCTGTCGGGATTCCTGGTTCATGTTGACGGGGAAGAAGGGTCGGCAGCAATCAGGTGAAAGTAGGAGCCGCTCAGCGTGTTGCCGCTCGGTCCACGGCGCCAGGCACCGGTTTCGGCCACCGGATCGCCGGCGGCATCGGTGACGTCGGCGAGTGGCAGGTCGGGCTGTACGAGCGCAGTGGAATAGTGGAACTCGTGACCGCGCAGTATCGAATGTGCATGATGACCTGGAATGTCGTGGAGCAACCGGGCACGGCGATAGCCGAGGTGTCGGCGTGGTGTGGCGAACGAAGTCTCGAGGCCGAGCAGTCCGAGCATTTCGTGGCGCTGGCCTTCGGCATCGACAAGCCCGGCCCCCATGGCCATGTAGCCTCCGCACTCGCCGTGAACCGAACGATCACGCGCGAAGGACTGCATGCCGGAACGAAACGCGCGCGCGTTGGCAAGACGCGCGGCATGCAGTTCGGGGTAGCCTCCCGGCAGCCAGCAGACATCGGCGCGAGTGTCGGGCGCTTCGTCGGCGAGCGGTGAGAAGAAGGAGAGTGTGGCACCGGCGGATTGCCAGGCGTCGAGTTGGTGCGGGTAGAGAAACGAGAAGGCTTCGTCGCGTGCAATGGCGATGTGCTGTCCGGGAGGGTTGGCGAGTACCGGCTGCGCGTGAGCCGCTTCGGCGGGCTTCGCTTCGCCATCGCGCCTCCGTGCTTCGCCGTGGCATGTTCGCACTTCCTGTGCTGCCCGCCGCGCATGGTCAAGCATGGCATCGAGATCGCAATGCTCGCTCAGCATTGCGCCGATGTCCCGAAGCTGTGTCTGAAGTGCCGGCAGTTCGGCTGCCTGCACGAGGCCGAGGTGGCGCCCCGGCAGGGTTGCCGCCTCGTTGCGCGGCAGGGCGCCGAGCACGTCGATGTCGATGCTCTCGAATCCCTTTCTCAGCAGTGTTTCGTGGCGTGACGATGCCACCTTGTTGAGAATGACACCGGCAACCGAGACATCGTTGCGATACGTTGCGAAACCGTGCGCCACGGCAGCGGCGGACTGTGCCTGCGACGCTGCATCCAGCACCAGAATCACCGGCCAGGCAGTGACCGTGGCGACATCGGCCGCAGCCCCGTTGCCGCATGCCCCTCGCGAGACGGCACCATCGAACAGTCCCATCGCTCCCTCGGCAATGGCGATATCCATCCCGTCGCAGGCCTTTGCCACCTGCGTGCGGATGACGCCGGCGGACATGGCCCAGCTGTCGAGATTGATCGAGCGTCTGCCGACGACGGCGGTATGAAAGGCGGGGTCGATGTAGTCCGGACCGCATTTGAAGGGTTGAACCTTCAACCCGCTTTCGTGCAGGGCCGCGAGCAGACCCAGGGTCACGGTGGTCTTGCCCGAACCGGAACTCGCGGCGGCAATCACGAGCCCGGGCGTCATTCGGGGTATTTCGGGTCGGTGCCGAGTGGACGAAAACGACGGTCGTAGTCCATCGCGTAGAGGCGGCTTTCGGCAAAGTGCTCGCTGTTGATGGTGTGTCCGACGAGTATCAGCGCCGTGCGCTCCATGCTGTCGCCGATCGCGCTCCGGATGGTTGCGAGGGTTCCGTGAACGATACGCTCGTCTGGCCAGGTGGCGCGCCAGACAACCACCGTGGGGCAGTCTTCGCCGTAGTGTGGCGTGAGCCGCTCGACCACGTCATCGAGCACATGAATCGAGAGGTGGATGGCGAGCACGGCACCGGTGCGGGCAAAGTTCTCGAGTGTTTCGTGCTCGGGCATGGCCGATGCACGGCCCGTGGTGCGTGTCAGCACCACCGATTGCGCGACGCCGGGCAGGGTGAGTTCGTTGCCGATGGCCGCGGCCGCGGCCGCGAACGCGGGAACACCGGGCGTGACATCGTAGGGAATGCCGGCCTGCCGCAGGCGGCGCAGTTGTTCGCCCATGGCCGACCACACCGAAAGATCGCCCGAATGCAGGCGCGCCACGTCATGGCCGGCGTCGTGGGCAGCCTGCATCTCGGCGATGATGTCGTCGAGGTGCATCGGTGCCGTGTTGATGATGCGCGCGCCGTCGGGGCAGTGTTCGAGCAGTGCCTCGGGCACCAGACTGCCCGCGTACAGACATACCGGGCTGGCGGCGATGAGGTCACGCCCGCGCAGCGTGATGAGGTCTGCCGCACCCGGGCCGGCGCCGATGAAGTGGATGGTCACGAATGTCGAGGGGAAGGAGACTTGTCAGGGGACGATCATACCGGGGTCGGCTGCGTTCACGCGGGGTAGAACAGCGCTCCGGGCAGATACGGATCCGGCAGTGGCATGTCCACGGGCGTGGCCAGTTCCGTGGCGAGCTGATTCGGCAGCAGATGCGTGTGCGGGCCGTCCGGCGACCGCTCGTCGGGATGCGGAATGGCGCCTTGCACCTCGATCCTGCCCAGCACGGTTTCGACGACCCTGGTCGGGCTGTCGGCAAGCAGTTCGCTGCCGAATGCCGGCAGGGCTTCGGCAAAGGGCCGATCGGCGACATTTTCCAGAGCGGTGCGCGCCCTGCCTGCGGCAACCCGCACACAGAACCGCGACTCCTCGCGGCCGAGGCCGAGATCGAACAGGTGGCCCGAGTCCCGAGCGATCAGGGCTTCCCGGTCTTCACCCAGATCAGTGACTCCGAGGGCGACTGGCAGCTGCCGCTTCTTGCGCTTGACGGCAATCGCGATGCGGGAGCGAGCCTTGCCGTCGTCGGTTGGCTGATCGAAGGTCAGGGCGCGAACATCATCGTTGATGATCATGCGCAGCGCCCCGCCGCGGGTGTGTGCCGTGACCGTGTCGTCCTCGACCGTGACCGACACGGCTTCACCGGGCGCGGGTGCAAACTCGGCCACGGCTCCGACCACTCCCATGACCCAGGTACCCGTACCCCGACCGAGCGATTCCGCCACGAAGCGGCGGGTATCGTCGGTCGTCCAGGGCAGGCGCTGTCCGGCAACGCCAAGTTGTGCGAGGCGCTCGGGCAACTCGGCCCAGACTGCTTCGCGCCAGCTGTCGCTCTCCTTGCGCCAACCCGCGATTTCATCGCGACTGCGGGCGCAGCCGAGGCACCACCCGGTGGTTTCGTCGAGCGTGCAGATGCCGGTACAGGGGCTGGTTATCGCGGTCTGGGTTGACATGGTTCCTGTCGAGTGGTCCGACGTTCGGCGACGTCAGTTCGAGTACTTGTCGAGCGCCGCGATCAGTGTATCGAGATTGTGCCTGAACATGGCTTCGTAGCTCGTGGCCGGGCCACCGCGCTCGGAAAGTGCATCGGAAAAGAGGCGGCCGCCGAGTTCGATGCCGGTTTCATCGGAAATCTGCTGCACGAGTGCCGGGTTCGTGATGTTCTCGACGAACAGGGCTGCCGCACCATCGGTCTTGAGCTGGCTGATCAGCGTGGCGAGATCCTGTGCCGAGGGCTCGGCTTCGGTGTCGATGCCCACCGGCGCGAGGAATTTCAGGTCATAGGCTTCCGCCAGATAGCCGAAGGCGTCGTGTGCGGTAACCACCGTGCGACGGTCTTCGGGGAGTTCGGCCAGCCTGTTCGTGGCTTCGGCATCGAGTTCCTCGAGTCTGGCGATGTAGGCCTCGGCGTTGACGGTGAAGTCCTCGGCGTGCTCGGGCATGACGGCGGAGAGGTCTTTCGCGATGTTCTGCACGTAGACCATGCCGTTCTTCAGTGAATTCCAGGCGTGAGGGTCGGTCTTGCCGTCGACGAGTACGGGTCTGATGCCTTCGGTGGCGACGAACACCTGGGCGTCGGTGCCGGACTCGGCGATCAGCGTGTCGGACCAGGTCTCGAAACCGAGCCCGTTGACGAAGATCACGTCGGCATCGGCAACCGCGCGCGCATCCTCGACCGCGGGTTGATAGACGTGTGCATCGGCGTCGGGGCCGACGATGGTGGTCACGCTGGCAAAGTCGCCCACGACCTGTTCGACCATGTCGCCGAGGATCGAAAAGCTGGCGACGATATGCAGGTCATCCTTGGCGAGGGCCGGGCTCGTCGTCAGCGCAATCGCGGCTGCAACGAGGCCTGTGCGGACTGTCTTGATCGGATCGATGGTACGCATCGGGTTCATGGGGTTTTCTCCCTGGTAAGGTCGTGGTTCGACGCAGTGGTGTCGGTTGTCGTGTCGTCTGTGGAAGCTCGTCCGGATTGTCCACCGAAGCCGAGAGGACCGAAGATCGCCGACAGTATGAAGAAACCACCGGCGACCAGCACGATGGCCGGGCCGGAGGGGGTTTCGGAAAAGATATAGGACAACGCAAGACCGATCCAGCAGCTCGCCAGCGAAAACAGGAAGCCCAGTATGAGCTGCGTGGTAATGGTGCTGGCCCAGTAGCGTGCCGCGGTGGCCGGCAGGACCATCAGCCCCACTGCCATCAGTGTGCCGAGGGTCTTGAAGGCGGCCAGCAGATTCAGCACGAGAAGCAGCATGAAGACCTGTTCGATCAGCCAGGGATAACGGCTCTGGGATTCGAAGAAGACCGGGTCGCAGGTATTGGCGATGAGTGGGCGCAGCAACAGCGCGAAAGCCACGAGGGTGATCGTTGCGACACTGGCCACCAGCATCATCGACGCGTCGTTGATGCCGAGAATGGATCCGAACAGGAAGCTCTTCAGCGGCACCGCCGAACCGGCTGCCGAAAGAATGAAGATGCCGGTGGCCAGGGCGATGAGGTAGAGCGAGGCGAGGCTGGCGTCGCTGCGGAGGATGGTCTTCCGTGCCAGCAAGGCGGTGAGGATGGCCACGCCGACGCCCGCGATCAGGCCGCCGAGCAGCAAGGACATCACCGAGAGTCCGGCGGTCACGAAGCCGATCACCACGCCCGGGGTTATCGCGTGGGCCATGGCTTCGCCCGCCAGCGACAGGCGCCGCAGTACCAGGAAGGCACCGACGGGTGTCACCGACACCGACAGCACGGTGGTGGCCACCAAGGCGCGGCGCATGAAGGCGTAATCCCACATCTCGTTGAGCAGTTCAAGCATGTGTGGTCTCCCCGTTGGTCCTGCGTCCGCGGAACATCCAATCGGCCTGGCTTGCGGACAGATAGCCCTGCTGCACCAGCTTTTGCGGCGTCAGCACGTCGTTCACGAGACCGTGGCTGGCTTCGCCACCGCCGAGCAGCAGCGCATGGCTGCAATGGTCGAGTACCGACGAGAGGTCGTGTACCACCAGCAGCACGGCACGACCCTCTTCGCGCCAGCGTTCGATGATGCCGAGCAGATGTGCTTCGGTGCTCTGGTCGACTGCGGCAAAGGGTTCGTCGAGCAGGATCAGCGGCGCATCCTGCATGATCACGCGTGCGAACAGCGTGCGTTGCAGCTGACCGCCGGAAAGGGTATGCAGCGAGCGATCGGCAATGTCGGCAACCCCCGCCTGTTCGAGTGCCTCGATGACCTGCGCACGACGTGCGCGGTCGAGCCCTGAAGTCAGGCCGAGACCTTTCCACTGGCCCATGGCGGCGAGATCCCTGACGCGGATGGGAAAGCGCCGATCGAACTCCGTCATCTGGGCGAGATAAGCGATCTCGTGGGGGCGTCCCGCCGGCCATTCGATACGCCCTTCGAGTGGCGACATGAGGCCGAGCAACGTCTTGACGAGCGTGCTCTTGCCGGCACCGTTGGCACCCAGTACGGCGAGGGTCCAACCCGCCTCGATGTCGATCGAGAGTTGTCGGAACAGGGTCAGGCCCGGGTAGCCGACCGCAAGGTTTCGGATTCGGACGATGCTTGACATCAGAGCACCGCCATCACGGCAAGCCAGAGAAGGGCAGCCAGACCGAGTGCCGACAGGACCAGCAGCAGGATGCTCACTTCCGTCAGGCAGAAGCCGCTCGCCGCGTTCCACTGTCTCTGCGAGGGTCGTGCAGGCGAGGTTGATGATGTCACGATGCTGCCCCTGCGACATGGCGTGGAGAGGCGACGTGGGGTGCATGGTGTTCGGTTCAAGATGGCCTTCCTCGATCGAGGGCAGGGCAACAGGGAACCGGAATGGCAGACGGAATGACCGCCGGCATCACGAAAAACCCACCGAGACACCCCGCCCGGTTCAGAATCCTTACGTGATGGCAGGTCTCCTGACTCGCGGGTCCAGACTTCCCCGAACCTTCCCGGGCCGCGTCACTCTGGCCCAGTGGTTTTTTCGGGGTCGCTCTCCGCCTACAGTTGCGGGGGCAGTCACGGCATTGGTTCGTTGTGTCGAACCTCACCGTGTTCCCATTTCATCTCTCGGGCACACCGGTGCCTTCGAGAACCATCGGCGCGAAGTGTACGTGACGGAGTAATCGAGTTCAACTGACAGGATTGCCGTCAACGGATTCGACAGACCTGACGGGCTGGCTTTGACCGGTTGGCCTTGAACGTCTGGCCTTGAACGTCTGGCCTTGAACGTCTGGCCCGACGGGTGCCTACTTCAACTGACGGTCGTCACGATACTCCAGCCCCATGTCGATTGCGGTGATGCCGTAGGCGGTGCGTGCGGTCAGTTTCGGCTGCGGCAGATCATTGACGGCCAGGACATTCACGACATGAGCGATGGCATCCGACATTTCATCCAGTATCTGCATGTTGATGTTGTCGATATCGTCGCAACTGTCGTGGTAGCAGGGGTCGTAAGGTTCATCGGCCTCACCGCCATACACGGCCACTTCCTCTTCGGTCTTGATGCCGTCGGCACCCGTGAACAGGCCACCGACAGGAATGCCGACAGCGATGAAGGGGCCATAGTCGGAGTTGCCGTCGAAGCCTGCCGGGGCCGATGCGAGGTCCTGCTCCGTGAAGTAGTCGTTGATCAGCCGTTCGAGGAACGCCGAACCTTCGGGGCCGGCGAGTGCCGAATGCGAGCCGTCGCCGTCGTACACGAAGCGCACGGGGTTTGGCGATGCCACCATGTCGACATTCAGACTGGCGACGATCCTGCCGAGTTCCTCGTCCGGCAGTGTGGCCACATAGTATTCCGAGCCGAGCAGACCGAGTTCTTCCGCGCTCCAGAACGCGAAGCGCAGGCGATTGCGTACGCTCGGGTCGTCACGCCGGCGTCTATCCGTGTCTTCACTCTTCAGCATGCCGAGCCGGCTCATCTGCAGGGCCACTTCGAGAATGGCCGCCGCACCGCTGCCGTTGTCATTGATGCCGGCACCTTCGGACACCGAATCGAGATGCGCGCCGATCACGACCGTCCTGTCGTCGCGCCCGATCGGTGAATCGGCAATGATGCTGGTGGTGACGCGCTCCTCGGTGAGAGCATCGACCTTGACATGCACCACTGCATCACTCACCGCGAGCGACTTGCCGATTTCGTAGGTGGTGCCGATCACCGGTATGCCGACAGCCGATGCTTCGAGTGAGACGCGGAGTGTTTCGCCACGCCCTTCCTGCCCTTCGTTGAAGAAGATGACCGCTGCCGCACCGGCAGCCTCGGCATGCATTGCCTTGATCCCGAAAGGGCAGCTACCGCGCTGCAGGAGTGCGATGTTGCCTGCGGTGAAGTCGGCGAAATCTTCGGCCTCGCAGCCGCTTGTGGAAGTGTCGGCTTCGGGTGCTGCAGGCAGCACCGTGTCCACCGCTTCCACCGTTGCCGTGACATCGCCCGAACCCGAGTAGCTTGCCGTCACGAAGTCTTCTTCCTCTTCGTACTCATGGTCGGCGGCAGTCGGCGATATGCGGGAGAACTCCGCGTCGTCGAGTTCCTCGAAGTAGGCATACGGAAAGAACTGGGCATTGACCTTGTAACCGGCGAGAGAGAGCAACCTCCCGACGTAGGCGATCGATTGCAGATGACCTTCGGAAGCGGAGGCGCGATTGCCGTCGTTCTCGTCGGCAATCTGCTGAAAGGCGTCGAGATGTACCTTGATGCCTTCCGTCGAGACGGCTTCTTCGAGTGCGGTGGTATCCACCTCGACACCGGCCTGAGCCGTCGCTGCGGCACCCATGAGAGCGGCAGCGGCAAGACCGGCAGTCACGACACTGCCCGCCACGAGTCTGGTCGTCACGAAACCGTCCGCCACAAGCCCGGTCGCCACAAGCCTGGTCGTCACGAAACCGGCGGCCACGAGATCGGCACCGGCAAGGCCCGTCAGCAGACTGCTATCTGTTTTCGGTTCTGGTTTGCGCATCTGACGATCCCTTTCATGTTCCCGTTCCGGTCACCGCCGTGTCTTCGCGGTAATCGTTTTCCGGTTTCCGTTCGGTTCGTTTCCCTGCTGCGGTGCCTGCCGTTTTCCTGCTTCGGTGCCTGTCGTTTTCCTGCTTCGGTTCGTTTCCCGGCTTCGGTGCCGATCGTTTCCCTGTTCCTGCAGAGAGCATTGTTCGATGCTCATCACCCCGGTAAAGCGATCACGGCATGGCCGTCAGATGTTCCATGACCGCCGCGGGTGAATTCAGAACGACACCTGCCGAACCTTCCGGTCGTGCCGGACGCGCCACCATGATCACCGGCAGTGCCAGCTCTCGTGCTGCCTGCAGCTTTGCTGCGCCCCCTGAACCGCCACTGTTCTTTGCGACAACGATGTTCACGCCGTGTTCCTCCAGTAGTGCATGGTCGTCCGCGGCGCGGTACGGCCCGCGCGATACCACCACCGTGGCATTCGGCAGGGGCAGCGGTTCATCCTCCGGCGGATCCACGAAACGCAGCAGGTAGTGATGCTGCGGTGCTGCCGAGAACACGCCGATGGTCTGGCGACCGATGGCGAGGAACACGCGTGCAGGGTCTGTCGGCAATGCCTTGACGGCGTCATCAAGCGAGGCAACCTCGCGCCAGTCGTCGCCGGCGACCGGTGTCCACGGTGGGCGTTGCAGGGTGATCAGCGGCAAGGCGGCCTGTGCCGTTGCCGCCTGCAGGTTGCAACTGATTCGGGACGCAAACGGGTGAGTTGCATCGACCACGTGCGTGATGCCTTCCTCACGAAAACAGTCGAGCAGTCCGTCGATGCCCCCGAAACCGCCGATGCGCGTCGGCAGGGCCTGCGGTATCGGGTTTGTCGTGCGTCCTGCATAGGAAAACAGTGCATCGATATTGGCACCAGCCAGTTGTCGGGCCAGTTCACTGGCTTCGGCGGTGCCGCCGAGAAGCAGAATGCGCATGCAGAAATCCTGTGCCGTTCATTGAATCACGTCGAGTGGCTGGAAGATCGGGCCACGGTCGGTGTGTTCGTACCACACGCTGATGCCGAAGATGGCCGCCAGTCGCTCGGGCGTCATCACTTCCTCGGGTGGACCATCGGCCACGAGCCCGCCGTTGCCGAGCAGTATCAGTCGTGTGCAGTGTCTGGCCGCAAGCCCGAGATCGTGCAGCGATACCAGCACCGATTTTCCCTTGTCCGCAAGAGCGGCGAAACACGCCATTGTCGCGATCTGGTGAGCAGGATCAAGTCCTGCCGCGGGTTCATCGGCAATCAACAGCGGTGTGTCCTGCGCGAGCGCGCGGGCAATCAGCACTCGTGCCTGCTCGCCACCGGAGAGGCGCGTGGCGGTCCGATCGCGGAAGCCAACGAGGTCCATCTGCGCCAGCGCCTCGTCGACGCGGGCCCGGTCTGCGGCAGTCAGCTGTCGGTCGGAAGAATGATGTGGCAACCGGCCGAGCGTCACCACGGTTTCGACACTGACCGGCCAGGCAATCTCGCGTGACTGGGGCAGCCATGCGGCGTGCCGCGCGCGTTCGGTGACGGGCAGCGCCGCGAGGGAGCTGTGACCATCGCTGGGCAGCAGTCCGAGCGCCGCTCGCATCAGGGTGGTCTTGCCCGCCCCGTTGGGTCCGATGAGCCCGACCAGCTCTCCCGGGGCAATGTCGAAACTCACGTCATCGAGAATCCGGCGCCCTTGCCGGGAAACCGACAGACTGGAAACCGTCAGCAGCGTCATGGCCGTTCCTGCCGGAGCTTGAGAATCAGATGCAGGAACAGGGGGGCGCCGACAAGAGCCGTGAGCACACCCAGTTTCAGATCGCGTGAGGGCAGTGCCACGCGCACGGCGATGTCCGCTGCCAGCAGCATCGCGGCACCGCCGAGCGCCGATGCCCACAGAAGGCGTGAGGGATGCGCGCCAACCAGCGGGCGCAACACGTGCGGCACCACCAGTCCGACAAAGCCGATTGCACCCGCTACCGCCGTGCCGGCAGCGATGACCGATGCCGTACCGAATACCAGTGACAGGCGCAGATGATTCAGGCGGATGCCCATCGAGCGTGCTGCATCCTCGCCGAGGGTCAGGGCATCGAGGCCGCGGCCGAGCCGGCCCAGCAACAGCCCCCCGACCAGCATGAAGGGCAGGGCCAGCCAGACGTGCGTCATGGAGCGATCGGCCAGTGAGCCCATCATCCAGAACACGATTTCGTTGGCCGCAAAGGGATTGGGAGAGAGGTTGAGCACCAGTGAGGTCAGCGCAGCTGCCAGGGCCGACACCGCAATGCCGGCAAGAATCAGCGTCAGCGACGAGCCACCGGGACCGGCAAGAACCATGACGAGCAGCACACCCAGCAGTGCACCGCAGAGTGCGCCGAGCGGCAGGCCGAGGGCGAAGGTCGCGGCAAGGCCGGTATGTATTGCCAGAACGGCGCCCAGCGCAGCCGTGCCGGATACGCCGATCAGGCCCGGCTCGGCCAGGGGGTTGCGCAGATAGCCCTGCATGGCCGCTCCCGACAAGCCAAGGCTGGCCCCTATCATCAGGGCCAGCAGGGCGCGTGGCAGGCGGATTTCCCGCATCACCAGCGTGAGTGGCCCTGCGTCGCCGAGAAGCAGTGCCGACAGGCTTTCACCGATGCCCGTTTGCGCCGGGCCGACGAGCAGGGAACTCGTGAACAGCAGGCCGACGAGCACCGTCAACGATAGCGTCAGGCGTTTCACGGAGCACGCTCGCCTCGCGCCGACGGTGATGTGTCTGCGGACCAGGAGCGGCGAGCGGCTGCAAGGTTGTCGATCGCGCGTAGCACGTAGGGCGTGCCGCATACCCAGTCGTGGTCGGTCATGGTGGCCGTGGCGCGTCGCTTGCGCAAGGCGTGTACGACCGGGTGATCCATCACCTCTTCTGCGCGCGACGCACCCGGATAGGGCCGGGCGGTGATGACGAAGTCCGGATCGGTCATGGCAAGGATTTCCAGTGGAAGATGCGAGCCCGCGGCAAAGCCCGATTCCTCTGCCGCGTTGGAGAATCCGGCGGCGATGAGAATCTGCCCCGCCAGGGTGTTGTCGCCCTGAGTGTATCCATTGGCATGGTAGAGCACGGCGCGTGGCCGATGCTCCACCTCGGCCTGCAGTTTCGCAAGCCCCGCATCGAATGTGTCCAGAGTGGCCTGCGCCGCATCCTGCCGATGCAGCACTTCACCCATCTGAGTGATGCGCGCACGCACATCCTCCAGCGAATAGGCCGGATCGAACACCGCCACCGGAATGCCGAGGCGTTCGAGCATGTCCACCGTGGCTCGCGTGGAGAAGCTGCCGGCAATCACGAGATCGGGTTGCATCAGGTAGATCTCCTCGGCGAGGCCATGATTGATGTCGTAGGCACGTGCTTGTTCCACCATTGCCGACGAGCGTGGATCCAGCGCGATGTAGGACACCGACAGCAACTGCCCCGGAGCCGCCAGCAGCATGGCCAGCTGGTCGGTACAGAGATTCATCGACACCACGCGTTGTGGTGCGTTGTTGCCCCGATCACTGGTGGTCGTGGTTGCCTGTGCTCCCAGCGCGTAACAGGTCAATACCGCAATGGCAATGCCGAACGCGGAAAATACCAGGCCGGCGAAGACCCTGATGTACTTCCCCCAGAGGACCAGCTTCCTGCGGATGGATGGCATCGAAAACAGATGGGCAACCAGCGAGTGAAAGAACAACGAGTTCACGAAAAACGCCATGATTGCCATGATCGCCTGCGAGGCAGTGAGTTCGGCCAGAGGAAGCGTCGTCGCGAATATGCTGGCAAAGAACAGGGCTGATTTGGTGTTGGATATGTTGACCAGAAAGCCCGCCCGGAAAGCCGAAAAGGCAGTGTCGATGCGAATGGCCGGTGCATCAATCGTGTTGCCGGTTGCTTTCCTTTCCTGCCACGAAGCAATCAACAGTTTCAAGCCGAGGTACAGCAGGTACGCCGCACCCAGCAGATTGACCAGAAGGAACAGCCGCTGACTGTGGTCTTCCAGGCCATACCAGACGCTCAACATGATGCCGCTGGAAAACACCAGCCCGGCAGTCGCTATCCCCAGCACCGCCAACCCGGACGCACGGCGACCTTCGGGCGCCATTGTCATGAGCAAGAGGTGATTCTGGCCCGGAACCATCATGGCCATGCCCTGAATGGCCAGGCAGGCGAGCATGCCACTGAAGTAACTCATCTACAGCACTGTCATCATGGCCAGTGTTTCTTCGGCAAAGCTGTACTTGTCGGATGCCATCGCTTCCAGCCGTTTCAGTTCCGAGAACAGTTCCACGCTCCTTGTCGACAGAACGCTGTTGACGACTGCATCTTTTCTGAATGCACTGATGCTGGCGCCGAAGTCCCAGTCAATGGGAGTGTCCTTTTCCATGAGTGCATCCAGCGGCAATGGCTGCGAGCAGGTATTGAAATGGCCCGCCAGTACGAGGAATGCCAGATAGGGATTGGCATCGGAAGTCGGTGTTCTCAGCTCGATGCGTGTGGATTCGCCATCGTTCACGATGCGCACGGCCTTGAATCGATGCCCGTGGCCGGCATTGATCGATTTCGACGAGAATGACTCCAGCTGGCTGACCAGTCGCGAATTGCAGGTCGGGCAGAATGCAAGCAGGGAACCTTCCAGCGCGGAAAAGGCACTGGTTACCAGATGGTTGATTTCCGCTGTCTTCGTGTCGGAAACGTGCAGATGAAGATTGCCCGGAGCCCCTCCCTTGTCGATGACCGGTACGAAGGTGCAACGCAATCCGTGCACGGCAGCGACATGCCGCAACAGAAAGCGGGCGAGGAACAGGGAATCCGCCTGTTCCAGCAGTGTGCCGTGCCGCAGCGAGATTTCGTACTGGTCCTCCGTGTTCTCCTGAGAAAGGCCGGTCCAGGCGATGCCGACATCGTCCAGAATGCTCAGCATTGCCTCCAGACACTCATGCCGCAGGGATGCGCCGCTGAGAGCATATGCCTGGCCATCCGAACGCAACGCTGCATCCGGGTTGACAGGCCGCAGGAAAAACTCCAGCTCCCCGCCGATCCTGAATCGATCAAGGTTCGGATTGGCCTCGATGTAGTCGGCCAGGATCGAGCGGAAGTCCAGCGGGTGGGGTTGTGAATCCACGTTCGTGACGGCGCCGATGAAAAGCGATGAAGCCCCGAACAGGGCGTCTGCGCGTGGATTCACTTTCCACACGGCTGCGTCCGATGCCAGGACACGAATATCCGCCGCCCCGGAAGGGGTTGCGAGTGTGTCGAACAACTGCGGGTTGCCGTATATATCCTTTGAAAAGACCCCCGACGCACAGCCGATTTCGATGCGTGCGTCCGTGTTGCCGCAGACGATCTTGCCGCGCGCTACTCCATGCGCATCCGGATACAGGATGATCGACCGAGACTGCATGATCTGCCTCCACTGTTTCTGGCATGCGTTGGTACGAGTCGGGTCATCGCGGCTTCTCGCCGGAAGCGCTCTGCACGACGGGCCGCGGGTTCTCGCTCAGCATCTCATATCGGCATTCCGCTGTCTTGATGGCCAGGAGCAACGGATGTGAAAGGCACTTCCGACTCCGCCGGGAAATACCGCACGCGCCATGCGCTGGAGCCGGTTGCCGGCCCGGTTGATGAGGCAATGTGTCCATGCAAGGCTAGCCCGGAAATCTCACCCCACCATTGAAAAAGGCCCCGCTCTGAGGCATAAATGCAAGTACGACCAAGCAGTTATGCGTCAACCAGAGGACAG
>PDWI01002885.1_pt1 | contig 84086 bp, 70 predicted proteins | sample 1430891 | NCBI WGS metagenome assembly PDWI01 (sample SAMN01162508, study PRJNA174530) | Oral metagenome, whole genome shotgun sequencing project. | biome: Marine environment; feature: Marine mammal; material: Swab sample of the gingival sulcus; isolation source: swab sample of gingival sulcus... | reverse complement strand
CATGCTAAGCTGCAATTATCTCAATGAACCGCCGTATACGGATCCGTACGTACGGTGGTGTGGGAGGTGGCAGCAGTAATGCTGCTACCTACCCGATTGGAATAAACAGGCTGTCCATGAAAACGCTTTTCCCTGACCGAGATGTTCGGCGGGTTTTGCAGCCTGCGTCAAAAGGCATTGGCCCTGTTGCCACGGCCTGTTTCGTCAGGCTAACAAATGATGAAACGCAACACTTGCCTGAAAAACAGCGGCGAATTATCGTAAAGATGCTTGTTGGTCATTCTTAGAAATGACGTTGGCATTGCCAATATAAGCAAACCGAGACCTGTCGGGTGCACGCCCCCGACAGGAAGCGCGCTCCGATGGTACTTTTTTTACGTTAAGGAGAACCATTATGAAAGAGCGCCGACTCGATCAAAGCTCTGGGGTGGAAGCACTTCAGAATGAGCGTGAAGAGTGTTTGACTCTACAGTGTTTACTGGAGAATCAAAAACTCAAAGCGGAAACTCGCCACCTTGAATCAAGGGTGGAACAACTGGATATGGAGATTCGCATTGCGAAACGAAAAGTCTGGTTGGAATTGCTGACCCTGTTGCTTTCGGGCGGTGGCTTGTTGTTTCGTCTGCTTACTCTGTTGCGAGGGCTTTCCTCTGACGGTGAATAGCAGCGAACTTCCGCAAAAAGACAGGCCTCTTTGGGGTCTGTCTTTTTTTTAACGTTTTTGACGATACTGAAGTTTGCTGCGCGGCTTGTTCGCGGTTAGCCCGGATGTTTCACCAGTAAATGGAATTTTCGGGAAAAAGGACAAAGAACGCAGTTTGTACATTGGCTTTTGTTGTCATTCACCACATAACCCATTGATATTAAGCAAATAATATCAACGTAGCTGTCGTACTGGTGAAATATCCGGGTTAGCCCGGAGAAGTCACCGTGCTGGTGAAATATCCGGGTTAGCACAGTCTTGTTGTCGTGCTGCGGGGGTGAACCTGAACAAGTCGGCGATGGACAGCCCCAGGGTATCGCGCTGTTGCAGTTTTTGGGTGCTGAGAAGGTCGTAGGCGTGCTGGCGCCAGGTCGATGGCTCGCGCTGTTTTTTCACCAGCGGACGCTCATCATTGATCCATTCTTTTAATTGCCAAAAAGTCACGGTGTCTAAATCGCGCGACAAAAGATAGCGCCCCTGTTCATTTTGGGTGATTACGCGGTGTTCCAGCAGCAGGCTGCGCAATTCGCTGAAGGAGTCGGAATCCAGCGCGTATTCACCGCGCATCAATTCCATTTCACGTACCACGCCGCCGTGGCGTTGGCGTTCCCACAGTACGTATAGCATATTCAGCGCTTTTAGCACGGGCGGCACGGAGGCTTGCGCCTCGCTGCGATAGGCCGACATGCTGTGCACCAAAATGCCGCCGATAAGTACAATCGTCCAGGAGAGGTAAATCCATAAAAGAAACAGGGGTACGGCGGCGAATGCGCCGTAGATCAGCGTGTAGCTGGAATTGACCATTACCTTGGTAAACAGATAGCGCGCGCCATTAAATGCCAATGCAGCGATAAGCCCGCCGATCATAGCGTGCCTGGGGGGTACGTAGCAGTTGGGTACCGCGGCGTAGACCAGGGTAAACGCCGCCCAGCTCAGTAAGATGGGTATGACACTGAGCAGGCGCGCCGAGGTTAAGCCCACTGCATCGAGGTTATCCACCAGTATCGGCAACGAGGTCAGGTAAGTACCTATACCAAGTGCCAGGCCAATAAAGATGGGAGACAGGCTAAGCACGGCCCAATACAGTAAAAAACTGGCTACAGGGCCACGGTTTTCCCTGGTGCGCCAGATAATATTGAACGCCTGCTCGATGTTGCGCAGCATCAGTACCGAGGTAACCACCAAAAACACGATACCAACGCCGGTCAGGTTTTTGGCCTGGCGGGCAAATTCATCGAGATAGCCCTGAATTTCTGCACCGGTGTCGGGAACGAGGTGGTGAAAAACCAGGTTTTGGAGTTTGTCTTCTACACCTGTAAATGAGGGAATAGCCGATGCCATTGAAAAACTGATGGTGAGTAAAGGCACCAGGGCAAACAGGCTCATATAGGTGAGCGCAGCGGCGATTTGCGAGCCGCGATCAGCAGAGAAACGACCGGCGAGGTAGCGGGCCACATCAAAGCAGCGGTGGGCGATAGCGTTTAACTTTTCCATGGCGGAATTATGGCATGAGCCAGCGCTCTTAACCATCACAGTTTTGTTATACTCGCGCCTTTGTACAAACTTAAGGGCATTGCCATGAGCGACTATACAATTTATCACAACCCGCGCTGTTCCAAGTCACGCCAGGCGCTGGCTCTGTTGGAAGAACACGGTATCAGTCCGGATGTGCGCCTCTACCTGCAAGAGCCGCTCGATCGCGCGGAAATGACAGCGTTGCTAAACCTGCTTGATATGAAAGCCTCGCAACTGGTGCGGCGCGGTGAGGCGGAGTTCAAAGCGCTGCAACTAAGCGATGAGACGCCGGAGGGCGACTGGCTGGATGCCTTGCTGAATCACCCTAAACTGATGGAGCGCCCCGTGGTTTCCCGCGGTGACAAGGCTGTAGTGGGGCGCCCACCCGAAAACGTGCTGGCGCTGCTTGCCTGATATCACGTCGCTTGGGGTTAGTTGCAGGATTGGCAACAGATAATTTGCGCCGTTATCGCCGTTTCGGTATGGTCTGTTCCTTGTCTTTTGCCCGCTTGTTTGAACGACTATTGTTTTAAGGCATTGCCTCATTGATCAGAGTTGCCCCCACTTGGCAACGCAGCGGGCCTTGTGGCGATGGTGGCGTGGTTTGCCGCGACTGTAATTATATGAAAGATGGCGCGCCCGGGTTTTCAGGGCTGGCGCAGGAGGAAGATGAATGAGTAGGCCGGGTGTTTTAAGGCGTTTTTTTGGTGGTTTTTGGGCGGCTTTGACCTGGCTGCGCGAGATGGTATCCAACTTGATATTTTTGTTGATTCTGGTCGCTGTGGCCATGTTGTTCGCTGGAGCATCGAAACTCGATGTGCCTACCAAGGCGGCGGTACATCCGCCTAAAGCTGCGCTGCTGCTGGAGCCCTGGGGTGATGTGGTAGACCAGAAAACTTATGTGCCGCCTGTGGAGTTGCTGTTCTCAGGTGGTGAGATGCAAATGCGGGAAGTGCTGCTGCGCGATATGATCGAATCTATAGAATTCGCAGCCGTTGACGATAGTATTACCGCGCTGGTGTTTAAGCTCGATAATATGTCCAGCCTTGGGATCAGTAAAACCCAGGAACTACTCGATGCGGTGGAAGTTTTTCGCGCAACGGGTAAACCGATTGTGGCAATGGGTGACTACTACTCACAGGATCAATACCTGTTCGCCAGTCTTGCTGATGATGTGTTTGTGCACCCCGCAGGTGGGGTGATTCTGGAAGGCTACGGCAACTATCGCCAGTATTATCGCGATGCCCTGGAAAAGCTGGCGGTGAATATGCACGTATTTCGTGCGGGCAAGCACAAATCTTATGCCGAGCCTTTTGTTCGCGATGATATGTCGGAAAACGAAAAAATGGTCAGCGGCAAGTGGCTGGAAAGCCTGTGGTCGCAATACACCTATCTGGTGGAGAAAAACCGGGACTTTGAGCGCGGCGCGTTGACCGACTATGTCAATCAGCAGGACGTACTACTCGAAGCCCAGAACGGCAATATGGCAAAAATGGCTCTGGAAGCGGGGCTGGTGGACGAGTTGATGTACCGCAGTGCGTTTAACGCCTACATGATCGACGTGGTGGGCGCTGAAAACGACGATGGCGATTACGAGCGCGTCAATTTTGAGCGCTATGTCAGGCACAAGCGCGCAGAGCGTGAGTCCTGGGTCGAAGACAGGGTTGTGGTGGTGACCGCCGTGGGTGAAATTGTCCCCGGTGAACAGCCTCCAGGTGTGATCGGCGGTGATTCGCTGGCAGCAGAAATTCGCGGGGCAATTCAAGACGACCAGATTAAAGCGCTGGTGTTGCGCGTCGATAGTGGCGGCGGCAGTGTGTTTGCCTCGGAGGTGATTCGCCAGGCGATGCTGGATGTAAAAGCCAGGGGGTTGCCTTTAGTGGTGTCCATGGGGCGGGTGGCGGCATCGGGCGGCTACTATATTTCTACCGATGCCGATGAGGTCTGGGCAACACCCAGCACCTTGACCGGCAGCATCGGTGTGTTTGCGGCCTTTCCCACGGTAGAGGATTTACTTGCCAAACTCGGCGTGAGTACGGACGGTGTGGGCACCACCGAGCTGGCTGGTACCTTGCGCGTCGACAGGCCCCTAAGTGCCAAAGTGGCGAAAATGGCGCAAAGCTCGGTGGATTATATTTACCGTGACTTTGTCAGCATTGTGGCAGAGGGTCAGGGCATGAGCTATGAGGCTGTGGACGCAGTGGCACAGGGGCGTGTGTGGAGTGGTTTCGATGCACATGAAGTCGGCCTGGTCGATAAGCTCGGTACCTTAAGTGATGCGATAGCATCCGCTGCGGCGTTGGCGGAGCTTGATGACTACGAAGTGTATTATCAGCAGCCGGATTTATCGCCCGCTGACAGGTTTATGCAGGAAATTGTCGACGAGTTTGGCGCAGTGGCGTTGCTGGGCGATTGGTTGCCGGCGCTGGCAGCGCCGGTCAGAGCGGCGGTCAAGCAGTTCCAGGTGCTCAACAAGGACCCCGGTCATATGTACATGCGCTGCGAGGATTGCCAGGCTTTGTAGCTAATCCGAAATTCCATTTGCTGATGAAATATCAGGGCTGATTCGACAGCGCGTTTTTTTAGGGCGGAGCGATACAGATGAACAAAACAATCACAAGAACAGCGGGCGGCGTGATTGTCGCTACCATGATCATGGCGAGTATCGCGGGGTGTGGCGATGCCAATGAGCGCCGCCTCCTGAAGCAACTACCTGAGGATAGTCAGTGGTGGAAGGATGCCAGCGAGGCTGTCAAACAACGCGGTGAATTGCCAATCAACAACGGCCGTGCCAAAAATGTGATTTTGTTTATCGGTGACGGCATGAGCATTCCCACGATCACCGCCGCGCGTATTTTTGATGGCCAAAGCCGCGGTGAGGACGGCGAGTCCAACAGTTTGTCCTTTGGTCGCATGCCCTACTCAGCCTTGGTAAAAACCTATACCACGGATTATCAGGTGCCCGATTCAGCGGGCACGGCATCGGCGATGAACACTGGTGTAAAAACCCGTTCAGGTGTCATTAACGTCAATGAAACCGTCGCCTATGGTGATTGCGAGAAGAGCCTGGATAACACCCTGCCGACACTGGCGGAGTTTGCCAAGCTTCGCGGTAAGGCGGTGGGGGTGGTGACCACGGCACGGGTGACTCACGCAACACCCGCAGCGGTTTATGCGCACAGTCCTGATCGCAATTGGGAGTCTGACGGCCTTATGTCGGCGCAGGCAATACGCCAGGGTTGTGTGGATATCGCCGCGCAGTTGGTCGGTTTTTCTTACGGTGGCGGCATCGACGTGGTGCTGGGGGGTGGCTCCCGGGAGTTTTTACCGGCCAATGCGGGTGGGAACCGCAAAGAGGATAATCTGGTGTTGAACTGGCAGCAGCGTGGCGGTCATTTTGTGGCGTCTGCCAAGGATATGCACAAGCTCGACCCCAGTGACAAGCATCCGATACTGGGGTTGTTTTCCCATTCCCATATGACCTACATGGCCGATCGCAGTGACGACAGCATTGAGCCCACTCTTTCTGAGATGACGGCTAAGGCCATCGACTTATTGCAGCGTCGTTCCCGTGATGGTTACTACCTCATGGTTGAGGGTGCCCGCATCGATCATGCTCACCACGCGGGCTGGGCGGGGCGCTCCTTATTGGAGACCCAGGAATTTGCCAGGGCAGTGCAGGTAGCACTCGACAAGGTTGATCTGCGCGACACCTTGGTTTTAGTTACCGCCGATCATGCCCACACCCTGACCATGGCGGGCTATCCCGCTCGCGGTAACGATATACTGGATTGGGTACACAAAGCCGATGCCGAGGGCAAACCGCAGCAGGCACCGGCGCTGGCCAATGATGGTAAGCCCTATACCACGCTGGCTTATGCCAATGGCAAGGGCGCGGTCAAGGGCGAGCGTGCCGTGCCCGAGACCGGGCTGTTTGCGCGTCAGCAGGCGCTGATTCCCACCTACTCAAAAACATCGGAGGGTGAGGTTCGTCTCTCGGAAACCCACGGCGGTGATGACGTGGCACTGTTCGCGGTGGGGCCTAAGGCGCACTGGGTTGGCGGTGTGATGGAGCAAAACGAAATCTTTCACATCATGGCCGCGGCGTTTGGTTGGCAGTTTTAAGGGCAGCGTTCACACTCCTCTGTCAGCCATTTGTGCAAGTGTCGGCGCAACAATTCCGCGGCGTTTTCAGCCTGGCGAAATACGGTGTCGGCTTTGTAAAACTCCAGCATTTGAATATCTACGATGTCCGGGGTGAGCAATAGGTCTGGCGGCGAATGCTGAATCTTGTGGCGTAAAATAGATGCCTGCATGATTTGGAAGGTATTGAACACCGCCTCAGCCATGGACGGTATCATTTCTGCGCTTTCCGTGCGTGTACCCATAACATTGATGGCGATGATGTGGTCGCAGTCATCGAGCAAGTCAAAGGGTACGGGATTGACCGCGCCGCCATCGATCAGCACTTGCTCGTTAATCATCGCCGGGCGAAACAAACCCGGCAGCGCCATGCTGGCGTGGACGGCATCGATCAATTTACCGGTTTTTAACACCACCTGCTCACGTGCCCAGAAATCGGCGGCGACGACACTCAAGGGGGTTATCAGCTGCTCGAAGTCGTTGTGGGTCAGCACCTCGGCGAGGTCGGCGAGAAAAGCATCGGCTTTGAGCAGTGTTCTTCCGCCCCAGTTGATATCGATGTAGCTGAACCATTTCAGCAGGTCGCGGCGCTTGAATATTTGCGCCAGGCCTTGTCCTTCGCGCAGAGAGTAGGCGGTGATGGTTTCGCGCATGGTATTGGGGCTGACGCCTGCGCAGTACAGCGCGCCGATGATGGCGCCGATGCTCGTGCCGGCTACGCGGTGAGGGCGCAGACCGAATTCTTCAAACACTTCCAGCATGGGAATGTGCGCCAGGCCCTTTGCGCCGCCACCTCCCATGGCCAGTCCAATTTTCTGCATAGTGGGTACTCTTGCCGTAGTTGTTTGTGCCGGTTCAGAAAAAACCTAGCCCGAAAATTCCATTTACTGGTGAAATTTCCGGGCTGGGTTTTTCACTATTTGCATCGCGTGTCTTGCACCAAACTATGGGTAAGGTACACTCAAAGCTGCCACAGTAAAAGCGTTCACAGATGCGATAATCATAAGGGAGCAGACATGGGGCTAGAAATCGACCACGGTAATTTTTTCTCTTTGCGGGATTACCAGTTGTTTATTCAGCGTCTCGACGCTTCTTTGGAAGTGTTGGAGGAGTTGTTCAGTCGCCCGGGTTTTGGTGAAGGGCCTTTATCCTATGGTGCCGAGCTGGAGCTTTATCTGGTTGATGATGAGGGTTGTGTTGCGCCGGTTAACGAAGAGGTGCTTGAGGCTGCAGATGACCCGCTGCTGACACTGGAGCTTAACCGCTACAACCTGGAATACAACCTCAAGCCCTACCAGATGGCAGAGCGCGCTTTCTATCGATCACAGTGCGATATCGAACAGGCGCTGCAACGCCTGGATGAGGTCGCCCATAATTTTGGCGCGAGTGTCGTGCCCATAGGTATTTTACCGACTCTGCGCGCCTGCGATTTCGCCAATGATTGCATCACGGACAAGCGTCGTTATCACGCCCTGGTGGCTCAGTTGTGCAAGCGCCGGGGAGAGCAATTTCAGATCGATATTGACGGTGAAGAACCGCTCAGTTTTTGTATGGATAGCATACTCCTGGAGGGCGCCAGTACGTCGTTTCAGGCGCACTACCGCGTGCCGCCTTCCCAGTTTGTCGATACCTACAATGCGATCCAGTTGGCCACGCCATTGGCGCTGGCGCTGGGTGCAAACAGCCCTTGTTTGCTGGGGCATAGTTTGTGGGCGGAGACGCGCATCCCGCTATTCAAGCAGTCCATCGATATGCGTGTTACCGACCGCTATCAATGGTCCGAGCCCGCGCGCGTGCACTTTGGCAGCGGCTGGATGCGCTCGGCAGTGGATGCTTTTCGCGAGCTGGTACGCCTGTACGAACCAATCTTGCCGGTGTGCAGTAAGCACTGTCCTGCGCAGCAGCTAGCCAATGGCGAAATGCCGGAACTGGATGAGTTTCGCCTGCATCAAAGCACCGTCTGGCTGTGGAATCGTCCTATTTACGACCCCGCCGCCGGTGGTATGTTGCGGATTGAAATGCGAGCCCTGCCTGCGGGGCCAACCGCTGTGGATATGCTCGCCAATAGTGCATTTTTGATTGGCCTGGCCGAAGGATTAAAAGAAAACATCAATGCGCTATTGCCCGCCTTGCCGTTTAGAATGGCCGAGTATAATTTTCATCGCGCCGCCCAGCACGGTTTGAATGCACGCATTGTCTGGCCACAGGCCAGGCAATTGCGCTGTAGAGAGCAGCCGGTGTGTGCCGTGATCGAGCGCGCCCTGCCGTTGGCGGCAGAGGGTCTGGCCGGCATTGGTGTTGGGCGAGAGGACATTGATTTGTATCTGGGCGTTATTGAGAATCGCCTTCGCGCCAAGCAAACCGGCGCAAGTTGGCAGTTGGCGATGTTGCAGAAACTCTATCGCAGCCATAGCCGCGAGGTCGCCCAGAAAAAAATGTTGGAGATTTATATGCAAAACAGCAAGAGTCATCGACCCGTTGCAGAGTGGGCGGTGTGACGCGGATTCATTGGGTCGAAAACCCTCCTGCGGCATTTTCCGAAGGTCATGCGGAGGCATTTTTAGAACGCCTCGGGCAGCCTACTGGTATTGTTTTGTCAGGGCGTGACAACAGCCGTTGTCGCGCCTTGGTGACCCTTTCTCACGGCAACGAGCCCAGCGGTTTTTTCGCTGTACAGCGCTATTTGCAATCGGGGCAGGTTCCGGCGGTAAAAACGGTAGTCGTGTTGCCATCGGTGCATGCAGCGCTATTAAAACCGCGTTTTTCGCACCGTATGGCGGATGGCGCAAGAGACCTTAACCGCTGTTTTAAGCCGCCGTTTGCAGGTGAGCAAGGTGCGCTCGCCAAAGCGATTTTAGAAGATTTACAAGCACACAAACCCGAGGCGGTGGTGGATATGCACAACACCTCCGGTTCGGGGCCTGGTTTTGGTGTTGTCACCCACATGGATTGGCGGCACGATGCACTGGTGAGTTTATTTGTGCAGCGCATGATTGTCACCAAACTGACCTTGGGGTCATTGATGGAAGTGAGTGAGACCCTGTTTCCCACGGTGACGATTGAAACTGGCGGCCGCTTGGATGACGATGCTCACGAACTGGCCTACGAAGGTTTGTGTCGTTACTTCAATGATGACGAGGTGTTGATTCCCCATGCAGCCGATTGGGATTTAGACCGCCTGCTCGATCCGGTGCGCCTGGAGTTACGTCCCGACGCGGTCTTGTGTTACGCCGATACGGCGCAGCCCCATGCCCATATCACCTTGCACCCGGAAGTGGAACGCTACAATTTTGGCGCCGTTAAAGCGGGTACCGAACTGGGCTGGGTGACAGCGCCAGTCGCTACCTTGTTTACCGCGCTGGACAAAAACGGTAACTGTGCGCTGGATAAAATTCTCGCTACCAGTGGCAACACCTTAAAGATTGCCAGCGACCTCAGGTTGTTTATGTTTACCAACAACGCGGCGATTGCAAAAAGTGACTGCTTGTTTTACGCGGTGCACGACGATGGCAAAAGCATCAGCGCTTGATGGTATCTACGACATGAGTTGTTGATATTATTCAACAACATAAGAACCATCACCATGCTGATGATATATCCTGGCTAACAGCTCGCCAGCGCTTCCGCAACGCTCAGCAAGGCCCTGTCTTGTTGGCAGTTTTCCAATTTGGATTGATCGTCCACCGCCTGCACCAGGGCGAGTCTGCTGCTGGGTACTGCACCTCGCGCCTGGGATAAATCCCAGCGCAGTTGCGCCAGCAACCAAAACTCAGCGCAGTAGCGCTTTTGCGTCAAGCGCTCAAGCAGTAAAGCCATCTTGGGGGTGATGCCCCGGCGCGCCTTGATGAGTTCGTTGATCGGCTGCGGTTGGTTAAAACCGAGATAACGAGCCAGCGCAGCCTGAGAGAGCCCGGTGGGCTCAACGACCAGGGTGCGCAGCAATTCGCCGGGGTGTTTTACGTTCTCATTCATGATGATGCGGGTTTGTTACCGGTTTCGCTTTGTAATAGGTGTTTGTAGCCACCGATATAGCCGGCAAGGTCAGTGCCAGAGTGGGGCATCCATACCACGTTTTGATTGTTTGTCATGGCGTCCAGGGTTTCCATGTAGCGCATACCAATCAAGTAGTCTGCGGCATTGTCTCCCAGAGCTTCGCGGACTCGTTCCACTTTGGCTTTTTCCGCCGCAGCGAGGCGGATAATCGCCTGTGCCTGGCCGTCGGCTTCCTTGATGGTCGCTTCGCGCTCACCTTCTGCCTGGGCAATACGGGCATCGCGTTCACCTTCGGCGCGCAGAACCTCTGCCTTTTTGAAACCTTCCGCTTCGGTTACGTGGGCGCGGCGTTCGCGCTCTGCTTTCATCTGCTGCTCCATTGCCGCTTGCACATCCTGTGGCGGGGTGATGTCTTGTACCTCAACGCGATTGACCTTGACGCCCCAGGCCTGCGCGGCGTTGTCGATGGTTTCCACCAGGCTGGCGTTAATCGTCTCCCGGGAGGTTAAGGTGTCGTCCAAATCCATTTCGCCAATCACGTTACGCAGGGTCGTCTGGGTCAGTGTTTCCAGCGCGATAGGCAGGTTAGATATTTCATAGACAGCGCTGCGGGGGTTAGTAATTTGAAAGTACACCACTGCATCAACTCGAATGCCCACGTTGTCGCGCGTAATCACAGATTGGCTGGGGAAATCATAGACTTGCTCACGCAAATCGAGATTAGTGATGTTCGATACCTCATAGTATTTATCGCCGTCTTCTTTAACGGTGCTGCGCCAGGGAATGGAGCGGGGCTTGTCGATGACGGGGATAATAATATTAAGTCCGGGATCGAGCTGGGTGCGAAACTTACCCAGACGCTCAATCATCATCGCCGACTGCTCGGGAACGATACGAATACCTTTGACCAGTAAAGACATAACAAAGATGGCAATAAAGGCCGCGACAACTAAAAAGGGAGAAACCATGGTAAAACTCCTGTTGATTGAAATTTAAGTAATACGTTCGACAACTAAGGTGGTGGCGTCCACCGCGATAATGCGTGCCCTGTCGCCTTCAGTCAGGGTGTCATCGGAGCGGACACTCCAGCGGGTGTCGCGAAATACAGCCTGTAAGCCGCCGCCCACATCGGGGCTATCGACCACGGTAACCTCCTGGCCGAGCATGGCTTGTACGCCAAAAGGCGAGGGCTCTGCGTTCATAAAGGTGCGCAAGGCAAGCGGGCGAATGGCAAAGAAAAAAACCAGCGAGGCGGCGCAGAATGCCGCAATGGCCCAGCCTATATCCGTTGTTATCCACTGTGCGAGCCCCGCGATAACGGCCGCAAAACCAAAGCCCGCCAGCACAAAGCCGGCCACAAAAATCTCCGCTGTCATCAGTAACGCCGCGGCAATCAGCCACCAGTACCAAGGGATTAAAGCTACTTCAGTCATTTGTTTTTCCTTGTCGTTTCGATGGTATTCATCACATCGCAAGTCGCCGCTACCCATGCACAAATAAACTATGCGCACATTCTCGGTGCATAAATACCGTGTACATATGATGTATGTTAACTATAGCAGAGAAAAAAGGAGAGGTAAAAGGTGGTTCAGCCGGGATATTTCGTCAACAAACGGTATTTTGTCTGTAACTTATTGATATTATTGAGTAATACAAGGCTGCTGGCTCAGTAAGGTAGTACACTGTTGATATGTTCCTGACCAAAGCCACGGTACTGGAAAAAACGCAGGCGTTTGGCGCGGTCTTTTGGGTCTTTGGGGTAGTCACTGCCAAATTTGCGGGCGTTGAGGGTTTGGATAAGGGCGAACCAGTCGGTATCGGCCTGTTCGAGGCTTCGCTCGATCAGCGCAGGGGACACGCCGCGCTGTCGCATTTCGGCGCGGATACGCACCGGGCCGCGCAATTTGGCCACTTGAGCGCGCACAAAAACCTCGGCGAAACGCGCGTCACTTTGCCAGCCTTCCTCTGCCAGTCGCTGTAGTTGTTGCTCGATCAGATCCGGGGCATCAAACCTTTTCGACAGGCGCCTGTTAAGCTCGAACAGGCTGTAGTCGCGCCGCGCCAGCAAATTGATGGCGGCGGCGCGAATCTCGCTGGCTTGCTCGCACATCAGGCGTTTGGATCACCTTTGCTGCTCTGTTCTGCATCCGCTGCGGGTGCTTCTAGCTCGGGCAGCAGTTGAGCACGAATAGCCGCTTCCACTTCAGTGGCGATGTTCGGGTTTTCTTCGAGAAACCTGGCGGCATTGGCTTTGCCCTGGCCGATTTTGTCGCCCTGGTAGCTGTACCATGCGCCTGCTTTGTCGATCAGGCCCTGCTTGACCCCCAGCTCAATGACTTCGCCGAGACGATCTATGCCTTTGCCGTAGCGAATGACGAACTCGGCCTGTTTGAATGGCGGGGCGACCTTGTTTTTCACCACCTTGACGCGCGTCTCGTTGCCGACGACTTCATCCCCTTCCTTCACCGCGCCGATGCGGCGGATATCAAGGCGCACGCTGGAGTAAAATTTCAAGGCATTGCCACCGGTGGTGGTTTCCGGGTTGCCAAACATGACGCCAATTTTCATGCGAATCTGGTTGATAAACACCACCAGGCAGTTGGCGTTTTTGATGTTGCCGGTGAGTTTGCGCATGCTTTGGCTCAGCAAACGCGCCTGCAGACCGACGTGGGAGTCGCCCATGTCGCCCTCGATTTCCGCTTTGGGCACCAGTGCGGCAACGGAGTCAACCACGACTACATCCACGGCTCCTGAGCGCACCAGCATGTCGACGATTTCCAGTGCCTGCTCGCCGGTGTCGGGCTGGGAGACAATCAGTTCGTCAATGTTGACGCCCAGTTTTTCCGCATAGATGGGATCAAGCGCGTGTTCGGCATCGACAAAAGCGCAGGTTTTACCCTGTTTTTGCGCTTCGGCGATTACCGTGAGGGTCAGCGTGGTTTTGCCGGATGCCTCGGGGCCGTAGATTTCGCAGATGCGTCCGTAGGGCAAGCCGCCCACGCCCAGGGCGATGTCCAGCGCGAGGCTGCCCGTGCTCACGGTGTCGACGCGCATCTGGGTGCCTTCACCCAGGCGCATAACGGCGCCTTTACCGAATTGGCGCTCAATCTGAGCCATGGCCGCTGCCAATGCTTTCTCTTTATTGCCGCTCATAGTACGTTCCTCGTCGTCAATCGATTTGGGCTGTTGGTTTGGATTATGGCGTGTGTTTCACTGCGGAAATGACGCCAACATGCCCTTGCTTATAGATACTGTATATATAGTCAGTATAACGACTGCAAAATGCAAGCTTTTCGTTCCATTATTTTTGTCCAGGGACGAAATCTTTTCAAAACGCCGCGCCACAGGGCATCGCGATTTGCTATGATTGCCAGGCCTTAAATGAAGTTGAGTCTCATGTTGTTAATAGTGATAGATATCTTGATGGCGTTGCCGCGGCCTGGGCGCAACACAGGCAGAGGGTGCCAATGAGTACGACTGAGCCCGCCATTTTCTACGTCAACTGTGAACGCATGCGCATTACGCTTGGGAACAGCACCGCGCAGCGTATGTTTGCCACGCCCGAACAACCCTTGGCGGATCGCCCTGTAGAGCAGGCTCTGCCGCTTGATAAGGCTACCGCGGACACCTTGCGTCAGGCGATTCGCCACCACCGCTTATGCACCTTGCCGCCCGCGCTGCTGGAACTGCCAGATACCGAGCCTCTGGTGGTGCAAATCCATGTCAGCCCCTGGTCAGATGGGTTGGTAGCGTTGCAGATCTACGCCGCGAGTGCCAGTGCGCTGGACGTGATTCCCGACGATATTCCCGGCAAAGATACCCTGGCCGTGCTCGGGTTGGATCAGTTTACCCCGGAACAGGGCGCAACGCCCGATCAGCAGTTGATCAGCACCTATCGCACCCTGCGCGAGCTGGTGCGCCCAAAAGACGTGCTCAGTCTGCCATTGGGTCAGGCCTTGATTATTCGCCTGCGCGAAACCAATCACAACGAGGCGCAAAAAATCTGTGAGTCGATGCTGTCGCATTTGAATGCCTTGCAATCGGAGGATACGCTGCCGCGCTACTGCATGGGGATTGCGAAAAATGCCCCGCTTAACGCACCGTTGCAATCGGTTGTGGAAGCCTATCACGCGCTGTGGCAGGCGCGTTTAAGTGGCGTTGCGATCACCACCTATAACCAGCAGCACAAGCAAAAGAATCTCTACAACTGTCTGCATCAGAACAGTTTATACAACAGCCGTACGCGCACCGCCGCGCAGCAGCAGTTTCTGCGTTCCCTGAGTCAGCTCGATTTTCACAACGAGGATGAGTACGCGGTATACCGCGCCATCGCCTCCCTGTGTTGCGAGCACGCCGGTGTCAATGCCGCTGCGCTGTATCGCGGTAAACGCAATCCCACTCAGGAGCTGGCCACGGTGGCGTACAGAGGTGAAGCCAGCGCATTGAATCTGGCCGAGCAGGTGCGCTTGGCAGGTGGCGAGCTGCAAACTCAGAGTGGGTACAACAGTTGCTACGCCTGTCGGATTCCTGTCACCCATGACCACAGCGCGTTTCTGTTAATTAAGACGGGGGCCAGGCCCAAGCGCGGCGGTGAGGCCTTTGAGCCCGGCAGCCACGCGGCGCAGTTTTTATCCGCCAGCCTCGCCGAATTGCCGGTGTGGCAAAAAGCCAGGGCGAAGGCCGACAGATCCGCCAGGCTCGGTAAGCCCTTGGATACGGGGATTGTGGGCTATATTAACGATGCGATGGAAGGCGCGGTTGATCAGGCTATCTTTTTGGCCACCCTGGATATTCCCATCGCCATTGTTGGCCCCCGCGGTACGGGCAAAATGTTTATTGCGCGCACCATTGGGCAGACCTGGGGCGGTGAGAATACCAAGCTACTTACTTTGGATTGTCGCGAATTGCGCAATCGTCGCGAAGCCGATGTCGCTATTCAAAAGGCATTGCGCAAAGCCGAAGGCAAAACCCTGGTGTTCAAGTCGCCGCACCTGATGAACGCCGATTCTCAGCGTCGCCTCGCCAAGCAGCTGAGCTCGCGAGTACTGCACAACAGTCAGCCGCCGCAGTATCTGCCCAGAGCCAAATACATCGCCTTATTTCCCGATGAATTGCACCACCTGACTCGCAACGGCACCCTGACAGAGCCTCTCGCCAGTGTTTTTGCGGGTTACCCGATTCATGTGCCACCCATAAAAGATCGCAAGCAAGCGGTACTGCGTTGGGGGCATAAAATTCTGGCACAGGAGTGCGCTGAGCGAGGGCGAGAGGTCAAGGGCTTTACCGTTGATGCGGAGACTGCGATGTTGCAGCACGACTGGCCGGGCAATATCAGTGAGATGCGCCAGCGCATCAGCGCCGCCTTGGACAATGCCGAGAAATCATGGGTGACACCTGTTGATCTGGGTATTTACAAACGTGTAGAAGACAGCAAGCCGTCTTCTGCACCAACGGCGCAGAGCTTTTTGGAGGGGAGTCGAGCCGACTCCGGGGGCGAAAGCTATCAGCCCAGTGCCCTTGAGCAATTAGACACCGTGCTGGGTGAGGCCATAAATCACGTGGTCTCGTTGGATTTGTCTCTTCCGCTGGGGACCTGGCTGGAAGATGAAATCATCGTTGCCGCCTGCGATCGCTACCGCGGTGAAAACAGTCGCGCCGCGCGGTTTTTGAAAACCCGGTCACGCAATATTGGTCGCTGGATGGATGGCATCGCCGAGCGCGAAAGTGAGCGCCTTGCCAGTACCGTATGGCAAGAGCCCAGGCGCAAGGTCCAGGAGTGGATTCGCGAGACAGGGCAGCCGGAGAAACCGCCGCTGGAGATCGCCAGAGCTGTGTTGCTCAAGCATTTGGAAACCCAGGGCGGGCACTTAAAAACGCCGGTAAAAGCCATGATTATGGGGGTGTCTGCCCCGACCTATTTAAAACGCCTGAGTCTAAGTCAGCATGAGATGAGTTAACTATGAGCAGCATGGATGAGCAGTCGCAGCACAGTGCGAAAACCCTCGTTGATTACACCGATGAATTTCTGCGTCTGGCCGTGGATGAGCTGCCCCGCGCCAGCGGGTTTTCCGCGCGTTTAAACATGTTATGGGATCTGGCGGGTGCAGCGCCCCCGCAAACTGAGGGGCGGGTGCTCAGTGTGCTTGCTATCAACAACAATTGGCGTGAGTCTGAAGTGCGCAATTGGCTGCAAAAAGACGTGTTGCCGCCACGGCTTGATCTTTATAACATGGTGCGCTTTTTAGTTGCACAACTTGATGAGCATCAGGATGTCCAGCGTTGGGAGGCGTTTTTAATTTATGGCTCTCCCATAGTGCCATCGCCGATTACGCACGGCTTGTATCGAGAAGATGCAGCCCGGCGCAAAATAGCGTCGATGATTTTTGCGCGTATCACCGCGGAATACGGTATCCCGCCCTCCGCTTATGAGGCCGATCAGGTATTCCAGCGCTGTCTTACTTTGATGCACAAGTTTAATATTTACGAAACTCAGGATTTTCAACCTGGCCACTTGGAGCCATTTAAGAATGTTATGTTTCCCGAGCACTGAGTAAAGCTTATATTCCTTTTTGTTGAAAGCTGGAAACGCTCCGCAATTCAATTGCTTATGCCAGTTTTAGGCAGAAAAAAAGCGCGATAAATACAATAAACACTTGCTTGTTTTTATGTTTTGCAGTTCGCTTGGTGCAAGAATGTGTACCGACACTGCCAATCTGGTGAAAAGTTAAGGTTTTTCTTGCCGCTTTCCGTCTTCCTCTCAATACTGTTACTTCGTATTATGCGATGTCAATCATTAACGACGTCGCAACAGGATGGGGGATACCATGACTGACAAACACCAGGAACCAGACATCACAGGTTTGAAAATCGCCGTAATCGACGATGCGAAGACCATTCGTATGATGATGTCTCATACACTCAAGGGTATGGGCTGTGAGGTGGAGTGTGCAGAAGATGGCTACAAGGCGCTGGGAATGCTGCGCCGGTTTAAGCCGGATCTGATATTTCTTGACATTACCATGCCTGAACTCGACGGCTATCAAACCTGCACTTTGATACGCAATGCCGAGGACATGCGCCACATTCCCGTCGTTATGCTGTCGTCTTCGGACGGTATTTTCGACATTGCCAAGGGACAGGCTCGCGGCGCGACCGCACACGTGACCAAAATTCCGCCCGACAATATGCTCAAACAAATTGTTTATACCTACACGCGCGGCAAACAACGAGCGGCGTAACCATGGCTTTAACGGCACTGCAATCGCTGGATATGCTGGAACGCTTGTATGCTTTTGACGCCAATGAGGCTCCGGTTATCGCTAACGACGAGATGCGCTGGGTGGGAACCGCGGTTGCCATCGCGGGGGTGCCCCTGCTTCTCGGGGAAGGCCAGATTAAAGAGATTATCGAGACGCCCGCCTACACTCGGATTCCCGGTGCTGGGCCGTGGGTGCTGGGTATTGCCGCACACAAAGGTGGTTTGCTGCCGGTTTTTGACGGCGACCGCCTGTTTCGGAAACGGGGTTTTACCGGCGCTGTACGGAATTATTGTATTGTCATCGACAAACCCGGCGCATTTTTTGCGATAACCCTGAGTGAGGTGATTGGAAACCGCAAATTTCCACTGCAGACCCTTGAGCAGCATCACCCGCTGGATCCCGCTTTTGCCGACTACTGTCTTGGCGGTTTTAAGCGCCACGGCACTTTTTACGCCATTTTGGACGTAGATCAATTAGTAAAACACCACCCCTTGTTAAATACCGCCGCCAGCGAATCAGGGGATAGCGAGGAAACTCAACATGACTGACAGTAAACACAAGCTCATTACACGCCTGCGCAAGGCCGCTTTGGGTTTTTCGCAGAGCTTTTCACAGATTAAACACGCCCTTCTCTGTGTGGTGATGATTGCCTCGGCCAGTATTGCCCTTGCAGAGGAGGTCGACAATCCGCTCGCCGAGTTCGCTGCGCAGATGCAAAGCGCAGCAGCGCGTATCACCGCTGCCGCGCTGGCGACCAGTTCTGGTGAAGAATCGGCTTATAACGATCTGTCTAATGCCACCGAGCAGTTTGCTAACCAGCTGCGCCAACTCGATCCCGAGCTGCCGCAATCGATGAAGAATGAGTTGAATTTGCGTTGGCGTGCGATCAGCAATGCTGCCAAGACCATTGAAGAGAACGGGCCGCAGGCGCGCTATCTGACCACTATCGCGCTGGAGCTTGCCAGCAGTCTGCCAGGTGTTCAGCAGCAACTGAAAAGTGCTGTTTCGATGATGCAGGCGCAAAAAGCACCGCTTTCGGCCATCGGTGCTGCGCAGGAGGCACTGTGGCTGAGTGAGAAGATCGCTCGTCATATCAACAGCCTGCGTAATGCAACCAGCGGTTCGAATGCGCTGGGGAGCGCGCTGATTACCGACAGCAGCTCCTTTGTTCGTTCTTTGGAAGCGCTGCTCACCGGTGATTCCGCCATGGGCGTAGATAAACTGGATCCCGGGCAAGTCCGCGAGACCATTCGTTCTGCAGCCAGCCAGTTTTCGCCGATTACCCGCGCAGCCAGCCGCATCACCGAAGCCGTACCCGGTGTGGTGAAAGCCAATAAAGCGCGCGAGTACCTGTTGGTTGCTTCCGCGCCACTTGCCAGCGCCATTACCAAGGTGTCAGCGGTGTCTGAGAGCTACGGCAAAGAAGTGGGCATGCCCTTGACCAATGCGCTGGGTATCGCCGGGGGACTTGCACTGTTGATTTCTCTTCCGGCTTTAGCGGGCTATTTTAGCAAGCGCCGCCAACTGGCGACGAATATCCGCGGTATCAAAGATATGCAGTATTCGCTGGCGCGTCTGGCCGAGGGTGATCTCACGGTTCGTGTGCCCGAAGATAACCGTGCAACCCGCGATGTGGCCCGTGAAATTAACAATGTCACTGATCGTCAGCGCGATTTGGTACGCAATATTCAAGCGCCGTTTGGAAACTCGGTACAAGAGGTGAACAAAATCAGCGCCTCGATCAAGAGCCAGGCCGACAAAGGTAAAATCTGGTCGGGCACAATGCTCAAGTCCACCACGGCGGCCAACGATATGCTGGCGCTCAGTGAAGAAATCAAAAACGCAACGGCTGATGCGGCGAAGTCCCTGGAGCACAGCCGCCAGCGCGTGGAGCGCGGCTATGAGTTGACCAAAAACATGTCGCGCGCCTCTGCCGATGTGCGCCAATCATTGCAAGATACATCCAAAAGCGCCAAGCGTCAGGGTGAGCTGATTCAGTCGGTGACATCTGCGGTTGAGTACATCCAGGCGCTTAACACCAAGATTTCGGTTGTCGCCATTAACACCCGTATCGAGGCGGAAAAAGCCGGTGAGCATGGTCGTCCATTCCTGGGAATTGCCGAGGCCATTGCCGATTTGCTGCGCGAAGCCGAAGAGGAGGGTCGTCGCATTATTTCCGAAGTACGCATGCTGCAAAACATGTCTGCGGACAATCTGTCCAGCATGGAAAACACCGTGGGTACGGTCGTGACCATTCTCGAATATGTCGACAAGCTCGATACATCGTTGGAGGAAATTAACGCCGACTCCACTGCGATTTCCAGCACCATGAGTGCCGCAAAGGACAGTGCGATCCGCTCGGCGGACAAAGCGCAAAATCTCAACAACTCTATCACGCGTATCAGTGATCGCAGTGCTGAGGTTACGGAAATGAGCGAACGTGCACACGCGAGTATTTCAAGTTTGCAAAGTGCCATGCTCGAGGTGTCTGAGAAGCTGCGTCAGGTAAAACTGGAACGCAGTTTTGAACGCTCTCCAGCCACTGCGGCGTCGAGAGCAGGCGATATTAGTGAAGCAAAAGCCAATACTGAAGCCAGCGACGTGAAACAGAAAGCTGCCAGCGCCTAAACGCATTGATTTTATAAACGGGAGAAGACCGTGATTAACGATACCGACATTGTATCTTTAAAATGGGTAACCGATCTGCTCAATGAGCAGGTCGAGAAAGCCGAGCAAGCGCTGGTAGATTACAGCAACGATCCCGGTGAGAAACGTCACTTGCTGCTGTGTATGTGGTCTGCCCATCAGATCACCTCTACCTTGCGCATTCTGGGCATGAGAAAAGGACAGATGCTGACCCTGGAGATGGAGCGCTGCCTGAATTATCTTTACCGCGACAAGGTGCAGGGAGAGTATCGCAAGTTGGCCATGGGTGCGTTGATGCAGGCGTTGAAAGTTTTCCCCGCCTATCTGGCACACGCGCAAACCGCGCGCATGGACAGCGGTCAGGGTTTGGAAACGCATGTCAACGACCTGCGTCGCTGGCTGAGTATGCCGCCGCGCCCCCAGGCGTTTTTCTTCCACTTTGATGTTCCCGAAAATGCGGGCATTACCCTTGGTGCATCGCCGGAGTCCGACAGTGAGATCAGGCGCCGTGCCAACGTTATGTTGGCAACGTATTTGAATCGAGCCAAGCCCGGTCTGCGCCGCCGCAATACCCGTGAGAACATGAAGGATGTTGCGCGCATCGCGCGTAAAATGCAGACCCTGTTTGTCGGCACCGAGCCAGAGCGTTTCTGGATGACCTTGATCGGCCTGTGTGAGGGCATTGCGGGTGGTTTGATAATACCCGATGAGTGTATAGCGCAAATTTTCAAAACGGGTGCGTTTTTAATCAAATTTGCCGGTGAGCACGGTGCGAAGATTGATGAAAGTGTCGATTACGACAACTACTTACAGCAGATGCTGTATTACATCGCGGCTTGTAAGTCGCGCCCGCTGCATATCACCGCAATTCGCAATACATTTGGTATTGACAGCAGTACCATCGACAATGCAAATCAAAGCCTGATCCACACGGACGCGTTGATTACCGCCCTGACGGGTGCACTCACTCAGCTGAACAAAGCTGAAGAGTTTATCGCCAAAAACGGTGTGCTCACCGATGACGGCGATACCAGCCAAACCCAGTCTTTTATCGAAGCGGCGCAGTATCGCCTCGATGCGGCCGGTCAATTGGATCATGCGGACAGTCTGGCCAGGATTTATGATCAGCTTGGAGAAATTGGCAAGGGTAAATACAATGGCAACCGCTCCGGGCTGAGTGCGGCCAGCGACGCTATTGTGAAAGCCATTGTCGATGTCAAGCTCGATGTGGAACACAAAATCAACCACGGTTTGGACAATACCTTAAGCGCGCGCGAGTTCGAGTTGCGTGAGGGTGTGATCAACGCCACATTTGCGCAAATGGGCATGATGGAAGATCATCTGCAAACCATGTTGCGTCGCCATGGTCTCGCCAACGCGCTTAAAGCCAGGCCGGAAACCGAGCAGCAGCGTTTTGATCTGGTGATGGCGCTGAATCGCTACCTGAATAAAAGCGATCAAGGGCATCAGGCACTACGCGAAGCGGTGCGCGAGGCTGGGGAGCGCGATAACAGCGCTGAGCTGTATGAGTTGGCGCAGCAGTTCTATGATGAACAAAACGAGATATCTGATGCCGATGCCATTGAGAAGTCCGCCAAGCTGATGCTGGAAATCAGCGGTGCGCTGCACTTCTCTGGCATGACCCAGGAAGCGGCGGTGGTGGATTACTGCCACGATTGGTTGATTCAGACAAGCGTGTCCGGTGGTATGGTTGACGAGGAGCAGTTCAGTGCTTGTGCGCAGGCTTTCGCGCATCTTGAAATGCACCTGCAGCGCTCATTGATCGACCCGCTGGGCGATACCGGTTCGATTCTAATGGCGGCTAAGCGCTGCGCCGACAAGTTGAATGTGTCCGATAGGCCTTCGCCGCTGTCGGTTGCCGCCACCAATCCGGAGATTGCGCCAGAGTCGAAAAGCAGTGATGTGCTCGCACCAATTGATTACGTACCCTCGCTTGCGCAGGAGCACGAGGAAGAGGTGTCAGTTGAAGCGGCGCCGGATGCGATTGATGAAGTGTTCTATGAGCCCGAAGTGGAAGATGCGGATGCCAGTGCCGATTTTCGCGAAGCGTTCGTAGAAGAGGCGACGGAGCTTTCCGAAGAGATCAATGCGCTGTTACCGCAGTGGTTTGACCGCCCTGACGACAAAGAGATTTGTGTCACCCTGCGTCGTCAGTTCCACACCTTGAAAGGCAGTGGTCGCGCAGTGGGCGCTAATATTCTAAGTGAGCTGGGTTGCGCGGTTCAGGACATTTACGATGCAATTTTGGAGCGCCAAACCAGTGCCAAACAAGAGGAGTTGCAGAAGTTGATTCAGGATGTCGCCGACAGTCTGCCGGAACTGATTGCCGGGTATGAGCATGAGGATGCGAAGTACAAAGACAAAACCCGCGATCTGACCCGTCGCAGCCGCGCTCAACTGCGTGAGTTTACCACGTCCGGGTTTATGCCAGGTGACGACAATGGGGATCAGTTCACTCCGGTGCAACACTGAGTCTGAGCGTTATTGACGGAGAAATTTCGTGCACAGAGACGACAAACAGCATATACAGACACCCACCGCTAGCGAACTCGAGGAAATGGAGGGTTGGCTGCTGTCGTTGGATCTTTTGGAACCGGAAGAGCGTTTGTTTAAGCTGCTGCCGACACGTTCAGGCAGCACGCAACTCTCCGAGGCCGAGATGGTCATGGCAGGGCGACCCCTTACCCGAGACAATAAGGGTAAAGATGATTTCTTGAACTATATTGGTGAGGAAATTGTCCTGTCTGGCGATGGCGGCGAAACCCGTGTCACTGAAAAAAGTAGTGCGCCAGATTCCTTCGCCGCAGCGATGGCCGTCGACAACTGGCATCAGCAGGATGGTGGCGACACCATGCCCGAGGTGGACATTCCCGACGGTACAGACCTGTTTGAGTTGGACAAGTGCGATGATATCAGCAACTATCGTTTTATTCGCCGCATTGTGGGCAGGGCAGGAGCGGCTGGTTTCGATGAGGTTATTCACGAGCCCATTTTCAGTTCCCTGCCCGATGACGGCCTGACCGCACGCGGTCATGGTTTTGAAACGGAGTACATGTTTGCAGACCTTGATAGCCCCACATTGCCGCCAGTTGCACCCGAGCAGGAGTCTGATCTCGACCTGTCGCTGGAGCCGCCGGAAATGGTGGAGGAGCTGGGCGAGCCCGTGGAGGCAGTGGAGCATGAGTCTTCCAGTGCCCAAGAACTGGGTGCGATTGACTATGTGCTGGATGCAGAACCTCCTGCCAGCGAAATTGAAGTGCATGCCAGCGCGCCGGAGCAATTGGATGAAGAGCTGAGCTTAAGCCATGGTGACGTGCTCAGTGATCTTGCCGAGGCAGCGGCAGAGCTGTCCGACAGCAGCGCTGACCTTGCCGATGACGATGTGGCTGTTCCCGTCATCGGGCTTGAAGAGGTCGTTCTGGGTGAGAGCGACGCCGCGCTGGGTGACGAGGGTTTAGAGCAGGATTACCTGGTCGCCGACTTGCCGCAAATTGAAGAGCAGCCCTTGCCCGAAGTCTCAGACAGCGATGACGTGGTAGACCTCGATAGTGGCAACGAAGATGTGGCACCTAGTGCCGCCGATTTGGCTGCCCTGGCAGACAGTCTTGCCAAGGAGCACGAGCAATTCGATCGCAGTGAGCAGGAGCCCTTTGGCGACCAGCGATTGTTGGATCTGCCCCAGGATGAACAGGCCTTCGACGATTACCTGACTGAAGCGGATATACCTGCCCCCAGCGTGGATGAGTTGGAAGACTTCGCCCTTGAGCGCGACGATGAGCGCCCAGTGCTTGATGTCAGCGACGATCAGCCCATAGATTACCCCGATGATTTGCAGGCTTTAGCAGCTGGCACCGCCAGCCTCGTACCTGCGGCGGAGCATGTGCAAATATTGCAAAATGCGTTGCTGACGCAGGCGCGAAGTGCTGCACCAGAAGACGGCGGCGACTTTACGGTGGAACTGCGCATCGGCGACGATGAGGAGACCCGTCTGTCCTGTCAGGAGCAGGGCTTTGTGCCGCTCGGGGATATTAAAGTCTGGGATGCAATGGCGTTGTTGAATTTTAGCGCACAGACCCAGGACGCCAGTTTTGTGCGCCTGCTCGATGGCGACGGCAGCGTGCAAAATCAGTACTTGTCGCCAGAACTACAGGCCGCGCCAGACAGCGATACCGATGTTACAGCGTTGCACAGCGAAGTCGTTGCGACCGAGGAAGAACCTGCTGGCGAAGCCGTTGCGACCGAGGAAGAACCTACTGAAGACGTGTTTGGCGAGGACTTGTTAGCCGATGATATCAGCGAAGTCGAAGAGTCTGTTACTGTCAGCAAGCAAGAACTGAACAAGCTGCTCGACAGTCTCGCCGTAGACCCGGACGAGTTCCAGGGCGATAAAATCTGCGGGGTGGAAATCGGCGAGTTTGCCGATGTGGAAATTGACGGTGAAGTGCCAGGCTTGCCGGAGCGAGGCGAACCCGAGGAGCCGGTGTCGGCAGCAGCTGCCGGTGTGGGGCAGTGGTATTTACCACCCTACATCAGTTTCAGCTTTTCTTCCGCCAGTACCAATGATGTTGCGGACGAGTTCCTGGAAGCGTTTTTGGAGGAAGGTGCCGATGAGCTTGAAAAGCTTGAGGATCAGGTCTCTGATTGGGATCGCAACTACGGTAGTGAAGAGGCCTATGCACCGGTAGCGCGAACACTGCATACCCTGAAAGGGATTGCCAAGAGCGTGGGATTACACTGCTACGGCACCTTCATTCGTGGTTGATGTCTGGCTCGATACCGCAGTGCGCGGTTTTGAGCACATCCGTGACGCCCGCACCGATATCACAGAGGAACTGCCATCTTTAAGTGCTGAGGCCGCCGCCAGTGCGAGTGATACTACCGAATTTGAATGCAGTGTTGGCGAGGATGATGAAATTGTCATTAAAGTCGTTGAGTCGGACACCGCGACGGTTGGTGACCACGATACTGCGAGTGAATCCCCAGCTGGTGCTGCCGATTTGTTAGCCAGCAGATTTCGTGAGCCGAAGCCCGCCCAGGGAAAAACGGCCGCGAACGACAGCGCAAAAGGGGCTGCGTATCAGCAGTCGGTGCGCATTACCTCGGAGCGACTCGATCAGCTGCTTAACCTTACCAACCAGGCCCAGCAGTTGGGTGTGCGCTCATCGCAAACTTTGCGACGCGCCAGGCGCTCCACCTCCGAGTTGCAAAACATTTTGGTCAGTGTGCGCACCCATGCTTCACGCATTGTCAGCGGAACAGCGCAGTCTCTGGGTGACTGGAAACAGCGCAATGACTACACGACTAATCTTGACGCTTTGGAGATGGATCAATACACCGAGCTGCAAGAGGCCGCTAATATCTTGCGTGAGGGAATTGAGGACCTGACGGATTTGGTAAACATTACCAATCGTCAGCAAATGCTGGTAGAGACGCTGCTGAAACAGCAAACCACCATGATTTCGTCCATGAGCTCCGTGGTGCAGTCGGCGCGGGTCATGCCGGTATCGAGATTGATGCCTGGTCTGCGCCGGATTGTGCGTACGGTGAGCAACGACCTGGGTAAACTGGTTACCTTCCGCGTGCTCAATGAAGCGGGTGCACTCGACAGAGACAACTACGCGCGCTGCCAGGTCATTCTGGAGCATATGGTGCGCAATGCATTGGATCACGGCATTGAAATGCCCGAGGCTCGCCTGGATGCGGGTAAGCCTACCACCGGTGTTATCAGCATTGACGTGCGTAAAGAAGGCGGTGACTACATTCTGTCGCTGGCCGATGATGGGCGCGGCATCGACCCGGAAAAAATGCGCGACGTGGTGTTTGAGAAAGGGCTTGAGGTAGACGCCGATGCGCTCACCGATGAGCAGGCCATGAAGATGATCTTCCACAAGGGCTTCTCTACGGCGGCCTCCCTGAGTGAGATTTCCGGGCGTGGTGTGGGCATGGACATCGTGCTTAGCGAACTGCAAAAAATGGGTGGCGATATCGATATCGACTCCCAGGTTGGTAAGGGCACGCGCTTTGATATTCGCATTCCCAGCAACGTTACGGTTAACGGCGCCCTGATGGTGTCTTCGGGCGATGATGCTTACGCTATCCCGCTGGATGGTCTGGTGGCGGTGGAACACATTCCCTCGGCGGAGTTTTTTACCGCCATCGAGCAGGGTAAGCCGCTGCAGATTTACGATATGGCCTGTGAGCCTTCCTATCTGGCGACCCTGTGTCATAAGGATCCGATGCCCGGGCGCAACCTGTGGGGACACACCGTACCCATTATTGTCGCCGGTACACCGGATCGCTATTTAGCGGTAGCGGTAGATGATGTGCAAGAGGCGCTGGAACTGACAATCCGCTCTTTGGGAGCGCAGTTTGCCAATGTGCCCGGACTTGCTGGTGGCGCGACCACCGCAGACGGCGCGGCGATCGTGGCCTTGGATCTCAACCAGCTTGTGGCCAGCCTGCCAGAGCTGGAACGGGATGGCGAGAAATCATCGGATCGCGGCCAGCGCCCGCTGGTGTTGGTGGTGGATGATTCGCGTACTCAGCGCATGGTGTCCACAAGCCATTTCGACGGCGTTGGCGTAGAGACCGTAACGGCAGAAAATGGCGTGGTGGCCATCGATTTGCTGAACAACACCCACCGTTTGCCGGATATTGTCTTGCTGGACGTGGAAATGCCGGTGAAAGACGGTATTCAAACCCTGCGCGAGATTCGACAATCCAAGCGCTACGGGCACTTGCCGGTGATTATGGTGACTTCGCGCACCGGACCTAAACACCGTGCTCTCGCCGAGGAGGCCGGCTGCAATGGCTATATGGGTAAGCCCTTTAACTTCGTGCAATTGATTGAGCAGGTCAACGAGTTGACAGGCTTGAAATTGTCGACCAACAACTAAGGTAAATGCTGTGAGTGGGAACTCAACCGTCTGGTGCGCCCTGCTACCTTGTAGTTCTGTGCAGCGCTGGGCAGTACCTAAAACCTGTCTCGGTGAAATTGTAACCATTGCCGATGCCAGTGCGGAGCCGCCAGAGTCTATCCAATGGCGAGGAAGGGATGTGCCGGTGCTCGACTTAGGCGATGCCGATGCCTTGCCTTGGCGAGACGTGCACTCCGGCACCGGTCTGATTGCAGTTATTCTGGGCTTGCACGGGGAAGCCGTAGATTATTGGGCGGTTGCCCTGCGCGGTGGCCCGCTGGGCGTTCGGGAGCTGCAAAAAGACGATCTGATCGATAGGCCGGATGAGCTGGCGGAAAACGCCAGCGCAGCGTTTTTACTGGATGATGTACTCTACCAGGTACCCGACCTTCCCAGATGGCAGAGGCGCGCCGCCGCACCGTTAAACGACAACAGCAAGACCAATGCGACTGATACAGAGAGTCAAGCCTGATGCAAATTGAATTAGACGACCTGCTCATGACCATAGATCAGGCCATGGGCGAGCCTCAGTGCCGTCTGCAAGAAGATCTGGATACGCCGGCGAACCGTGAGGTCTTGGCGGCGTTTCTCGCCAGCGAGGCATTTGCCGAGTACGTAGAGGACAATACACATCGAACGATCATTCGCCACTACCTGCTCAATGCGATTATTCAGGGACACTTCGGCCTGTCGCAATTGGCTGAGGTTGAAGATCAGCTCGGCGATGCTGACAACCGCGCTGCGTTGGCGCTCAGTATGTTGGTGAGCGCTACAGCGGACGCAGAGGCCGTTTTTGCAGAACACTATGCCAATAAATTAAACCCCCTTGAGAAAAGTGAAGATTTCCACATTCATTTGGTTGACATTGATCCGCCAGATGATCTCCATTAAAAATGGGCATTAATTCACATTTTTTCGGCGTCTATTTTTGGAATGTCGGCAAAAAATGGCAAAAAAAAGCCTAATTTTTTATTTTTTGCAAAAATAGGCAGAGTTGAGCTTGAGAGACCCCCTAAATCGGCCTATAAATACCCTGTGTCTAGCTTGTACCGACACCAACCAACGAAAGAAAAGCAATTTAGACATTATTTAGCCGCCAGGGGGTAGCATCATGTTAACACTGACTCCAACCGCCGACCTGTCCAATCAGGAAGACACCGGTCTTGAAGTATTCGCCGTTATTGACGGGAAGAAAGTATTTTTGCCAGCCGACGCCAACTATGTGATGCAGGATCGTCGCGGTCTGTGGTTTTACAGCAAGCGCAAGCCACGCCCAAAAGAGGGTGATTGGACGCCTAACAAAACCAGCATCACCTGCCGCACTGACCGCGGTTACGTACGCGCACTGAAAACTGATACTGTCGTGCCTTGGCTTGACACCTGTCAGCGCACTATTCGCATCGTATCCGGCGCGGGCGACCGTCGCCCCGCAGATCACTAAAACATCAGCAAGCGCGACCCCGGCGCAAAGTGCCACTGGTGTTAATACCGGTGGCGCGTTTGGTCAAAGCGCTGTTTGTTGACTATCGGGGCTCACGCGCGTTTTTCGCCATACTGCCGATAAAGTGATAAATACCGGGCGGCGCTTTGTCGCCACGAAACATCTTGCGCCATGGCATTTTGGCGCACCCGTCGCCAGGTGTCTGGTTTCTGCCACAGTGCCAGAGCGCGTTCGATGGCTTCCCAAAGGGCGTGGGTGCTGGCGTCGTTAAACACCAAACCAGTGGCGCTGCCCTCGCGGAGGGTGGTGGGGTTGGTGTCGGTTACGGTATCGGCCAAACCGCCGACTCTGCGCACCAGCGGCAGCGTGCCGTAACGCAGGCTGTACAGTTGATTCAAGCCGCAGGGTTCAAATAGAGACGGCATCAAAAACACGTCGGCAGCGGCTTCGATGCGGTGTGCCAGACCTTCGTCATAACCTATTGTTACCGCAATTTGTGCAGGAAATCGGGCGGCGAGCTCTCCCAGAGCCTGTTCGTAGCCTTTTTCACCCGAGCCCAGCACGGTGACACAAGCGCCGCTGTGAGCGAGGCGCTCGATATTTGGCAGTAAAATATCCAGCCCTTTTTGCTCGTCGAGTCGTCCGATAAAGCCGAACAGTGGCGTGTCGGGATTGTCGCTCAGCCCTGTATCCCTGAGGTGTTGTTGTTTGTTGATGGTTTTGCCCGAAGGGTCAGCCGCGCTGTACCTGGCGGGCAAGGCCTCGTCGGTGGCGGGATTCCACAGGGCGGTATCGATGCCGTTGGTAATGCCGTGGATGTCTGCGCGTCGGTGGGATAACACGTCTTCAAGCCCCATACCGCCTGGGGCGTTCAAGATTTCAGAGGCGTATCCGGGGCTGACTGTCGTGATGATATCTGCGTGTGATAGCGCCGCCTTCATAAAATTGAAGTTGCCGTAAAACTCACCGGAATTCATGCTCCACAGTGCTGGGGGGAAGTGGAGCTGATCAAAGGTATCGCGGTCGAAGCTGCCTTGATGACGCAAATTGTGAATGGTAAATACCGTAAGAGGGCAGTGGCCGTGCTGCTTGGCGAGAGCAATCGCGGGTCCTGTGTGCCAGTCGTTGCAGTGCAGGATGTCCGGTTGCCAGTCCAGCCAGGCTTCGCCCGTGGCGATTGCCGCCGCGACTTTGCAAAGTCTGGCAAATCGCGCGGGATTATCCAGCCAGGCATTGTGGTACTCGTCGTGGTAAGGGTTGCCGGGCCTGTCGCTAAAATCCGGGTGGCGAACCAGCCAAACAGTGACGCTTGAACCTTCTGGTTTGGTTTCCAGCAACTCGACCCAGTCACTCCCCAGGGAGATGTTGGCGAGGTGCGTAGTGGGCAGGCCGGCACTTAATATCGCGTGATAGGCGGGCAGTAACAGGCGTACATCCATGCCCAGTTGCGCTAAGGCATCGGGCAGACTGCCTGCCACATCTGCCAGTCCTCCGGTTTTGATGAGTGGAAATGCCTCACTGGCAACAAATAACAATTTGCTCATAGACGGGAGTTTTCCTCAGATTTTTTTCAGCACAATAGCGCCTAGCGGTGGCAGGGACAGGTTAATGGAATGAGTCTGTTGCATCCACGCCAGCGGCTGCGATGCGTGGCGCTTGCCGCTGCTGACACCACTGCCGCCGTAGTGTTGCTCATCGGAATTGAGCAGCTCCTCATAAGTGCCGGCCTCGGGTACGCCAAGACGGAAGTTCTGGTGTACCTGGGGAGTAAAATTCAGCGCCACGATAACACTGCCGCCCGCGTGCATTCGGCGGTATATCAGCAGTGATTGAGCGGCATTATCGCAGTCTATCCATTCAAATCCGGAGCCGTCAAAATCACCTTTGTAGAGTTCGGGGTGGTTGCGATAGAGGCGGTTCAAATCGGCAATCAGGTTGGCAATGCCGGCGTGTTCCGGGTTGTCGAGTAAGTCCCAGGGCAGTTGATTGCGAAATTGCCACTCCTGCTTCTGTCCCATTTCCGCACCCATAAACAGCAGTTTGGTGCCGGGGTAGGTGAACATATAACTGTAAAGTAAGCGCAGATTGGCGCGTTTTTGCCAGGGATCGCCGGCCATTTTGCCCAGCAGTGAGGCCTTGCCGTGTACCACTTCATCGTGGGATAGCGGCAGCATAAAGTTCTCCGAGAAGGCGTACATCAGGCCGAAGGTGAGCTGGTTGTGATGATGCGAACGAAACAGGCTGTCCTGCGACATATAATTCAGCGTATCGTGCATCCAGCCCATGTTCCATTTCATCGAAAAGCCCAGACCGTCATGGGATACAGGGCTGGTGACCAGCGGCCAGGCGGTAGATTCTTCCGCAATTGTCACCGTGCCGGGGTGGCGGCCATGGGTTAAGGTGTTTAATTCGCGCAAAAACTCTACGGCTTCCAGGTTTTCACGGCCACCGTAGCGGTTGGGCTGCCACTCGCCGTCTTCGCGGGAGTAATCCAGGTATAGCATGGATGCCACGGCATCCACCCGCAGGCCGTCGATATGGAACTCCTCCAGCCAGTAATTTGCACTGGCCAATAAAAAGTTGCGAACTTCCGCACGGCCATAGTTAAAAATCAGTGTGCCCCAGTCCCTGTGTTCACCCAGTCTTGGGTCGTCGTGTTCGTACAGAGCGGAGCCATCATAGCGCGCCAGGGCGTAGTCGTCCCTGGGAAAGTGCGCGGGCACCCAGTCGAGAATGACGCCGATGCCCTGCTGGTGCATATAGCCCACAAAAAAGCGAAAATCATCCGGTGTGCCAAAGCGACTGGAAGGGGCGAAATAACCGGTCACCTGATAGCCCCAGGAGTCATCCAGCGGGTATTCGGTGATAGGCAGCAGTTCAATATGGGTAAAGCCCAGCTTCAGGACGTGCTCTGCCAATGGCTTCGCAATCTCCCTGTAACTGAGTTCAGCGCCGTGTTCGTTGCGTCGCCAGGAGGCCAGATGCACTTCATACACCGACATGGGAGCTTCCTGCCATTGCCAGTTGCGGCGTCGTTCCAGCCAGTCCCTGTCCCGCCAGGCGTAGTTGACCGGTGGGCAGACAATCGCTGCGGTTTGCGGGCGCACTTCAAAGGCGTTGCCAAAGGGGTCGGTTTTTAGTCGCAGTGCACCATGTTGGTCGATGATCTCAAATTTATAGTGGTTGCGGGCAAAATTGCCGGGAATAAACAATTCCCATATACCGGAGCCGCCCCGCACGCGCATGGGGTGGCGCAGGCCGTGCCATTGGTTGAAATCGCCCACCACACTGACCCGCTGTGCATTGGGCGCCCACACCGCAAAGCGCACACCTTGCACACCCTGGTGTTTCATGCAGTGGGCGCCGAGTATGCGGTACAAATGCACGTGACGACCGACGCTGAATAAATACATATCGAGGTCGCCAATGGTCGGTGCGAAGCAGTAGGGGTCATCTTCTTCCTGCCAATCTATGCCGTTTTCGGTCCACAGCAGGTGGTAGTGAGGCAGGGCGGTGCTGCGGGTATTAAAGGTAAACAGAGGGCTGTCGCTGATGCGTGCCATCGGCTTGCTTAATTCGCCGATAACCACCTGTACCTGCCTGGCCTTGGGCAGCATGGCCGTAATATGCCAGGAGCCGTCCTTCATGTGACGACCGAGTATCGCGAATGGGTCGCGATGCATACCCGTTAGCAGGCGTTGCTGTTCGGGAGAGAGGGCTGTTTGCATAGTGCAGTTTCTCGGTGTTTTCTGGATATCACGTCTGTTTGGCGCAGGACGAGCATGGTTTTGCTCGAAATCTTGCCATGAAAGTCAGTGTTAGTGAGCCTTAGACTGTGCCATACTGTTCCCCTACATTGCAATCAATGCCGCTGGCTGCGAGTGATCGCAGCGGCGAATGCGCGGATTAGCCGATAGTGTGCAGTACATTCAACCGCACACCGCCGCGCGGATGGATGCGCCGTGGCGGATGAGGTGTGGTATTGTCGTGCTGTGGTTCTGGCAGTTCGGTGAGCTTGTGTCAATAAAAATGGCTAATTGCGGAGTACAGTGACTTATGGACTACAACGAATCGGGGCGTTACGTCAGTCGCATCACCAAAGACACCCTGGCGCTTATATTGGCGGGGGGGCGCGGTTCACGGCTTAAAAATCTGACAGATTGGCGCGCAAAACCGGCGGTTCCCTTCGGCGGTAAGTTCAGGATTATTGATTTTCCCCTGTCCAATTGTGTTAACTCTGGCATCCGCCGGGTCGGTATTCTCACCCAGTACAAGTCTCACAGTTTGATTCGTCACATCCAGCGTGGGTGGGGTTTTATGCGCGGTGAACTGGGTGAATTTGTGGAGTTATTGCCCGCTCAGCAGCGCGTGGAAACCTCCTGGTATCGCGGTACGGCGGATGCGATTTATCAAAATATTGATATTATCCGCGATCACAGTCCGCGCTTTGTGTTGATTTTGGCCGGCGATCACGTCTACAAAATGGATTACGGCACCATGCTGCGTTCCCATGTGGAAACGGGTGCTGCGGTGACAGTGGGTTGTTTGGAGGTTCCGGTGGAAGAAGCCAGGGCCTTTGGGGTCATGACCGTTGACGAACAAAACCGTGTGCGCGCTTTTGATGAAAAACCCGCCAATCCTACCAGCATACCCGGCAAACCCGATACCGCCCTGGCTTCGATGGGTATTTATGTATTTAACACTGAAGTGCTGATTGACGAGTTGTTAAACGATGCCGAGCTGGCCGAGTCAGACCATGATTTCGGCGGTAATATTTTGCCGGATATTATCGCCAGAGAGCACGTGAACGCATTTCCGTTTCGCGATGAAGATTCGGGCGTCCAGTCTTACTGGCGCGATGTGGGTACCATCGATTCGTTCTGGAAGGCCAATCGCGAGCTTATTGGCGTTAGCCCCGAGCTGAATCTCTACGATCAGAATTGGCCGATCTGGACGTATCAGGAGCAGTCGCCGCCTTGTAAATTTGTATTTGACGATGAGGGGCGGCGTGGCCAAGCGGTGGATTCGATGTTAGCCGGCGGTTGTATTGTTTCCGGCTCCTCCGTGGTGCGGTCACTGCTGTTTTCCAACGTACACGTGCACTCTTACAGCGAAATCGAAGATTCTGTGGTGTTTCCAAGTGTCGATATAGGGCGTCATTGCCGTATTCGCAAAGCGGTGATCGATCGCGGTTGTGTGATTCCACCGTACACGGTGATTGGTGAAGACCTGGCCGCCGATGCCGAGCGTTTTTACGTCTCTGAAGGTGGGGTGGTACTGGTGACCCCCGATATGCTGGGTCAGCACCTTCACACCGGTAATGCGTAGGATTTTTTTTGGATAAGCCATTGCAGCGCGGGGCGGGTGTTTTACTGCATATCAGTAGTCTGCCGTCGGCGGGGTTTACCGGCGATTTTGGCGTTGAAGCGCGCCATTTTGTGGATTATCTCGTGGGATCAGGGTTTTCGGTTTGGCAGGTGTTGCCGTTGGGGCCACCTCATGACGAGCTGTCGCCCTATGCCACCTATTCGGTGCACGCCGGAAATACGGCTTTTATCGATTTGGCGGCGCTGGTACAGCAGGGGCTTATTTCCGTTGAGCGCGAGGCGATGGGGCGCGAGAATCTCGCGCTGAAACAGCAGGTGTTGCGCGAGGCAGCGGCGGCGTTTTTTGCACGCCTGAAACACGCACCCGACAGCGCCGAGGCTATGGCCTATTCTGCCTTTGTCGAGCGCGGGCAGTTTTGGCTGGAGTCTTATTGTCGCTACCGCGTGTTGCGTAAAGCCCAGGGTGATCGCTATTGGTTGGATTGGCCTGAGGATTTGCGCGATTGTCATAGCGCCGCGGTGCAACAGGTTTGTGAGTCTTTACAAGACGAGCTGCAAGCGGAGCGCTTCGCCCAGTTCGTGTTTTATCAACAGTGGCAGGCATTGCGTGAGTACGCCAATGAGCGCGGCGTAAAGCTGTTTGGTGACATGGCTTTTTTTGTGGATATCGACAGCGCCGATGCCTGGGCCAACCCCGCGCAGTTTGATTTAGACGATGCCGGCAGACCGTGCACATTGACGGGCGTGCCGCCGGATTATTTCGCCAAAGACGGGCAGTTCTGGGGAAATCCTCAGTACCGCTGGGATTATATGGCGGAGGACGGTTTTCGCTGGTGGCTGGCGCGTTTTGCCAGCGCACAAAAGCAGTTTGATATTGTGCGCATAGATCATTTTCGCGCCCTGCAAGCCTTCTGGGAAATTCCCGCCGGTGCCGCAAGTGCTCGCGAAGGGCGCTGGGTGGAAGCTCCCGGCGATGCTTTGCTGAAAGCGCTGCGACAGCAGTGCCCGGCTGTGCATTTGGTGGCGGAAAATCTCGGCTGCATTGATGCTCCGGTAGAAGCATTGCGTAAAGCACACGATTTGCCGGGTATGGTGGTTTTGCAATTTGGTTTTGATGGCAACCCCGGCAATCCGCATCTGCCGCACAACCACGTGCCAAGCGATGTGGTCTACACCGGAACGCACGACAACAACACCACGCTGGGCTGGTTTGATGCCTTGGATGATCGTCTGCGTAGCGACGTGTATCGCTATTTCTCGTCTTCCAATGAGGCAATGCCGTGGATGTTAATCAGGCAGGCGATGAGCAGCGTGTGCCATCTGGCGATTGTGCCATGGCAGGATTTACTGGGTTTGGGCGCTGAACATCGAATGAATGTGCCTGGGGTGAGTGAGGGCAATTGGCGCTGGCGGTTTCGCTGGGAGCAGGTCTCACCGGATATTCAGCCGCGAATTGCTGAGTTGCTAGGGCTTTACGGGCGTCGTTAAGCGCTTTATTGTTTATGCTTGGTCAATGGGCATGGCGACGCTTATTCCTGTGTTGCAGCATTCGTAAAAAAACTGATAAGCAAAGGTACTGGTTTATGTTGTTATCGTTTGTATCACCCTATATGAGCCGCGGTGCGTTTCGGTTACTGATGGCTGCGCTCGTTGGCATCGGTTCTCTGGCGGTGCAGGCCGAGGCCACTGTGTCTCAGTCAGCGGTTGAGGCGGATACTGCACAAACCGCTGCACAGCTTAAAAAAGGCACGGCCGGTGTGGTTGTCAAAAACCAATCCACACTGCAAACGAAGCCTGCAAATGAGGTGGATATCAGTGAGGTGATGAGGCGGCGCTTGCTTGCCATTGATTCCAAGTCGGACGGAACCAAAAAAACCGTCAGACCAAACGCTGCAGTCAAGGCTGTCATGGCAAAGCAAGTCGCCAAAGCCGCTGTCGATAAACCGGATGTGGTTGTGCTCGCCACCGGTGGTACTATCGCGGGGCGCGGCGCCAGCGAAGTCAGCGCCAATTATCAGGCTGCGCAGATAAGTGGTGAGGCATTGTTGGGAGCCCTGCCACAGTTGTCGCGTTTGGCCGATGTGCGCGCGGAGCAAATCACCAATATTGCCAGTCAGGACATGAGCGTGGCGGTTTGGCAGAAGCTGGCCGGGCGAGTGCGGGCTTTGCTCGCGGACAATGACGTGGCGGGACTGGTGATTACCCACGGTACAGACACCCTGGAGGAGACGGCCTTTTTCCTGAGTCTGGTGATCGACAGTGACAAACCTGTGGTGCTGACGGCGTCCATGCGCCCCTCCAACGGTTTGTCAGCCGACGGCCCCATGAATCTCTACAACGCGGTAGCGGTGGCCAGCGCCCCCCAGTCGCGCGGTCGAGGTGTGCTGGTGGTGGCCAACGACCTCATTCATCCGGCGCGGGCGGTGACAAAAACCCACACTACTCGGGTGGATACCTTTCAATCCGGCCTGGGGGGAGTTTTGGGCACAGCGCAGGTGGGGCACGTGCGTTACTTGCGGCCAGCGTCGCGGCTCCGTGCAGGCAATGATTTTGCCGCAGCGCTGGACAAGCCGTGGCCGCGGGTGGATATTTTATTTGGTCACGCGGGTTTTGCAGCCGATCAGGTGGCGTCCTCGGTTAAACAGGGTGCCAAGGGGCTGGTGTTTGCGGGTGTGGGTAACGGCAATATGAATAAAGCCACCCTGGCTGCAGTACAAAAGGCCATTGCGCAGGGTGTTGTTGTGGTGCGCTCGTCACGTGTGGGGGAAGGCTATGTGGATCGTAATATGGAAATAAATGACGATACCTTGGGATCGGTGGCTGCAGGTAACTTGAGTCCAGCGAAATCACGCATTTTGTTGCAGCTTGCGCTGCTTCACAATATGGATACCGCCGCGATACAACAGGCATTTGAGCGGTTTTAATCCATAGACAGCGGCTTCAGTTACAAAGATTGGGTTTGTAAACCCTTTGTAATAGCTGCACAAATCCGCTATTTTTCCGGTATGGCTTGATATCATCGGGTATTGCCTGGCAGGGCAGGGATGAGTGATCAATCGGAGAAATACAATGTCCGCAATAACCGTAGGCTTACTGGAAGACGAAGCACCACAAGCGCAAATGATGATTACCTGGCTGGAAGAGGCGGGTTATGACGTGGTGCACGGTAGCAGCGGGGAGCAGTTTTTGAGTCTGGTGCGAGAGCGTCGCCCCGAGCTGTTGATCCTAGATTGGCAATTGCCGGACTGCGAGGGTATCGATGTGCTGCAGGAGTTGCGCACACACCACGACTTTACCGGCCCGGTGGTTTTTGCCACAGCCAAAGATTCCGAAGACGATATTGTCCGTGGCCTGGTCAGCGGTGCCGATGATTATCTGGTGAAACCCCTGCGCAGAGCCGAACTGCTCGCCCGTCTGAGTGCACTGTGGCGTCGGGTTGCCCCAGAAAAGCCTCAGGCTGTGGTGCAGTTAGGGGAAATTGAGCTGGACCAGGATAACTGTATTGCGCGCAATGGTGGAGAGGAAGTACGCTTAACACCGACAGAGTTTCGTTTGGCCAGTTACGTGTTGCGTAACGTAGGCAAACTGCTGTCGCGGGAGCAGCTGTTAAAAGAAGTGTGGGGGGTGCAGGCAGAGATTGACACTCGTACCGTGGATATGCACATGAGTCGAATCCGCAAAGCACTGCAAATTGGCCCCAGTATGGGGTACATGATTAAAACCGTTTATCGGCACGGTTATCGTCTGGAAAAACTCGAACATGAATAGATTATTGCCCGGCTTATGTTTAGTGGTTTTACTTCCCTTGACGCAACCCGCGGCGGCCAGTGACTGGCTGTACCGTATGCAGCAGGGGGATACGCTGTGGGACTTGTGTTTAAAGTATACCCATAAGCGCGGTTGCTGGATGGAGCTTGGTAAATATAACAGCATCAAACACGGCCGCCGCATTCAGCCCGGCACAGTGATTAAAGTACCGGCAAGTTGGTTGCGCACCCTGCCAAAAGTTGGACAGGTCGGCGCAGTGCAGGGCGATGTGACCTATACCGCCGCCAGCGGCGAAGAAAGCGCTCTGCGCCAGGGGCAGGCCTTGATGTTGGGGGCTGGCTTGCGTTCTGGCGAGCGGGGTTCGGCCACGATTCACCTGGGCGCACACCAGCGGGTATTGCTGCGCCCGGATTCCCAATTAATACTTGAAAACGCCTCATCTTTTGAGCAAAGCATCAGTGATGTTGAGCTGCGCCTGGAGTCGGGTAATGTGGAGGCTTCGGTTCGCAAAGGCACAAAATCGCGTTTTCAGATCAAAACCCCCGCCGCAATTGCGTCGGTGCGCGGTACGCGTTACCGCTTAGCGGCGGATGCCACCAACAAAGTGACGCGCTCTGAAGTCTTAGACGGCAATATCAGTTTTGGTTCGGGCGAGACGGTGAGCGTTCCAGCGGGTTTTGGTGTCAGTGCCAAGCAAGGTGAGCCGCCGACGCCGCCACGTGCCCTATTGCCTGCCCCGAAGCTGGCTGGCAATGCTTTTCATTTGCCGGCGTCAGCGCCCATTCGCTGGTCGGCCAATCCCGATGCGCTTGCCTGGCAGGTGGATGTCTATCCGCCCGAGGGCGATCAATTACTGTTTTCTCAGCGTCTCAGCGAGCCCAGTTTTAGTTTCGACGACCTGCAGGAGCAGTGCTATCGCTTGCAGATCAGCGCCATTGACAGCGATGGTTTTCAGGGTCTGGAAAGCGTGGCGACCTTGTGTGTGGTAGCGCCGCTGGCGCCTGTTGCATCGGTGTCGGTACGGGTGTCAGATGACGATATCCCCAGCGTGAGCTGGCCGGCGGTGCGCGGTGCGAGTCAGTATGCTGTGACCGTGGCAGCGGATAAACACTTCGACACCGTGACCTGGCACAAGGTTGTCAGTGCCAGTGAGCTGCAATTGCCGCAGGTGGTCGACAGCCGCGTCTGGGTGAAGGTGGTGGCGTTTGATGAACACGGCAACCGTGCAGACGCCACCGTGCAGACTTTCACCACGGAAGGCACGGACTGGCGCACAGTGCTTGGCGTGGGGCTGTTTGTGCTGGTGGCGCTGTTGTAATGGCGTACCTGCAGTGAACGTGGATGAACCGCTGCCATGTCTTTGAGCAAGGCGGTTCGTCTTTTAGTCTACGGGCGCTGGTTGCTCGCCCTGTTGGGTGCAGCGCTGGTGTATTTTGCCACCCTCCTGGACTGGTTCACGCCGCTTGATCGTATCAATTACGATGTAATGAACGAACTCTATCCTATGGCGCAAGCTGGGGATATTGTCATTGTGGCGATTGATGAACAAAGCCTGCGCGCGCTGGGGCGCTGGCCCTGGCCCCGTGAATACCACGTCGAATTGTTGCGGCGACTGGCTGAATATCAAGTTGCAGCGGTGGCAATTGATGTGGTGTTTTCCGAACCTGACCCTGAATACCCCGAGGTGGACGCTCTGCTCGCCGAGGCATTGTCAGCACTACCGATTACCATATTACCGGTGTTTGTCGCCCGTACCGCCAGTTTTGGCAGCGCACTCAGTGAAGTTGCTCCCATTCCACAATTACAGGCGGCGGCGACCGCTTTGGGGCATGTCCACATTGAGGTGGATTCCGATGGTGTGGCGCGTTCAATGTTTTTACAGGAAGGTCTGGGAGATACGCGCTGGCCACATTTTGCGCTGGCGCTCGCCAGAGAACTCGGCATAGCTCCAGGGGATTTACCCGGTACCCATAACACTGACATCTCGTTGGCAGGTAGTTCGGACAAGGGTTTTATCAACCGTGATTTCGAGAATCTGATCCCGTTTATGGGGCCAGTTGGCACGGTGCCGAGAGTGTCATTTGCGGATGTGATGTCTGGTCAGGTCGCCCCGCAATTACTGCAAGATAAAATAGTGTTTGTGGGCGCAACTGCGGCGGGGCACGTGGATAATATCGCCACCTCCCTGGGGCAGATATCCGGCGTTGAAATTAATGTCAATATCTTCCAGGCTTTGCGTCAGCATCAATTGGTGCAAACCGTACCGATAATGACCCGAGCCTTGGGTGGTGCGGTGCTGGCATTTTTGCTGGTGTGGCTATTTACCTTGTTGGAACCGCGCACCTTACTGCTTGCGGTGGTAGGTATTGTTGTACTCTTGCTCGGCGCATCCTTTGCGCTGTTTGTGAAGCGCTATTGGTGGTCGCCTATGCCACTGATACTGGTACTGCTATTGGTGTACCTGTTGTGGAACTGGCTGCGTTTGGAGCGCGCCCTGCAGGTGGTGCGAACGCAGATTGCCTTGTTGCAAAGTGAAGGGCGGCGCAGATCAAATCAATCGCCCCTGCCTCGCATTGAGCGCACGCTGCAATTTATGCAGGATCTTGGGCTGCTGGAGCGCTGGCAAGTACAGTCGTCGGATGAGCCGATTTCACAGATGGCGAACCAGTGGCGCCATGAGCACGGACGCAGCTACTGCCATGTTGACCTGCACCCCGGCAACGCGTTTTTGGAGCTGTGCTGGCAAGAAGGACAGAAGCTTGATACGCGGCAACTGCACAGTTTATTTGCCACTCGACGCAGGCCGGAAAGACACAGCGCCAGCCTGCCTAATGTCGATTTACAGCTATTGGAACAGGCGCATCGTGAAGCCAGGCACAGCAGGGCGCTGACACAATCGACAATGGAAAACCTGTTTTCTGCGGTGATACTGGCGGATATGTCTGGCAGCATTGTCATGAGTAACAAACAGGCCGCGAACGCATTGTCCCTATCCGATGATCATGGGGTGGATTTGCTCGGTGCATTAAAGCCCCTGCAGCTTGTTGACTCCCCGCCGATGAATGTATTGCTGGCTGAGCTTTTCAGTGCACGCAGCGAAGGTTTTACCCATGAGGCTCGGATTGGCCGAGATGCCTGGTACTTGTGCCGTGGCCGCGTTATCGACCTTGAACATCCAATGCTGTTGATAGCGTTTAGTGACGTTACCGACTTAAAACGCAGTGAATTGCAGCGCGCCGAAGCGCTTAACTTTCTATCCCATGATTTACGTGCGCCACTGACTTCTGTGCTGGCTCTGCTTGATAGCGCCAGAAAGAAACCAAGCGACTGTATCGATGATGGATTGCTGGATGAAATTGAGCGTTATATTCAGCGCAACTTGAGTTATGCAGAAAACTATATTTATTTGTCGCGCCTGCGCCATACGGAGGCGCCTCGTCAGGATGAATGCGATGCGCAATCGTTGCTCGATAACGCCGTGGCACAGATTTACCACGCTGCGGCAAAGCGCAATATTTCGGTGGATATGGTCTACGCAGATGACAGCCTGTGGGTGAGTTGTAATCGCGTGATGATGGAACGGGCCTTACTTAATTTGCTGGACAACGCCATTAAATACAGCCCCGATGGCACCGTAGTGACTGTAAGTGTCAGTGCTCGTGATGAACGCGTAATTTTTGCGGTGAAAGATCAAGGCCCCGGCGTGAATCAAGCGATTAAACAGCGCTTATTTGAAGCGTTTAGCCAAGGTGAGAACGCCAGCGGTGGCGTGGGCTTGGGGTTGCGCTTTGTCGCCCTGGCGGCGCAGGTGCACGGTGGTACGGTTTCCGTAGACAATCCTGCGGAGGGCGGTTGCTGTTTTCGTTTATCACTGCCACAGTTGGTCGTCGGTGAATACACCTTAGCAGAGTAGTAACACCTGTTTTCAACAGTGCAATAATGTTTTAGTATCAATTACAGCGTGGATACGTCACAGGTGCGAGCGCTGTTTTGATGATTCTTTAAACCCAAGTGGAGGCAATACATGACTAAACTGGCAGATATTCAGGGCATCGGGCCTGCTTACGCGGAAAAACTTAAAGCCTGCGGTATCAATACCCAAGAGCAATTATTGGAAAAAGGCGCTAAGCCTGCTGGCCGTAAAGCACTGGTAGAGGAATCCGGTATTTCGAAATCGTTGATTCTGAAATGGGTTAATCGTGCAGACCTCGCTCGCGTCAAAGGCATAGGCGGCGAATACGCTGATTTGTTAGAGCACGCCGGCGTTGATACGGTGCCGGAACTTGCGCAACGCAACGCCGCCAACCTCTGCGCCAAAATGGCCGAAGTAAACGAAGCGAAAAAACTCGTTCGCGCCCTGCCCCCCGAGGCGAAGGTTACCGATTGGGTGGAACAAGCCAAAGGCCTTGAGCGCGCCATTCATTATTGATTGTTTCTGAGCATTGCTGCGCTTTTTCAACAGGCTGTTAAGCAGCGCAGCAATGCCTGCTTTCCCCTACAACTCGATACAATCCAGCGCTTTAAGCAGTGCCTTATTCTCTTGATAAGTTGCGCTGTTGGTAATGATCGCGGTGCTTGCGTTTTCAGGCCGTAGGTAGGTGCTGGCAACGCGCTGCAAATCGGCACCCGTCACCGCCAACACGCGTTCGCGATACCGCAGCCGGTGTTCGTAGCTTCTGCCAAACAAACGATTGTAAAAATCCTGTTTAGCCTCACCTGCGGGGGAGCCGGGTTTGTCCATCGCACTGATGACGCCAAGCACCGCTTCTTCAATCGCCTGCGCGCTGGGCACTTCTTCTAACACCCAGGCGATAGCCTTATCGAAATCCGACAGGGTGCCCGTAAGGCGCGGATCGCGGTAGGAGAAAAATTTAAACGCGGCGATGCTGGTGTCCTGACTGGCGCCACCGCCGTAGGCTCCGCCCTGTTCGCGAATCGCGCGATGCAAAAATCCGTTGCGCAATACGCCGCCAAGCACTGACAGCGCAGCGGCATCGGGGTGCTCGCCGCTTACCGTGGGGTAGGCACGGGCGCAGAAATTAACTTGTGTGTTTGTTAACCACAGTTGCTGTATTTGCGCGCTGATTTTTTCCGGTGCAAAGTTCGTGTGTACATCGCTGCCCTGTGCACCCTGCCAAACCCCATCCACTTCGCGGATCAGATCCTCCAGCATATCTGGCGAACTGATGGTTAACCATTGGCGGGGTGCGTCTTGTAAGTAGTGATGCAGGTCGTGCAGCGATTGGGCAAAATCTGCCAGGCTCGCATCATTGTTTAACGCTTGATCCAGGGTGCGAATCGTCTGCACGGAAGCCAGACCACCCAGACGGTGGTTGATCGTCGCCAGTGGACTCATACCGGCGCTGGCGGCGGTCATCGCCAGAATATGTCCATTACTGACCAGTGCTTGCTCTTTGCGGGCACGAATCTGGCTGACCAGATCTTTAAGTCGCGGCAGTTCATCAAATCGAGCCTGCTCGCATGTGTCGCGCATCAGTTGTGCCTGTGCGCGGGCATTGCGGGCAAGCGCTTTGGATGAAGTAATGAGATAGCCCTGCAGTGTTTGTGCATCGTCTATATTGGCGCGCATAGAGCTCATGGAACTGATTGAGCCAACTTCGCGGGCGTGACGTTGTTGGGTTTGCAGGTAGTCGTCTTTACCAACACCTACTTCGGTGAGGACGGCGTTGTAAAGTGGCAGCAAGTCAGTTTGTGCCATCGACAGGGCTGGCAGCGGTGCAATGACCTGCTGGTAACTCAAGCCGTTGGTGCCCTGTGCATAAGCGGTGTGCTGGTGCGGCACCTCGCCGTGGATGCTAGGGGAAAATCGTGGAATATCCTTGGGAATATCGTCAATATCGACCTTGGGGAGGATGCTGATATCATCCACTTGTTCCTGGCGCGCCTGCAAGGCCGCGGCCTGATCTACAATCGCCTGTTTTTGCGCATCGTCCAGGCTTTCTTTAATGGCTTTCAGTTTTTCCTGTTCCCGCGCGACTCGCTCGCCGGAAAGTTCGCGGTCTGGGCTCAGCACCAGGGTGATGCGGTGCTTGTTATTCAGCAACAAACGCTTGGCGATCTGTTTGATAAAGTCCGGATCCTTGATTTGTTGGCGCAGCTTTTCAAGAGCGGGCTCTAAATCCAGCATGTTGATCGGGTCACGGTAATGGATTGCGGGTCCCAGAGCAGTTAAAATTAATTGCAGTCCGTAGGGCATGCCGTCGCCGGAAACTTCGCGCTGGCTCAGCTCCAGTTGGTGCAGCATCGCCTCCAGTTGTTGTTGCGGCACACCGTTTTCCGCCACGTCTTCTATAACGCCCAGAATTTCCCCCTCGACGGCGTCGCGGTGTTCGTCCCTTGAACCTTCCAGACCACAGCAAAAAACCAGCTCGTGCAAACTGTCTTCTAAGCCGCACATCGGTGAGGGAGATTGACCGTATTCTGAGGTTTCCAGTTTGTGCATCAGTGGTGATGCACTGTTGTCCAGCAATACATTACTGAGCAGTTGTGCCTGTAAGACGGATTCCAGGTCGGCACTTTCGCCCAATAGCCAGCCCATGACAATGTGGGTTTTAGCATCGCAGTCGGCGCTGTCGTCCCAGGCATAGCGTTCGCTGACTTGCAAGGGGCTTGCAAGAGCCTGCTCTGCGGGAACGCGAATCTGTTTGTCCAGTGCACTAAATGCCGACAGGGCTTTTTCCTGGAATACGGCTTGATGATCCTGCGCGGGAATGTTGCCAAAGGTCATAAAGATAGCGTTACTGGGGTGGTAGTGGCTTTGATAAAAGTCCTTTAAGCCCTCGTAGCTAAGCTCGGGAATATGCTCCGGATCACCGCCGCTGTTGTAGTGGTAGGTGGTTGTGGGAAATAAGTGGTAGCACAATTTGTCCCAGAGAACGCTGTGGATTGAGCTCATGGCGCCTTTCATTTCGTTAAAGACCACACCCTTAAACTCCAGCTCCGAGCTTGTATCTGCGGGTTTGGCAAATTCGAGGCGATGGCCTTCCTGGGCAAAATCCAGCGGATCCAGGCGCGAGAAAAACACTGCGTCTAAATACACGTCCAGCAGATTGCTGAAGTCTTTGCGATTGCGCGTGGCAAAGGGGTAGGCAGTCCAATCCGAGCTGGTAAAAGCGTTCATAAATGTGTTGAGCGAGCGGCGCAGCATCATAAAGAACGGGTCGCGCACGGGAAAGCGCTTACTGCCACACAGGGCGGTGTGTTCCAGAATATGTGCCACACCGGTGGAGTCTTCGGGTACAGTGCGCAGGGCCACTAAAAATACGTTCTCATCGCTGTCTGAGGCCAAGTGATAATGCGCCGCGCCGGTTTTTTTGTGGCGAAAATGCTGTACCGTAAGGTTTAGTGCATCGATATAAGATTCATCTAATAATTCAAAGCTTGGATGTGCTGTGCTCATATAGTCGTCTCAAGAAGTTGGTTTGCGTGTTACTGAACGGTTGCTGTTTTTGGGAATAAGTTCGATCTGGTAGCGCCAGGGCCAGCGCTTACCAGTCACCCAAAGCGCTTGATTTTTTGCATCCCAGGCGATGCCGTTTAAGACATCGGTGTTGGCGCGGTACTCCATAAGCGGCAATAAACCGCTTAAATTTACCCTGCCTTCGACTTCACCGGTTTCGGGGTCGATAATGACCAGCCGATCTGCCATCCAGATATTGGCCCATATTTTACCCTCAATCCACTCCAGTTCATTGAGGCGGTTGACGGCTTTGCCATTTTCAGTGATGCGCAGTGAGCGTTTTACCTGTAAGGTTTTCGGGTCTAAAAAAGTCAGGCGTGCGCTGCCATCGCTTAGAATAAGCTGCTCGCCATTATTGGTCAGTCCCCAGCCTTCGCCGTGCAGGCGAAATCGGGCGATGGGCTTGAAGTCTTCGAGATGATAGATAAAACCCATGCGCGAGCGCCAGGTGAGCTGATAGACGCGATCATTCAGCACCGTGATACCCTCACCAAACAAGCGCGGGTGCAGGGCGACTTTGTTTTTGACATCGCCGGTTTTTGGATTGATGCGGTAAATAAACGACTGTCCGTAACCACCGGTGCCCACCAGCAAGTCTTTGTCTGCGAACTCAAAACCCTGTACAAAATAGTCGCGTGTTTGTTCGGTTTTGTGAATGACCTTGTAATCGTATTGGGTGACCTCTGCGTGCAGGGGCAAGGCAAGTATAGCCAGCAGCGGGAAAAGCCAAAAATTGTTCATGTTTAAGCTCTGTTACGCGCAAGATCGCGCATGATAAAACGTCCCGGCGCCAATGCCTGTTGTAAGTAGCCCGGCAGCGGGAGCGGCTCACCACAGATCATACTCGCCAATAATTGTCCTGCAAGTGGCGTCGAGGTCAAACCGCGACTGCCGTGGGCGGTGCTGATATACAAACCGGGTAGGTAAGACGATGGTCTGTTGATTACAGTGCGGGCATTTTTACGCAAAGCGCCGTAGTCGTGCAAGAAGGCAGTGCGATCCGGCACCGCGCCGACGATGGGTAGATAATCGGGGCTGGTGCAGCGCAGTGCGGCGCGACCTTCCAGTTGCCTGGGGTTCAGCGCGTTAATAGAATCCTGCCATGCGGGAATCGCTGCGGCGAGTTTGTCGAGATTGGCGCGATGGTCGGACTCGCGCAGGGTCAGGTCGGTGTCGTCAATATCGAAGCTCGCCCCGATACAGTGGACACCTGCCCGCGCCGGTGCTATGTAGCCCTTGGCACACAGGGCGCTGTGAATTGGCGGCAAAGACTGCGCGGGAATATGGCTGACCTGTCCGCGAATGGCGCGCAGCGGCAACCAGTTCAGCCAGGGGTCCTGTGCGGCCCCATTGCCCGTAGCGACCACCACATGGCTGGCGCTGGCGATCATTTGTTGTTTGTCGTCGTACAGATCCCACTGTTTATTGACGTTGGAAAGTGACAGCGCGCCGCAGTGTTCTTGCAGGTGAATCAGTGGATGGTCAAGTAGCGCGCGACAAACGGCCAGCGGATTTAGCCAGCCAGATAGCGGAAAAAAGATCCCCGCTTGTGTTTGCTCAACACCTAAAATAGCACTGGCTTGTTGGGCGCTGAGCACCTGTGCGATTTCAGGCAGCGTTGCCAGTCTCGGTGCGAGCTGGTCCAAAAAACCGTTGTCGTGCTGGGGGTGAAAACTGCCGCACAGCTGTCCATCCCGGCCGGGCTCAAGCCGGTGCTGAGCAAATAGGCGTTGGTAGTGACGCGCGGCAAAGCCAAAACTGTGTAAGGCGAAGTCTTGCAGCGGCGAGTGTTTTAAGGACAGGCGCGTGTATAAAATGCCTTGCTGGTTGCTGGAGGCGGCACTGGCAACGGTGTTTTTCTCCAAAACCGTGACGCAAACGCCGCGTTCTGCGAGTGCGGCTGCGGCACTTGCGCCCGCAAGGCCTGCACCAAGCACAATACACTGTGTTGGTTTTGCATCGCTTACAAGGTGATGCCAGGGTGTAAAGCCTGGCGCAGGTTTTGCTGGCCGGTGCAGGAAATCGCCGCGCAGTTGCTCGCGTTTGCGACCAAAGCCGGGGGTTTTCTCCATGCTAAAACCCGCACCTGCCAGACCTCGGCGTACAAAGCCAGCGGCGGTAAACGTGCCCACGGTGGCATCGTCTTTGCTGCACAGCGCCATTTTTATAAAAACAGCGTCCCGCCACATGGCACTGTTTTTATCGGGGGAAAAACCATCCAGATACCACGCGTTCGCAATGGGCGTAGGGTTTTGGCTTAGCTCTGTAAGCGCGTCCAGTACCTCTTCATAATAAAGATCCAGTGTTACCTCACCATCAGCAAACACCAGACGATGCACCCCCGGCAGTGGTGCAGGGTATTGTGCGATCAGTGCATTGCTGAAATTTTCCAGTTCCGGCCAGTTCGCCAGGGCTTTGCGCAAATCGGTTTTTGTAAGCGGGTACTGTTCGATCGAAATAAAGTGCAGTCGGGGTTTTGCAGCCTGGTAGTTATGCCAGGCCTGCCAGGTGGCTAAAAAATTCAGCCCGCTGCCAAAGCCTGTTTCGACAACGCAAAAACTATCATCGCAGTGAGACTGAAAGCGCTCTGGAATACGGTTTTGCTGTAGAAAAACATGGCGCGACTCCGCAAGTCCGTGTTCGCGGGAATAGTAGATGTCGTTAAAGTCTGTCGATGATGGCGTCTGGTCTTGCCAATTGATACTGGCCGACGGGACAGCCTGCCAGTTTTGATGATCCCGGTTCATTACGATGGCGGGGCAATGTTGAGTTCATCGGGCAGCCAGGCGGGAATATAGGGGATTTTTTGCGATAGCAGCGCGTCAATTGAAATAACATGAAACTCAGCTTTAGACATCATCGGCGCGTACAAGGTGAGCAAATAGTCCTCCGCACTGAGATCATCGGGTATTTTTATTTTCCATTTACGACCGCGAATATGAAACTCGGTTGTGCCCGGTTGCAAGCGTACTCTGGCAACGTAGTGCTTGTTACCCACTGGTTTTAAGCTGCGGTTCTCTGAGAAAATAATTCTGCCAACTAAACGTGTGCGAATGGTGCAGATGGGGGCACTGTCGCGACGGGATAGTTTCGCGCCTTCGCCAACTAAGCGCTCACTGATTTGTGCAAGGGCGGTGTTGCTGTCGGCAGGGGAGAGCCGCACTTTTGAGGCACTAAAGGGAATTTTAGCCAGGGCCTGGGCATCCCGCTGCCGGGGGGTGAGTTTTTTAACTTCCCCACTGGATGGTATCAGTGCCAGAGCCGTTTCCAGATCGTTGTAATGCTTGGTAATGAGTTTTAAAAGCTGAGCGACCACGCGCTCCTCTTCTTCCATGCTGTAAGTGTAGATGCGCGATTCACCGGGAAGGCCGTAATGCTGCTCGCGTTTTTCGCGGGCTTTTGCGTTGGCAATGCGCTCTTGTAAGATGTTGACTTCTCGCTCGGTGATAGCGATTAAGCGCCGTTTTATCCGCGCCACTTCCATGGCGATGTTACTGACTGAGGTGTTAGTGGGGGCGTAACTTCCGCGACGCTGTAAAATCGCCAGGGTCTTGGCGTATTGGGTCAGCTCGGCGTGCAGTACTTCGCGTTCCGCTGCCAGCACCTGCATGATGGGGTCGTTGCTTGTGTCGATGGGACTCTCTTCGACCTTCATAGCTTCGCCGAGGTCGTTGGTTTGCGCCCAGATAGAACCGCTTAGGCACAGCAAGACCAGAGGCCCGAGTACACAGAGCCTGAGGCGGAGTAACGTGCTTGCAAGGGTAATTTTTTTCACGGAGGCTACGTATATATTATCAGCGCCTATCTTAGCAAAGCTGTATAGACGGTTGTAGTGCAATAAAGTCCTACATACTATTACTATTGTGGCGAGCAAAATTGGTCAGTGCTCAGGGCAACTACAGCATAGTGGGGTCATGGCGGTTATGGAAGCGGAGTTTTGGATAAATCGATGGGCTCAGCAGGAGATAGGTTTTCACCGCGACGCCGCCAATGTGCAGTTGACAAACCATATCGCCAGTCTCGGCCTGAAACCGGGCAGTCGTGTGTTGGTGCCGCTATGCGGTAAGTCGCTGGATATTGGGTGGCTGTTGACCCAGGGTTTCGCGGTATGTGGTGTTGAACTCAGTGAGCAAGCGGTAAGCGAGTTGTTTGCCGAACTTAACAGGCAGCCAGAACTCAAAGCCGATGGTGCGCTGATGCACTACCGCGCCGGGCAACTGGAGGTGTTTCAGGGTGATATTTTTGCGTTGACTAAGGTGCAACTTGGCGCCGTGGATGCGGTGTATGATCGAGCGGCGCTGGTTGCCCTGCCAAAACCAATGCGTGATGCCTACACCGCGCATCTGCAAGCCTTGACTGGCAAAGCGCCGCAGCTTGTCAACCTGTATGAATATCGACAGGAGCAATATGAAGGGCCACCGTTCTCTGTCGATGATAGTGAGCTGATAGGCCACTACGGCGCGGCTTACCGGCTTGAGCTGCTGTTCAGCGAATTTCAGATGCAGGGGCTTAAAGAGCAAGTTAATCGCACAGAAAAGACCTGGTTGCTGTGGCCGAGGTGATTTGCGTTCTCTTCACAGAGCGGGGCAGCGCACCCACCAGCCTTTGTTAACAGCTCGAAGATAGCGGGATCTATTCGGCAACGAGCGCTACAGTGCAACAGGCTTAAGGTCCACTGTCTCGCTATGCTCCGGAGCCATGACCACCGCTGTACCGGTCACCACGCGCTTATCCTGTTGATTGCGCACTTCACAGGCCAGGGTCACGCGTCGTCTGCGGTCGTTTTTTTCAGTCACGGTAACAGTGGTGGTCAAGGTGTCGCCAGGTTTTACCGGCAGGCGAAAGTCCAGCTGTTGGCTTAAATACACGGTGCCGGGGCCGGGTAAATCCATTGCAATCGCCGCCGAAATCAGGGTTGATATCACCAGAGGCCTCGGCAAACAGTGCGATGTCGTGCCTGCTGACCTGGTGTACGCGACTTGCGCTTTGACCTATGGTCAGCTCCTTATAGGGGATGCTGCTTATTGTATTCATGGCTCACCTTAATATTATATTCGGGTTTTGCAGATTCTTCCGGGCTGTTCCGCCACCCCGCCAGGGTGTTGCTCTGTGCGCGAGCCGTCAGGTACTGGCAAATCCACATTGTCGGCGGGGCTGCAACGGGCTAATATGGCGCGGTTTCCAGTGCCGTTTTATTTCCATGTCCGATTCTATCACCGTTACCACACCCAGCGATTGCGCGGTGGGTTCCATTTCCTACCCCGCCGATTTGCCGGTGGTGGCCCAGCGCGAGACGATCCTGGCGGCACTGGCACGACACCAGGTGCTGGTGATCGCCGGTGAGACGGGCTCGGGCAAGACCACGCAATTGCCCAAGCTGTGTTTGGAAGCGCTGCGCGGTACCAGGGGCATGATAGGCCACACCCAGCCCCGGCGCCTGGCGGCGCGCACGGTGGCGCAGCGTATCGCCAGTGAGCTTAGCGGCAGTATCGGTGATCTGGTGGGGTTTCAGGTGCGTTTTTCTGACCAGGTCAGCGAAGATACCCGCATCAAACTGATGACCGACGGCATTTTGTTGGCGGAAATTCAGCGCGACAGACAACTCAGGCGCTATGACACCCTGATTATCGACGAGGCGCACGAGCGCAGTTTAAACATCGATTTTCTGCTGGGTTATCTCAAGCGCTTGTTGCCTAAACGCCCGGATTTGAAACTTATTATCACCTCGGCCACCATCGATGTGCAGCGCTTTGCCGAGCATTTCGGCGATGCGCCGGTGCTCGAAGTGTCCGGTCGCAGCCATCCGGTACAGACTCATTACCTGCCACCACCCGATAGCGACGACAGCACCGCCTATATCGCCGAGCTGGTGGAAGCCATCGATGCGGGTCAGTTTGGCGAGCGCGGTGATGTGCTGGTTTTTCTATCGGGCGAGCGTGAAATACGCGAACAGGCGAGGGTGCTGCGCCACCTAAAGCACGTGGATGTGCTGCCGCTGTACGCGAGGTTGAGCCAGGCCGAGCAGCAACGTGTGTTCGATCTTAAAAAACGTCGTGGCCTGCGCGTGGTGCTCTCGACCAACGTCGCGGAAACATCGCTGACCGTACCGGGCATCCGCTATGTTATCGACCCGGGCGATGCGCGCATCAGTCGGTACAGTTATCGCACTAAACTACAGCGTTTACCGGTGGAGCGCATTTCCCAGGCCAGCGCCAATCAGCGTCAGGGGCGCTGTGGTCGGGTGGGGCCGGGTGTGTGTTTGCGCCTTTATAGTGAAGATGATTTTAACGCCAGGCCGGAGTATACCGACCCCGAAATCAAGCGCACCAATTTGGCTGCGGTGATTCTGCAAATGCTGCGCTTAAATCTGGGCGAGGTGGCGCAATTTCCCTTTGTCGAGCCGCCGGATTCACGCATGGTGCGCGACGGCTACAAATTACTGGAAGAGCTGGGCGCGGTCAGCACACAGGGTAAACTCACTGGGATTGGTAAGCAGATGGCCAAACTGCCGGTGGATCCGCGTTTGGCGCGCATGGTGCTTGCGGCCAGGGATAAACACTGCGTGGCGCAGGTGCTGGTGATCGCCACCGCCCTGGCGGTGCAGGATCCGCGCGAGCGCCCGGCGGATAAACAGCAGCAGGCCGATCAACAACACGCCCGTTTCAAGGATGAGCGTTCGGATTTTGTCGCCTGGCTGAATCTCTGGCAATACTATGAGCAGCAGCGTCAGGCGCTCAGTCAAAATCAACTGCGAAAACTCTGCAAGAAGGAGTTTTTGTCGTTTATGCGAATGCGCGAGTGGCGCGATATTCACTACCAGCTCAGTCTGGCCTGTCGGCAATTGGCGATCAGGGTTCCGCGGGATATTCCCGAGGCGTTGCCCTACGACCAGGTGCACCAATCCCTGTTGTACGGGCTGCTTGGATATATTGGTCAGCTCGATGAGAACGGCGAGTATTTGGGTGCGCGGGGTCGCAAATGGCAGATTTTTCCCGGTTCTTCCCAGTTTAAAAAACGCCCGAAATGGGTGGTGGCGGGCGAGATCGTGGAAACCAGTAAAGTCTACGCCCGACAAGTGGCGCGCATCGACCCAGGCTGGGTGTTAGACGCCAATCCGCAGTTGCTGAAACGCCATTACTATCACCCCCGCTGGCAGGCGCGCAGTGGTCGGGTGATGGCTTACGAGCGGGTGAGTCTATACGGGCTGACCGTGGCGGATAAACGCTCGGTACACTACGGCCCGATTGCGCCCGTGGAGTCGCGGGAGCTGTTGATTCGCGAGGCTTTGGTGGCAGGCAATTGCAGGCCCAGACCCAGTTTTGTAAAGCGCAATTTCGCCGCAGTGCGCGAGATCGAGGCGCTGGAATCGCGTATTCGTCGCCGCGATTTACTGGTGGATGAGGAAACGCTGTTTCGTTTTTACGACGAATTATTGCCCGAGGACATTTACACCCTGGGGCGTCTACAGGGCTGGCTAAAACGCCAGCCAGACATGCGCGAACAACTGATTATGCCGCGCTCGCTGTTGCAGGTGAGAGACACCGGCGACAATCTGGCCGCGCAGTTTCCCCACAGTTTGCGTTTTGGCGAGCTGGAATTTGCCCTGAGTTATCATTTTGAGCCGGGGCATCCGCGCGATGGGGTGTCGGTAAAACTGCCCGCGCTGCTGCTCAACCGCGTGCCGCGCCACCGCTTTGACTATCTGGTGCCGGGTATGTTGGCGGAAAAGTGCGTGGCCATGGTGCGCGCGTTGCCCAAAGCCACGCGCAAGCATTTAGTGCCTGTGCCCGATACCGTGGCGCGGGCTCTGTTGCAGTTTACCGAGGACGACAGGCCCTTGTCGCAAGCCCTGGCCGATGCGCTGAGCCATGTGGCCAAGGTCAAAATCAGCGCCAGCGAACTTGAGGCGGCCAGGCTTGAAGACTACTATCGCATGCACTATCAGGTGATCGATGCCGAGGGTAAAGTCATCGCCCAGGGACGCGAATTGATGCCGCTGATTGAGGGGTATCAAGCCGCGCCCGAGCCAGCGCACAGCGACGCCCAAAGCATCGAAAGGGAGGGCATCACTCGCTGGGATTTCGATACCCTGCCTGAGCATTGGCAAGTGCGCCAGGGCAAAGTGAAAGCGCGCTTTTATCCCGCCCTGGTGGATGAAGGTACCAGTGTTGCCATTCGTTTATGTGATTACCCGGAGGATGCGGCGCGCCAGAGCTTCCTGGGTGCAATCAAGCTGGCGCGTTTGAATCTGAAAGACACGGTTAAATATCTGCGCAAACAGTTGTTCAAAGGCAATGCAGCGAGCCTGGCACTGGCGGGTTCCGGGCTTGATAAGTCCGCCCTGGCCGATGATGTGATCGATGCAGCGCTTGCCGAGGCGCTATCCTTACAGGCGTGTCCCCCGCGCAGCAAGCAGGCGTTTGAGCAGGCCATCAGTCAGGGTCGCAGTCAAGTGGTCAGTCTGGCTACCGATACCGAGCAGCTACTGTTGGGTACTTTGCGTCAATTGGGTGACAATCGCCGTTTGCTGGCGGAACTCAGCCCTGCGCCTGAGCTTGAAAAAGACGTAAACACGCAGCTCAATGCCCTGTTTGGCGCGGGTTTTGTGCGCGATACCAAAGCGCAGTGGTTGCGCGAATACCCGCGCTATATGAAAGCGCTTCGCACCAGACTGGAGCGCTATCGTGCGGCGCAGGCCAAAGATGGTGAACACCGCGAGCTGCTGGCGAGTTTACAGGCACCCCTGGATGCCGCGCTTGCGCGCAAACCCACACTCTGTTTGCACAACGAGGCCGCCAGCCACTATCGCTGGATGCTCGAAGGTCTCTACTGGCCTCAAACATCCAAGAGTAAAATCCAAAATACGCGCAGTTTTACCACTGTGGCCTGTGGTATTGTAGACAGGCTCACGGTTTAATGAGCCCTGCGAGGGGCGACATAGACGCCGTTTCGTTTGTATAAAAATCTTTTCAATTAAAAGGAAGTACCACTATGGCTCAATCAAAGAAACCTCTGGCAATTGCGTTTGGCGCGGCACTGGCGGCCGGTACGATGGCTCCGGTGGCCAATGCTGAGGCCAACCCGTTTAACGCCCAGACCTTAAATGGCGGTTACGACCTTGCTAACTACCACAAGCACGAAGACCAAAAAGCAGAGCGTGAAGGTAAGTGCGGTGAAGGCAAGTGCGGCGGTGAAAAAGCTGCAAAAACCTTGCAGGAAGGCAAGTGCGGTGAAGGCAAATGCGGTGGCGATAAGGCCAAGGCCAAGCTGAAGGAAAAAGTTGCCGAAGGGAAGCGCGGCGGGGGCAAGTGCAGTGGTGAAAAGGCCGCTAAAACCCTACAGGAAGGTAAGTGCGGTGAAGGTAAATGCGGCGCCGACAAGGCCAAAGCCAAGCTGGAAGGCAAGGTCAAAGAAGGCAAGTGTGGCGAGGGTAAATGCGGCGCTGACAAGGCCAAGGCCAAGCTGGAAAGCAAAGTCAAGGAAGGCAAATGCGGTGAAGGCAAGTGTGGCACTAGCCGCTGATGCCAAACACGGGGGCGCAAGCGTTGGGCGGGGTGGGTCTTGGTCTGCGGCGCGCCCTGCTCGCTGAGTTTAGCGCCCTGGAATACGGCCAGGTCGATTTTCTTGAAGCTGCGCCGGAAAACTGGATTGGTGTAGGGGGGCGTTTTGGGCGTCAGTATGCGGCGCTTGCCGAGCGCTTTCCCATGGCCTTGCACGGCTTGTCTTTGGATATTGGCGGTCCCGATCCATTGGACAGGGACTTGATAGCGGCCATCGCGGATCATATTCAGCGCTACAACTGTGTGCTCTACAGTGAGCACTTAACCTATTGCGCCAGCGAAGGCCATCTCTACGATTTGCTGCCAATTCCTTTTACCGAGGAGGCGGTACACTATGTGGCCGCGCGCATCCGTCAGGTGCAGGATATGATCGGCCAGCCTTTGGTGCTCGAAAACGCTTCATATTATGCACAGCCGCACAAGCAGTTAAGTGAGGCTGAATTTGTCGATGCGGTGCTCGCTGAGTCTGGTGCCAACTTGCTGCTGGATGTGAATAACCTGTATGTGAACAGTATAAACCACAACTACAAGCCCGAAGATTATCTCGATGCTTTGCCGCTTGAGAAAGTGGTGTATTTACATATTGCCGGGCATTACGATGAAGCAGAAGATCTCAAGGTCGACACCCACGGCGCGGCCGTTATCGAGCCCGTATGGACGCTGCTTGCCGAGGTGTATCGACGTGTGGGGCGCAAGCCCACTCTGTTGGAACGGGATTTTAACTTTCCGCCGATGAGCGAACTGCTCGCTGAGGTCGAGCGCATTCGACAGATTCAGGCCGCCGTCGATGTCAGTGGCGTTTCGCGACAGGTGCCGGTGTGAGCTCGTCATTGCAGCAGGCGCAGCGCGCCATGGGACGCTATTTGCGCAACCCTTTGCGAGAAACCGCCCCGGAAGGTATAGAACCACGGCGTTTGGCGATCTATCGCGAGCTGGTCTATAACAATATAGAGGGCTTTATCAGCAGTGGCTTTCCGGTGCTGCGCAGCCTGCATGACGACGCGCATTGGCATACACTGGTACAGACATTTATCGCAAAGCATCGCTGCCACACACCGTATTTTTTGCAAATCAGCCAGGAGTTTCTGCGCTTTTTGATGGAATCCTACGAGCCTGACCCACGCGATTTCCCCTTTCTGCAGGAGCTGGCCCACTACGAGTGGCTGGAACTGTATCTGGATACCCTGGAGCAGGACTTGCCACCCGCTGTGGCACATGGCTGCGTGCTGACGGATCCGCTGCTGGTATCACCCCTGATGGTTGCGGCCGCCTACCATTTTCCCGTGCACGAGATTGGGCCAGGGAATGTGGTGCAGACCCCCTCGGCGCAGCCAAATTATTTGCTGGTCTATCGCAAACGCAGCGACGAGGTTTGTTTTATGAAAGCGAATCAGGCCACGGTGCGGCTGCTTGATATCCTGGCGCAAAACGCACCGCAGACAGGCGCGCAAGTGCTCGATCTTATTGCCAAAGAGCTGGGCATTGATGAGCGCGCCAGCACCGCTTTCGGTCGCGATTTGTTGGAGCGGCTGCTCGCAGAGGACGTCGTGTTGTTCACCCAGTAGAAAACTGAAAGCTACCGGGTAAAACACTTGCCAGTACCGCTAAACCGGTCTAGTATCCGCGAAAATGCCTGCCGCTTGTTTATTTCCAGCGCAGTTCAATCCGGCGTCTGTTGTCAGGCGTACCACTCAACGCGGCGCACTGCTATCTGGTTCCCATAAGGTTTCACAATGAGATCAACGACAAAAGTGATACTGAAAAAAGCGACGGTATCGAAGCTCTCCACCGTGGCGATATTGGCGCTGCTGTGGTGTGTGCCCTCTTATGCACACACAGACAAGCCTGAAGAAGTTGAGCCCGTGTCCCTGTCCGCAAGTGATCCGCTGGAGTTTATCAATCGACCGATATTTGCCTTCAACGAGCGTGTGGATCGCTGGATTATGCGTCCTATTGCACAAGGCTATGACTATATTACTCCTGCTTGGATGCGTCAGGGGGTGAGTAATGCGCTGGATAATTTAGGTGAGGTGCCGATTGCGGTGAACTCCGTGTTGCAGGGGCGATTCATTCAGGCTGCGACATCGAGTGGCCGTTTTTTGCTTAACAGTACCCTGGGATTCGTTGGCTTTCTTGATGTCGCCGAACAAATGGGCCTGAAGCCTGCGCGCACGGATTTTGGCCATACTCTGGCGAGCTGGGGCGCCCCGTCCGGGCCCTATCTGGTCGTGCCATTTTTGGGGCCGCGCACGTTGCGCAGCGGTTCCGGGCAAGTGGTGGATATTTATTTGTCGCCCCTGACGTACAACGACAACGTGCGCTTGAGAAATTCGATACGCGGTTTGGACATGATCGATGCACGCGCCGCCCTGCTCGGTGTGGATCAGCTCCTGGAAGGTGATAATTACCTGTTTGTGCGCGATGCCTATCTGCAGCGGCGCGAACGCCTCATAAACGATGGTCAAATCGAGGACGATTTCTCCCAGAGTTTTGAAGACGACTGGGACGACATGGATGAGTCGGGCGTCGACTAAGGTCGAAATTCCTACCCGATTCGCCGTTTTTTTCTCCGGTATCCCCGTTTATTCCCGCTTTTTTTTGCGGGCATATTGCTTGCGAACCCTGACACGCGTAGCCTTCGCTTCAGGGCAGGTCTATTTTGGACGAAGCATGGATAACTTTGGCCAGTTAGTTGTGTTTGGCGTAACCCACATGGTTGAAACAATCAGCCAGCAACTCGCGACAGCCGGGTACGATGTTGTGCGTGGCATTGCGCCCGAGCTTTCGCCCGATGCCCTGGTTCTTGCGGTTGAGGACATGGCTGACGCCGCGCCGTATCTATCCGCACTGTCCGAGCTTGATAGCGCGCCGTGTTTTGTCTTTGCCAATACCGCTGAGGCGGATGCTATTTTGGCGGCCTTACACTGCGGTGCGAGCAACTGTTTTCTGGCGCCCGTGACAAATCTGAAGGCGTTCGAGCAAGTCTTTCGTCGCGAGGTGAGCAAGCGGCGACGCCTAAGTGATTTACAGCGGCAAAACACACAGTTACAAAATATGGCTTCTCTTTTGCAGCGCGACCAACAGGCCGGTCACCAGGTGCAGATGAGCATGCTGCCACAAAGCCCGGTTCGTATTTTGGGCTTTGATTTCAGCCATCAGTTGATACCCTCGTTGTATTTGAGCGGCGATTTTATTGACTATTTCCCTGTAGGTACCGACCACATCGTGTTTTTTATAGCCGATGTGTCTGGCCACGGCAGTGCATCGGGGTTTTGTACGGTGCTGCTAAAAAAACTGTTTGCCAGAAAGCGCGCTCATTACAGTGAGCGGGGCGATCACACCATCATCAGTCCGGCGAGGATACTGAGTCTGGTGAACGATGAATTGCTGGGTACAAAAACCGGAAAATACGCAACGATGGTAGTCGGTGTTATGGATTTGCGCCGACGTGAGCTGTGCTACGGTATCGCAGGGCATTTGCCCTTGCCGATGTTATTCAGCGATGGGCAGGCGCAGTATTTGCAAGGCGAGGGCGCGCCGGTGGGTTTGATGGCATCGGTCAGTCATCAGGAATACCGTATCGAACTACCCGCAGCCTTTTCTCTGGCTTTATTTTCCGATGGCATTTTGGAAGTGCTTAAACAAGAGAATCTAGTGGAAAAAGAAAGCGCGCTGTTGCAAGACTTTGCCAGAATGTGTGGGCGCGGCGATGCGCTATTGGAGAACTTGAAAGTGGGTGAAGGAATGGGCGCGCCAGATGATATCGCCGCCTTATTTTTGGGGTGTGAGCACTGATGGAGCGGCATGCTGGGCAGATTTTGCTGTCAAGTGATGAGGGACATTACCGACTGCGGCTACAAGGTGATGTGCGTTTGACCTTGTGTCATTTGATTGAGGAACAGATTAACCTGATATGTGCTGCCCCTGAGTTACAGTCTGTCGCGGTGGATGTAGGGCCTGCCCAGGGCATTGATAGCACGACCTTGGGTCTGCTTGCCAAGCTGGGGCTGCGGGTGAAAAGCGAACGCGGTATGGCGGTGACTGTGTACTCTCCGAATCCGTCGATTACGCGCTTGTTTCGCAGCATGTGTTTGCAAGACGTGCTGGATTTACGTGAGACAGCCGCGCCGGATATCAGCGGCGAATTCCGTTTAATCAGCCCTGATGAATCGACATCGCTGCCGAAGAGCACCGTGGTTGAGGCGCATCAAACCCTGATGGATTTGAGCAGCGAAAATGAAGCGCGGTTTAAAGAGCTGATGAAAACACTCACCGCGCCGTAGTTGTTAGCCCTTGGCCAACCGTTTTTTTAGGTGTCGCCAGTCACTGGCGAATCAGGGCTTCAAGCCTGCTTTGATCCGCAACAAAACCGCGGATGCCCTGGGCCAGTTTTTCCGTGGCCATGGCGTCATCGTTCAGCGCATAGCGGAATTCACTTTCACACGGCGCCTGTTTGGGGTCGTCGCTGCTGGCTGTGCTGGCATTTAGCATCTGGGTCAATTTGCCTTCATCCTGCGATAGTTCGCTCAGCAGCTCGGGGCTGATGGTCAGTCGGTCACAACCCGCCAAGGCTTCAATTTCGCCGGTGTTTCTAAAGCTGGCGCCCATGACCACGGTGTCGTAACCGTGTTGTTTGTAATAGTTATAAATGCGGGTAACCGATTGCACGCCGGGGTCATCGGTGGGTTTGTTAATCACAACATCGGTATTGGCTTTGTACCAATCCAAAATACGACCCACAAAGGGTGAAATCAAATAGACTCCTGCATCGGCGCAGGCGGCGGCCTGGGCGAAGCCAAACAGCAAAGTGAGATTGCAGTTGATGCCCTCTTGTTCCAACTCACGTGCTGCGTTAATGCCCTCCCAGGTGGAGGCGATCTTAATCAAGATGCGCTCTTTCGGAATGCCGAGTGCTTCATACAGGCCGATCAACTTGCGCGCTCGCGCCGTGGTGGCGGCCTGATTGAATGACAGACGCGCGTCTACTTCCGTGGAAATGCGCCCAGGCACGATATCTAAAATGCCCTTGCCCACCGCCACCGCAAAATGGTCGCAGCAGTTATCCAGTTGTTCCTGGTCGCTGCCGCCCTGGCTCTGTGCGTAGGCGCGAGCTTTATCCAGCAGTGTGCTGTAATGGGGCAATTGAGCGGCTTTTAACAGCAGCGAGGGATTCGTTGTGGCATCTTGCGGTTTGAAGCGCGCAATGGCTTCCACGTCGCCAGTGTCTGCCACCACATCAGTTATGGCGCGCAATTGATCGAGTTTGCTGGGCATAAGTCGGACCTTTGACAGTTGGAGTAGCAAAAAGACTGCGCCATGATCCTGATTTGACCGGGGTTTGTCCAGTTTCCTGCATTATTCAGCTGAGCCCGGATATTTCACCAGTACGGTGACTTCTCCACAAATTTACAAATTCCCCCGAAAATTCCATTTACTGGTGAAACATCCGAGTCAGGGGAAGGCTTTGCCCTTGTTTAGCGCACGAACGCCAGTGCCTGTTCCAGCACTTCCACCCCCGCACCCTCGCGCCAGGCGTTTTCTGACAGGTGGCGGCGAAATTGTTTTGCACCGGCGACGCCCTGATACAGGCCGAGCAGGTGGCGGGTGATGTGATTGAGTTTGACGCCACTGCCAAGCTCCCGCTCAACGTAGGGCAGGAGCTTGGTAAATAACTCGCTGCGATCCGCAACGGGGTTTGCCTTATCAAACAGCTGACGATCCACATCGGCCATCAGCCAGGGATTTTTATATACCGCGCGCCCGAGCATGACGCCATCGACCTGTTGTAAATGCTCATTGCACTTGGCAAAACTGTCAATGCCGCCGTTGATGACGATGCGAAGCTCGGGGAAGTCCTTTTTAAGCTGGTAGACCCAGGGGTAGTTCAGTGGTGGGATTTCACGGTTTTCTTTGGGTGACAAACCCTGTAACCACGCTTTGCGCGCATGTACGATAAATACCTTACAGCCCGCTTCGGCGACCCTGTCCACAAAGTCGCAGAGCAAAGCGTAGCTCTCCCTATCGTCAATGCCGATGCGGTGTTTCACGGTAACAGGAATAGCACAGGCATCGATCATCGCCGCCACAGCCTCTGCCACCAACTCCGGTTTGGCCATCAAGCAGGCGCCGAACAGACCGGATTGCACTCGATCAGAGGGGCAGCCGCAGTTGAGGTTGATTTCATCATAGCCCCATTGCTCGGCAATTCTTGCGCACTGAGCCAGTGCAGTGGGATCTGCGCCACCCAGTTGCAGAGCCAGCGGGTGTTCCTGTGGATCGTAGCGCAGCAGGTACTCCACGTCGCCGTGCAAAATCGCGCCAGTGGTAATCATTGGCGTATACAGCCGCACGCGCCGACTCAGCATTCGCCACATAAAGCGGCAATGCCGGTCGGACCAGTCAATCATCGGCGCGCTGCAAAAGCGCCACGGACAATGGTGCTGTGCATCAGCCATACGCGAAAGTCCCAAGACAAAACGGCGCGATGGTAACAGGCCGATGGCACAACACCAAGTTGTACTTAGCGATTCCGCCCCAGGCGTTCGTGTGCTTCCACCCATTCGTTAGAGTGCGTACTGGAGTCGACGCGCGTGGCGGCAGACAGGGACAATTCCCCCGCGACAACCAGCCCGGCGGCGATTTCAACCAGTTTGTTGACTTTGCCTTTACCGTGGCAGCCCAGCATTTCAAGGCATTCTTTTTGAGTGGGTAAATTGGTACCTCCGCCATAAGTGGCCATGATGAGGCAGGGTAAGGTGATGGAGTAGAAGTAGTCGCCATTGTCGGTGACGCGCGTGTAAATACTGCACTGGTTGGATTCGCCGATATTGGCGATATCCTGGCCGGTGGCCAGATACAGCGCGGCGAGGCCGTTTGCGGGATGGGCGGCGTTGTTGGATGAGCCGGCTAAAAACGAACTGGTATTGGCAATGATCTGGCCGGCTTGCATCTGCTCAGGGGCGACGCGCAGAAGCTGTATCATCACATCGCGGGGAATGGTAATTTCCGCTGTGACACGGCGACCTCGGCCTTTCAGTGAGTTTATGAAAGATGTTTTCTTTTCGGTGTCAAAGTTTCCTGAGAGTAGGTAGTTTTTCATTTTCGGGAACTGCTCACGAATCCACTCGCAGGCACAGAACGTGGCCTTACTGGTCATGTTCTGTCCGGCGGCATCGCCGGTGTGGTAGTCAAACCGGGTGTAGACCATCTGGTGGGCGATATAGTGTTCAATTTCAAGCAGCTTGCCAACGCGGGTGGTGGATTCCGCTTTCGCTTTAATTTCCTCAAAGTGTTCATCCAGCCAGTGGTGAAAGTCGCGGGCATCGCGGGCATCCTCGAAAATAAACACGGGTGCGCGCTGCATGGCTTCGCCGCAAACTGTGGTTTTAACACCACCGGATTCGCGAATAACGCGCATACCGCGGTTATAGCTGGCAAGCATGGTGCCCTCTATGGTGGCCATGGGTACGTAAAATTCCCCTTGAGCGTACTCGCCATTAACTACCAGAGGGCCCGCTACGCCAATTGGGACTTGCGCCACGCCAAATAAGTGTTCGATATTGCCGTGCATCTCCTGTGGATCAAAGGAGTATTGCTTGGTGTGGTGCAGCTTGGCTTCGGTGTGCTCCTCGATAAAATCCTGACGTTGTTTGATGATGTCGTCGGAAAAATCATTTTCGGCACTGCGGGGGATTTTTTTACTCATATTGGTATCCTGTTGGTATTGTTAGTTAAAGTCAACGCGGCTCATCATACCCGCGAGTCCGCTGCCAGTACAAGTCGGTGCTGGGGGGGAATAATCACTGGTTTAACCCGGATATTTCACCAGTAAATGGAATTTTCGGGAACAAATGACAAACGAAGTCATTTTTATTCGGCGCGTCCATGCGCCTCACCCCTGCGGGGCTATCGTGAACACTTTCCCGAAGAAATTTTTTCGAAAAACCATTTAGGCACATTTTGTACATTGGTTTTTGTTGCCACTTGTCACGTAACCCGTTGATATCAAATAAATAATGGTGGGCAAGCCGCCGTACTGGTGAATTATCCGGGTTAATCTGTTTAACTGATATGACCGGTAACGCGCACGCGCTTGCCGCCGGCAATGACGGGTGCCTTTTTTGCCGCCTGGCGAGCTTTAATCTGCGTATCGATATGGTTCTTGCAGGCAATCAGCAGGCCGGTGAAGATAAACGCCCCAGGGGGCAGTATGGCCAGTAAAAAGGGCGAGTAATCGTCGGCGAGGGTGACTTTCCAATGTGTTGCCGTCTCGCCAAACAACAACTGCATGTCGGCAAAAACAGCGCCGGTACCTACCGCTTCACGCAGTACACCGAGCACCAGCAGCACTGCGGTGAAGCCAAGCCCCATCATCAAACCGTCATACAGCGCGGCGGGCAGGGTGTGCTTGCTGGCAAAACCATCGGCGCGGCCTAAAATCACACAGTTGGTGGTAATCAGCGGCAGAAAAATACCCAGTATTTGGTACAACTCATAGGTGAACGCCTGCATCAGCAGTTCCGTGCAGGTCACAGTGGCGGCGATAATCATCACAAATACGGGCAGGCGTACCGCATCTGAGACATGATGGCGAATCAATGACACGCTGGCGTTGGAGCACAGCAGCACGAAGGTGGTGGCAATGCCAAGCCCGAGGGCGTTAACTACATTGGCGGATACCGCCAGCAGCGGACAAAGACCAAGCAGTTGGACGATGGCAGGGTTATTGTGCCACAGGCCATTGACGGTGAGTTCGCGGTAATCAGTGGCTGACATCGGCGGTATCTCCTTGGGCGAACAGGCTGGGGTAATTGTCGCTGGCGTATTGTAGGGCGTCTCTTACCGCATTGACCACTGCGCGGGAGCTGATGGTGGCCCCGGTGAGTTGGTCAAAGCTACCACCGTCTTTCTGTACGGCCCACTGTGTTGGCGCGGGGTTGTTCGGATTTTTGCCGGTGAACTGACCAATCCATGAAGATTTGCGCGTGTCTATTTTATCACCGAGCCCCGGCGTTTCGCGGTGTGATATGACTTTTACGCCAAGCACTGTCAAATCGGCGGCAATGGCTACCAGTGCATTGATGTCGCCACTGTAACCGTCCGGCGCCCGCACGGGAAGGATGACTGCAATCACTTGCCCCTGTGCGTTGCGTGCCCGATAAATATCGCGGTTTTGTTTGAGCTTTAACAGGCTGCCATCGGCAGCGGCGGGCAAGGTGTCTTGGAGCACGTCATTCGCGTGCTCGCCTTTTGGAATTAAATCTAACAAGGCTTGTCGGCGTACTTGCAGCTCCGCTGCGGCAATATGGTCGCGGGTGCCGAGCCAGGTCAGGGTAATCAACAAGGTGCAGACGGTGGCAAAAGCGCCCAGCAAAAGGGCGTTGCGCGATATAGCGCTACTGAGCTTCACGGTGTCTCCCTTTGTTTTGGTGCTTTGCTTTTAGTATGACCGTAAGCAGTGGGCTTGGTGTAATAGTCGATAAACGGCGCGCAGAAGTTGGCGATCAACACCGCAAAGGCAACAGCGTCCGGGTAGTTTCCCCATACGCGAATAATAAAAACGAGAAAACCGATCAGCGCACCGTAGACCAGGCGCCCGCGATTCGATACCGCGCTGGTCACCGGGTCGGTGACGATAAAAAATGCGCCAAACAGGGTTGCGCCGCTGAACACATGGAACGCTGGTGAACCGGCGCTGGCGCTGCCGCCAGCGTCATAAAACAGCACAGACATCAGTGCCAGCACGGCGAGCATGGCGACCGGCGCGTGCCAGGTAAACACGCGCTGAAATAACAGAAACAGGCCGCCCAACAAAAAGCCGAGGCCTGCCCACTCCCAGCCCTTGCCGCCTAAAAAGCCAAATTCCGGGTGTTGCTGCCACAACACATCCACCGCGAGACTCTGGTTTTGCTTAAACAGGTCCAGCGCTGTGGCAGCGGTTAGGGCGTCAATAGTGCCCGGCGCAAAGCAGGCTTGCAGGGCCTCAAACAAGCTTGGCGCATTGGCGAAACCCTGGGGCGCAAGCCACATGGTCATGGGCACAGGGAAAGAAATCAACAACACCACATAAGCGGCCATGGCCGGATTAAAAATGTTGTAACCGAGGCCGCCGTACAGATGTTTGGCGATAATTATGGCGAACGCTGTACCTGCAGCAATTAACCACCAGGATGAACCCGGCGGCAGGGAAATGCCCAATAGCATCGCCGTGACCAGCGCGCTGCCATCATTGAGAGACGCTAACACCGGGCGCTTGCGCAGTAGCAGTACCAAAGCCTCGCAGGCGAGTGCCACAAGGCTTGCCCAGACAATGTTTACCAGGGTACCGAAACCAAACCATGCGGTGAGCGCCGCAACGCCGGGAATAGCCGCCAACAGCACCAGGCGCATTAACTGTGCTGTGGACCGCGGGGCGTGGCCGTGGGGTGAGGTGATACGAATTAAGGGCATCTATCGTTGCTCCCCTTGCAGGCTCGTCAGTTCCTCGCGGGCGCTGGCAATTTTCTTGTGCAAACGCTCGACGGTTGCGCGCAGGGCGATCAGAATTTTTTCGCGCTCACCCGCCGCTTCGCCTTCCGCCAGTTTACTCTGCGTCTTGGCGAGGCGCTGTTCAAGTCTTTTAATGTCAGCGTTTAATTTTTCCACAGGGCTTAACGCCGCTTGTGCCTCGCGCCTGGCAATGGCTTTGGCAATGGCGGCTTGCGCGGCGTCTGTCGGCTCTGCCTTTGGTTCGGTTTTTTGCGTTAAATCCGCCAGGGCCTGGCGGTGTTTCTCCAGGCGCTCACGGGTTCGGTCTACCCCTCTTTGCAGGGCTTCGACATTGTCGGCGTCGTTTTGTTTGGCTTCATTTAATTTCTGTGTTGCCGTGTCCAGGCGCTTTTGGGCAGTCAATACCGCGTTTTCAAGCTTTTCCCGCTCGCTGCTACCCGTGCTGGCTTTTTGCTGCGCCGCTTTTTTCGCCTTGGCTCTGGCGATGGCGGCGGCGATGGGGTCGTTTTCAGCGTCATCGGCGCCGGCTTGTTTGGCTTTAGCTTCTGCGGCTTTTTTGCGTGCGGCGCGCTTTGCTTCACGCGCGGCGGCTTCGCGTTCCAGCCGCTGCTGGCGCGCTTCAAACCGCGCTTTGGCGTGGTCGGCTTTTTCGGTGTCTTGTTTCAGCTCAATAATTTCAGCCTTCGCCGCACGGTAGTATTGCACCAGCGGGATATGGCTGGGACACACAAATGAGCACGCGCCGCATTCGATGCAATCAAATAGCTGGTGTTGTTCCAGTTTGCTGTGCTCGTGACCCTTGGCGAACCAGTATAGCTGCTGCGGCAGCAAACTCGCCGGGCAGGCCTCACTGCACAGGCCACAGCGAATGCAGGCCTGGGCAGGGGGCGGTAGTGGCAGTTCTTTTGCCGTGGGGGCTAAAATGCAGTTGCTGGTTTTGATAACGGGTGCGTCATAGCTCGACAGAGCAAAGCCCATCATTGGCCCGCCCATAATCAAACGCTGATTTTTGCCGGGCTTAAAACCGCTTTTATCCAGCAAAAAACGGATGGGAGTGCCCAGCAATACCTTAAAATTCTGCGCCTGCGCCAAGGCTTCGCCGGTAAGGGTGACGATGCGCGATAGCAGGGGTTCGCCGCGCAGTATCGCATCGGCAATGGCAACACAGGTGCCCACATTCAGGCATAAGATGCCACTGTTCACCGAAGGTGTGCCGCTGGGAATTTGCGCGCCGGTAATGATTTCAATTAACTGATTCTCACCGCCGGAGGGGTACTTGGTGGGTACGACGGCAAGCGCTACTGCATCGTTTGCACCAGACGCGTGCAGTGCCGTTTGACAAGCTGAAATCGCCTCGGGTTTGTTGTCCTCAATGGCCAGGACAGTATCTTTGGGCGATAGAATGTGCCGCACGATGGCGATGCCCGCGAGCAGTCTGTCGGCTTGTTCGCGCATCAGCATATCATCGGCGGTGATATAGGGCTCGCACTCCACACCGTTGATAATCAGGGTGTCTACGCTAGCGCTAAGTTTAATATCCGAGGGAAAACCCGCGCCGCCAAGCCCGGTGATACCCGCCGCGCGAATCCGGGCGATAAGTGTTGCGGGGCTTTGTTCGCGGTACTCGGTGAGCCCCTGGTGCGGCGTCCATTGATCTTCGCCGTCGGGTATCAGCACAATACAGGGTGCATCCAGCCCCGATGGATGCGCCACAGGGCGGTGCTCTATCGCCTCAATGGTGCCCGAGGTGGGCGCGTGTACATTGGCGCTGATCGGCGCGCTGGCCTCAGCGATCAATTGTCCCTTGAGCACCTTGTCACCAGGGGCCACGATAGCCCTGGCGGCAGCGCCGCGATGTTGCGACAGGGGTGAAACCAGTTGGTCGGGAATGCCTGCAAAACGGATTGGCTGTGTGGTGGATTGCGCTTTCTGCTGGGGCGGATGGATACCGCCGTGAAAATCATGGAGCTTCCTCATGCCGCGTGACCTCTGTCCGTGGCGATGATGTCGGCATTTTTCGTGGGCAGTTCCCAGTGCCAGTTATCGAGCGTGGTGGCAATGGGCACCATATCAATGCAGTCTACGGGGCAGGGTTCGACGCATAAATCACAGCCGGTGCACTCCGAGGCGATCACAGTGTGCATGAGCTTTGCCGCGCCTACAATGGCATCGACAGGGCAGGCCTGAATACATTTGGTACAGCCTATGCACTCATTTTCGCGAATCACCGCCACGGTTTGCGGTTTTTCCTCACCGTGTTCGGCATCCAGCGGCAGCGGTTCCACGCCCAATAAATCCGCCAGGGCGGCAATGCCCGCCTCGCCCCCTGGTGGGCATTTGTTGATGGGCTCGCCCTGCACAATGGCCTCGGCGTAAGGTCTGCAGCCCGGAAAACCGCACTGCCCACACTGGGTTTGTGGCAAAACGGCATTGACCTGCTCGACAAGAGGATTGCCTTCAGTTTTGAAGCGCACCGCCGCAAAGCCCAACAGCGCGCCAAATGCCAGCCCCAGGCTCACTAAGGCCAACAGCGCCGCGAGTAGCGGATGACTTGCAAACCACTCCATTTATACCAGTCCCGCAAAGCCCATAAACGCCAGTGACATCAAACCTGCCGTGATCATGCCGATGGCCGCGCCCTGAAAAGGCTGGGGCACATCCGCCACCGCCAACCGCTCCCGCAGAGCCGAAAACAGTACTAATACCAGGGAAAAACCAAGCGCTGCCCCAAAGCCGTACAGCAGTGATTCAACAAAACTGTGGTTTTTGTTGATATTCAGCAAGGCTACACCCAGCACCGCGCAGTTGGTGGTAATCAGCGGCAGGTAAACACCCAGCACCTGATACAGCAGCGGGCTGGTTTTGCGCACCACCATTTCGGTAAATTGTACGACGACGGCGATAACGAGGATAAAGGAAATGGTGCGCAGGTATTCAAGTCCTAGCGGTTCAAGCAGGAAATTGTAGGTCAGAAAACTCAGAGCGGAGGCGAGGGTGAGTACAAATGTGGTGGCCAGCGACATACCCATGGCGGTCTCGACCTTGTTGGACACACCCATGAACGGACACAGCCCAAGAAACTGTACCAGCACAAAGTTGTTCACCAAAATGGCGCCAACCAGCAAGATAGAATAGTCCGCGAGCATGAAAACCGGTTCTCTTAAGTGGGACGGCCATATTACCACGAACAGTCACCGAGGACGTGGTCTGGCCCGAAAAACCATTTAGGTACAGTTTGTTCATTTCTTGTTGTTGTCGATCAAGCATAAGTCCTTGATATCAAACAAATAGTAGAAAAGTCGTCGCTGTGCTGGTGAAATATCCGGCCTAGTCCTTATAAATTGCGGTCATGATGTCGCCTTTGGTATTGATTGCTCCCCGGTACATACCCTTGGAATTAAAACTGAATACCACTTCCCCGCTGGGTGACAGGCCGATGATGCCGCCATCGCCGCCCATTTTTACCAGTTTGTCTTGAATCACCGCATCGGCGGCTGCTTGCAGGGTCAGGTCTTGATACAGCACCCGCGCGCAAATATCGTGCGCCACCGCTGCGCGAATAAAGTACTCGCCGTGGCCGGTGGCGGAGATGGCACAGGCCCTGTTGTCCGCGTAGGTGCCCGCGCCGATGATAGGCGAATCGCCAATACGCCCGTATTTTTTGTTGGTCATACCGCCGGTGGAGGTGCCGGCGGCTAAGTTGCCGAATTTATCCAGTGCTACCGCGCCCACGGTGCCAAATTTTTTATCGTCGGGGAAGACGGCTGCGCTGGGGTCGGATTTATCCTCGGATAACACGCTTGCATCGGGTTTTTCCTTGAGAACTTTTTGCAGTTGTTGCCAGCGTCGCTCGGTATAGAAGTACTTCGGGTCAACCATCTCAAGCCCTTCGGCGCTTGCAAATGCCTCGGCACCCGCGCCGCTCAACATGACATGGTTAGACTTTTCCAGCACCGCCGCGGCGGCGAGAATAGGGTTTCTAATGGTGCTGACACCCGCCACAGCGCCGGCGTTCAAGTCGCTGCCGCGCATAATAGATGCGTCCATTTCGTTGCGTCCGGTGTGGGTAAATACTGCGCCCTTGCCCGCGTTAAACAGTGGTGAGTCTTCCATCACCACAATTGCCGCCTGTACCGCAGACAGTGCGGAATCGCCCGCCTGCAGTTTTTTATAGCCCGTCTGTAAGGCCTCTGTTAGCTTGGCGTGGTACTGCTGTTCCAGCTCCGGGCTTATATTCGATTTCAAGATGGTGCCCGCCCCGCCGTGAATGGCGAGAGCAAGCGGTGCGTTGTTCTCCAAAGCGTTTGCTCCCTGTAGCATCAGCGCTGCGGTGGCGACGGCGATAAGTCTGGCGATCATAGTGATTTTCCTGCCTTTATGGCGAATCTCAAAATAGTGTATCCTCCACGGTACGTTAAAGCGAGATAAGAGGAAGTGGTGGATGAGTATACTGTGGTTTTTGATTGCCCTGGTGGTGCTGGTTTGGCTGGTGACGCACTTTGTTTTAGGTGGCCCCGATTTGAGAAAATACGACAGCCCGGCTCCGAAATTGTACAGCAACGAGCCGCCAAGTGCCTTCCATCAAGAGGCGGTGAACGATTTGCATGAAATGCATCGCGAGTTATCCGCCGGTGGTAAGGCCGACCTCAAAGCGCGTGTTATGAAGATGCGCAAAATTATGGATGATCTGGGGGCCAAGGCGGATCTGTCGGGCATTACTCTGACTCCCACCACGGCGAACGGCGTGCCTGCTGAGTGGGTACAGGTCGACGGTGTGGAGACTTCCCGGCGTTTGCTCTACCTGCACGGCGGTGCGTTTTATGCGGGTAGCCCCGGAAGCCATCGCAGCATTACCGCCGCACTGGCAAGAGTGACTCGCTCGGCGGTATTGGTCGTAGATTACCGGCTGTTGCCGGAGCACAAACGTTTTGACGGGGTGGCCGATTGCCAGAGCGCCTATCGCTGGATTTTGGACAATGGCCCAGATGGCCAAAGCCCCGCCGACGAGCTGTTGATGGCGGGTGATTCTGCGGGTGGTAACCTGGTGCTGATGGTGAGCAATTGGGCGCGCGACCAGGGCTTGCGTCAGGCGGATGCGGTGATTGCATTGTCGCCTGCCACTGATGGCACGGTCTCGGGGCCCAGTCTGCAGAGCAATGTTGCGACTGATCCTATGTTGGGGCCATCCATAGGGAAACTGTTAAAAGCCCCGCGTGGCGTTGTGCTTTGGTATTTCCTGTTAAGCAACAAGGCGTTGCCGAGTGATCCGCGCTTGTCGCCGATCCACGATGATTTGGCGAATCTGCCGCCAACACTCATACACGTCAGCAAGGCGGAAATGCTGTACGATGACGCTGTGCGTTTTACCAATAAAGCGGTGGCGGCGGGCTCTCCAGTGACCTTGCAGGTATGGCCCCACACTGTTCATGTATGGCATTTTTACCATCCCAATATGCCTGAAGCGATAGCGGCATTTGCGGCGATTGAGCAGTTTGTGGAGGGCGCGCTCGCCCGTAAGCAAAGCCAGTAAGGGGGGCTTTTACCACGGCGCTGAGCTGAGCGGCGCCGTGGAAACGTAGCCCCGCCGTGCTGTGATTGCCCGTGCTGTCGCGGTAATTCTCTATTTCTGTGTTCTTTGCTTGAGCGGCCGTTGATAACTTGTTAAAACGCATGGCATATCAATTACCTGCGTAACTAGAGACCAAAGCCGTGGCAGACCTTTCTCGTTTCGGTGAATCGCTAAAATTCAGTATCCCCCTGGCCTTCGTTGCGATGATGGCGGTGGCTTTGCTGGTGATGATGTATGCCAGCGTAGAACTTGTCGGCAAAGCCCTGGTTGACAGTGAGCGTTCGCGGGTATCGCAGGTTGCTTTGTCCATCGCCCTTGAGCTTGAGAAAGCCAATACGGATGTCGATCGCTTGACGGAGACGCTGGCCACCCTCGCGCAGACCGTAGCTGACCCATTGCAGCTTAAAAAACACGTAGGGCAGCGCTTGCAACAGGAAGCGCAAAACGGTTTGGTTGTCGGTGGTGGTATCTGGCCCGAACCGTATACGCTGGTGCAGGACAAGAAACGCGCCAGCCTGTTTTGGGGACTGGTTGATGGCGAGTTGCGTTTTTACGAGAACTACAATGGCCCCAATGAGCCGCCTTATTTTACTGCGCTTTGGTATCTCGGTTCTAAATACATATCCCACGGTTGTTTCTGGACGGGAGTTTATACTGATCCGTTTACCCTGGAGCCGATGACGACCTGTGCGCGAGCGATATACCGCGATGGGCAGTTTGGCGGCGTAGCCTCGGTAGATGTGAGTTTAAAAGGCGTCGAACGCGCGCTGGATAAGCATATGGCAAATGTTTACGGCTATGCGTTTGTGTTAGACCGTAACTTACGTGTGTTGGCCAAGCCAGATGACAAGGCTCTACAGCGTCAGTTTGGTATGGACTTAAAAGGTACCGACGCAGCGTTTCCGCCCAAGTTGTCACCGGTGACGGATAGCCCCGCGTTTCAGCCCGTTGCGGGTCTTATCACCCAATACCGTGATAAACATGTTGTAAAGCCATTGTCCGACGAGCTGTTGCAGACGTTTAAAGACACTGCGTCCTATTATCCTGTAGAGCAGCCCGGCCCGATCAGTGCGTATATTCAACGCGGTGGAGTTACTGACCGCGAACTCATCAGAGGCACGATGGTACGTGAACCCGCGCTGCAGGAATCAGCGGAAGTATTTTTAGTGCATATGCCGCGCATGGATAGTTTCTTGCTGATTGTCGTGCCCAGGCAGCATTTTCTTAGTCAGTCACGCAGCACCTTATACAGTCTTTTGGGCATTACCCTGCTGGCAGTCACTGTGGGCGTCGTATTGTTGTGGGGTTGGCTGCGTCGAGTATTGATTCGCCCGCTCAACGATATGGTGAGACGCATTGATTCGGGTGGAGAGCAGCTACTCGATACCGATCAGAAATACGAACTCAAAGCATTGGCAACCGCCTACAACATGAATCAGCGCAAGCTGAGTGCCTCGCGCAAGAGTCTGCAAAACGCCCATGAGCGCTATCGGGGCATTTTACGCAGTTCCAGTGAGCCTATAGCGGTGATCAATGAAGGTGGCGCCATCGTTGAGGCCAATGCCGCCTTATTGGATCTGCTGGAGCTTTCCTGGAATACCATGGAGGGCACTTCCTTTCCTTTTTATATGCAAAAACAGGATCGGAGAAAAATGGCCAGCTGGCTGGAAGCACTGTTGGAAGATAAAAACACTGCACAGCGGCTTGACGTACGTCTGCCCAGCGGCGCGGGTGAGCGTTTTTTTGAAATCTCAGCCAGCGTGTCACAAAACGAAAATGGCAGAATACTGACCCTGTTTATGCGCGATGTCAGTGAGCGCCGTGTAGCCGAGCGAAAAATTGCCAAAATGGCGATAACAGATAGCTTAACAGGACTTTACAATCGCGCTGGCTTTACCGATTTGTTGGATGAATCTCTGTCCGAGGCCAAGGCTGACGACTTAAAGGTTGCGCTGCTGTTTATTGATCTTGACTATTTCAAGGAAGTAAACGACGTGCGCGGCCATGAAGTGGGTGACCAGTTGCTGAAGATGGTCGCGAAGCGCTTATTGAGTCGCAGGCGTTCTACAGATGTGGTCGCGCGTTTGGGTGGTGATGAGTTTGCGTTGTTGCTGACCTGGGACGGTGATATGGATATTATCGCGCGCATTTGCCAGGAGATTGTCGACTCACTCAATCGCCCATTTTATTTTGAGCATACCGAAGCTGCGCGAATTGGCGCGAGTATAGGGGTGTCAGTTTTTCCCGATCACGCCAAAAGCGTCTCCGAACTGGTGCGCAAGGCCGATGTGGCGATGTATCAGGCAAAAGATGATGGTCGCAACGCCTGGCGTTTATATGCTAAACAACAAGCCGACACACACCATCAGCGCCAGTTGCTGATTCAGGATTTGAAAAAAGCGGTGCAGCATGATCAGCTCTTGTTGGAATACCAGCCGATTGTTAACAGTCAGGGTGAGGTGGTTTTTTTAGAGGCACTGGTGCACTGGCAGCATCCCTTGCGCGGTCGAGTCTCGCCTATGGAGTTTATTCCCCTGGCAGAAAAAACCGGCCTCATCGTGGAAGTTGGGCGCTGGGTGATTGATACGGCTTGCAAGGCTGTTGCGACCTGGCAGCGAGCGGGTATTAATGTGCCGATTGTTTCAGTGAATATTTCGGTGGTACAGTTGCAGCGCGATAAACTGGTCGAGGTTTTTGATCGAGCACTCAGCGAGTTTGGGCTGACTCCCAAGCATATATTGTTGGAGGTAACGGAGAGTCTTTTGCTTGAGTCTACCGATAATGAAGAACTGCACACCTTGCGCCAGCGAGGCTTTGGTATTGCGATTGATGATTTTGGTACGGGTTATTCCAGCTTGAGTTATTTGCAGACTCATCCCGTGGATTACTTAAAGATTGATAAGGCTTTTGTCGCCGCGTTGATTGACCAGCCAGATTATTCTCTATGCAATTCGATTATCAAGCTGTCAAAAGGTTTGAATACAAAAGTCATCGCTGAGGGCGTAGAAAAAGATTTTCAATTCTGGCAATTGGTTGATATGCAGAGCGATTACATGCAGGGCTACTGGATTTCCAAACCGCTGCCACAAAATGATGTGCCCAAGTGGCTTGCTGATTTTACCTTGCCCGCGCGCAGCGAGTTAGTTTAGGTCTTGCCGCCTATATCATGGTTTGACAGGTGCTCAATAAGCAAAACCGGCAGCGCTAAAATGTCGTCTTTAACCGTGCTGACGATGGTGCCGGGTTTGCGCCCATCCCTTATCTCGCTGGTGTAGACGCCATTATCGTGAAGTCGTTTGCGGTGCGAGGCCAGGTCGTCGCAAGCCAGCGCAATGCCCCAGAATTCATGTTTTTTAAAGGTGGCGTTTTCTATTGCTTCCAGGGTCATTTTTCCAGCGCGAAAAAACAGCATTCTTCCGCCCCACTCAGGCTTGTCTTGATCGAGTGCCAAACGGATTCCCAGCTGGTTTTGAAATGTCTTTATACACAGCTCGGCGTCGGTGGTTTTTAATACGAGATGATCGATGTGTACACCGTTGCCTGGCAGGTCATGGTTTTCCCGCAGCCGCTGATTTTCGCTGCCAGTACTGGCGAACAATACCAAGCCCAAAGGGTTGTTTATGGGGTGTTGCAGATGGCTTGCACCGGGGCTGGCAAGTGTCAAAGCGGCAATGTGAGTACGGCTTGCTCCGCTGTCGCGATGCAGGCTTAGCACGGTGTTGCCCAGATCAAATCCGCACTTGTCTTTACTTTGATACAGCGGGCGTCCACCGATCAGGCGCTCAAAACGCTCTTTGCAGGCCTCAAAATGCGGCGTGTTTATCTGAATGCTGTCAAATGCTATGGTGTGCATAGGTGTTCTGCCAGGGCGTGAGTGATGGATTACCAAAAGACGCGTAATTATATGCTGTCAAAACCTGAATGTGTGGAGGATTTTCCCTTTGGGCCGGATGTGGCGGTGATGAAGGTCTGTGGCAAGATGTTTGCGACCTTAAGTCACCATGAGGGCGTGGCCAATACCAATCTGAAGTGCGACCCCCACCAGGCGCTGATGCTGCGCGATTTATTTCCCGCTATCACGGCGGGTTACCATATGAATAAAAAGCATTGGAATACCCTGCAGTTAGACGGTTCAATTCCTCCCGGCGAAATCCAGCGCCTGATCGATCACTCCTACGACCTGGTGGTGGCGGGCCTGAAAAAGGCTGACAGGCTGCGCCTGAGTTTGCACGGGCCGTAGCAACAGGCTGGGAAAACCTCACTTGTCCGTCAACAAACCCTTGTTTATACTGGACTTTGCAACAGCCCGCACGACTAAAGGTTTCCCATTATGGATATTTTCGACTTCTCGCAGGGGCGAGACGGTTACTATGGCCCCTATGGCGGTACATTTTTGCCTGAGATTCTTCACGAAACGATTACTGAGCTGCAGGAGTGCTTTCGGGAGTGCAAAAACGACCCGACGTTTTGGGCAGAGTTTGAAGCTCTGATGCAGAACTATTCCGGCAGACCCACGCCGGTGACCTATCTGGAAAACCTGTCGCGCAAGCTTGGCGGGGCGCAAATATACGTTAAGCGCGAGGACTTGAATCACACCGGCTCGCATAAAATCAATAATGTGATGGGGCAGGGGTTGATTTGTAAGCGCCTGGGTAAAACCCGGGTCATTGCAGAAACCGGTGCGGGGCAGCACGGTTTTGCCACCGCGACGATGGCTGCGCGATTTGGCTTCGATTGTAAAGTGTATATGGGCGCGGTGGATGTGGCGCGGCAGCGCCCCAACGTGTTTTGGATGGAAAACCTGGGTGCGGAAGTGGTTGCGGTGCAAGACGGTCAGCGCACCTTGAAGGACGCCATCAACGAGTGCCTGCGCGACTGGGTCACCAATATGACCGATACCCATTATGTGCTCGGCACGGCCTGTGGCCCGCATCCCTTTCCGGAGCTGGTGAGTTATTTGCAGTCGATTGTGGGGCGTGAGGCGCGGGGGCAGTTACTTGCGCAAACCGGCCGCGCGCCGGATAAAGTCTTTGCCTGTGTGGGTGGCGGCTCAAATGCCATTGGTATTTTTCAGGGTTTTCTCGACGATAAAGACACCGAGCTGGTCGGTGTGGAAGCGGGCGGTCTTGGCCTCGGCAGCGGTTTACATGCCGCGCGTTTGGCGTATACGGACGCTTCACCGGCAGTGGTACAGGGTTTTAAGTCTTACTTCCTGCAAGACGACGATGGCAATATGCGCGAAACCCATTCCATCGCTGCAGGATTGGACTATATCGGTGTCAATCCTATTCTCGCGCATCTGTGGGAGTTGGGTAAGGTGCGTTTTGAAGCTGCCACTGATGATGAGGTGCGTGCTGCACTGCGGCTTGTGATGTCCACCGAGGGTTTAATTCCCGCTCTGGAAAGCACCCACGCTTTTGCCCAGGCCATTGCCGAAGCACCTGGCATGGCGCAAGACGACGTGATTTTAATCAATCAGTCCGGCCGTGGTGATAAGGACATTTTCACGGTCGCCGATGCCCTGGATGACGAGCACTGGAAAACCTTTATCAAACAAAAGGCCAACGATTATGACGCTTGAGACTTATGTACGTGACCGTCTGCAAGAAAAAGATTTGCTGGTGATGGCACACGTGGTGTGCGGCTATCCCTCGTTTGAGGCCAATTGGCAAGCGCTGGAGATCATGGAGGAAGCTGGGGTTGACCTGGTTGAATTGCAGTTTCCTTTTTCCGAGCCCTCCGCCGATGGGCCGCTGTTTGTCAAAGCTAATCAGCTGTCATTGCAAAACGGCACCACGGTTGCGCAGTGTTTTGAGTTTATGAAAAAAGTGAGTGCGCGTTTTTCGTTTCGGGTAATGATGATGGGTTATTTCAACACCGTTTATCGCCTGGGTTATGCAAATTTCCTGAGCCGGCTCAAAGATGCCGGTGGTTGCGCCTATATTTTGCCGGATTTGCCGGTGGAAGAAGCGGGCGAACTGCATCAGCTTTCCAGCGATCTCGATTTGGCGCCTATTATGCTGATGACGCCCACCAATTCCGATGCGCGTTTGGCGAAAATCGCCAGCGCCGCGCAAGGTTTTGTGTATGTTGTTGCACGTAAAGGGGTAACCGGTGGCGCAACGGATATGGACGATGAACTGGGTGCATTACTGATTCGCTGCCGCGCCCAGACGGATTTGCCCCTGGGTGTCGGTTTCGGTATCAGCAAACGCGCAGATCTGGAATTTCTGCGCGGTAAAGCCGATATCGCCATCATTGGCAGTGCCGCCCTTCGCGCCTGGGAAGCCGGTGGCGCAGATGCGCTGCGCGATTTTTTCAGTGAGTTGTTAGCGTAAACGTCGGAAACCCCGAAACTGAATAGCCCCACATTTCGGGCAAAGCGTGATCCTGTGCGCACAATTGACAAAATTTCTGTGACGTGCTCACACAACGGGTACAAAGTGATTGGCAGGGTTTAGTTGTTTGGTTATTCTCGCCATCCTCGACTGGTTTTGATACAGGGAGTTCAACCATGATCAATGATTATTTGACGGTCGGTGATGTTGCTAAACTTATCGGTGTTGGCGAGAATGCGATATACAAGTTGGCAAACGAAGGCTGGCTACCCGCTTACAAGCTCCAAGGCGAATGGCGGTTCAGGCGTGTCGATGTTGAGCAGTGGATCACCGACCGCGACAAACAAGTCAGCTAGCCCACACATCTCAGCGGTATACGGAGTTCACTGATAAAGTATCAGAGCCAGACCCAGCGGGCTGATCGAAATATTCAGATATCAGCCGATGGGTCTAGGTGGTCAGTACGAAAAAACAGCTAGCCGTTAAACGCCTGTGACTCTACCTCGAATAACTTGTAAATACGCAGGGCGTCTTCCAGCACTTCTTTTGCGTAATCACTGTCCTTTGGAATTTCACTGAGCTTAGCGCACAGCTCACGCCATTGACCCGGATTGGTGGGAATGTCGAAGAAATGGTGTGCTGCCAGTACAGTGGGGTTGTCTGCATTTTTCCACTGCTTGCTCAGCATCACGGTGCCCAGTTGCGCGCCTGAGGCCATGTAATTGATGGCGTCATCGTTTAGTTGCAGTAATTCTTCTGTGTTCTCTTCTACGGGACTGCCAAGTACCGCAAGGTCTGCTGACAATGCTTCGCAACGCGAGCTAAGCGCCTGTTTTGTCTTGGGGTCCTTGCCGTCAATGCGTGACCAGACACCGTAATGGCAGGTCAATAAAGCGCGAAGACCTTCTTCCGTGGTGAGGTCATATTCTCCCATGAGATCGTCGAGTTGCTCGTGTTCAGCGCGCAGATCATCGCGCAGGGCGGTGCGTAAGTTCATAGTTTGAATCCATAGTTGCGGTAATTTTCTGCAGTGAGCCTACAGACTAAAACGCCCTGTGACAAGTAAAAAACGCTAGTGTTTCGCTCAGCGCTACGGCGTGGTGACCTTACTAAAATGCGCATGCAAATCGCTTCGGTAAGCGTTGTACACTTAGCCATTACGGCGGTGGGGTCGGGGGCAGGGTGGCCAGCAATAACGGGCGTTTAGCTGCTCGCTGTTCGGTGCTCGGCCAATGCCGTTTGCAGTATCTTGCCAGCGAGCGAGACGGCGGTTAAGCTGCTTAGTGGTTTTATTAGGCAAACTTTGCTGAGGTTTATACATCGTATGAGCGGACACCATCACGATCACGACCATCATCACCATCATATTCCACAAAACGAACGCAAAATAGCAGTAGCGGCGCTGCTTACCGGCGGTTTTATGGTGGCCGAGGTGGTAGGCGGCGTGGTTTCCGGCTCGCTGGCTCTGTTGGCCGATGCTGGTCATATGCTCACGGATTTCGCTGCCCTGCTGCTGGCCTGGCTGGCATTTTATCTCGCGCGGCGACCCGCGAATTGGAAGCAAACCTACGGTTTTGATCGTTTTTCAGTTTTGGCGGCATTCGTCAACGGCATGGCCTTGTTTGTTATTGCCTTCTGGATTACCTGGGAGGCGGTTGAGCGCCTGCGCGAACCCGGCGAAGTACTCGGTGGTACCATGTTAGTAGTGGCGGTGCTGGGTTTAATCGTAAACATTATCGCTTTTGTGGTTTTGACGCGAGGCGAGGCCGGTAACCTCAATGTGCGCGCCGCTGCCCTTCACGTGGCCGGTGATATGCTTGGTTCTATAGCGGCAATTGTCGCTGCTGTGGTGATAATGTGGACGGGCTGGACGCCGATTGATCCTGTTTTGTCCGTGTTGGTCTCCGTGATTATTCTACGCGCGGCATGGAGAGTTGTGCGTGAAAGTGGGCACATTTTGCTTGAAGGTGCTCCAGCAGGTTTTGATCGGCGCAGGGTGGCGGATGATCTGCAAGCACTTGCTGGCGTTGAGGCGGTAGAGCATATCCACGCCTGGTGTGTCACCCAGGAGCGTCCGATGGCAACACTGGAAGTGATCGTGCAATCCGGGGTCGATGTGGAACAGGTGAGGCTCGCTGTGAAGCAGCGCATGGCCAGCGAGCATGGCATTGAGCACGCCACGGTGGAGATAGCCAAAGCAAGATAAAACCGTTCAGGCACAGTTCGCACATTTGTTTTTGCAGGTGTCAGCGGCATGACTCATTGCTATTATTGGGCAATGGAAGGGCAGTTGCCGTAGCGGTGAAATATCCGGGTTAGATCTTGTCTGCGCCCGATCCAGGCTTGCTCAGGCAGACCGCTAGACACGTTGTCCGGTGCCTGAACGCTGACGGGCCCGACCCGGGGTGGGTTGTGGTTTCCAGGTTGGCAAATAGCGCTACCCTGTGAAAAAAGCGCTTTTTTTTGCGCGGCGCCCCCGCTATTTGGTTACAATGTTGTTACAATTCGGGGTGTTTCTACAGACTTAGGTATCTTTGGAAGTCGGAGTGCCCCTATGAAAGCCTTTTTCAAGTCGATGGCATTGTGTCTGTTGTTGCAGGCCACAGCCTCTGCAGACTCCTCGGCCATCGAGCAGTATTCCATTTACCTGGATACCGACAATATCACTACCGGCCAGTGCGGTGAAAACAGCCTTAGCGGCATTGACTACCGCATCGTACTTGCCGTTGACAACGCCACCAAAACACTGCTGCAGGCAGATCTAAGCACTTGTAATGTCAATGTGTTTGCAGCGCCGCCAGTGGCACTGAATCTGGCCGACTGGGCTATCGGGGTAGGCAATGGCGCGGGAAGCAGTGATTTAATCGAAGGGCGTCTGCCGTTGGCACAGTTGGGTAGCCCCGCCCAAATCAATATTCTGGTGGTGTCTGACGTACAGGGCACGGTGGCCGATGATACCGGTGCGAGTTGGCGCGGCATTACACTCAATTTACCAAGCACCCACGCCGTGCCGGTGTTAAACATGCCCCTGTTTACGCTGCTATTGGTATTGATGTTCACCGTGGCCTGGCGCGCTACTCGGCGCCGCTACTACGGCGTGTCGGGCTGGCTGCTGGCGCTTTGTTTAATGCCTTTCGTCGCCAGTCTCGCCTGGGCCGTCACCATTGCGATTGACGGTGCGGACGACTGGGCGGCCTCTGACCTTCAGCACGAACTAAGCTTTGGCAGTCGCAACAATGGCGACCTGCGGGCGGTGTACCTCACCAACGACCTAAACTATGTCTATCTGCGTGTGGATACCCATATTGGCCCCGTGGCGCCGATAATACCCCGTGCGTTAAATGACACCGGTGTTGTTCTGGCCGACAATTATCCCAGCGGTAGGAACAGCGATTGCAGCGGCGGCGTGGTGCAAGCGCAGCAGGATTGTGCTAACGGGCGCGATGCCGAAGCGCTGGCAGGTACCTTGATCAAGATCGGTGCAGGTCATGCGGGGTTTGACTTTAGCAAACTCGACAGCAATGGTGATGAACTGCCAGGCGATGCGGCGGACTGGCAATGCGTACGCGATAACGTCACCGGGCTGGTGTGGGAAGTGAAAACTGATGATGACGGTCTGCATGACAGGGACAATACCTACACCTGGTATAACAGCGACAGCAGCAGCAACGGCGGCGCGCCCGGCGCTTACAACGGTGGTGTGAATACTGAGGCGTTTGTCGCTGCGGTCAATGCGACCGGTTGGTGCGGCGCCAACGACTGGCGCATGCCCAGTTTTGCTGAGCTGTATTCTCTCGTCAGATTGTCTGGCGATGCTCCGATCATTGATGTGGCTTACTTTCCCAACACGGTGAGTGCTGTGTATTGGACGTCAGTGACAAAAGCCCTCGGAGGTCAGCAGGCCATGAGTGTTAATTTCTATGGCGGCTTTGGCGGTCCTGTTAACAGGGTCCTGGCTCATCATGCGCGCCTTGTGCGCGGTGGTTACTGATATGTGTGGTATCAAACAGCGTTTACCAAAGGTATCGCTGAGTCGAGCTGTGTTCATTTGCGGTGATGTGTATTCTGACTGGAAGGAGAACAGAATGAGGGCTGGGTATTGTCGGGTCGTGTTATTGGGGCTGGTATTGGGGCTGGCGCACAGCGACGCCCGGGCGGCTTGTGATCCCGCCTTGCCTGCAACAACCCCCGATGAACGCTTTATCATTGATGCGGCCGCCGACCTGGTGACGGATAAGGTTACCGGGCTGGTCTGGCAGCGTTGCAGCGTGGGGCAAAGCGGCAGTGATTGCAGTAGCGGATCGGCAATAAATGTTAACTGGCCGGATGCACTACAGGCAGCGCAGGACAGCACGGTTGCCGGTTACACTGACTGGCGCCTGCCCAATGCAAAGGAACTCGCCTCTATCATAGAATTTAGATGTTATGGACCCACCGTTAACTCTAGCGTGTTTCCCGGTACTCTCAGTGGGAGTTACTGGTCGTCTTCGCCGCAAGAGCGCTATAACAACTTTGCCCGGATGGTCAGTTTTCACATTGGCTATGTCTACCAGGATATAAAGAGCCGTACGTACCATGTGCGCCTTGTGCGCGGCGGATTGTAATTGCGGCTGTGCAGGTTGTTTGCATGCGGATGCCGACAAAATTAGGGCATCGACTCATAAGTGACAGGTAGCCCAATAGGCGCTGGCAGTGAACGCCATTTTGCCAAAAAGTCCGGTTTTTTCTCTAAGGTATCCCTGTTCTTACGTACACTGTCAGGCGGTTACGATTGTGTTGTCAGTTGGAAAGCCTCTATGAGAGCCTTATTGAAGTCAGTGTTGTTGTGCCTGTTGTTGCCGGTCGTTGCGACTCAGGCAGCCACGGAACACTATTCCATTTACCTGGATACCGACAACATCACTGCCGGCCAGTGTGGTGAAAACAGCCTTAGCGGCATTGACTACCGCATTGTACTTGCCGTTGACAACGCCACCAAAACACTGCTGCAGGCAGATCTAAGCACTTGTAATGGCAACATGTTTGCAGCGCCGCCAGTGGCGCTTAACCTGGCCGACTGGGCTATCGGGATAGGCAATGGCGCGGGAAGCAGTGATTTAATCGAAGGGCGTCTGCCGCTGGCGCAGTTGGGTAACCCCGCCCAAATCAGTATTCTGGTGGTGTCTGACTTAGAGGGTGCGGTGGCCGATGATACCGGTGCCAGTTGGCGCGGCATTACACTCAATTTACCCAGCACCCACGCCGTACCGGTGTTAAACACGCCCCTGTTTACGCTGCTATTGGTGTCGATGTTTGCTGTGGCCTGGCGCGCTACCCGGCGCCGCTACTACGGCGTGTCGGGCTGGCTGCTGGCGCTTTGTTTAATGCCTTTCGTCGCCAGTCTCGCCTGGGCCGCCACCATTGCGATTGATGGTATGGACGACTGGGCAGTTTCCACCCAACAGTATGAACTGGACGGAGGCAGTCGCAACAATGGCGATCTGCGGGCGGTGTATCTCACCAATGACAGCAGCTATGCTTATCTGCGTGTGGATGCCCACATCGGCCCTGTGCTACCGATAACACCTCGTGCACTAAATGATACCGGCATTGTTCTGGCCGACAATTACCCCAGCGGCAGGAATCTCGATTGCAGCACTGGTGCCGTGCTTGCGCAACAGGATTGCGCCAATGGGCGCGATGCCGAGGCGTCGGTGGGTGCTCTGAGCAAAATCGGAGGGGGGTATGCGGGTTTTGATTTTAGCAAGCTCGACAGCAACGGCGATGAGCTGCCAGCCACTGCGACGGACTGGCAGTGCGTACGCGACAACGTCACCGGGCTGGTGTGGGAGGTGAAAACCAATGATGGCGGTTTGCACGACCGGGACAATACTTACACCTGGTATAACAGCGACGGCAGCAGCAATGGCGGCGCGCCCGGTGCTTACAACGGTGGTGTGAATACCGAGGCGTACGTCGCTGCGGTCAACGCGGCCAGTTGGTGCGGTGCCAACGACTGGCGTCTGCCCGGTTTTGCTGAGCTGTTTTCCATCGTCAACCTGTCCAGACGCGACCCGACCGTTGATACGACCTACTTTCCCAATACAGTAAATCACTGGTACTGGACATCGGAGCCTAAAGCTTTCGCTATCGACGAGGCCATTGGTATCAGTTTTCACGCCAGCTATGGTGGTGGCATCGCCAGATCCAGTGATCGTCATGTGCGCCTTGTGCGCGGTGGGTATTGATATGTGCTCTGTCAAATTGTGCGCGCTGAAGCTGCTATTGCATCGTTTAATGCCCGTTTGTAAACACCCTGATTGCAAGGAGGGCGAAATGAAAACCAGGCTTTTAGCGGGACTGGTGTTGGCGCTGGCGCACACTGCTGCCTGGGCGGCCTGTGATCCCTCGCTGCCTTCGACGACCCCCGATGAGCGCTATATTATCGATACAACTGCCGGCGTGGTGACGGATCGGGTTACCGGGCTGACTTGGCAGCGTTGCAGCTTAGGTCAAAGCGGCAGTGATTGCAGTGGCGGGTCGGCGATAAGTTTCAACTGGCAGGCCGCGCTCCAGGCGGCACAGGACAGCACGGCTGCGGGTTACAATGACTGGCGCCTGCCTGATCTCAGGGAGTTGCTGTCCATTGTTGGGTATCACTGTAGTTCACCCGCTGTTAATTCCACCGTATTTCCCGGCACCCAAAACGGCTCTTACTGGTCATCGTCGCCGCTGATGGTAAATGATGGCTACGCCTGGAGGGTTGCTTTTAACTCAGGTGTTTACTTTGGCGGTTCAAAGACCGGCCCCATTTTTGTACGCCTTGTACGCGGCGGCTTGTCCTGACTTCTGCCAATTCTGTTGAAAAGCTTGATTCGTGAATAAATTATCAATATTTTCAATGAGTTATATTTTTGGAAATGCCGAAAACTCACACTA
>PDWI01000290.1_pt1 | contig 84195 bp, 71 predicted proteins | sample 1430891 | NCBI WGS metagenome assembly PDWI01 (sample SAMN01162508, study PRJNA174530) | Oral metagenome, whole genome shotgun sequencing project. | biome: Marine environment; feature: Marine mammal; material: Swab sample of the gingival sulcus; isolation source: swab sample of gingival sulcus... | reverse complement strand
ACGGACAAATCGATCCCTGATGTTAAAATGACAAAAGTCATCCCGACCGCCATAATTCCATGAATTGATGTCTGTCGGATGATATTCAAGAGATTGCGCTTTGTCAGAAAGGCATCTGATAAGAATGATAGGAGAATGATGATTAACAAAAAACCCACAAAAATTCCATATTGCTTCATAATCAGTGATAATTTTGATTTCATACCTGTTCTCCTAATAATTCTTTGGCATGTTTTAGCGATTCTTCACCGCCTCCAATGGCATAGCGTAAAATATTTTCCTGAGTTGCATCACGTCGCGCGAATTCTTTCACGATTCGACCATTATACATTACGAGAATGCGGTCGCTCATATTGAGTATTTCGGGAAGCTCCGAGGAAATCATGATAATTCCAGCCCCTTCTCTGGCAAGGCTTTCCATGAGTTTATAAATTTCAACTTTTGCTCCGACATCGACTCCTCGTAATTTCAACTTTTGCTCCGACATCGACTCCTCGTGTCGGTTCATCAAAAATATAGATGTCACAACTTCGAGAAAACCATTTTGCCAGCACAACCTTTTGTTGATTCCCTCCGCTCAGGTTTTTCACCAGTTGTTTTGTGGAAGGGGTTTTAATGGAAATTTTTTGAATCATATCCTCTGCCACGTTCTGTAATGTTTTTCTCTGAAGACATCCCAATCTGGAAAATCGATCCAGAAGCGGAAGAGTTATATTATCAAGCACGGAAAGTCCAAGTACAAGCCCCTGGTTTTTCCGTTCTTCAGGGATCAATCCGATCCCGTTGCGTACGGCATCAGATGGGCTCTTGATTGCGACCGGTCTGCCATGTATCTGTATGTCGCCGCAATCTTTTTTGAGATAGCCGAAAAGCAGTTGGATCATTTCTGTTCGTCCGGCGCCGACCAAACCTGCTATGCCTAAAATTTCGCCTTTGTGGACGCTGAATGAAATTTCCCGACAAATCCCTTCTTTGGAAAGATTTTTGACGCTGAGGACTTCTTCACCTGCCGGAATGTGTTCCTTTGGGTAGTGTTCTGACACGTCTCTACCGACCATGTGGCGAACGATATCCGTGATGTCTAACTGCTTGAGATCATCTGTGATAATTTTTTTGCCGTCGCGCAAGACACTGACCCGATCGGCCACTCTGCGGATTTCTTCAAGGCGATGAGAAATGTAAATGATCGACACAGCTTTTTCTTTGAGAAAATCGATCATCTCAAACAAGCGTTCGGTTTCATGCCCGGTCAGCGTCGCTGTTGGTTCATCCATCACAATCACATCTGATTCGAGCGAAAGCGCCTTGGCAATTTCGACAATCTGCTGATACGCGACACCGAGCGTAGACACTTTTGTCCTCGGGTCCAGCTTCACCTTGAACGGCTGCAAGATCTCGGAAACTCGTTCATACATTTTTTTCCAGTCGATCAGCCTGGTTTTTCCTTTGAGCTGCTCTCTGCCCAGAAAAATATTTTCCGCCACAGAAAGGTACGGCACGAGCTGTAATTCCTGATAGATGACGCTCACACCATAATCGAGCATGGCTTTTGTCCCGGATACGGAAAGTTTCTGACCCTTCCACCAGATGTCACCGCTGTCAGCACGATGTACTCCAGCAAGAACTTTGATCAGTGTTGATTTCCCGGCGCCATTTTCCCCGACCAGCGCATGGACTTCACCCCGTTTTAACTCTAAATCAACATTGTTCAGGGCTTTCACTCCTGGAAATGCTTTACTGATCCCCTTCATTTGTAAAATATATTCATCGCTCATGGTATTGAGACTTCCTTAGTTGGGCCTTTTCCCCTGCTCTCTAAAAGTAGAGCAGGGGAATACGATCTGAGAGGACGAATGACTACTCGACTTTGTGTTCAGCCTCATCAAGGTTATCGCGACTAATAGCCACAGGCGTGATATAGACTTCTTGTGAAGGAGGCATGGTTCCGTCTTTGATATACTCTACGAGGAAACGTAAACCTTTTCTGGCTTGTTCCCCGGGAAATTGTTCAATTGTTGCCCCAAGTTTGCCTTCTTTGATGTAGGCCAGGGCATCGGGAATGGCATCATAGCCGATAGTAACCACTGTCGACAAGTCGACACCGGCGGCGGACATCGCCTCAACAGCTCCCAGGATCATCTCATCATTCGCGGCGAAAACGGCCTGAAAGTCCTTATGCACCTGTAACAGGTTTTCCATGACCGATTGTCCCATTGCCCGCTCAAATTTAGCGGTCTGGCTGACAAGAATCTGAATATCTGTTGTTCCGATAACTTCATCGAAACCGGCTTTCCGGTCGATGGCAGGTGATGCACCGGGAGTTCCTTCTAATTCCAGCACCTTTCCCTTTGCCCCGAGTTTTTCAGCGACAAACCGTGCGGCAACACGTCCACCTTCAACATTATCAGCGCCGACATGCACCAAAACATCACCACCTTCAACCTGCCTGTCAACTGTTGCCACAGGGATCCCGGCTTCGTTCAACGCTTCAACGGCGGGAACGAGGGCATCCTGACCGATCGGGGACATTAAAACACCTTGCACGCCCCTGGCGATGAAATCTTCGACAATTGACATCTGTTTTGCCGCGACATTTTCAGCATCAATGGCAATCACTTCCACGCCGAGCTTTTCGGCTTCATCCATCACATTCTGCTGCAGATAGACAAAGAATGGGTGAGATAAGGACGGTAGCGTTAATCCAATCGTAATCTTATCGTTGGCAAAGACTCCTGAAGGGATCAGAAATGCGGCAACGAGCAAAATGATACAGAATTTCTTCATACTGTGTTCTCCTCTGAAAAGCTTAGTTGATTGTTAGACATTTGTTAGTCAGACCACACAATTTCACCCACATCCACCTCCTTTACGATGCTTCCGACTATGAGAATACATCGGTTCCGCCCGCAGCGTTCTCATAGTATATTCATACTGTGACTACACGTCAGGGCCAAGATGCTTGAGCATCACTAAATGATCGACATCACTGTCATTTGTGATTGTCACGCCGTGTCTGGCAGCTTCGCCAGTGACGAAAACTTCATCTCTCGTCAATTCACCGAAACGAATCAGGGTTGGCGATTCAATCTCCAGCGGACCGATCTTGCCGTGTCCCTGAACCACGATCGCTCCATAAGCGCCGCTATCAGTAATCGTCACACTCTGCTTCGGCATGACCGTCAACTCCTTTGCACTGAAGAATTCAGATTTATACACGATATGGTACTCTTCATAGCCTTGCGCCCACATATCTTCCAGCGGCTTTACCGGCTTCGGTTCGAGGTAATGATGAGCGTAAAAATCCGGATCGACATTGGCCTCCCAGTCGATCATCGCGATGATGTAGTCAAGATCATATTTGTAGTCTTCAGGAACATCTTTCACCAGAAAATCCCAGGGGATCGGCACATCCCATACCAGCGACTGGAACATCGCAAACACATCGGACGCGCGTTGCGGTTCATAGGTTAAATATGAGCCGGGCGCATGCAAGACTCCCGGCGGGACATCCCAGCCGGTTCCGGGTTTAAGCTTATAGGCGCGTGAAAGATACAGGATTCCATTATCTCCCTGATCCCAATTCTCCAGACATTTTCTGACATCATCCTTTGTGACCCCGGGGTTCAGGCCGAAAAACGTGTACGGGAAATAGCCGCCGTGATTATTCAACTGCGGTGGAAAATAATAGCCTTCTGGTTTGCCTTTTTGTCCAACACGCGCGGCAGTCTGATCATCCTGATGCAAATGATGCGGGAGCGGCTCTTCATTGTCAAAAAATTTGCTGAACATGGTCCAGCCGCCATGCTTCTCCATCACCTCTTTACTGAGAAGATCGTTGCCCATAAGCTCTATGGCGTCCTTCAACAAAACCCTTTCAACGTGAGCGCCATCCTCAAGATAAATATAACTCAAACCTTCATCAGGCAATGTTTCAGGACCGTTATCGGCCTTTGTCGTCGAAGCGAACCAACGCTCATCAATACCTCCTCTGTGAGTGCCAAAGGCATAATAATCCTGTGGATGCAATTTTAAACGTTTACCCGGAATGCAAAAGGCCCGAGGAACCCAGTTTGGCGCTAAACGAAAAATCCCTTTCCCCTGATCCAGCGCATTTTGAACGAGTTGTTGTGCAGTTGCCATAGCTTAACCTCCAGGATATAGGTTACCGTACAATTTTTTCGCTGTGTACAATCGATTGCACAATCGATTGCTGTTGTGAATGACTTATACGACCGGCGATGTCGTCTCACGTCTCACAAGAGTCGGCTCGAAGATAACTTTTTTTTCAGCAAAGGCTCTATTCTCCTTCTGCATAATGATCATTTCCACAGCCTTTTCGCTCATCATCTGAAAAGGCTGTTGAATAGTAGAAAGTTCCGGGCTGAGGATGCCGGCAAGACTCACATCATCCATACCAAGAATTGAGATGGCTTCAGGAATATGAACCCCTCTTCGATACAATTCTTTCATCACCCCTGCCGCCATAAGATCGTTATGCGCCCATATTGCAGTCAGCTCTGGATGATGTCGAAGGAGTGTCTCAGCGCCTCGCATTCCAGCCTCTAAGTTAAAATCCCCTTCAACGATTAAACGTTCATTGAAGTCGATACCGTTTTTTTGCAGAATATCCTGAAAACCCTTCATACGTTCCCGACATAATGAGATATGAAGCGGTCCTGAGATACACGCTATGTGCCGGTGTCCCAGGTCGACAAAATGCTCCGCCGCCAACTCACCAGCTCGATAGTTATTCAGTACAACACTTGGAATACGTTCATCTTCCAGCACTTGGTCGATAATCACAACAGGGATATTTTGCTCGTGGAAAATTTTGAGCACACGGCTTTCATTGGAAACTCTTGAAAAGATGATTCCATCGACACTTCTCCGAATCAGGCTGTCAATAAATCGCTCTTCAATGTCGGCATTGTCATGGTGATTTCCCAGAATAAGGGTGAATTCATGTTGTGCTGCACTTTCTTCCGTGTACTTGATCATGTTGGCAAAGGCATGCAAGGGGATGAATTCAGGGACGACAAGCCCGATAAAATGCCCACTCCGTAAACGGAGACCTTTTGCAAGTAAATTAGGACGATAATTAAGTTTTTTTATTGCCTCTTTTACACGTTTTTGGGTCTGTCGATCGACTGGAATTTTCTGGCTGATTACCCGGGAGACTGTGGAAGGCGAAACTCCTGCAAGCTTTGCAACATCCTTCATTGAACTCATAGCATGTTTACCATGATTGCAGTGTGACATTTGCAATGACAACGTTTGTGCAAACGATAACATTAAAGAATAAACATACAATGTCAAGAAAAATTTCAGATTTTTTCTTGCGTCCTCTTCAGTTCTTACTTAGATATATTAGATTCTCTGATTATCACGACTTATGGAAGACGTACAAACCATGGAGACACTGAGAACACGAAGCGTTCAGAGAGGAGCAGGGCAGCTCGCTGCTCTCTGTGAGTGCTTCGTGTCATTTCGCCGAATACACGATGAAACTGACACAAACGTATTTACAGCCGTTGAGCGCCAAAGGGCCTTTTCATTACGATGCTCAGAGCAGACACGAGAATATTCTCTTTCTCAGTCTCGATATGGTTCCGAGAGAATTTTACGGTGTCATCGACACTCCAGTACCGATGCGTACGCCGACCCTGGACGCATTGAAGCAGCAGCATATTTTTTTCTCCAGTGCCTATTGCACTTCGCCGCTGTGTTCGCCTTCCCGCGCGTCTTTTTTATCGGGACGCTATTCGTACATCACGGTGAACGCTGAACGAGCGCACGACGGACAGGCCGTTCACGTGAGGCAAGATGATTCGCTTTTTCCGGAATACCTGAAATCCATTGGTTATCATACCCGTCACGTGGGTAAATCCCATATCGGAACCCACAAATTTATGGATATGTTCAGTGAGAATGACAGCCCCTGGGATCGCTGGTCTCCGCCCTGGAATGATGATGAGGGATATATTGCCTTTTTAAGGCAGAAGGGCTTCGGGCGTATGAGCTTCGAGCGCTGCATGTATGGACAAGATGCTTCCAGCAGGGGACCAGGCAATTTTTACGGTGGCTGGATTGCGCCGCAAAATGGACGGGCTTTTCCAAAAGAGGCAAGCTATCCTGCCTATCTTGTGGACAAAGCGATTCAGACCCTTGAAACTCGCCAGAACCCTGAGCAGCCCTTTTATCTGCAATTGGACTTTTTTGGACCGCATCAGCCTTTTGCCATTCCGGCCGGTATGGAAGAGCGGGAGCGTGAAATTCGTGAAACTCTTGAGCTGCCGGAAACTTATCTGGCGCTCATGGAGAATAATTTCAACCCTCCCTGGGAAGAAGCCCGGGTTTATCGCCTGTATCGTAAAAATTGGGGCATGAATGATCCGGATCTCATGAAAGACTATATGACCGCCAATATTCTGCAATTCGAACTGTTGGATGAACTGATCGGGAAATTTTTCGACTATCTGAAGGAGAACGATCTCTACAATGACAGCTGGATCTACCTGATTGCCGATCATGGGGAAATGAACGGTGAACTTGCGCTCATTGATAAAGGCGCCTACCTGAATCCTGCTTCGATTCGAGTGCCTCTGTATCTGAAACCACCGGCGCAGCACGAATATGGCAGTCTGCAGCGGGAGGTGACGACACCGGTGTCTCTGCTGGATCTGGCTCCGACAATCTTTCAGAGCGTTGGCATCACCAATCCTGAGCGTCTGGACGGGGTGTCTCTTTTTAAGGCGATCGACGGGCAGGAACGCCCGAAGGACACACCGCTTCTTTGCGAGATCTGGAGTCATGCCGTCCCGAATCCTGCGGTCGGCATGATTTTTCGAGCCGCTGATGGCTGTGAGTATATGTTCAGCTTCAACGCCTGCGATGATCTGGATGAACTCTATCGGGTGGACAATTGCAAAACTCTGCGAAACCTCTATCATGATGAAAGCACCGCAGACATTGTGCAGGAAGCGCTGCTTAGAATGGAAGCTGCTCTTGACGCTGATGCCCGCTGGAACTGCTACAGCGGATATTTTAAACTGACCTATGCCGATCGTCTGGGAAAACCGATAGGTGACCGGCAAAAATTTTTCTGATGGGCTGCGTTTATTCGGCAATCGCTTGTGTCGTTTCAGTGCGGGATCGTATTGTTGCGTTCAAGGCCCTGATGAGATTTCTCAGGCTCTGAACCTGCTCGAAACCATAGCGCTGTCTCAGGTAGAGAAAAATGCTGTTGTTATGCAGTAATGGATCGTCGTTCGCGCTGATGCTTCCAGCGCGTTCCAGGCGTGTCCATTCCCTGGTTCCCGGGATAGGTGAAAATTCACAGAGGTTGACGAGCAGGCCCAGATTATGCACGTAGCGAATGGTCGCCTCTGTTTCTTCATATTGCTGTCCAGGCAGCCCTATGAAAAGGTAGACTCCGATTTGATCTCCCTGGAACCCGGCTTTTTGTAAGGCACGCACTGCATGTTCGAATTCATTGTTCGTGACTTTGCCGCCGGTCTCTTTCTGACGAGTGGGATCGATGGTTTCCAGGCTGATTCGCAATGTCTTGAAGCCCGCCTGGAACAAAAGTTCTGCGCTTTCATCATTGATGTACTTGGCATGCAAACCGTTCGGGGTATGAAAGCAGCACGACACGTTACGCTGAATAAGTTGTTCCAGAATGGGCTGTAGATGTGCATGAAAATTCACTAACAAGGCATCGTCATAGAACGCAAAGTTCCTCACGCTCCGTTGTTCGAACAAGTCTTGGATCGTGCTCAGCACTGCTTCTGGTTCACGCTGAACAAAATTGGGACAAAGGCGCTGAGAGGCGCAGTAGCTGCATCGAAAAGGGCAGCCGAGCGAGCTCAGAATCCCCGCATAATCCAGATGCTCGTACAAGTCGTATGCCGGGGTGATATGGTCGATATTCAGCCTGGACAGGCTTTTTTTTCGAATCTGTCCGGTGAGCTGATCGAGCAGCGTTATCAGTCTGTCCGTCGCCTGTCCCGGAATCACATAATCGGCGCCGGAGTGGCAGACGGCATGTCCGGGACAGAGGCTGGGATACACTCCTCCAAGGATAATCGGCACGTGCGGGAAGTGCTGCTTGAGCAGTTCGATGGCGCGAAAGACGGCAGGATACCAGTACGTCATCATAGACGTGACAAGAATGGCGTCAGGGCGAGGCCTATGGGCAAGCATCCCGCAGAAAATCTCTTCGGGAAGGCCGTAGCAACGGTAAGGATAGGGAAACTGCCTGAGGACCTCCGGAGTTTTGATCACGCGGCGGAAAAACTTTCCTGTTCCGTAGGCTTTGAGTTGCGGCCCTGTCCGTCCTTGCAGACGCAGCAATTGCGGGTTATGCCGATCCAGGCAGTCGATAAGGTGGACGTCATAGCCGTGCTGCCGAAGATACCCGCCAACATACAGTAATCCCAGCGGTTTTATCCAGAGATCAAAGGCGGAAAAATCATAGATCCAGGGATTCACCAGAAGAATCCGCGAAAATTTTGTCTTTTGAGTGCTACGTGACATAGGCAGTTCGTGTGCGGCGCAATTCAGGAATTTCGCATTACTGCGCTGCCGGAATTCTCCGTAAAAGTCAAGTTCTGTCACGTATTTTTCTGCCGCTAGTATCTTTTCGCTTGACGGTAGCCATGGGCTGAAAGCATGAAGAGCGATGGTGATGCTGTGCCGTAACAGAGGTCCAGGCACAGTCGCACATGACGGTTCGATAATCTCTGCATACATGGAGCCCCCGATCGATGAATACACCGACGCTACGTTCGAATATCTTGTTACTGTTGACTGCAATAATCTGGGGATTTGCGTTCGTGGCGCAGCGCATAGGAATGGATTATGTCGGCCCCTTTACCTTTAACGGTCTCCGTTTTGCACTCGGCGGATTTTCTTTACTGCCGTTATTACTTTCTATGAATCGACAGCGAGATCCTGGCCCAGACACAGGCTTGACTGCGCTGCTGCTGGGAGGAGTTTCGGCAGGTATCGCCTTATTTCTCGGAGCGTCACTGCAGCAAGTCGGCATTGTGTATACAACGGTCGGCAACGCAGGGTTTATTACCGGATTATACGTTGTATTGGTGCCGCTGATGGGTCTGTTTCTGAAACAGAAGGCCAGTATCGAAGCCTGGACCGGCGCATGCCTCGCGGCAGTCGGGATGTATTTTCTAAGTGTCACAGAACAATTTACAATCGCGTTTGGGGATCTGCTGGAACTGCTTGGAGCGTTTTGCTGGGCTGCACATGTATTACTGATAGGACGATTGGCCCGCCGGATGGATGCCTTGAAAATTGCGTTCGTACAATTTCTGTCTTGTTCGGTTCTGAGCTTGCTGGCGGCCGCTTTGACAGAAAAGATCAGCATTCAGGGCATTTCAGACGCCGCAGTTCCGATTGCCTATGGCGGACTCTTGTCTGTGGGGATTGCCCATACGCTTCAAGTCATTGCCCAACGCCACGCCCACGCGGCTCATGCTGCAATTATTCTCAGCCTTGAGGCAGTGTTTGCGGCTCTTGGCGGTTGCTGGCTTCTCGGAGAAGCACTTTCCCAGCGCGGCATTTTCGGTTCTGCGCTGATGCTTACAGGAATCTTGCTTTCGCAGTTTCAACTGAAATTTCCGGGTTGTAGACGTTCACAGCAGCCGTGATAATTTTTGAATCTTTTATATTGACAAAATCCGGCAAGATACACTCTGTAGTAGACTTGGTCATGTGCCAAAGAAACTTTCAGGGGTGCCAGGAAGGCTGAGAAAATACCCTTCGAACCTGATCCGGTTCGTACCGGCGTAGGGAGAAAAAACAGTCTGGGCTCGACAGGAGCGTTGTCGAGTGTCATGCTGATGAAGGAGAATGCCTGAAGTTCGGTGTTCTCCTTTTTTATTGGATTGTCTTCCGGAACGGCAGTAAGTGCCCTGAAAACCTTTGACAATGCCTGAGAATATGTCGAAACAACGATCGTCCGGAATCACAATCACCGGCAAGCTGTCTCATGCGCCTTTTTATCCTGCGAGGAAGGGCGGTTAGGTAAATAGCTTCGGGTTGTTTTGAGGGATGCCTTGCCGGACAAGGAGGAAATTGTCCTATGCAACATGTCATTATCGTTCTGAGTCTTTGTGCGCTCCTCGTGCCAGGCGGTTCTTTTGCCTCGGCCCAGGAACAGGAAACTTTAGTGGTCTACGCCTACGACAGCTTTATTTCATGGGGACTGGCGGAAGCCACGATGCAGCAGTTTGAAGAAGCGAACAATTGCAAGGTCACGCTGATCGCCGTTGGTGATGCAGGGCAGGTCTTGAATCGTGTCATCCTGGAAAAAGATTATCCCCAGGCTGACATCGTTGTCGGCATTGACAATAACTATCTGGCAAAAGCCCTGAAGTTCGATATTCTGGAGCCATATCGTTCTGAACATCTTGCGAACATTCCGGAAGAGCTGATCTTTGACACAAGTTTACATTTGACCCCTTTTGAATATGGGTATATCACCTTCGTCTACGATACTGAAAAAATTGATGCGCCACCTTCAAGCCTTTCCGAACTCACTGAAGCCCGCTGGGAAGGGAAAGTGATTCTCGAAGATCCGCGCACATCGAGTCCAGGTGTATCCCTCTTGCTTTGGACGATTGCGGCTTTCGGTGAAGACGGCTATCTGGACTTCTGGGAAAAATTAAAACCGTCGATTTTGACGGTGACAAAGGGCTGGGATACGGCGTATGGCATGTTTACAAGCGGAGAGGCGCCGATTGTGTTGAGTTATGCGACAAGTCCGGCTTACCATGTCGAAGTCGAGCAAAGCACACGCTATCGTGCCGCCGTGATGGAAGAAGGGTTTTATCGCCAGATCGAGGGAATGGGGATTGTGAAAGGCGCCCAACATCCTGAACTGGCGAAAAAATTTATCGACTATATCCTGACTGAAGACTTCCAGCAGGAAATTCCCCTGACCCAATGGGTTTTTCCCGTCAATCCAGATGTCGAATTACCCCAGAGTTTCGAATATGCCGCAAAAAGCGACAAGTTCCTCTCGATCGATCCGGAACTGATCGAGCAGAACTACGATCGCTGGCTGAAGGCCTGGACCGAGCTGATGACCAGATAAATTGGAGTCACGGAGTGCTGGAAAGCGTCTGTCTCCGACAAGTCCAGCACTCCAGACCGCAGCTCCATTATTCTTTCACGATAAAGGTCTCCCGAAAATCCGGTGTGTCCAGCGCATAGCTCATCCGAAAGCCGTAGACATTGCTGCGCATTCCGCGCAGCCCTTGCGGCGTCCCGATAAATACCATCATTGCATCTTCAGTCATCATACGCTGAATCTTCGCATACAAACTTGTACGCTCTTCCGGACGAGAGGCCGCTGCGGCCTGTTGAATTGCATCGAGCATGTCAGGATTATGGTAGTTGGTATAGGCAAATTCTCCGCTAAGCCGTCCGTCCGGGTCGAGATGTCCGGTATGTCCGATGATGGTCATGTCATAATTTTTCCCGTAATACACCTGTCCGATCCACGTCGGCCAATCCACAAGTTCGATTTTTGCCCGAATACCGATCTGCTGCAACATGTTTTGCACCATATTTCCGGCATTGACATGAGGGGCATAATTCTGCGGCAGTGTCAGGGTGATGTCAAATCCGTCAGCATAGCCTGATTCGGCGAGCAAAGCTTTAGCCTGGCGAGGATCGTAGGAATATGCCTCCGGCTGGTCGAGAAAATAGGGACTGCTGGCATCGATGAACGCTTCGATTGTCCGGCCGCCGTTATAGGCAATATCGAGCAATGCCCGACGGTCAATGGCATGAGCAATTGCTCTTCTGACCAGCAGGGTCTCCAGCGGCGGACGGGCGTGATTCATCGCAAGCACGAGCGCCAGAGCTGTTTGATGGATAAACAGTTTGATAGTCGGATCCTTGTCGAACTGCGGAACCGTATGGGATTCGACAACATGGATACTATCAAATTCTCCCACTTTCAAGCCCATAAGCTGTGTGGTTGGTTCCACGACGACCTTCATTTCCAGCTCATCCAGATAGGGTCTGCCGTTCTGCCAATAGTCTGAAAATTTAGTATAGCTGATTCGATCGTCTCGGATCCACTCTTTGAATACAAAAGGACCGGTCCCGATGGGATGCGTGCTGAACTCGTGTCCTTCCTGAATCGCTCTTCTGGGTAATATCGATGCTGCCCCGCCCGCCAGATTCCTCAACAGAGGAGCGTACGGCCTGCTGAGAATCAATCGCACCGTAGTATGATCAGGAATCTCAATCGCGTTGATTAGCTCGAATTTCGTCTTATGAGGAGATCTGGACTCGTCTGACAACAAACGCTCGAAACTCGCCTTAACGTCAGCTGCCGTCAAGGTGTCGCCGTTATGGAATTTGACTCCCTGCCGTAAGTGAAGGCTCAACGTGAGTTCGTCCTGCGACAAATCCCAGGACTCTGCTAAGGCCGGAATGATATTTCCGCGCTGATCGGCTTCGACAAGCGTATCATACACACTTTTCACGCACTGGAACGTGAGTGTGCCGGAGGTCATCTGGGGATCGAGCGTATCCGGATTTCCCGGTATGGCATAGACCAGTTTGCCGCCCATAACCGGCTCCGGGAGATTTTCAGCCAGGAGAGGCATCTCGTAAGAGATGAATAGTGTAAAGGCAAGCGCCGACATCGCAAAAACATATTTTCTATGAAATCGCATAGCTCTTTCTTGTCCCTGTCTCACATGGACCTTGAGAAGCTGCTCCCCTCTCAAGACTCATGCGGCACGGCCATAAATAATCGATGACACAATTCAGTTCACTTTTTCCATAGTGGCGATCCAACGATTTTACAAGGAGCAAAATATTTCAATACTAAAGAATCGGAAAAAATGCTTGACTTTTTTTAAGACAATCATAAGGTATTTTCTGTCACAGGATGGGGGTGGATAGCGGTCTGGTGACGCTCCTGGACTTCAAATCCAGTGTGGGGCATTAATACTGTCCTGGGTCGGTTCGATTCCGATGCGCCCCCGCCACATTCCTGCACTGCTCTCAAGGCTGTCATGCTCTGAAATGCGTTCTTTTAACAAGCAGTTGCTGCCTCACAGGTGTTCTTGAGGAAAACAAAGAGCTTGCTCTCATAGACTCGACGTTGATAAGGCTGCGTGCCGAACGTCGTCTGCATGGGATGACGAGGGCTCAAGGTTGCAGTCAGAAACTACTCTGTATTTTAGTCACAAGTCATGCGCGGATCCACATTTTTCGATCCAAAACCCTGCGCTCTTATCGAATTTTTTAGAACGTTTTGCCATCGAGCCCTCTCGTATTGGTAGCACCCTTCTCCTTAAAAAGCTCTGTACGGCATTTTCAAGTATCCCCTACGAAAACCTGACAAAGATTATCAAATCTGATTCGGTTTTAAGCCCTGTGAGTGCCAAACGGATGCCGGATGAAGTGTTGCACGACTTTCTGAGATATGGCTGCGGGGGCACGTGTTTTTCCCTGACCGCAACGTGCATCGCGCTGCTGAACGCTTTTGAATTTGACGCGTTCCCTATTCTGGCAGACCGGAGTTACGGCAGCGATACGCACTGTGCCCTGCTGTTCCCACAAGCCGGAGAGTTCCTTCTGCTGGATCCCGGCTATCTTATTACGACTCCTGTCGCGCTCCCGACAACAGCAGCTGTCACGTGCTCGAACGGCGTGAATCGTTTTGAACTTGTCCCTGAAGCAGGGGGAACACAGGTCGAACTATATACCCTGAGTCAGAACAGCCGCCGTTTCCGCCTGAGCTATAAAATCAGCCCGGTCGACGGACCAGCTTTTCGAAGAGCCTGGGAACGGTCTTTTGCCTGGGAAATGATGACCTTCCCGGTGCTGACACGCTATTGTCAGGGGGCGCATTATTACCTGCAAGGTAACACCTTACGGATCCGCAATGCCGCCGGCAGTCGGAAAGAACAGCTTGCGTCTGCTGAGGACCAGGCTCTTGTGAGCCTCAATTTAGGGATTGATGCCGCTATTATGTCCCGGGCACTGTCGTTGCTGTAACCGTCATATCATGAAAAGGACATTGAGACTATGGCCCGAACGTCTGCTCCTGAAGCCTTGAAATATTTTGTGGCGATATTATTTCGGAGGCCTGAAGACCTTGAACAAGGAAAACGCGCCTTGATGGAATGCTGGGGAGCCTTTGATTTTGAAGGAGAGGATCATCTCTTCGATATCAGCGATTATTATGAGCCGGAAATGGGAGCACCTCTCTATCGACGCCTTGTGGCATTTGAAACCCTTATGATGCCAACAAAGCTGGTCGGGATGAAGTTACGCTGTAACGAGATCGAGAATGCCACGGCTCAGCAGGGGCAGCGGATCATCAACCTCGATGCTGGATATCTGGACCACAATAAGCTCGTGCTGGCATCGGCCAAAGGCGCAGGCCAGAAAATTTATATCGCTAACGGCATTTACGCGGATCTGCTGGGACGCTATGAAAAAGGCCGTTATCAACCGTTTCACTGGACCTTCCCGGATTTTAAAACCGGACGCTACGATCGCGAGTTATTACACATCCGGCAAATGTATCTCCGGCAGATGAAGCGTTGGCGTCTTCAGAACAGTTGAGAGGCTCGATCTGCTCTAATGCTCGCCGGCTGATGGCACCATGATGTTTTGGCAAAATTATCAGGAGAAAACCACACATGCAGAAAATAGAATATCGAGAGCAGGCATTAAAAATTCTACCCTGGGTCTGTGCGAAATGCGGCCGCGAATTTTCCGGCAAGAAACTTCGGGAGTTGACGGTTCACCACAAAGACCATAATTTTCTGAACAATCCACCTGACGGCAGCAATTGGGAGATGTTATGCATCTATTGCCATGATAACGAACATTCCCGCGAGCTGGAAGCTGAAACGCTTTCGGCAAATGAGGACGTGCCAATCAGTACCCACAAGCCTTTTGCAGGCCTTGGAACGCTGCTCCGGGAAAAATAAACGGGCGATGAGACATGCTTTCGATTCCATCTGTTTTCTTGCTTACAGTTTCCGGGCAAAGACGTAGGCGATCGCCATCAGGACGAGTCCGGTAATTTTAAAGCAGATTCCCGGAAATAAGGCAAACACGCCGCCAAGAATAAGTATGCCCCGCTCCCAATATTTTAAGGGCCTGACGATAAATCCCTCCAGGGCAAAGGCTAGTCCGGCGACGGCAACTCCTCCGAAGCCTACTGCAATAATATTAGTGAGCAAGGAGCCTTGCAGCAGGAATCCTGGTTCATAGATGAATGCAAAAGGCATGATATAGGCGGCGAAGCCCAAGCGCGAGGCGACAAAACCCGTTTGCATGGGAGGAGCTTTTGAAATGCTCGATGCAGCATAAGCGGCTAATGCCACTGGTGGCGTAATGGCAGAGACGATCGCAAAATAGAAGATGAACAGGTGCGAGGCCATGGGATTGAACCCGAGTTTTATCAGGGCAGGCACTCCGAGCGCGGAGGCTAAAATATATGCACCGACCGTCGGGAGCCCCATTCCCAAAATAATGCATACGATCATAATTAATATCAAGGCGAGAAAAGGAAGGTTTTGACTGAGCGAAAAGACGGCAGTGACAAACTTGAAGCCGAAACCGGTCAGTGTTACTGAGCCCACAACGATTCCTGCTGAAGCGCAAGCCACGGCAACGACCAGGACGTTTCTGCTGCCGAACACAATCGCATTAAGAATGCTTTTGGGGCCCATGCGATGATCTTTATGCGGGAGCGAGACCAGGACAGATGCGAGGATTCCAAGCGTGGCCGCCCACATCGGGGTATAACCCGCCAACAGCAACACGATCAGAACGATGACAGGAATGAGGAGGTAGATTTTTTTTAAAATCTGCTTTTTGTCGGGAAGTTCTTCAGCGCTCATCCCTCGGAGATTCAGGCGTACTGCCCGGTAATGCACCATCATACCGATAGCAAAAAAGAAGAAAATCGCCGGGACAAAGGCTGAAATCATGACATCCTTATAGGGAACTCCTAAAAACGAGGCAATAATAAAGGCCGAGGCTCCCATGATCGGCGGCATAATCTGCCCGCCGCTGGAGGCAACCGCTTCAACCGCTCCGGAAAAGGTTTTCTGGTAGCCGATTCTGATCATGAGAGGAATCGTGAAGGTCCCGGTTCCGTAAACATTGGCGACGGCGCTTCCCGACAGCATGCCGAACAGGCCGCTCGATGCCACAGCAATTTTCGCTGGCCCACCCTGGCTTTTTCCTGTCAGCGCGACCGCCATCTCCATGAAGTATTCCCCAATGCCGCTTTCATTCAGAAAGCCGCCCATGATCAGGAAGATCATGACAAAGGTTGCAGAAACTCCTAATGGGATTCCGAAAATCCCTTCCCCGGTAAGATACAACTCTTCGACAACTTCCTGGATGCTGAACTGAAAGCCTTTCAGCATACCGGGCAGGAGATAGCCGTAGAGCATATAGGTCGTGAAGACAATGGCGATCAGCGATAAAGGCCAGCCAACGACCCGCCGCGTGACTTCAAAAAGCGTCAGAGTTAACAGGATTCCGAAAAAAAGCTGGAGCGGAGTGACCGCGTCGACCTGGACGATCCGCAGTGAAATCTCTTCATAGTTGACGATCGCATAGACTCCTGGCAGAAGCGAAATCACGGCCAGAATCCAATCGTAGAGAGGAATAGAGTCCTTGGGGGATTTTTTGCTGATTGGATAGAGGAGGAACACCAGCGGCAGCACAAAGGTTAAATGAATCATACGCTGTAAATACGCCTCTTTAACGCCAAAAATCGCTGTGTAGAGGTGGAAGACTCCCATCGCCAGGATAAAAACATAGGTCGTGCGCTGCTGCCAGCCGTGAAGTGTTCTCACAATATCTCCTTCGTTGTTGACCTGTCAGACATCAGAGCCTGACAGGTCTGAAGCACATCAGCGTTTAATTAGCTCTGTTTCGCGCCGTCAGGGTTGCAAGCATCGGACTGTCTGATAGCGTATCCAAAGTTGAAATTATTGCACTGCGCCGATTTCTTTGTAGTATTTTAACGCGCCGGGATGTAAAACAAAGGCGTTTTCTGCAGCCGCGTCCTGAGGATTCAAGGCTTCCAGGGCCTTAATGGACTGTGCGAGCGTAGTTTTGTTCTCAAACAAGGCCTTAGTCATCTCGTACACCAGTTCGTCTGGCAAGTCGCCTCGGATCAGAATTACGGTATAGTCCCCGACAACAGGAATATCTTCAACAGCGCATTTATACATACCCTTTGGGATGTTGTGAGTCGTGGTGCCCATGCGTTCTTTCATTTTGTCGAGAACGTCCTGATCAGTCGGAAGAATTTCGATATCAACCTGCGTTTCGATTTTGAGGACAATTGAGGCCGGACTTGATACGGTAAACGCAAAAGCGTCGATATGATTATCCGCCAGCAGGTTTGAGCCGTCGGAATATGAGGCAAATTCAATCTTTCCGCCCCATTCCTTGATCTGATCATAGCTGACATCATAGGCAGCAAGGGTCTGTCGAACCACGAATTCGCTCACGGTTCCCGGTTTCAGCATAGCCATTCGGATTGGCAGCTTCTGCCGAAAGATGTCGCCCAGCGTTGTGACCTTATGCTCTTGAGCGTAGTCCTTGCGGATCACAACATACAGGTATTGTTTGTACAAGTTTCCCAGGCGCATACTGTTGGGAAGAGGTGACTTGAATGGGGTTTCTCCGGTTTTAGCCGGAGTGCCGAGTACGGCTGCAGAAAGCCCTAAATCCGCTTTGCCCCGGCTGATGTTGACCACATTGCTAACTCCTCCGCCGGTCGATGATGTCGTGGGGATGACTTCCTTGGTCATGACGTCTGAAATAGTTCCACCCATCGAAAACCAGGTTCCTCCAGGAGGCCCGGCGACAAATTTCAACTGATCCGGACGCTGGGCGGATGCATGATTGATTCCAGTGCTGATGAAGAGGCAGACAATGATGAAGCAGAGCATCTTTTTCATAATAGCATATTCTCCTTAGTGAGTGCATCAGGGTTGAAAACATACTGCTGAATAATCGACAGAAAAAATTCTGACCTTTTAGCGGAAAAGGTGTCAAGAAAAATTTCATTTTTGTCATGAGACAAAAAGAGAGCGCGTTGGTGATGAATTAACGCTGTTTGTGCATCAATGAAAGAGGGAGTGAGGGAGATAATCGATGAGACGCTTTGACATGTCACGACCCTTATATGAAAAATTCGCGCGGATTGTTTGCTTCTTTCTGCATTAAATTTTCTACAGTTTTGCTTGACACCTTCCTTGTTCCGTAAAATTTAACAATCAAAAGAGAGTCTGTGCGCGTCTTGCGTGTAATTGAGAGCATCTTCAGAACGTTGTACGGCACGCATCGTCGTTGTCGGACGAAAAGTCGACGATAGCGTGTGCTGCATGTGCTTCCAGTTATTTATATGAATACACTTGGACATACAGTACGACTGGCCCAGATGGCAGGCGGGTATTGGACCCGAAATCTGAAACCGGCTTACATGCCGATACGCATGTGGGTCGAACCGACGAATGCCTGTAACCTCAGCTGCGTGATGTGTCCTCAAAGCCGCGAGGATATCAAGTTTACGCGCGGTGTTATGAAATTCTCGCTCTTTCAGAAGATCATAGATGAGGCGAAATATGCTGTCTATGACATGAATCTCCATCACAGCGGAGAATCCCTGCTCCATCCAGAGATTATTGAGATGATTCGTTACGCCAAACGCGCAGGGATTTACACACGCATGCATACGAATGCAACCCGTCTGGATGAGGAAAAAGCAAAGGGGATCCTGGAAGCAGGTTTGGATTTTCTGTCGTTTTCTTTTGATGGTTACGAGAAAAAAACCTATGAAGACATCCGTCGTGGAGCGAATTTCGAGCACACCTTGGCAAATATTCTCAATTTTTTGCGTTTGAAGCAGGAAAAAGGGCTTGAACGGCCGTTTACAGTCTTTGAGGTGATCGACTTTACGGCAAAACCAGGCACTCCGGCCTCTCAGTTGCAAAAAACTCCGCAACAACTGGAGTTTCAAAAACAATTCAATGACTTGCCGCTTGATAAGTTTGTCTTAAAAGCCCCGCATAACTGGGCAGGTACGTATGATGCCGACGGCAATCCGCTGCATCCTGAAAAATTCTGCGCATGCACCTTTCCCTGGTATGCGATGGTTGTATTCTGGAACGGGAATGTTTCGCCCTGTCCGCAGGATTTTTATAATAATCTTTGCCTGGGGAATCTGAATGAGTCTACAATCCGTGAAGTCTGGCTTGGCGAAGAGACCGTCGAGCTGCGCAGGAAAATGAAAACTAAAGATTACAAAGCGTTAAATCCTTGTGCCACTTGTGATCTCTTGTATCGCGACTCTTTTTTAGGAATCCCGACCTCCCACATGAAAAATTTTGTCCGGGAAAGCCTTGGAAGATAGCTGAGGATGTGTTCTCTGTAGTGTTTTTTACACGTATTATGTGTGAAAAAATGCTGAAAGTGTATGTATCTCGAACGTGAAAGAGCTGTCGCAATTGAGGCAGTGACTGAAGCCTGTTGTTTATGCAGAAATGTTCAGAATCGAATTGCCGGCCCCCTGACCGTTGCCAAGTTGGATGCATCGCCCGTCACAGTCGCTGACTTTGGGTCGCAGGCTCTGATCATCTCCCGTTTGCGGACGATTTTTCCCAATGATACGATTATCGGCGAAGAGGAAGCTTCACTTCTTCGTCGGGAGGACCAGCAGCCCCTGAAAAATGAGGTTGTTAGCCTGGTTCAATTGTTCGAAACTGATTTGACGGAAGAGATGATTCTTAACGCGATCGACTACGGGGCACGATCCGGTGATTTTAGGCAGCGCTATTGGACACTCGATCCGATCGACGGCACAAAAGGCTTTCTGCGGGGAGACCAATATGCTGTCGCCCTGGCATTGGTCGAAGATGGACAGCCGGTTCTGGGCGTGCTGGGATGCCCGAATCTTCCTGAAGATGATAAGCATTCTGGACGAGGGAAGGGGATGCTGTTTATCGCTGTGAAAGACAGGGGCGCTGTTATGCGCCCTTTAAACGGCGGGTGCGAACAGATCGCGCATGTCGATTCCGTCACTGATCCGTCAAACGCGAGGTTCTGCGATTCCGTTGAAGCCGCTCATGTCGCACATGATCAGCATGCAAAAATTGCCGGGATTCTTGGGATAAGCACTCCAGCGTACCACATTGACAGCCAATGTAAATATGCCGTTGTTGCGGGGGGTGACGCCTCGATTTACCTGCGCTTGACCCCACCGGGCTATTATTCCTGTATTTGGGATCACGCTGCCGGGGTTGCCGTGATTCGCGAGGCTGGTGGAAACGTGACCGACGTGTATGGGAGAACGCTGGATTTTTCGCTGGGACGGCGCTTATTCAAGAATGTCGGAGTGGTTGCGACGAACGGACACCTGCATGCTGCTGTCATTGCTGCTGTCCAGCAAATCCTTTAACGCGAGCATGTGATGAAACTGAAAAAGCTGAAAACTCTGCAATTCCTTGAATATGCGGCTGTAGTCATCGTTGCCGCGCCTTTCTACATGCTCCCCCACAGAATCGCATTGCGCGCCGGAGAGACGATTGGACGCTTGTTATATTACCTCCTGCCGTCCCGCCGGGCCATCGGCCTGAAGAATTTGCAGGTGGCTTTTGGAGACGAATTGTCTGATGCAGGGCGCAAAGCAATTCTGAAAACCACCTTTAAAAATTTAGGTAAGACACTGATTGAAACGCTGCGCATGCCGAAAATCAGTCGGGAAGCCTTGCTGGAAAAAGTGGAAATTGTCGGCGAAGAGTACTGCCGGGCTGCAAAGGATAAAGGTCGGGGGCTGGTGTATCTTACCGGTCATCTGGGCTGCTGGGAGTTCTCATCGCATGCCTATTCCGCCGCTGGTTATCTGATTCATACAGTCATGCGTCCGCTCGATAACCCTTATTTGAACGAGCAAATCTGCAAACGCCGTATGATGTTCGGCAATCCGCTCATTTATCGGGGAAACGGTCTGAGACAGATTCTGGCCGCCTTGAAAAAAGGCGAGCGGGTCGGCATTCTGATGGATCAGAATACCCTGCGCAGCAAAGGCATTTTCGTTGATTTTTTTGGAAAAGCTGCATGTACTACTCCGGTTATTGCGATCCTCGCCTTACGCTACAACGTGCCGGTCGTTCCCGGATTCATTATTCGGACGGGCTTTGATAGGCATAAGCTCTTTTTCGGCCCGGAAATCGAGATTGAGCGCAGTGGCAATTTTCAGAAAGATATTGCGGTGAATACGGAGAAATTCAACAAAATTATTGAGGATGTCATCCGAAGGTATCCTGATCAGTGGTTCTGGATCCATAATCGTTGGAAAACCCGGCCGCCTGGGGAAGCTGCTGTTGATCTTTTGCAGGATTGAGCCTCTTATAGGGTGGATTTTACACGCCCGGGCGTTCTTCAGACGGATTTCCGGGTCACGTGAAGAAAAGCATATTCATACATTGCTCAAACACATCGCATGAAGAAATCTGTGATACGCTACCAGTCCTGAAGTGAAAAAGATAGCAATACGCATCAGGCAGCCTCAGCGAGCGGGCAAGGTAAACCCAAATACCCCTCTCTTTTTGTTGAATTGGCGGTTGGCGATAAGAGTAATTGGCTTCCGCCTGGTTTCTTTGAGCTCGTGTTTTTGTCAGAGACAGCGGCGGCATCTTCCACCATTTGCCGCTTCCAGCTGGAACCCATCGTCGGTTGGACACGGAAACGACTGGCTCTCTGAGAGGGCGTTTCGTCGTTTTGAAGTGCCGTCAGAGCCACTTTGGTCGTACAGTCGGGACTGTGTGTTTTACGCGTTTTCCCCATTATGAGCTTCTCCTGTATTTTGAGTCTGACTTAGAGCTTAACACATGGTCCAGTTTTTCAGGGCCACCGCCGTCGAAAAATTACGCCAACTTTTCGACAGCCCCTGCTCTGAGAAAAGTCAACTCTCATGCGTGTGGTAAGTTTTTCTCAAATTTTTCTTGACTCCTGAAAGGGAAATCTATGAGCTTCTTATTATACAGAATCTCTTACTGTATAAGTGTGAATCAGGAACTCATCATGGGAAGCAGAATGACTGACTCAGTATGAATAGACGAGGCAAAATCATAGGCTGTTTGCTGTGCCTTCTCTTCCTGGGAAGTGGATGCAGCCGCTTTGAGACTGATAGACCGGCGTTGGTCACTCCTGTTGCAGAGACATTGCGAATGCCGAAGTTTTTGGCAGGGACACCAGCGTCTGCTGCGTTCGAATGGAGCCAGGGCCAACATGAATTCTGCATGAATATTCCTGAAGCCGGTGATTATCTACTGACCTATATTACGTTGAATGGGGAAGAGGATCGACCCCAAAGCCCTGCAAGTCCTGGCACGCCGCAGCCACACACGTTTGCGATTGCTTTTCGGGCAAATGCCCCTGCGTATGTCTCGATTGGTTTGGAGGAGAACGAGATTCTGGAGTCATTTCTTCTGCGTCGGGGAACGATCGAAAGCGAAGCCGTCGGTCTTTATGATGATGGTCCGATTATTCGCTATGCGAGTCCAAGTATCCCTACAATTTTTTGGGAAGATGTGGTAACGCTTGCTCCCGGCATTCCCCCGCTTATACTTGAACAGGGGGATTTGTCCTGTCCGCCTCCGTTTTTTTAGGAATGGACTTGAGTGTTGCGATTGCACTGATACGCTTGATCAATATTTTTTGAGGCGTTGTACGTATGAATATTCATGAGCTGCTGAAGTTAATGGTTGAACGCGGAGCTTCCGATTTACACTTGAAGGTGGGGAATCCTCCAGTGCTGAGAATTAACGGTGCGTTGCATATCTTAAAGGACTTTTCTCAGCTGAGTCGCGAGGTGACGGTCACAATCGCTTCTCAAATCCTGAATAAAAAGCAAAAGGCGATCTTTAATGAAGAATGTGAAGTCGATTTTGCGTACAGCGTCTCAGGTTTGGGACGCTTCCGCTGTAATGCATTTTTACAACGTGGCAGCGTCGGGATAGTGTTCCGTTCGATCCCAATGGTCATTAAAAGCGTTGATGAATTAGGTCTGCCCCTGGTGTTGAATAAAATCGCTCTTGAGCCGCGCGGCCTGATACTGGTGACCGGAATTACCGGGAGTGGGAAATCAACGACATTGGCCGCAATGATTCAGCACATTAACCAGAATCGGGATGTGCATATCATCACCATAGAAGACCCAATCGAATACATACATCACGATCAGCGCGCGTTGATCAATCAGCGTGAAATCGGGGCGGATGCAAAAGGCTTCAGCACGTCCCTGCGAAGTGCTTTGCGTCAGGACCCGGATGTTATTCTTGTGGGAGAGATGCGTGATAAGGAAACGATCGAAACGGCAATCACGGCGGCGGAAACCGGTCATCTGGTGATGAGTACGCTCCATACGTCCGATGCAATGGGAACGATCAATCGTATTATTTCAATGTTTCCGGCGTATCAGCAGGGACAGATCCGTCTGGAGCTGGCCGAAGTCTTAAAAGCGTCGCTTTCCATGCGTCTGGTGCGTCGGAAAGATGGGAAAGGCCGTGTGCCGGCCGTTGAAGTGCTGGTCGTGACCGATATCATCAGGCAATGCATCCTTGAGGCAGGGAAAACCTTAAGGATCCCGGAATATATTGAAGCCGGGCGTTCGCAGTACGGCATGCAGTCCTTCGATCAAGCCCTGTTTGACCTTTTTCAACGGGGCCTTATTGTTTATGAAGAGGCTCTTTTGCATTGTACCCGTCCTGCAGATTTCGCCCTGAAGGTGAAGGGAATTCAGTCAACCGAAGAGTCGATCGACAGCATGAAAGCGGACAAAGACTCACAGGAGGAAGCGCCCCAGGACCCAAAGGGTCCCGGCGAAAAGGCTGTGTCCGACAGCGAGGAGTCTTCGGATTCAATGTTTACCAAATATTAATCATGCCGATGAACTCATAATGTGCGAGTGGGCTTTCGCAATGTTTCTGAATGAGCATGTGCGTTATGCCTTGTGCGTATAGATGGTTTTTCATGATGACAGGAAACGAACTGCGCCGAAAATTTTTAGCGTTCTTTGAAAGAAACAGTCATACGATTGTTCCAAGTTCTTCGCTTGTTCCTCAAAACGATCCGACCCTATTATTTACGAATGCAGGCATGGTCCAATTTAAAGATGTTTTTCTCGGAGCCGAGCAGCGAGGATATTCTCGAGCGACAAGCGCTCAGAAGTGTGTGCGGGCTGGAGGAAAGCACAATGATTTGGAAAATGTTGGCCGTACAGCTCGCCATCATACGTTTTTTGAGATGATGGGGAATTTTTCCTTTGGAGATTATTTTAAAAATGATGCTGTTCGCTTTGGATGGGAATTTCTGACAGAAATTTTGGAGCTGCCGCCGGATAAACTGTGGGTCACAGTCTATGAAGAAGATGATGAATCCTATCTCCTCTGGAAAGATTTCATACAAGTCCCCGAAGAACGTATCATCCGCATGGGGAAAAAAGATAATTTTTGGGCGATGGGGGATGTCGGCCCCTGCGGCCCTTGCTCAGAGATTTTGATTGATCAGGGCGAAAGCATGCGATGCGGGCCGGAGTGCGGCATTGGTTTGTGCGATTGCGATCGTTATCTTGAACTGTGGAACCTGGTGTTCATGCAGTATGAACGTGATGAAGACGGCAATCTTGCCCCCCTGCCGAAGCCCAGTATCGATACAGGCATGGGGCTGGAGCGTGTAGCGGCCGTTTTGCAGGGAGTGCAGAGCAATTACGACAGTGATCTTTTTGCCCCGCTGCTCCACTTTAGTGAAGAGATCAGCGGAAAGCGGTATGGAGAACACGAGAAAGATGACATCTCGATGCGGGTTATTGCTGATCATCTGCGCTCAACCACATTTCTGATCAGCGACGGTGTTCTGCCTGCGAATGAGGGGCGTGGCTATGTTCTGCGCCGGATTCTGCGCCGGGCGGCGCGCCATGGAAAAATGCTCGGCTTGTCGGAACCCTTTCTCTATAAAGGCACTCGGGTTGTCGTCGACTGCATGAAGGACGTTTATCGGGAATTGTCCGATAATGGCGAACACGTTGCGCAGGTGACATTGAATGAAGAACGTCGTTTTGGACGCACTCTCAATCAAGGTATCGAGATTCTGCATAACCTGGTCGCTGAAGCACAGGCACACAATATCGCAGCCCTCGACGGTAAGGAAGTTTTCCGGCTGTATGATACCTTCGGCTTTCCTCTGGATTTGACGCAAGACATTGCGGGAGAGGCCGGATTAGGCGTTGACCTCGAGGCCTTTGAACGGGAAATGAACGCTCAGCGTTCCCGTGCGCGAAATGCCTGGAAAGGCTCAGGAGAAATGGCGGTCGCCGACATTTATAAAAATGTGGCGTCTACGCAGCCTGCAACCCGCTTTATCGGCTATTCTGAGTTTCGATCAACAGGATCAATCGTCTTGGCGCTTATCAAGGATCACGCGTTCGTCGATGACGCGTTTGAGGGCGATCGGGTTGAGCTTGTCCTGGACGTCACCCCTTGTTATGGAGAATCTGGCGGACAGATCGGAGATCGGGGAGTCTTTCAGACGCAAGACGGCACTGTTGCCGGGAGCATCAGTAAAACGAGCAAGCCGGTTCCACAAATTTTTGTGCATCATGCCACTCTTGAGCGCGGCAGTCTGCATGTCGGACAGCAGCTCATCGTGCAGGTCGATGAAGAACTCCGCAAAAAGACCCGTCGTAATCATACGGCAACGCATCTGTTGCATGCCGCCTTGCGTGAAGTGCTCGGGGATCATGTCAAACAGGCCGGGTCGATGGTTCTGCCGGATCGCTTTCGTTTTGACTTTACGCACTTTTCAGGAGTTGAGTTCGAGGAATTGCGTCGTATCGAAGAACTCGTCAACCGCGGAATTCTGACCAACACCGCAGTCGAGACGTCGGAAGTCTCGATGGATGAGGCGCTTGATATGGGGGCACTGGCATTTTTTGAAGACAAGTACGGTGATCGGGTCCGCGTGGTTCAGATTCCCGGGATCAGTATGGAATTGTGTGGTGGGACACATGCGTCGGCAACCGGTGAACTTGGCTTGTGCAAGCTGGTTAACGAAAGCAGTATTGCTGCAGGAGTCCGCCGCATAGAGGCCCTTACCGGAGAAGCGGCGCTGCAATATGTTCAGCAGGAAGAAACGCGTTTGCGTGAGGCAACATCGCTCCTGAAAGTGTCTTCAGAGGAAGTCGTGCCGAAAATTGAGCGGTTGCTGGGGAATACACGCGACTACGAACGCGAAATCGAGCGTTTGAATATGAAACTCGCGACAGCACAAGTGTCGTCATTGCTGGAACAGGCGCGTGAAATATGCGGGGTGAACGTCATCGCAGCCAGGATTGAACATCTGGATGCGAAAGGCTTGCGGAACTTTGCAGATGTCCTTAAAGCAAAGCTTGGGACGGGAATTATTGTGTTGGGACTTGAAAGCGATACTGGGCGTGTTTCCCTGCTATCTGCTGTAACGAAAGATTTGAACCCTGCCTATCATGCCGGAAAGATTATTAAAGAGGTGGCTGCCGTTGTCGGAGGAAACGGCGGCGGACGTCCTGATATGGCGCAGGCAGGAGGCAAGCACCCTGAAAAACTCAATGAAGCCCTTGAACACGTGTTTCAGATTGTCGAGGCATGCTCGACTTAATACACACGCATGGTGGGGAATGTAGGTGAGCTCTGGTTCCCTTCGGTGAAGTTTTTCAACAGAGAGAACCAGATGTTGTCATGTGGAGAACATGAGTATTTTGTTAAGCGAGGTTGATAAGAAAGCAGGCAAAACAGAGCCGGAGGAGCTCGTGGAGAATGTAAAACTCGACACTGTGGCATTACGGGGAAGCCAGAAGTTCGAAAAATTACGGGAAGTACTTGAAGCCCATAGAGGGGAAACGCATATTGTCGCGATTCAGGATTTCCCCGATCCGGATGCAATTGCGTCTGCAGTGGCGCATCGATTAATTTGCCTGAATTATAATATTGAAGTGGATATTGTCTACGGCGGACGGATCAGCCATCAACAAAATATCGCACTTGTAAAATTATTAAATATCGAAATGACCCGCTGTACTGATGATAATTTTGATTTTTCCCCCTACCAGGGCAGCGTCTTTCTTGACAATCAGGGGAAAACGACGATTTTAACCAAAAAGCTTGAAGCTCACGGGATTCCACCTATAATTATTGTCGATCATCATGAACGCTCTACAGGTCTGTCGGCTGAATTTTATGACATTCGTAAAATTGGGGCGACCTCGACCATCTATGCGAATTATTTGCAGCATGGCCTGGTGGAATTGGATAAGTCCGATGCGTTTCATGTGCGTTGTGCGACAGCGCTGATGCATGGCATTCGCAGTGACACGAACGAGCTGATCCGGGCCAGCGAGCATGACCTGATTGCGGCCTCGTTTCTCAGTAATTATTACAATCCGAACCTTTTGAGTGAAATTGTGATGCAGGCTCGTTCGAAAAAGGTGATGGATATTATTGAGAAGGCGTTAGCGAATCGTGTGATTAAAGATAATTACAGCATTTCCGGTATCGGGTATCTGCGCCAGGAAGATCGCGATGCGATCGCCCAGGCTGCTGACTTTCTCCTCACAGAAGAGAATGTGCATACCGTGATCGTCTATGGCATTGTCGTCAACGATAATCAGGAAGAACTGCTCAGCGGTTCCATCAGGACGTCAAAACTGACCCTGGACGCTGACACCTTTGTAAAAGAAGCGTTCGGGAAAGGAGAGAGTGGCAATTATTTCGGTGGCGGTAAACAGGAAGCCGGAGGATTTGCTGTTCCAGTCGGTTTTCTGGCAGGCAGTTACGGGAATGAGTATGAAGATTTGAAGTGGAAGATGTTCGATCTCCAGGTGAAACAGAAAATCTTCAATAAAATTGGTGTGGCAACGACAAAGACGTCTTCAGAGTGGAAGGAAACAGCATGACGGAATGACTCCGTCATGCGTCTCAACTGATCGCAATTTTTTTCAACAGGTCCTTGTCTGTCAGGACTTTTCCGGTCCCCAGGGCCACAGTTGTCAAGGGGTCATCTGCCAGTGCAACCGGAAGCCCAGTTTCTTCCTTAATCTTATAATCAAGATTTTTCAGCAGAGAGCCTCCGCCAGTCAGAATAATTCCCCGATCGATAATATCTGCAGAGAGTTCCGGCGGAGTCTTTTCAAGCGTTACCCGAATCGAATCAATAATCGAAAACGTTGTTTCCGCTAATGCATCACGGACTTCCTCACTCGAAATCTTCATGATATTCGGTACGCCGCCCGCCAAATCACGGCCGCGGACTTCCACGACTTTTTCAGAATCCAGGGGATAGGCGGATCCCAGCGTTTTTTTTATGATTTCTGCTGTTTTTACTCCGATTAACAGGTTGTATTTACGCTTGACATATTGGATGATTGCCTCATCCATTTCATCTCCGGCAATGCGAACTGAGCGGCTGTAGACGATTCCCGCCAGCGAAATGACAGCCACTTCGGTTGTCCCCCCGCCGATGTCGACAACCATATTCCCGGACGGTTCCTGGATGGGCAGCCCTGCTCCGATAGCTGCTGCCATTGGTTCCAGAATAAGGGTAACCTCGCTTGCACCGGATTGGATCACGGAATCTTTCACCGCTTTTTTTTCGACTTCGGTAATCCCGAAGGGCACAGCCACAACAACTTGAGGACGCACGAGAAAGTTGTTACAGACTTTTTTAATAAAATGCCGTAAGAGAGCCTCTGTCATGCGAAAATCCGCGATGACCCCATCTTTCAGAGGGCGAACGGCTACAATTTGATCGGGGGTCATTCCGAGCATCGCTTTGGCTTCATGCCCAATGGCGACAATCTTCCCGCTACGCGTGTCGGTCGCGACCACAGAGGGCTCGTTCATTACGATCCCTTTACCCCGCAGATAGACCAATGTATTTGCCGTACCAAGATCGATCGCTAAATCCGTTGAAAACCATTTAAATACATTCAACATGCGCTGTATATAGTATCTATTGAAGGGAATGACTCACATCACCTTCAACACTTAATGAACAGAAGGGAAAGTACAGTGCCGGCGGAGCCGGATTATTCATGATGACACCGTGGTCAATTATCTACCGTAATTACTATATAAGATAACATCCCCTTTGTCAATGATAAAACGTCGCTGCAGCGGATTTTTCGTCCAAAAGAATCCTTCATGATGCCAGCAACAGCCGGCCGTAATATCCCCACATCTGTCAGACCGATTTTGGATGCACAGTATGCTGTTTGTCCGGCTCAGGCATTGATTTTTTCTTGAAGAATGTCGATAAGTCCGGCAATCGGGACGCGCACCTGCTCCATCGAGTCGCGATCCCTCAGGGTCACACTGTCGTCCTGAAATGTATCATGATCGACCGTCACGCAGTAAGGGGTCCCGATTTCATCCTGACGTCTGTAGCGTCGTCCGATATTTCCGGATTCGTCGTACTGCACTTTGAAATGCGGGCGTAAGATTTTTTCGATTTCCCGGGCTTTTTCGGGATGCCCTTCCTTGCGCATCAGGGGAAATACGGCGGCTTTAACCGGAGCCAGTTTTGGATGAAAACGCAGCACGACCCGTTCCTCTTCTTCATCGTATGCATCGACGAGGAAGGCCAGTGTCGATCGATCTGCACCGGCAGAGGGCTCGATCACGTAAGGGATATAGCGTTCCTGCCTTGCTTCGTCAAAGTAGCTCATATTCTTTGTGCTGAAGGTCTGATGTTGGGTCAGATCGAAATCCGTTCTGCTTGCAATCCCTTCTAACTCAGACCAGCCGAAAGGAAACTGATACTCGACATCATAGCATTCTTTGGCGTAATGGGCTAATTCGTCGGCTTCATGTTGACGTAGCATCAAATTCTCTTTTTTAATGCCATAGCTGATATACCAGTTAAAGCGCTGGTCTTTCCAATAATGGAGCCATGTCTCGTCTTCGCCAGGTTTGACAAAGAATTCGATTTCCATCTGCTCGAATTCGCGGGTGCGGAACGTAAAATTCCCCGGAGTGATCTCATTGCGGAAGGCTTTCCCGATCTGGGCGATGCCGAAAGGCACTTTGGCGCGTGAGGATTTAATGACGTTCTGAAAATTGACGAAAATTCCCTGTGCGGTTTCCGGGCGCATATACACGGTGGAGGCAGAGTTTTCTACTGGCCCCATGAACGTTTTGAACATGAGGTTAAACTGTCTGGCTTCAGTCAGCTCTCCGCCGCAGTCGGGACAGATGGACCTGTCCTCCAGGTGATCCTGACGGAAACGATGCTTGCATTTTTTACAATCCACCAGAGGATCTGAAAAGCCCTCGATGTGTCCCGAAGCGCGCCAGACCTCAGGGTGCATCAGAATGCTGGCATCCAGACCATAGATGTCGCTGCGTTCATAGACCACAGAACGCCACCAGGCGTCTTTGACGTTGCGCTTTAATTCGACTCCCAGCGGGCCATAATCCCAACAACTATTCAACCCTCCATAAATTTCACTGCTTTGAAAGATAAATCCACGTCGTTTACATAAGGAAACGATCTTTTCCATTTTTTCCGGGCCTGCCATAACATTTTTTCTCCTTTACGTTGGCTGTAAGCTTCTCCTGGAATTTCCGCACGATAAATCAAGAAAGCTCTCTAGTTGAAAGACTGAATTCTGTCAATAAAATCTTGTCCTTTTCGCCGACTTGCTGATCCAGGAGAGGAAAACGCCGCAGGAAACACCGTCTCTGCAAATCTATCGGCAAAAAATATAAAAATATAATAAATTCTTTACAAAAATTTCATTTCTGAGAAAACCTGGCAAAAAGTTTTCTCGATTTGGAAACGCCACTGTCATACAGGGAGGATGCGAACAGACCTGTCTGAAGCTTTTGACTGGAAGCCGGGGCAAAGAAAATTTTCTTGACGATATGTCTGCTCCATTGGCTATAAGCTCTCTACTTTGCAGTGAATTACTATTTTTGATGTAAAAGGAGCCATCTATGAAGAAATATGATTCTGCCCAGATACGAAATGTCGGAATAGTCGGTCATGGAAATGTTGGGAAAACCTCTTTAGCGGAAGCCTTCCTGTTCAATGCCAAGATGATCGAGCGCCTTGGGAAAGTCGACGACGGAAATACTACGACAGATTATGACGAAGACGAAAAAAAACGCCAAATCACGATTAATAGTACTGTCGCCTACTGTGAGTGGAATAAGCATAAAATTAATCTGATTGATACTCCTGGTTTCGCTGATTTTATGACGGACACGAAGGTGTCTTTGTCGGTGGTGGATATTGCGCTGCTCATGGTCTGTGGTGTTTCCGGTGTTGAGGTCCTGACTTCCAGAACCTGGAATTTTGCCGACGAGTTCAAGCTTCCAAAATTTCTTTTTATTAATAAGCTCGATCGAGAACGCGCCAGTTTCGAACGCACGATGGACTCTCTCCGAGAAACTTTTGGCGACAGTGTTATTCCTGTACAGCTTCCTGTCGGGCAAGAATCATCATTCCGAGGTGTGGTCGATTTAGTCTCTCAAAAAGCATACCTTTATGACAATGCTTCCGGAAGCGTACGCGAAAGTGCTATTCCGGACGATATGGCAGATGCCGCAGCCGAAGCGCGAGACAGTCTGATTGAAAAAGCGGCTGAAGGAAAAGATGAGCTGATTGAAAAATATCTTGAAGAAGGCGAACTCAGTGATGAAGAAATTGTCGAGGGCTTGAAAGCCGGGCTGCTTTCAGGAACTGTGTGCCCGGTTTTCTGTGGATCAGCCTTGAAAAATATTGCCGCGAAACAGGTCCTGGATGCGATTGTCAGCTGGGCTCCGAGTCCGCTTGAGCATGAAGCTGTCGCAGGCAAACGCGTTGATTCTGATGAAGAGGTGATCTGCTCTCACGATTCGGATGCTCCGGTTCTTGCGCGTGTGTTTAAAACCTTTATCGATCCTTTTGCTGGTCGGGTGAATTTGTTTCGCGTATACTCCGGAACACTCACAGCAGACAGTCAACTCTATAACCTGAATAAAGAGATCAAGGAACGGGTTGCCCATATTGTCTGCGTCATGGGGAAAAAGCATTCGGAAGTCAATGCATTGAACCTTGGCGACATCGGCGCTGTCTTGAAACTGACCGAAACCGGAACCAACGATACGCTGTCTGAAGAAAAGCAAGGTATCATCCTGCCTGCTGTTCCCATTCCTCAACCGATTATTTCCTTTTCCATCAAGCCGAAATCTCGTGGTGATGAAGATAAGATCGGTCTCGGACTGAGCCGTTTGATGGAAGAAGATGTGACATTGGTGTATAAACGCGACGAGCGCACCAAAGAGTTTGTGATTTCCGGTATGGGGCAGCTGCATGTGGAGATTATCGTTGATAAGCTGAAAAGCCAGTTTGGGGTCGATGTTGTGCTGGCTCCCCCCAAAGTGCCGTACCTTGAGACCATCAAAGGCACAGCCGAAGTGCGTGGACGCCATAAAAAACAATCTGGCGGGCGTGGTCAGTTCGGTGACTGCTGGATTAAAATGGAGCCTTTGCCGCGTGGCGGGCAGTTTGAATTCGTGAACGCTATTGTCGGCGGAGCGATCCCAAAACAATATATCCCTGCAGTGGAAAAAGGTATTGTGAAAGCCATGGAAAATGGGGTTCTGGCCGGCTACCCGACGGTCGATGTCAAAATTACCGTGTACGATGGCTCATACCATCCGGTGGATTCGTCGGAAATGGCCTTTCAAATTGCCGGATCCCTGGCCTTTAAAGAAGCTGTGCCGAAGTGTAAGCCGACTCTGCTCGAACCAGTGATGAAAATGGAAGTCGTTGTGCCTGAAGAGTGCATGGGCGACATTATGGGAGACATTAACGGACGCCGTGGTCGTGTCCTGGGAATGGACGGTCAGGGAAATCTCCAGATCATCCGCGCCCTGGTGCCGATGGCTGAAATCCTGAAATACGCTCCGGCGTTAAAATCGATGACCGGCGGACGTGGAAGCTATACGATGGAATTTGATTCTTACGAAGAAGTCCCTGGACAATTTCAGGAGAAAATTATCGAAGACGCCAAAAAAGCTGCTGAGGAAGAAGAATAAATCCTTCTGGTGCAGGCTCACACCCGAAACAGCAGAAAGTCGAGCGAACTTCCGTCCGGAGGGGTCGAGCGGATTTCTGCTGTTGTCTGTCCCGGAGCAGAGAGACGCATGTGTCACCAGTCAACGCACGATCTCCAGCCCGCTGAAGCTGAGCAAGGCATTCCTCTGCCGTTACGGGCTGAGCTGAAGCAGCCTGCTCTTCTCTCTTCCGGCAATACGCCGTCGCTGGGAGAATGCCTTGCGATCTATCTTCTCTCTGGCGTTCTTCTTGTTACATTGGGCGCGGCGTTGCAATATCTTCATCTGTTCTGGGGGCTGGCTGTCAGCCAGATCGCTGTTATTGCAGGCCCGGCCCTGCTTTACACCATCCTTTGTCACTACGATTTGCCGCGCAGCTTTTTTCTGCGCTCGATTCATATAAAAACCGCCCTGTTGACAGTCATGATCGCCTGCTCAGCGTTTGTGCCGGTCATGGTTGTGGCTGCGCTGCAAGAATTACTCTTACATCGTTCCCCTGAATATCTTGCCCTCTGGGCAGAACTGATGCAGAAATTGGAGCAAGCACCATTCCTGACAGCGCTATGTGTGATTGCCGTGTTGCCTGCGGTCTGTGAAGAGTTGTTTTTTCGGGGATTTTTACTGCAGGGCCTGCGCAAGAAAATTCCGGATGCGCCGGCGGTGATAGCGGTCGGGATTCTTTTCGGCCTCTTTCACCTTGACTTTTATCGCTTCCTCCCGGTAAGTTTATTAGGAATGCTATTCGCTTGTCTCGTTGTAAAAACAGGCAGTATTTTTCCAGCCATACTCTCACATGGGATCAATAATGCTATCACGCTTTTATTGTCTCGCTGTTCATCGCGCATTCAGGGCATCGAACAGCTCGATCGTCTGCAGTGTGAAGCCTTGCTGAGTGTGGAAGACATGCTGGGAATGCTGCCCATCGTGATTATTGCCAGCTCGATCTTATGGTTTGCGTTTCGCGCACTGCCTGGAGTTGATGAAGAACCGCCAGATCTTCTCTAGGTTTACAGAAAACTAAAATGTTCTTGTTGGTGTAACATTTTTTGATTTTCGCTTTATGTGTATTTAACTATATATAATAAAGTGTTTAAAATGTTATACCCCCTGCTTAGATTTTACTCTCGGAGGGGATTCGAGTCTTCGGATCTCATGTGCGTACTGCCGGGTGTAACATCGTCTAGGAAAGTATGGCTGATAATGATTTTGAAAAACGTAAAAAGACCCTGGATCTTGCCATTTCGCAGATTACCAAGCAGTTTGGGAAAGGTGCGATTATGAAATTGGGTGCAGAAGGGGTGATCATTGATGTTCCGGCGATTTCGACCGGCTGCCTTTCGCTTGATCTGGCCACCGGTGTTGGAGGAATGCCGCGCGGACGCATTGTGGAAATTTTCGGCACAGAATCCTCTGGAAAAACGACATTGGCTCTGCATGTTTCCGCTGAAGCTCAAAAACAAGAAGGCATTGTGGCGTATATCGACGCCGAACACGCTCTGGATGCTAAATATGCCCGCAGGCTTGGCGTGAATACAGATGAATTGCTGATTTCGCAACCGGACACCGGAGAACAAGCGCTGGAAATTGCTGAAACGCTTGTGCGAAGCGGAGCCGTCGACGTCATTGTCGTGGACTCGGTGGCAGCGTTGGTCCCTAAAAACGAAATTGAAGGAGACATGGGGGACGCGTCAATGGGGCAGCAAGCGCGCCTGATGTCGCAAGCCATGCGTAAGCTGGCCGGAGTGGTTGGGAAAACTCGAACCACGATGATTTTTATCAATCAGCTTCGTGAAAAAATCGGCGTGATGTTTGGGAACCCGGAAACCACAACCGGTGGACGAGCCTTGAAATTCTATTCCTCAATGCGCCTTGACATTCGACGTATCTCATCGATCAAACACGGGCAGGATGTGATCGGAAATCGCACACGGGTCAAAGTCGTCAAAAATAAAGTCGCACCGCCTTTTAAAGAAACCGAATTTGACATCGTGTATGGTGAGGGGATCTCTACCGAAGGTGATATTCTCGATTTAGCAGTGGAACAAGAGCTGATCCGGAAAAGCGGAGCCTGGTATTCATATGGTGATGAGCGCATTGGGCAGGGGCGTGAAAACGCCAAAATGTATTTGAAGGAACATCCGGACATTCTCGGCACTCTGCGCGACCGCATTATCGATATTTCAGGGATTCATGAGAGCTGTCAGGCCCTTCCCAGTGATGTTGTTGAAAGGCCGGATGGAGATAGCGGCGAGAATCTTGACAAATAAACATTTTTTATGAAAGCCGTTATTTTTGTGAACGGGCGCTTTCACTCTCCTGAAACTGCCCGTCAACATGTCTCGCCCTGTGATTACCTGATTGCTGCCGACGGCGGGGCTCGTCATGCCGTTGTTCTGGGGTTGAATCCGCATATCGTCATTGGGGATCTCGATTCGTTATCCCTGGAGCTTGAACGGCGGCTTAAACGTGCTTCGACACAGTTCTTACGTTTTCCAGGTGATAAAGATAAAACCGATCTTGAGCTGGCCATTGAGCATGCGCTGGAGAAAGGGGTGGAGAGCATTCTTCTGATTGCCGCCCTGGGAGGGCGTTTGGATCAAAGTCTTGCTAACATCATGCTGCTGACCTTGCCGATCTTGAAGGAGACGCCGGTGAGTATTCTCGATGGAAATCAGCACGCTTTTCTGCTTCGGAATCGAGTGACAATCCTCAGCAAAACCGGAGACCTCGTGTCGATTCTCCCACTGGCCGGCGATGCACAGGGGGTCTCGAGCGAGGGCTTGAAATGGCCTTTACGCGACGAAACGCTTCCTATGGGAAGCAGTCGAGGTATGAGTAATGTGATGCTGAACGAACGAGCCGTTATTCGTCTGCGTCAAGGACTGTTATTGTGTGTTGTCAGTGCGCGCTTGCCTGCAAAAGTCCGCATCGATTTTTCGTAAAAACGGCAAAAGTGTTAATTGCTTGACATCGCATTCTGCGTTAGTAGCCTGTCTATGTCTCTAACTATAGATTTATCAGTGAGGAGGTTACAGCTATGGTTGAATTAAATGAGGCCCGCGTTCATGCCGGCGACATAATCACGTTGAGTCATCTTCAGGATCGGCCGGGTCGCCAAAGCGTCCAATATGCACAAGTTCCCCTTCCTTTTGATCTGTCGATTGAAGTGAACGCGTCGACGATGCTGGCGGAAATTAATGCCTGGCAGGAGGAAAAACGGCCTTCTCTGACGGTCTTTCTTGCACAGGGAGCCGCAAAGGCGCTGCGTGCTTTTCCATTACTCAACGCCACGTTTGTTTCTGAAGACAGCCTCAAACTGCATTCCTCCGTGAATATTGCGATCGCAGTCGATTCTGCTGCCGGACTGGTCTTTCCTGTCTTAGAGGATGTCAACAACCGTCCGATCGCCGACCTTGAAACATCATTAAAGGCACTTTCCGAGCAAGCGTCGAGGGGGAGCCTGTCTTCTGAAGATATGCATGAATCTACGTTTAGCCTGCACAATTTAGGTATGTTCGGAATCTGTGATTTTCGCGCACCGATCTACGCCCCGCAAACTGCGTCCCTCGCAGTCGGCACGATCGACTATCGATTGGTGATGACCGGCAATCGGATTATCAACCTGCCTGTTTTTAAAGTCAAATTAAGTTGCGATCCTCGTGTGATTGATATGGCAATGGCTGCCGGGTTTCTGGCAAAGCTGAAAGACGTGCTTGAGGAATAGTTTCACGTCTTCCCGTGTGAAGATGCGTGATCCATTTTTTGCCTGGGGCAAAGCCTCTTGCAGGAAAATTCCCGCCTGAAATAACGCATGCAGTTCCCCCTCAAGTTTTTTAATCTTCTTCTGGGAAAAAAACTTGACAGAGCTTCTGGCCGTTTCAATTTTTATGCGTGTTTTGAGCCTGTTAGTCACACAATAGTTACTATTTCAACAACAGAGGGATTCGTTATGAAAATTGGGAAAATCATGGGATTGTCTGGCCTGACGCTCTTGTTCATGTCTTTTGTGCTGGGTGTGGGCCTGGACGCTGAAGCGGCCAAGCTGAAAAAAGAGTATAAAATGCAGGTCAATGTTGGTCCAACCTTTTACTGGGGAATCGGTGCGCAGAAATTCGCTGATCTGGTGGCGGAAAAAACCGACGGCCAGATCAATATTAAGCCGTATTTTGGCAGTGCGTTGCTGAAAGGTGCGCAGTTGAATTCTTTTCAGATGGTCTCGCAGGGGATTATTGATGTCGCGTTTGAGTCGACGATTAATTCATCACCTGTGATTGTTGAAAATAATATTTTCTCCCTGCCGTTTTTTATCAACAGTTTTGATAATCTTGATAAACTGGAATATGGTGAAACTGGGAAGGCAATTTTTAAGGCAATGGAGGAAAAAGGTGCTGTAGGACTGGCATGGGCTGAAAATGGTTTTCGCCAGATCACCAATAGTAAGACCGCAATCCATAACCCTGAAGATCTGAAGGGGCTTCGGGTTCGCGTGGTAGGGAGCCCGATTTTCATCGAAACCTTCAGATTGCTCGGTGCCGACCCGATTAATATGAACTGGGGTGATGCGATAACTGCTTTTCAGCAGGGGACGGTTGACGGTCAGGAAAATCCGGTTGGGGTCTTAATTCCGGTACAGATTTATCAATATAATCAGTATGCGACGTTTTGGAATTACCTGGTCGATCCCCTCATTATTTACTGGAATAAAAAAGAGTGGGATGCTTTTCCCGATGAGATTAAGGCAGCGATTCAAGAATCGGCGGAACTCGCTGCACGCTTTGAAAAGGCGCTGTGCCGTGCCGGTTTGGATGGTGAGACGTCATTACGCATCCTGAAAGATGAGTTTGATTACGAAATTGCTGTCCCGAATCCGGTAGAATTTCTGGAAAGCAAGGGAATGGAAGTCTCTTTTCTTTCAGAAAAAGAGCTTAAGGCCTTTCAGGAGCTTACAAAGCCGATTTATGATAAATGGGTTCCCAAAATCGGCGAAGAGCTTTACCAGAAAGCATTGGCAGATATGGAACAATAATTGTGATCGCCCCCCCCCTGCACGTCCCCATACGTTGCAGGGGAGGGTGAACGTTCCGGGAGATTGTTGTCCTGTCGGAAAGACTTCGATCTCCTGATTGAATTATGGATAAGAGCCCTGCAAAAAAAAGATTTCGTATTGATGAATGGATCGTGGCGATTCTGCTTTTCGTCATGGCGCTGATCGCGTTCCTGAATGTGTTGAGCCGGTATTTTTTTCATTTCTCCTTTGCTGCGACCGAAGAACTCACGATCAATTTTTTTGTCTGGATGACGCTGATTGGCATCGGGATCGCCTTTGAACGCGGCAGTCAGCTCGGAATGGTGACCTTGTATAAACTGTTCCCAAAGGCATTGAAGAATTTCGTGATTCTGCTCAGTACGATATTGGGAACAGTGCTGTTTGTGCTGGTAGATTTGATTATGATCCAGACAATTCACAGCGAACTCACTCTGTTCCATTCGACTTCCGCCGCACTGGGAATTCCGGTTACAATCTACTATATCGGGGTCCCTGTCCTGTCAGTCTTCGTCTTTATCGGTATTTATCGCGGAGCCCGAGCTCAGTTAAACGCGCTTCAAGAACAGTATAGAACCTGACGGCTCTCATGAGGAGACCTTCAGAGGAAATCTATGTGCAGCCTCATGTAATCCCAGACTGACCTTGTCTCAGCAGGCCCCCGCAGCCAGCGCTCAAAGGAATCTTTCTTATGGAAGCAATACTGATTATTCTACTCTTTGTGCTTTTGATGTTCTTGGGGATCCCAATTGCCACATCGCTTGGGGTGGCAGCGGTCACGACCATCCTCTATTTTAATTTGGGAATCGGAATGCTCGGCAGGAATTTCGTGTCAGGAATCGCATCTTTTCCGTTGCTGGCGATCCCATTTTTCGTACTGGCGGGAACGATTTTACAAAAAGCGGGGCTGGCAGCCAAGATTGCAAGATTTTTTGAATTAGTGGTCGGGCGTTCAACCGGCGGCCTGGCAGTTGTTGCGGTCCTGACCGCCATGTTTTGGGGGGCGATTTCCGGGTCCGGGCCGGCGACAACAGCAGCAGTGGGGTTGATCCTGATCGCTCCAATGGTCAAGCATGGCTATGATAAGCATTTCGCTGCTGCGACGATTGCGACATCAGCGGATCTCTCGATTATCATTCCGCCCAGTATTGCGTTTATCATTTACGGCAATATTACCAGCGTGTCCGTCAGTGCGCTGTTTGTCGCGGGTATTATACCCGGCATTCTGACTGGAATTGCGACCGCAATTGTGGCCTATCTCGTCTCTCGAAAGCGCGGCTATCGCGGCCTGGAGCGTCGTGGCAGCGTGAAAGAGATGTTGAGGGCCTTGAGAGATTCTCTCTGGGCAATCCTCGCGCCGCTTATTATTTTGGGGGGAATTTACGCCGGTGTGTTCACACCGACCGAGGCGGCTGTTGTCGCTGTATTTTACAGCCTTTTCGTGGCAGTCGTGATTTACCATTCGATCCGTTGGTACGATCTGGTCCAAATCCTGATTGACGCGAGCGTGACAAGTGCAGTGATCATGTTCATCGTGGTCTTTGCCGGCATTTTCTCCTGGGCGGCATCAGTGATCGGCGTGGTGGATACCCTTGCGAACGCAATTGTCAGTATTTCGCCGAACGCGATCGTGATGATTATTCTCGTGAATTTCCTGCTGCTGGCGCTGGGCATGATTCTGGATGCGATTTCGATTTCCTTTTTGATTATGCCGATCCTGATTCCGGTACTGGCCGTCTTTCAGATCGATCCGCTGTGGTATGGTGTGATCTTTATCACAGCTTTGGCGATCGGCCAGGCAACACCGCCGGTAGGCGTCAATCTCTTTACGGCAACCAACCTCATCAAAGGAGACCTTGACTCTGTTGCCAGAGAAGCTGTTCTATTTGTGCTGGCTGATATTGTTGTGCTGATCATTGTATCGCTTCTGCCAAGCCTGTCGCTCTATCTTCCGATAAAAGCCGGTCTGTACACGCCATAACTTCTGAAAAGCAAGAGTCCTCCTGGCAGGGACTGGAGATGGATGAAATTGAGAAATGCTGCGGCCCGCTTGGCGTATTTTCGCTCTTTCTACTTTCCGATGATCGCGAAAGATGCCTTGGTTAAGGTGCTCAGGCTCTCCGGCGACAATTCTATCTGCAGACCTCTTCGACCAGCACTGACATAAATGGTTTCAAAGTTCTTTGCAGAGACATCGATAAGCACAGGCAGGGGTTTCTTTTGCCCAAGAGGACTTACACCGCCCAGCACATAACCCGTGCTGTTTTCCACGGCTTTTTTCTCGGCCATTACGGCTTTTTTCGCCCCCAGGCACCTGGCAAAGCGTTTGAGATTGAGCTGCATTGCTACTGGAATTACGGCAACGGCAAGACTCTTCGCATCCAAAGTAAGGACTAGGGTCTTGAAGATTCTTTCAGGAGCAACGTCTAATTTGAGCGCTGCTTCTTTTCCGTATGAAGTGGCTGAAGGGCTATGCGCATACTCATGAAGTTGAAAGAATATGCGTGCACGCTTTACAGTCTGAATGGCTGGAGTCATTTGGCAATTTTACGTTATTGTCCTCGTGTCCCTATCGGTCGGTCTTGTGCAGATCGGTGTTATCACAAGACCGGGCCAAAATCGAATTGATCCTGCATTGTCGTGAGAATGCTAGCGAAACGGAAGAACTTGCAGGTCATCGAGTATAATTTTCGGGCAGGAATCACTGTGCGTACACGCTTTATTCAGTGTGTACAGGAGCTTGACCCGTTTGCCGAGCAGGGCTCTGCGACAAACGTCAGCAGAACGAGCTGTTTCGACAAACGTTGTACCTGCGGCATCGACAAATTCAATGCTGCAATGGTCCTCTTGCTGTTTGACGCTGTTTACAAGTGCGGCAGTTTTCTTTTCGATACCTTTAATCGTGACGGTAGGCTCTTTTTCGCTGAGAAATGCATCAAAGGCATAGCCGTGTTTACCGTGAAACTGGACCTCGACCCAGCGTCCTGTTTTCCTGCCAATCGTTTGCTCTTCGCTTCTCTCACCAAGCACATGGACCTGAACGCCGTAAGGAATCTTATCGATAATTTCGCCGTCAGTCGAGGGCAAAGCCCTGATTCGTAACGTCGGGGTCGCGATACACCAGCGGGGACCCGGAGCGGACGAAGCGTCCTTTTCAGCGGCAAACATTTGGCCCGAAAGGAAGACACATATCGTGATGATGCTGAATAAAAATTTTGGCATTGTTTACATTGTAAGGAATTCAGGGACGCAAAAATTTTATCCTGCTGTCCCGGACAACACGTCATGTCTTGCCCGGGGCGAATAATCTTTTTGCAGACCTGAACGCGTTAGCAGAACTCCTGACGGCCAAATCGTATGGTGAAATTTTCACCAAAGAACGATTCTCTGAAATCGACGATCAGGCTGCCGTAATGAGGCAGCAGTTTACGCAAATTTTTTTCAATTCTGAATCGGTAGCCTTCTACTTCAACCGTGTGTTCGATATCTTTTGAGCGAGACTGAACCAGTCGCATACGCGGACCGCCTCAGCCAAAGCCCATAAACACAATGTCCCACATTGGACTGTGGTCTTCGGAATTGGCTATTTCTTTCAGTTTGTTGCGTGCTCTTTCTGTTAATGAAATCATATCTCCTCCATCTGTCTGTGCCAGAGTTTTCAGAATTTGTCATATACGCGTACAGACAATCATCTCCGATGGTGCTTGCCGCTTGTAACCTCTGGTCTCAATGAGCTTTCGCTGCATGATACTCTCTGGATACGTAAGTGCGGAAAAATTTCAGCCTTTGTGTATTAAATTATTTAGAATATACGAATATTCGTATATTTTGTCAAGTAAAAATTTCTGATTACTTGCTGTTTCCAAAAATTGTCGTGAAAGAAAAATTCGGACTGGGCATGCTTGAAAATTTCTTTGGAAAAGTCTTCAGGCTTCAATTATAACATCTTTTTCATCGCATACGCGTCTTCGTTGTTGGGACTATAATAGTTTTTACGGATTCCGATCTGCTGAAATCCGAGTTTACGGTAGAGGCCCTGCGCTTTCGCATTGGAAACCCTGACTTCGAGGATCATACAGCAGGCTCCGTGTCTGCGTCCGAAATCAGCAGCAAAGTCGAGCAGAAGCTTACCAAGTCCGCGATGTTGATGTTCAGGATCGACGGCAATGTGTAAGATATGGATTTCATCGGCGACCAGCCAGAAAAAATTATACCCGATAATCTTCTGTGGCACACCGTCATCACGGATCAAGCGGGCAACATAGACATGGGAAAACGACTCTCCGTCCAGCTCTGCCAACAGCAGATTTCGCGGCCAGGGGTAAAGAAAAGCGCGATGCTCAAGGCTGACGATTTCATCGATGTCACTGAGCCGGGCAGGCTCGATGACGCCATGGAGTGTCTCATTGAGAAAAAAAGATGGCATAGGGTGTCGTTGATTTATCCTGAATGCTTCCCCAACTCCCAGAGAAGATGGCTGAGTTCAGGAAGAATAAGTTTTTCCATGGCGAGCTTTACCGCTGCCTTTGACCCTGGCATCGAAAAAATAATCGTGCCAGCGCTTATTCCTGCTGTCGCGCGGCTCATCATGGCGGTGGGTCCGATTTCTTGATAGCTGAGCATGCGGAAGAGTTCTCCGAAGCCAGTAAGCCGCTTTTCCAAAACAGCATCAATGGCTTCATAGCTGCGGTCACGAGCGGAGATGCCGGTTCCGCCGTGACACAGGATCACCTGAATCTCATCGGAGGCAATTCCATCTTGCAGGAGGGCCCGGATGTCCTGCGGTTCGTCTGGAACAATATGTTTTTTTACACGCCGATGCCCGTTATGTTCCAGCAATTTGATAATAAGGCGCCCACTTGTATCGCTCTCATCAGTGCGCGTATCACTGATTGTGATGACCATGCAGGCTGCTTTTTTTGCCGCTTGACGCGTATATTCCTCGTGTCCCATATAGATTTTCCCTGTCACGCCAAAGTTGAAATTTTTCGGACGGTCTTGTGACATCCAGGAAACGTCCGGGAGAATTGTCAAGACTATCCAGACAGGATGAGCACTTTAGCACTGAATATATCTGCAAACGTCGGAATAAGTATGATGTGGGCTGATGCTCTCACGTGCCTGAGACAATGATGTCCTTGCCATGCTTGTGACAGTAATGAAAATAGCTCTCCGGGGGCATCTTGTCCGTGACGATCGCATCAACCTGATTCAGATCGGCAAACTTCACCAGAGAGACGGTCTCGAATTTCGTGTGATCCACAAGGAGAATGACTTGTTCGCTGACCTGCATCATTGTTTTCTTGATTTCAGTCTCGACGGTTAAGGAGTTGGTCAGGCCTTTTTCCAGCGAGAGACTCGTGGCAGCAAGAAAGACCGTATGTGCATTGAATTTTCGCAGCATCTCAACGCCTTCCTGTCCCACAAGCGAATTGGTCGAACGCAGCAAGTCGCCGCCAGTGATGATCACGTGCAGATTGTCATACGGCAGGGCGGCGTTGACCACAGGCACACTGTTCGTGATGATCGTAACCTGCTGCGTTTGGCGCAAGTGTTCAATAATATGGACAGTGGTCGAACCGGCATCGAGAATAATGATGTCGCCGTCATTCACAAATTCGGCGGCCCTTGCTGCCATGGCCAGCTTTTCATCTTTCATGGAAATCTGTCGCTGCTGTAAAGGAATAGCCGTCTCTTTGTGATTGAAGATGACGCCGCCATAGACTTTTTTAATAATATTCCGGGCCTCCAGCTCGTTCATATCACGTCGAATGGTATTCTTCGAGACATCGAAGTGCCGGCATAAATCGTCGAGGCTGACGGAATTCCGCCGTCTGACGTATTCTTCGATTTGTTGAAGTCGTTGAAGTTTCACCATATTACCTCGCCACGTCCGCGTGAAGCGGAGCCTATACAATATTAAAAAGGCGCTTGTCGTAGTGTTGAAGTCATCCGTGTGTCATAGAATAAAAAATATACTCAAAATGTAAACAAAAAAGCGATTCTTATAAAGAAATGAATTTTTTTATTGCATAAAATACCCAAGATATAACAAAAGGTACTCAAGAAATAATCAAATTTTTATCAGGGATGATCTGATGTTTTTGGATGGACGGAGTGTATACACCGTTTCGACTGGCCAGTCATTCAAGTAAGGAGAAAAATTATGGCAAAAGAAATACTGATGCCGAGGCAGGGAAACACTGTAGAATCCTGTTTGATTTTGGAATGGCACAAGCAGGAAGGCGATCGCGTTGAGGTTGGGGACGTGCTGTGCGAAGTGGAAACCGATAAAGCTGCATTTGAAGTCGAGTCGGAAGAGAGTGGAATGATTTTGAAATTGTTATATCCTGCAGGCGAGGATGTCGCAGTACTGCGTCCGATTGCAATTGTCGGCGATTCGGGTGAAGATATCAGCGACATGCTTGCTGCTGCCAAAGATCCTGACGCTTCTCCTCAGGAGGCCCCCGCAGTGAAAGAAGCTGTTGTGAGTGAGCCTGAACACCTTGCAGCAGTGATTCCGGACGCGGCTACTGTGAACGCTGCGGCAGGCCGACGGCAGGCAGTCTCACCGCGTGCCCGCCGTGTAGCATCAGCCAAAGGTCTCGATCCGGCGAGTGTGACCGGCAGCGGCCCGGAAGGACGTGTTATCGAACGCGATGTGCTGGCGGCGCTTGGCGATCAGGCTCCACTTAGTCCGGCAGCCAAAGCTGTGCTACTGGATCGAGACTGGCAAGCCCCAGAACACGGCTCTGGTATCGGCGGTCGCGTGATGACTGCCGATCTTCAGAGCGCCCCGAATCCTTGCCCCGCTCAGGCAGCCGCTGCGGATTCCTCCGGAGCCGTTACCGACATTCCAGTCAAAGGTGTCCGTAAAATTATTGCCTCCCGTATGCTTGATTCCTTACAAAGCACCGCACAGTTGACCATCAATGCCTCGGCTGATGCTTCTGCGCTTTTGGCCTATCGCAAACGTCTCAAACAGTCAAACGAGGAGCTTGGGCTGTCTGGAATCACGATCAACGATTTCGTGCTCTACGCCATTGCCAGAACGCTCCCGCAGTTCCCTTTTATGAACGCCCATTTTCTGGGAGAGACAATTCGGGAGTTTGCGAACGTTCATCTGGGGATGGCTGTGGATTCTGAACGAGGCTTGCTGGTTCCCGTTATTAAGAATGCAGACCGTCTTGCATTAAAGGCGTTGTCAGGAGAAGCCAAGCGCCTGGGGGCGGCCGCAAAGAGCGGAGCAGTGTCGCCTGATGACTTAAGCGGAGCAAGCTTTACGATGACAAACCTGGGCGCATTGGGCATCGAAAGTTTTACCCCGGTTCTGAATCCGCCTGAAGTGGCCATTCTTGGCGTATGTGCTATTCAACCGAAGCCGGTTCTGGACGGTGATGACGTCACGTATAGACCGCATATCAATTTATCATTAACTTTTGATCACCGGGCTGTGGACGGCGCACCGGCAGCACGGTTCCTGAAGGCACTCTGTACGGCCCTCGCGGATTTCGATCTGCTGCTGGCCGGTTAGGGAGAAGGAATTATGTATGATATTATTGTTGTTGGAGCCGGCCCTGGAGGCTATATCGCGGCAGAACGGGCCGGAGCACGAGGAAAATCTGTTCTGCTGGTTGAGAAAGCTGAGCTTGGCGGGGTGTGTACGAATGAAGGCTGCATCCCGACAAAGTCGTTATTGAATTCTGCGAAACAGTATGTACACGGTCTGGAGGCCGACAAATTCGGCGTATATTTTGATGGTGCCCGTTTCAGCCTGCCTGATGCAATGGCTTGGAAACGCGATGTGATCGAGACTCTTCGTAAAGGTATTGCCTTTTTGATGAAAAAGAATGCCGTTGAGGTGATCACGGGCGAGGCAGAGTTTCTGGATCGCCAGACGATCCTTGTGGCCGGGCAGAGGTATCAAGGGCGCGATCTTATTATCGCGACCGGTTCGTCTGCAGCAGTTCCGCCGATTCCGGGCGTCGACAGTCCGCATGTCATGACGAACCGCGAAATTCTCAAGATTGCGGACCTGCCGGAACGTATTGTGATTATCGGCGGCGGCTATATTGGCATGGAATTCGCGTCGTTTTTCTCGAATGTGGGCGTGGAGGTACATGTGGTTGAAATGATGAAGGAAATCGTGCCCATGATGGATGCCCGATTTTCAAAGACCTTGCGGAAATCCCTGCCGAACGTGTCATTTCATCTTGGTGCAAAGGTCGAATCGATCGAGAAGGATCGCGTGAACTTGTCACAGGACGGCAGAGAAAAAACCCTGCAAGCTGACGTGATTTTAATGTCAGTTGGGCGTCGCCCGAACGTGCAGGGCCTGGAAGCACTTGGGCTTGATATTCGACCGAGCGGCATAAAAGTCAATGAGAAGATGCAGACCAATGTTCCGGGCGTTTATGCTGTCGGAGATGTCAATGGCGAATCACTGCTGGCGCATTCTGCATCGCGTATGGCAGAGGTCGCAGTGAATACGATCTGTGGACGTCCCGATCAGATGCGTTACCAGGCAGTACCCTGGGTCGTCTATACGCTGCCAGAAGTGGCGGGCTGCGGTTTGACTGAGCAGGACGCTCAGGCCCAAGGCATTCGCGTCAAAAGCGCAACCGTGCAGATGCGGGCCAACGGTCGTTTTCTGGCAGAGTACGGGAAAAGCTCTCCCGGCCTGTGTAAGGTTGTTGTCGAGGCTGATACCAATATTCTCAAAGGCGTTCATCTCCTTGGAGCCGCATGCTCTGAAATGATTTACGGCGTCGCTGCTCTGCTTGAAGCTGAACTGCGGGTTCAGGATATTCAGGAAATCATCTTTCCGCATCCAACGGTATCGGAAAGTATTAAAGACGCCTTGTGGGAAATATAAGCGTGTGTGGAAGCAATGCGTTGAGAATAAAACACGTCAAGAGGATATCTGGATTTGAGATTTGGGATCTAAGACCTACTTGTGACTGCTTGAAAGAGATCTTCCATCCCAATTCAAAAATTTACAATAAAACATGCCTAAATCACTTGTTGTCGACCCAAAAGAAGTGCGGAAAGCGCAAAAGTTGAAAATTCAGGATATTCCTGTCAATCAATATTCGCCAGATTTCAAAAAAGAGCTTGAGACTTTTGGAAAGGACGGCCTGATACAAATTTATGTCGATATGCTGCTGATCCGGGAGTTTGAGTCGATGCTGAACGCAATTAAAACTCAGGGAGTATATCAGGGCATTGAATATGATCATAAAGGCCCGGCTCATCTTTCTATGGGCCAGGAATCGGCGGTTGTCGGACAGTGTGTGCTGCTGGATTCTGATGATATGATTTTCGGTTCCCACCGGAGTCACGGTGAGATTCTGGCAAAGTGCTTTTCAGCAATTCATACAATGGATGATGAGTCCTTGATGAAGATTATGCAGGACTTTATGGGGGGCGCGTGCCTGAAGGTGGTTGAACAGGGACGTCACAGCTCAGTCAAAGACCTGGCGGTTGATTATGTCATTTATGGGACGCTTGCGGAAATTTTCGCCCGCGAAACCGGATTTAACAAAGGGCTTGGCGGATCGATGCATGCCTTTTTCCCGCCTTTCGGCAGTATGCCGAATAACGCGATCGTCGGCGGCAGCGGCGACATCTGTGTCGGCGGAGCGTTATACAAACGCATTAATCGCAAAGCAGGGATCGTGATCGGAAATATCGGCGATGCATCAATGGGATGTGGCCCGGTTTGGGAGGGTATCTCGCTGGCAGCAATGGATCAGTATCGTAGCTTGTGGGATAAAGAGCTCGGCGGTGCACCGCCGATCCTCTTCAATTTCTTCAACAATTTTTACGGGATGGGGGGACAGACTTCCGGCGAGACCATGGGCTATAACATTTTAGCCAGAGTGGGCGCAGGCGTCAACCCGGAAAATATGCACGCAGAGCGGGTCGATGGCTATAATCCGCTGGCAGTGGCCGATGCGATCAAACGTAAAAAGGCGATTCTCCTGGACGGTCGCGGGCCGGTGCTGCTGGATACAATTACCTATCGCATTTCCGGACATTCTCCTTCTGATGCATCTTCTTATCGTACAAAAGAAGAGCTTGCCCTCTGGCAGGAAGAAGATTGTATTAAAAATTACGCAGCGTATCTGAAAGACAACGATGTTCTGTCCGACGCTGCCATTGCAGAGTTTCAAGAAATGGTCGTCGAAAAAATCAGCAATGCCATGCGTCTGGCGATCTCCCTGGAGACTTCGCCGAGAGTTGATGGGCCGTTTATCGAAGGCGTGATGTTCTCGAACGAAACGGTCGAGAAGTTTGACGATCGCAAGCCGGAAGTGCTCATGCCAAAGGAAGACAATCCGCGTGTAAAATCGCTCTCAAAACGTCGGCGCTTCGGGCTTGATGAGCAGGGGAAACCGTATCCGGCCAATAAAATCGTCTGCTATCGTGATGCCTTGTTTGAAGCAATGTTACATCGTTTTTATGAAGATCCTACGATGGTGGCCTATGGTGAGGAGAACCGCGACTGGGGCGGAGCCTTTGCCGTGTATCGCGGACTGACCGAAGCACTGCCGTATCACCGTTTGTTCAATTCTCCGATTTCAGAAGGCGCGATTGTCGGGTCCGGTGTCGGTTACGCTCTGAGCGGAGGCCGTGCAGTGGTAGAGTTGATGTACTGTGACTTTATGGGTCGTGCCGGTGATGAAATTTTCAATCAGGTCGCAAAATGGCAGTCGATGTCCGCGGGGATCTTAAAAATGCCGCTGGTCATCAGAGTCTCGGTCGGGAGCAAATATGGTGCTCAGCACTCACAGGACTGGACCAGCATCGTGGCGCATATCCCCGGTTTGAAAGCCATGTTCCCGGCTACACCGTATGATGCAAAAGGTATGTTGAATCTGGCCTTGCGCGGCACTGATCCGGTTGTCTTTTTCGAAAGCCAGAAACTCTACGGCATCGGCGAGATCTTTGAGAAATCCGGGATCCCGGAAGGTTATTATGAAATTCCGGAAGGTGAGCCGGCTGTTCGGCGTCAAGGCCGCGACCTGACGATTATGACGCTTGGCGCAGCGCTGTATACTGCTCTTCAGGCTGCCGACGAATTGCAGGAGAAATTCGGTCTGAGCGCTGAGGTGATCGACTTGCGCTTTATTAATCCTCTGAACTACGATCTCCTGGTGGAATCGGTCAAGAAGACCGGGAAAGTCCTGCTGACCTCAAATGCCTGTGAACGGAATTCCTTCCTGCATAATGTGGCGTCGAACCTGACACAACTGGCCTTTGATTATCTCGACGGACCGCCGGCTGTGCTCGGGTCTCGAAACTGGATCACTCCGGCCGCTGAGATGGAAGACATATTTTTTCCGCAGGCGGCATGGATCATCGATATGATCCACGAACGTATCCTTCCACTGCCCGGACATCGGGTGAGCACGGTCCAAAGCACTGGGGAAATCCTGCGGCGCAATCGGCTGGGAGTCTAAGCTCTGCACTGAGTGAAGCGGGAAGTTGCTGATCAAGGCGGGCGGTCTGGATACACTCTGGACCGCCTTTCAATTCAGCTGTCCACGGATCACTTGTGGGTTGCAGTTATCCCTGAAGAGCTGCCTGATACACTTCAAGTGTTCGTTCGGCTGCTGTTGTCCAGGAAAATGTCTGCACACGTGCTCTGCCTTTTTCAAGCAATGCGGCCTGGAGTCCTGGATCGCTCAAGATTTTGAAAATGGCGGCCGCCATGTCTTCAACCGATTCTGGATTAAAGGTAATCGCAGCATCTCCGGCGATTTCCGGCAAGGCTGAGACGTTGGAAATCGCAACTGGAATGTCGTAGTTCATTGCCTCGAGCGCTTGTAATCCGAAGCCTTCATAGAGAGAGGGATAAACAAAAAGCTCGGCATTGGCATATAACGCCGGTATCAGTTCCGGTTCTACAAAACCGGTTAAGAGGACATCCTCTGTCATCTTCTCGCTGCTGATGAGCGCCTGAAGCTGCGAGCGGAGCTTATCGTTTTTTCCCGCCAGCACCAGGCAGGCGTCGAGTTGCCTGCGATGTTTGAGCAGGCTGCAGGCTTTGATCAAGGTTTCAAAGTTTTTGTGAGGCATAAAATTGCTGAGAAATAACAGATACTTGCGGGAAATGCCGAACTGTTGTCTCAGCGTTTCACGCGATTCCGGATTTCTGATACGCTCAATTGCCTCACTGCGCGGGGTAATACCGTTATAGATCACTTCAATTTTCTGCTCCGGCACCCCAAGATAGTGTATAATATCCTGTTTGGAACACTCTGATACGGTCAAAACCTTTTTTGCGCTTCTGGCTGCCGCCCACATGATTCCCCTGGCATAATAACAGGCTGCGGGATGGGGTAAATTCCCGGGAAAACGCAGGTGGATCACGTCGTGAATTGTGACGATTCCCTTGCAGGGACGAATGGGAGGCAAGGTGTAATGAGGAGCATGAAAGAGATCGAGTTGTTGTGCAGCCATTTTTAGAGGAAGCACAAAGAGTTCCTGCAAGGAATATTTGGGAGAGTTCTCCCGGACAAGACTGATATTGGGACTCTCATGCGGGATACATTCAGCATCTTCAGGATAGTGGAAAATGCAGTATTCGTTATCGTGATCTGGAAGACGAATGAGCAACTGTCTGAGATAGTTGCCGATGCCGAAATCGCGAATTTTACGCGCATCGATTCCGATTTTCATGCGTACAGTCCTTGCTGATTTTTCCATTGACACAACGCTTCAGCATTTGACAGCTTGTGAAGACATTATGAGTTCTTCACGATCCTTAAAAATGTTACGTGTCTCCTCGTCCAGAGGGTTCGTCGGCGTTTTTACACAGGACAATTGGTGGTTCTGGCAATGTGCATGCCTTTGGCGATCATCTCCTGAAAGAAATCGTCGGCAAATTGCTGGAACCCTGGAACCGGGCTCATGGCATCTTCCAGTAAGACACATTTCCCGACCGTATCCTCATCAACATTCTCCACAATATCTCGGATAGTGTTGGCAACACAGTGCGAGGAAGCTTCTCCGCTGAAAACGATGGTATCCGCGTTCTCAAGGGCTTGAATGAGGGCCGTATTCAAATGTGTGGATGGATCCTGCGGATCCGGAACGTCCGCCTGAACTCCGGAGTAATGCTCGGTATAGATATTACTGCCTTTGGCGATATAGTTGATTGCCGTAAAGCGGCTCAGTTCCCATGTACGGAAAGCGTTGCGTAATGGCTCGACCACATTATGCCCCGGGGTTCCGATACGACAATGGGGCGGCCAGATCGTCAGCTGGTAGCGTCCGTGGGTCTCAAGTGCCGTGACGTATTTGATCATGCGATCCCGCAGCGTGCCGTCCGGAGGGCAGGCGAGCTCTGGATGAAAGGGTTTCCAGACTCCGGTCAGCACGTCTTCTCTGGAAATACAGGTGAAGGGCGCCGGATGCTCTCCTTTGTCGTTTACCCAAAAGATCGGATGAGCCACATCGAGTTCGTGATGGGTGTCAAGGGTGACGTGAATTGCATCGATCTCATAGAGCAGTTTCTCGATCAGTTGTGCGAGCCGAACTGCATCCTTATCCGCTCCTGGAACGAAAAGTTCACCGTCGCTCGGATGGCAAAATGAGTTTTGTGGATCGATCACCAAAAATGCAAGTCGTGCTTTGTGGGCAGTCATGTTCTTATCCTTGAGATGTCAGTTCATAATGAGTCATCTGGCCATTGAACGCGCGTTATCGCGAACGAGTCATTCACGAGATTTTTTGAGGGCTTCTTTGAGGAAATAGATACAGACATGAAAAAAATCTTCCCGCCGGCTCCACATAAGAGGATGGTCGCCACCATTTATCAGCAGGACACGGCTTTCAGGGATTTGTTCGGCCATACCGCAGATCTTGCGCCCCACGTCGGGCAGGCTGCGGTCTAATAAACTTGCGGTCAAAAGTACGGGACAGCGAATATTTCTGAGTCGTCCTTGCGTCCAGTCCAGGTCTCCCTGCATTGAGAGCCGTTGCAGGCATTCGCTGTCAGCTTCTATCACGCGTTCCCAATCGCTGCCGTGGGCGATTTTCCAGAAGGCGATCTGTTTTTCGCTGCGTTGTCGGCGTTCCGCCACGACCATGCGCAGCAAAGCCGCCGGATAACGCTGGATACAGCTATCTGCCACGACTGCCTGTACGTGCTGCGGGAACAACATCGCCATGAGCAACGCCGTGATGGCTCCACCGCTTGTCCCCAGTACCAGCGCGTTTTTTTCTCCCAAATGTTTTATGAGGGCTGCCGCATCTTGCGCCCCGATTTCCCACCAGTCTTCCGGCCACGCACCCTCGATCCGATCTGATTGACCGGTTCCCCAGAAATCCAGAGATACCGTGCGGAAATAGCTGCTGAAATAATTCAATTCTCCGTCATAGCAGGCAGATGAAGCCGTGTTTCCCGGAAGCAGCAACAATAAAGGCCCTTTGCCCTCTTCGCGGTAACATAAACGATGTGAACGATGAATAAATGAAGGCATTGTTATAGCATGTTATATGAGATCATTCAACAGAGGTCAATCGACACATAACGCATAATATTTTGATTCAGCATTGTCAATTGAAAAAAGACGAAATCTTCCCGATAAGCAGAGCGTATGCGTTTTCCGGTGTGTGGACCTGTGAAAAAAGTATTGACAAATTGTGCTCGTATTCAGGAAATTAATATCTCTGTGTAAGACCGCGCAGGCGTGCAAACCATAATGAGCATCGACGTGTAGCCGGCTGTCAACAGCTTGCTGCGTCGATGTGTTTCCTGTTTATGCTTTTGACGGCTCGTTTTTATGAACCAAGAGTTTTTTTGGAGTGTGGAGAAGCATCATGCCGATTTATGAATTTTATTGCAGACATTGCCATACCATATATAATTTTCTGTCGAGAAGTGTGAATACTGAAAAAATTCCTTTCTGCCCGAAATGTGCGGATGTGAAATTGCAGCGCAAGGTTTCGCTGTTTGCCACAATTTCCCGTCGTGGAGATGCTGAAAGCGGCGAAGATGGTATGCCTCCGATCGATGAAGCCAGAATGGAACAGGCGATGGGGATGCTGGCCCGGGAGGCCGAGCACATGAATGAAGATGATCCCAGACAAGCGGCCCAATTGATGCGCAAACTGTCGGATGCGACCGGGCTCTCAATGGGACCGGCCATGGAGGAGGCTCTGGCCAGAATGGAACGCGGCGAAGATCCGGAGCAAGTCGAAGCTGACATGGGAGACCTGCTCGAATCAGAGGAGCCTTTTATGGAGCAGGTTAAAAAAGCGCGCTCTCGGGCTGAACAACGCGCTCAACCAAATGTTGACGAGACACTCTACGAACTGTGATAATGTCCTGGCATCCCGGCAGAAATTATGACGTTTCCGGAAACCACAGTCTTTAAGGAGTACCCCCTGATGCAATTAAACGAGAAAAAGGCAATGTTTGCGTGGGCGATGTATGACTGGGCGAATTCGGCGTTTGCGACCACCGTGATTGCCGGATTTTTCCCGGTGTTTTTTAAAGAATTCTGGAATATCGGTGTCGATGCTACGGTCAGCACGGCACGACTTGGATTGGCGAATTCGCTGGCCGGAATTTTTGTCGCGCTAATGGCGCCGATTCTGGGGGCGATTGCCGATAAAGGGACCGCGAAAAAACGCTTTCTGATTGCTTTTACCTATCTCGGACTGGTGATGACATCGGGACTGTTTCTGGCGGCACAAGGGCAGTGGCTGCTGGCTATGCTGCTTTATATCTTTGCCTCGATCGGTTTCTCAGGGGCAAATGTCTTTTACGATGCCTTATTGAGTGCCGTGGCTTCTGAAGAAAAAATGGATGTTGTGTCGGCCCTGGGCTACTCGTTGGGCTACCTTGGAGGCGGCTTGCTGTTTGCCCTGAACGTCTGGATGGTTCAGCGTCCGCAGACCTTCGGCTTTGCCGGACCCGGAGATGCCGTGCGCTTTTCCTTTCTGTCTGCAGGCATCTGGTGGGCGCTCTTTTCTGTGCCGGCGATTCTCTTTATTAAGGAGCCGCATGTCAAAAGCATGCATTCCACTGAGAACATGGTGTTGGCTGGTTTTACACAACTCAGACAGACCTTTCAGGAAATCCGCCACATGAAAACGATCTTCTTGTTTCTTGCCGCCTACTGGTTGTATATCGACGGGGTGGATACCATCGTGCGCATGGCGGTAGATTACGGCTTGTCCCTTGGTTTTGATTCGGGAGAGCTGATTAAAGCGCTTCTCGTGACCCAATTCGTGGGCTTTCCGTCGGCAATTGCCTTTGGCTTTTTAGGCAAAAAAATCGGTGCAAAACGGGGCATCTTTCTTGCCATCGCCGTGTATTTGTTCATCTCGATTTGGGCGGCTTTTATCCGGGAGAAATTCGAATTTTATATGCTGGCTGTTCTGATTGGCCTGGTGCAGGGAGGCATTCAATCTTTAAGCCGTTCCTACTACGCGCGTATCATTCCAGCCAGCCGTTCAGCCGAATACTTTGGTTTCTACAATATGCTCGGCAAATTTGCCGCTGTGATCGGCCCGGTCCTGATGGGAGCTGTCGGCCTGCTTTTCAGAAGCTCTGGCAGCAGCAGCGACAGCGCAACCCGTACAGGGATGACATCCTTGTCGCTGCTTTTCCTGGCCGGCGGAATGCTCTTCTATTTTGTTGACGAAAAAAAAGGCAGGCAGGAGCTGCAATATCTTCATGAGTAATGCTTGAGCTGTGTAGCCCTAAGGGGCAGAGCTGCGCGGGAAAGACGCGCTAAATCTTCCCTGCTGCTGCCAGGTAGAGGTTGAATTCCTCCTGGCCGTCGAGTTTGAGCAGGGCATCTGCTAATACCTGATTGTATGCAGCGATAGCACAACAGCCCGCTTCAATTGCTTCGCAGCTCAAGTACAGGTTCTGACAGACATGCCCGGCATCCAACGCAATGACTTTATAGGCCGCTGCATCGTAGCGCCATTCCATGCGATAGGGTATCGTGGTCCAGAAAAAGGTGACAGCCGCCCTTCCCGTGAATTTTTGTCCGAGCGTTACATCGATAATTTTGCGTTCCAGCTCATCATCATGAAATTCCAGCATAAGTTGGTGCTCTACAGGAAGATAACGGTAAATGCCCATTTCCAGCCCTTTGACATTCAAGATGCAGAGATAGGTTTCCAGCGCATGCCGGCATCCGGCGGACGGCACCGTACGGAAGGCTGTTCCCGGCTGCACCACATGTGTGATGCCGTGTGTCGTCCAGAGCAGGAATGCTAATTCTTCAAGCGTAAAAGGCTGTTTCTGAAATCTGCGATGACTTTTGCGACGTTGGATCGCTGAGAGCAGGTCAACTTTTGGAATCCCCGTCCATTGAGCCGGAGGAAGAAGATCGAGACGTTTTGCATCGGGCGGGACGGCCTTTTCAATCGGCGGCGGCGCGATTCCCTGATGTTGATCGGTCTGCTCGAAATCAATCGTTTGGCGGATGCTGTCTTTCAGAAAATACCGAAATTGTTCCTTATGAGATTCCTGCATACTTTCCTCCTTGTAATGTTGTTCATAGCACATTGCGGGGCATGACGATCAAATAGAACCTTTGCTCTGTCCTTCACAGCATTATCATATTTTATGAAGTGCTAACAGGAGAAAGTCAATACTGCGAAGAACAATTTTTATTGACATCTCAGCACTCCAGAGATCCAGCTGAGACAGGAGTCTTCATCGAAAAAATTGCTTGAGAACATTAACACACGTATGACTTATGAAATTTATTGCTGATTTTCACATCCATTCCCGTTATTCCCGCGCGACAAGCCGTGCCTTGACTATTGAGAATTTGTATAAATGGGCGCAGCTGAAAGGCCTTCAGGTCATCGGTACCGGTGACCTCAGCCATCCTGGGTGGCTCGAGGAAATTCAGGAGAAGCTCGAACCAGATGGCTCAGGCCTGTTTTGTCTTAAAAAAGAGTATGCTGATGCTGTGCAGTCGGAAATCTGTAAAGCGTGCCGGCAGCCGCTGCGTTTTATGCTTTCCGGTGAGATCAGCAATATCTACAAAAAGCATGGGAAGACCCGTAAAAATCACAATATTGTGTTCCTCCCTTCTTTTGAAGCGGCCAGCACATTTCAGGCCGCTCTGGAGAGAATCGGAAATATTCGTTCCGACGGGCGCCCGATTCTGGGCCTGGATGCCAGGGACTTGCTGGAAATCGTCTTAGAGACCGACCCGCAGGCTCATCTCATTCCTGCGCATATCTGGACTCCCTGGTTTTCGCTGTTTGGTTCGAAATCCGGATTTGATGCCATCGAAGACTGTTTCGAAGATTTAACGCCTCACATTTTTGCGCTGGAAACCGGCCTTTCTTCAGATCCGCCGATGAATTGGCGGATTTCAGCTCTGGATCGCTATACGCTTGTCTCTAACTCTGATGCACATTCAGCTCAGAAGCTGGCTCGTGAGGCGAACCTGTTCGATACCGAATTGTCATATCACGCAATTTTCGACGCACTGAAGACCAGTAATTCTGAGCGTTTTCTCGGTACGATTGAGTTTTTTCCGGAAGAGGGAAAATATCATCTTGACGGACATCGTAAATGCGGTATCCGCTGGGACCCGAAGACCACGCTCGAACATAAGAGTATCTGCCCCGTTTGTGGCAGGCCCGTGACTGTCGGTGTCTCGCATCGTGTTGAAGTTCTGGCGGATCGCCCTGAGGGGGCAATGCCTGAATCTGCTGCGCCGTTTTACCGCCTGATTCCACTGGTGGAAATTTTGTCAGAAGGCTGCGGTGTCGGGCCGGCTTCCAAACGGGTTATGCAGAGCTATGAAGCCTTGCTCACACAGTTAGGGTCTGAACTCGCAATTCTGCTGGATCTGCCGGTGGAAGCTCTTGAAAAAGCCGGCGGTGCGCTCCTGGCGGAAGGTGTTCGGCGTATGCGCAGCGGTGAGGTGATTGCAGAGGGCGGCTTTGATGGTGAATTCGGCGCGATCAGACTCTTTGAGGCCCAGGAACGGGAGAGTTTCGCTTTGCAAACAGGATTGCTGCCTGGACTGCAAAGCAAACAAAGGTCCCGCAGAAAAAAAAGCGTATCAGCTTCTGTTGCGAGCGGACAGGCATCCCGGCCTGTCCCTCCTCTTTTTAACAAAGAACACGGGGTCTCGCGGAAAAAGAACGCTTACGCTCAAGAAACAGATTCTGCAGCAGAAACAGACAGCGCTCCCTCTGTTCTTCAAGCGGGATCAGAGGAGCTTCTGGCTGTTCTGAATCCTGAGCAGCGTGAGGCAGTGCTGTGCAGTGCTCCGACGCTGATTATCAGCGCTGGTCCGGGAACCGGAAAGACGCGCACCCTGACGCATCGCATGGCCTATCTTGTGAAGGAACAGCTTGCTGCCCCGGAACAGCTGCTGGCCATGACCTTCAGCAATAAAGCGGCGGACGAAATGATCGCGCGTCTGAAAGACTTGCTCGGCCCCAGGATCGCGGCCCGGATTCTCGTGAAGACCTTTCATGCCTTTTGTGCCATGGTCCTCCGCGAAAGAGGCGACGCGATCGGCGTGAAACAAAATTTCTGCATTTGCAGCGACAGAGACCGGCGCAGTCTGCTCAAGCAATTGTATCCGGATCTGAAAAAAAAGCTTCTGACGCAGTATCTTGATGGAATCTCGATCCTCAAAAATCGTGTGATACACGCAGGGGATACAGAAGCTGTCGATCAATTTCTTCCCCAGGCAAGAGAAAAGCATCAGGATTTTTTCGCTGCATATCAGGCGTATGAGAGAGCGTTGCAGGAACGGCAGCTTCTTGATTTTGATGGCTTGATTCTCGCAGTAGTAACGCTGTTTGAAGCATTTCCCGAAATCCTCAGCGAGTATCAGCAGCGCTTTCGCTGGATTTCTGTCGATGAGTACCAGGACCTGAACGCTGCCCAATACACATTATTAAAACGCTTAAAAGGGCCGGCGCTGGGTTTGTGCGTTATCGGCGATCCGGATCAGGCCATTTACGGCTTTCGTGGCGCGAGTCGAGAGTATTTTCTGCAGTTTCGACAAGATTTCCCTGATGCGGTCGCATTTCACCTGACACGAAATTACCGTTCCACCCAGCTTATCTTGAATGCTTCGCATCAAGTCATCTCGCACGCTTCTGACCCGCAGGCCATGGAACTCTGGTCGGATATCGTCAGCCGAAGCAGAGTTGAGATTTATGAGGCTCCAACCTATAAAGCTGAGGCTGAGTACGTAGTGCACGAAATCGAAAAAATGCTTGGCGGAACCAGCTCGTTTTCGCTGAATTCGGGTCGTGTGGAGGATGATACGATCGAAACACGTTCTTTTGGAGATTTTGCCGTGCTCTATCGTCTGGGAGCCCAAAGTCATGCCTTGTCTGAGGCCTTTCAGCGTTCCGGCATCCCCTGTCAAATTGTCGGCCAGGCGTCGCTTTATGAGCACAACGAGATTCGCGAGATCCTCGCCTGCCTGTGGCTGCTGCATAATCCTGATGCGGATTTTTATGACGACCAAGTTGCGCATCCCTTGGAAACACGGGCCTTTTTAGAAGAGCTCAGACCGATCTGCAGCTCGTTGCGCGTTGCAGATCTTGTCGGACGGATTGCAGAATTTTGTATGGCTCGGCGGGTCGCTACTGCTGCGTCAAAACAGGAAGACCGTATAAAAGCGCTGCTCCGCCGAGCTGTGCCGTTCGAAACGCGCTTGCAGGATTTTCTGGAAACAACAGCCCTGCGCAAGGAAATTGATGAGTATGACCCACGAGCCGAGCGGGTGACGTTGATGACATTGCATGCCTCCAAAGGATTAGAATTTCCAATTGTCTTTATGACCGGCTGTGAAGAAACGATCCTTCCCTACCAGCGCGACGGGAAAAAGCTTGATCTTGAAGAAGAGCGCCGACTCTTCTATGTCGGCATGACCCGTGCTCAGGAAAAGTTGATTCTCATGCGCGCTAAAAAGCGTTTCCTGTTTGGGCAAAGCGTCCACAATCCGCCGTCCCGTTTTTTGAATGATATTGAAGATGCCCTGAAAGCAATTCGCAGTCGACACGGGAAAGGCGCGTTCAAAAGGCAGAGAGAACATCCTCAGCTCGCACTTTTTTGAAGGAATGTTTACACATTCGGGTTCTTACGGGACGGCGCTGCTGTGAGAGCATGAGTGTGTGACAAGCAGGCATGCGCAGATCTCTGAGTTCAAAACGCTGGGCAAGCTTGTCACTTTAGCCTTGACAAAACATGGGAATTTCTTTAAGCGTATTATGTATCGTATTAACGACAATGCAGGGGAAAAGACAATTTCAAGACCTTGCATTTGTACCTGCTAAGCTGTTCGGCGAACGTGACTGTTTGTCGCTGCGATCGTTTTCACAGGAGGAAACGCTGTATGAATGACATTGTGCGCTTTGGTGTGATTGGAGCAGGCAGAATTGGACGTATGCACGCCAGGAACTTGACATTCCGTATCCCTGACGCAGAGGTCCTGGCGGTCTCTGATATTTATGTAGACGGTGCTCGGAACTGTGCGCAAGAATGCCGTATCCCGAAGGCAGTTCAAGATCATCGGGAAATTATGGAAGACCCTGATATTGATGCGATTTTTGTGTGCTCATCGACCGAGACGCATTCCCAGATGATTATTGAAGGGGCTGAGGCGGGAAAACATATTTTCTGTGAAAAACCGATCGATGCTGACATCGCTCGCATTGACGCTGCCCTTGATGCTGTTGAAAAAGCCGGTGTGAAACTTCAGATCGGCTTTAACCGCCGTTTTGATCCGGATTTTAAACATGCCAGAGATTCCGTGGCTGCTGGTCGCCTGGGGACGCCGCATGTCATCAAGATTACCAGCCGCGATCCGGAACCGCCGCCGATCGACTACGTCAAAGCGTCCGGCGGCTTGTTTTTTGATATGATGATTCATGATTTTGACATGTGCCGGTACTTGATGGGAGAAGAGGTGGTTGAGATTTATGCCGCTGGAACTTCGCTGGTCGATCCCAAAATCGGCGAAGTCGGTGATATCGATACTGCAGTCGTCACGTTGACGTATGACAGTGGTGCATATTGTATTATTGACAACAGTCGTAAAGCAGTTTATGGCTACGATCAACGCATCGAAGTGTTCGGAACAGAGGGGTGTGTCGTCGTTGGAAATCCCGCTCCCTATGCCGCGACATTCTTCAAACGTGGAAAAGTCGAGTACGATCCCTTGCATTATTTTTTCCTGGATCGCTATAAAGACGCCTATCTGCTGGAAACACTGGAGTTTATCAAGTGCATCAAAGACGATCGAGTGCCTGCTCCGACTGGTATTGATGGAAAGATTCCGGTACTTATGGCCATGGCTGCTGCTGAATCCCTGAAAGAACGCCGCCCGGTACCATTGACCGTAGAGTAAATGAAGAAGAGTGTGTAACCGCTCGGCTTTCAGGTTCTCACAGCTGAGCCTCCTCGTTCATGGCGGCAATATACCCTGGATGATACGAAGAGGCTCATGATGCTTTTTCCCATTAAAGAATAGAGTCAGCAGCAATCAGTTTACGCCCCTCCACTCCCTGCGTGATCCGCCTACGTCCTGTGTTTTAAGGGACACATTAAAAAGAAGAGGAAAAAAAGTTTGACGAAAATGACGAGCCGGGTCTTTGTGTCTGCAAATAAGCAAGTATACACTGATTTTTCTCTTGCAGGCGTGCAATACAGGAAATCTCAATGAGAAAATCTCAGACGAAATTTCAGTCGAACGTTACTGATGAAACAGTCTCCGCGTTGAAAAAATATCAGGTCACTGTTCTCGGGAAGGAAGGGATTGTCCCTCTGCTGAAATTCGAACTCATTATGCTTTTGTGCAGTTGGGTTCCCGGAGCATTGGGCTTTGTGCTGCGGAAAGTGTTTTACAAATCCTTATTTGCTGAAATTGGACAGGGGGTCGTTTTTGGGCGTAATCTTGTCCTCAGGCATCCTCATAAGATCAAAATCGGCAGTCATGTCATGATTGACGATCAATGTGTCCTTGATGCAAAGGGATGTGAATCTGCTGAATTCGTGCTTGGCAACAACGTTATTGTAAGTCGGGGTTGTGTCTTAAGCGCGAAAAGCGGACGGCTTCTGATCGGCGACAACGTCAATTTCGGTGCGCACTGCCTGCTCTATTCCGGGAAAGAAATTCGCATTGGACACGACACGCTTTTTGCAGCTCAATGTTATATAGGCGGCTCGATGTACCATCTTGACGAGCCTGATGTTCCTCCGATTCAGCAGGGTTCTTATGCGCGGGGTGTGAGCATCGGAAGCGGCTGCTGGCTGGGGGCCGGAGCGAAAGTGCTCGATGGCGTGGAGATTGGCGACGGTGTGATTATGGGGGCCGGTGCGATTGCCAATAAAACTCTTGAGGCATTTACGATAGCCGTCGGAATTCCGGCAAAGGTGATCAAACAACGAAAAGCTGAAAAAGAATCGATGACGCGTGAGTCTTGAGAAACGGCGGATTGTCATTTGCAATTCTACTCATAACGTGCCATGGGTTACACATGAATTATGCATATTGTGATTGTTGGTCTTGGCGAGGTCGGATCGTATCTGGCAAGCATGCTCGCCTCGCATGAAAAATATGATGTTGTGGGTATTGATAATAGTCCTAAACGCATCGGAGTGCTCGAAGAAGCGTATGATGTTCAGACGATCGAAGGACATGGGTCGGCTCCACACATTCTCAGAGAGGCTGAAGTCAATCGGGCCGATATCTTCCTGGCGGTGTCGAATAATGATGAAGTGAATATCGTCTCTGCGTTGATCGCCCAGAAGCTCGGGGCAGCCTTCACGGTTGCGCGTGTGAGTAATCCGCTTTACCTTGAAGAAGAGCAGTTGAGCGATTACGAAGCGCTGGGGATTAATTTGCTCATTTCACCAGAACGGCGAACCGCCCTGACTCTGTTTCAGTCGATTGAATACCCGCAGTTCCTGAAAGTCGATACGCTGGGTGACGGCCGGGTTCATATCAATCAATACCGTATTTCGTCCCGCAGCCCCTTTGCCTATAAAGAAATCAAAGACATTTCACTGACTAAAGACATGTTGATCGTCGGGATTACGCGTAAACAGGATTTTCTGTTTCCAACAGCCGACACTGTGATTCTTCCGAATGATACATTGTTTATTGTCGGAAAAGAAGAAAGCATGCGTGATACCCACTTGATCCTGCCGATCGAAAGCAAAGGGATCAAGCGGATTGTGCTCTTCGGCGCAACCAAAACCAGCTTTTATCTCGCCAGGCTGCTGGAAAAAAAATATCGGGTCATCATCATCGAAGCAGACCAGGACAAAAGCGATTGGGCGACGCAATTTCTCAGCAATACGATCGTCTATAACGATGACATCTTTCAGTCGAATTTATTAGAGGAAATTTTGCTGAACGAGCACGATTATTTCATCGCCGTCTCGGAAAATGATGAGTTAAACCTTTTGTCTTCGATGCTGGTTAAAGAAAAAGGGCTCAGCATGGTGGCCTGCGTGATTCACCGTTCCTACCTTTTGAGCTCCGTCGAAAAAGCCGGTATCCATCAGGTATTCAGCCCCCAAATCATTATCGCAAATGACATTGCCGGGATCATCCGTTCTCGTGATGTGCTCACCTTCCAGAATTTTAAGAATATTGAGCCTGAATTTGTCGAACTTGATCTCCGGGAGAACTCTCGATTAGCAGGCATAGCCCTGCGTGACCTGACGCTGCCTGCCCAAACGCTCTTAGTCGCTGTTCTGCGAGGAGAGCATGTCTTTATCCCCCGGGGTGATTCGGTACTGGAAACAGGAGACAGGGTGATTGCCCTGGGATTGAAAGAGAATTTTAATACGCTTGTGGAAATCTTCAGCCCCAATGAGATATAATATTGTTGCACGTTTATTAGGTCTGCTGATTATCTCGATTGCTGTCAACATGCTTGGCGCGCTTGCCTGGGCGCTGTACTTTGCTGAAGCTGTGTGGAAGTACATCCTCCTTTCGATGTCGATTTCATGCTTGCTGGGAGGGGGGCTGTACTGGCTCGGACGCTGCAGTAAAGAGACTCATCTCTCCCGCAAAGAAGCAATGCTCATGGTAGGGGGAGGCTGGTTTGTTGCCGGAATCGTGGGCGCCTTGCCCTTTTATCTCAGCGGCTATATCCCGCATTTTTACGATGCGTTTTTTGAGACAATTTCCGGCTTTACAACCACAGGGGCCTCCATCCTGACGGATATTGAAGCCTTGCCGAAAGGACTGCTGTTTTGGCGCAGCTATACGCACTGGCTGGGAGGCATGGGGATTATCGTGCTCTTTGTTGCGATCTTTCCTTTTCTGGAAATCAGCGGAAAAAAAATGTATCAGTTTGAAGTCCCTGGTCCCGATGTCGGGGGCTTGCGTCCGAAGATTCAAACGTCAGCCTTTATTCTCTGGTCGATTTATGTGGGCATTTCTGTGCTCGAAACTCTGGCGCTCTGGGCCGCAGGCATGCCGCTTTACGACTCAATGTGTCATACGTTCGGGACAATGGCGACCGGTGGATTTTCAACAAAAAATACTTCGATCGGCTTCTATGACAGCGCTGTCATTTACCTTATTATCACGGTGTTCATGGTTATTGCCGGCGCGAATTTTTCGCTGTATTACTTCCTGCTGAAAGGCAAATTCACACAGGTCTGGCGTGATAGTGAGCTGCGGGTCTATCTGAGCATTATCGGAATTTCGACATTTGTGTTTACCTATCTCCTGTATACTCAGGACTATTTTGCAACTGCGTTCGATTCCGGTGTTTCAGCATTTTTCAATGTCGTCTCAATCATGACGACGACCGGCTATGGAACCACTGATACCGATCTTTGGCCGATGCTGACGAAAGCCTGGCTCTTGGTGTTGATGTTTATAGGCGGCTGCGGCGGTTCAACAGGCGGAGGAATCAAAGTCGTGCGTTTAGTGATGTTGTTGAAACATGCTTACGCTCAGATCGTCTCCTCATATTCCCCGCAGCGAAAATTTCCGTTTAAACTTTCCGGAAAAGCGGTTGGACAGCCAGTCATTGAGCGCACATTGAGTTTCTTTTTTATTTACCTCTTTGTGTATGGTGTGGGTGTGCTCGTTATTGCGGCCTATGGCTATGATTGGCCGGTGACGGTTTCGTCTGTTGCAGCCTGTCTGAATAATATCGGCCCTGGTTTCTCGCTGGTGGGGGCAACGGGTAACTATGCGTTTATGGCCCCATTCCCAAAAGTGTTTCTCTCAATTTACATGGTTGCCGGACGTTTAGAACTCTTCGCTGTCCTGATCTGCCTGTTACCTGATTTCTGGAAACGCTGATCATGATGTATCCTTAGCCGTTTCGTTCTCAGCCTGTTGTTCTTCGTAGCGAGCTGCCGAAAGCAAAGCCTCCGCAGAATGACAAAAAGTACGTTGTCATTCTGAGCCCATATCTGTCATTCTGAGCAGAGCGAAGAATCTCAACTGCAGGAGATCCTTCGTCGCAGGCTCCTCAGGATGACAGGGCATGGAGGCCTCTTCAGGAAGACAGGATGTGAAGGACTCCTCAGGTGACAGGGTGTCGGGAACTTCTTAGGATGACAAAATAAAGGCTGTTATTCTGAGCCTATAAGTGTCATTCTGAGCAGAGCGAAGAATCTCAATGTAGGAGATCCTTCGTCGCAGGCTCCTCAGGATGACAGGGTATGGAGGGCTCTTCAGGATGACAGGGTGTCGGGAACTTCTAACGACGAGTTGGAGAAGGCTGTCAAAGAATGGGATGCTGTGCTGACGCTCGGGCAACAGGGAAGTAACGAATAGCAATGGGGCTGATTTCGATTAGATATTCAGCCATTGAGAGAGAGTCTCGTAATCAAAGTCTTTTAGCAACTGCGTCAGTATATCGGCAACATTCTCATGATGTGGGCGAATACGTTGAACGAGGTCGAGTAACGCTGTTATATTCGCTTCTTTGACCCCCTGTCGAAGTGCTGCTGTCAGATCAGACGGCAGCAATGCCAGGGCTTCTGGCGTCAACACGCTGCTATGCGCTCGGTGCTGCAAATCATGTGCTGAGGAAATATCGGAGGAGACAACGTTCCCTTCCTCATACTTCATGTCGAGGTGCTTATGCAGTAAGTCAAATAAGTCGGAACGTTTAAACGGTTTTCGAAGATAGTCATCGCAGCCGTTTGCCAGAATCTCGGCCCGTTCCTCCTCGAAGCTGCTGGCTGTCAAAGCAATAATTTTCGCAGGAAAACCGGTATGACCTGCAGCTGGATCGCTTGCAGTGTTCCGCTCCAGTTGCTTAATCTGTTTTGTCGCGTCATAACCGTTCATGATCGGCATCCGCATATCCATCCAGATGAGGTGCGGATGCCAGGTCTTCCAGATCTCGATGGCTTGCTGCCCGTTTTCGGCCTCACGTATATCACAGCCCAGAGGTGCCAGCATTTTCACAAGGACCTGACGGATCATCTTCTCGTCGTCTGCCACGAGCAATCGAAAACAATTTCCACTGCGATCCCGCTGCCCTGCTGCTAAAAAGCGTTTGCGGCGGCTGCAATGCCGCGTCGTCGCTGTGTCGGTACACCTCTGAACCCGGATATGAAACATAAAGTATGTCCCTTTGCCGACTTCACTGACGATTTCAATATCGCCCCCCATCATTTGGGCAAACTTGCGGCTTATGGATAAGCCCAGCCCGCTTCCTTCCCGGATTTGGCGTCCGCTTTCTGTTTGTTCGAATACGTCAAAGAGCCGCTTCATGTCCTCTGCGGAAATTCCGGGACCGGTGTCCTTGACAGTGAATGTCAGCTCACAATAGTCAAGCTCTGGGATTCGATCCTCTGACATCTGCTCTCCATCTCCGCTACAGCTCACATGCAACTGAACGCTCCCCTGACTCGTAAATTTCACGGCATTATGAAGCAGGTTGATAAGAATTTGACGAAGCTTCATCTCATCCGCATGAATAAAAGACGGTAACGCTTTTTCTTGTTCAAGCAGCAGTTGCAGCCCCTTTGTCTCAGCGTTCAGGGTGAACATGTCTCTCACATCACGCAACAGACCGTAGAGATCGACAGTATCTTCCGTGAGGACCATGCGTCCCGCTTCAATTTTTGATAAATCGAGCACCTGATTGATGAGGGCGAGCAGGTGCTCACCACTCCGCTTGATCACACTTATGTTCTCCCGGTGCTCCGGAGGCAGAGACGCGCTCCGATCCATAACCTGCGTAAATCCGAGAATCGTAGTGAGGGGGGATCGCAATTCGTGGCTGATGTTGGAGAGGAAAACACTTTTCGATTGATTGGCCTCTTCTGCACGTTCTTTTGCGTGTTGGAGAGCTTTTTTGCTACGTTTATGTTTAAGGTTTTTCTGCTGGAGCCGCACATTTTTCGCTTGCAGACGTTTTTGGGCCGCCGCCAAGCCTAAATGCGTTTTTACACGCGCCACGACCTCTTCGTCCTGGAAGGGCCTGGTGATATAATCAACGCCTCCGACGTCAAACGCTCGTACGATATTGCTGATGTCGTTGAATACGCTTAGAAAAATAACTGGAATATTTTTCGTGTGCACGTTCGCTTTTAGGCGCGAACACAGCTTATAGCCGCCTCGGCCCGGCATTGCAATATCCAGTAATATCAAATCGACTGCGTGAGTTCTGGCCGACATAATCGCTCTTTGCCCGCCGGATGATGTGTGAACCTTACAGCCCTGACTGCTGAGGATCTTTGACAGCCGTTGAAGTTCATCACGTGTATGACCAATCATTAAGATTTGAGATTCCATGAAATCCTAAGCTTACTAACAAGAGAGCTGAGGCTCCCAGGCGTTTTCTGTTCTCTGGCTGAGCCTGATATCGCAATCATACACTCTCCAGGATTCTTCGTGAAGTGTATCAAGATCTACACTATGCTTTTAATGAAAATAGTTATTGTCAAGGATGTTTTTTGTATTAAGCATATTTTTGTCCATTTTCAATGGCTTTGTGACACGCTCCGATTCTGCCAGTATAGATTCATACAACGTTACGCAAAAAATCTCGAAAACAATAATTGAGTTTTCCTTGACAATTCCGCCATTTCCAAAAACACCAGCACAGAGCCCTCTGGGAACCCCGCTCACGGGTGCGGAGTCTGAGTAACGTTTGCAAAACTGTTTATGAGCATTCTATGGAGTGTAGAACAAAAAATATTATGTCAGGAGCCAGTCGTAGAGTTGGATTGTATGTCGATGTCGCAAACCTTGCCATGAATGGCGGCTATGGGATGCGATATGATGTCTTGAGAGAATTTGCCTGCCGTGATAATGCCGAACCGATCCGTCTGAACGCGTACGTCAGTTTTGACGGCGACCGTTCTGAAGTCGATTATGTGTATAAAGATGGACAGTACGGTTTTTACTCATTGCTAAGGGATTTTGGATATAAAGTTATTCAAAAAAACGTGAAGTGGTATGTGGACGAAAGCGGCAATCGATTTGGAAAAGCTAACGCCGATCTGGATATGGCCGTCGATGTCTTGCTGCAGTCAAATAACATGGATCGCGTCGTTCTGGTGACTGGCGACGGCGATTTTGTGAGAGTCGTGCAGGCCCTGCAGAATAGCGGTTGCCGCGTCGAAGTTGTCGCCTTTGAGAATGTGTCAGCAGAGTTGAGGCGCGAAGCAGACATGTTTATTTCCGGCTATCTGATTCCTAATCTGCTGCCCACTGGGCCCTCGGTGAATAAAACGCACTGGGGCCGTATCGGGTCTCGAATGCGGGGAGTCTGCTATAATCATTCTTCGAAGGGCTACGGCTTTTTACGAGCCATGAAAACGATAGCCCCGGACTTGTGGCGTATCGATTCGCGGCAGAAAGATTCCCCGTACTACAGTGTCTTTTTCCATGATTCGCAGTTGCCGGAAGAGGTCAGCTTTTCTGAACTTCCAAGTCGGAGTTTGATTTTTGAGTTTGAGGTCGCAGATGCCGAAGGACACGAAAGCGGCATGCAGGCCAAAAAAATGCAGCTCGTAAGTCCGCAGCGTCGTTTAATGTCAGCGTATAATCATCACCATAATCATCATAGCCACCACAACAACAGTGGAAATACTGCGCATTAGTGATGGGCGGCGTGTGTGATGTCATGCCTGGTGATGGCGGCGGGGATCTGTCTCGCCGCTTTTTTTATTCGTGACCGCACGTATGTTTTGAAAGAATGAGGAATGTTATGAATATTTTCACAAGACTGTGGCGAATGATTGCATCGCATGTCAATGCCTGGATCGACAGGTTTGAACGTCCTGAACAGGTTCTGGAACAGTCAATTAGAGATATGCAAAAGCAGGTCAATCAGCTCCGGGGAGATGCCGTTAGCGTTATTGCTGAGGAAAAAAAACTGAAATTCCAGCTTGAGAAATATCAGAACGAGGCTGAACGGTGGGATCAGAACGCTATGTTGGCTGTGAAAGAGGGAAAGGATGAGCTGGCGCGTGCGGCATTGAAGCGCAGGCGGGAAGCTCTGGCTTATACGCAGCAGCTCCAGCCGCAATGGGAACAGCAGCAGCAGATTGCCGAACGATTGAAAAGGACATTTCATGATCTGCGTGATCGCATTGAAAGCGCCCGGCGCAAGAAGCGTATGCTGCTGACACGCCTGAAGCGGGCTGAAACCCAGAAGCGTTTACAGCAGATGCTGAATGATTTGTCCGGGAATCAGGTCTTTGAAACGTTCGAGTCGAAATTGCTGGAGACTGAAACGATCACCGCTGCGCAGGAGGAGCTGCAGGGGGAATCGTTGGTACAGCAATGTGAGGCGCTGGGCCCTGAAGAAGGAGAACTGGATCAGGAACTTGCTGCTTTAAAAGCGAGAATGACGCTGAATTCTTAGCAGGCCGTATCGATCATTAGTTGGGAAGATGAAGGATGTCCGGCAGATTTCAGGACTGTGTCGGTCTTGAATCTCGTGATGGAGAACGCGTATGGAACAGCATTGGCAATTGCAGATCGCACAAAAATCATTAAAAAAGCAGGAAAAAATCCAAGCTATCAAACAGTTTATCGAGCCAATGGATGGGAAGATCTGTCTTGAAGTTGGATGTGATAAAGGAGTTCTGAGCTATTATCTTCGACAATGGGGCGGGAAGTGGACGAGCATTGACGCAGATGAAGAAAATATCCGCATTACACGCGAGCTTGTCGGAGATGGCGTCGAGTATACTGATGGAAAAACATTGCGCTTTGAGGATCGCAGCTTTGATTATATCGTAGCGATTGATTTTCTCGAGCATATTGAGACCGATCAGGAATTTATCGGTGAAATGCGGCGGGTTCTCAAGGATGACGGTATCTTATACGTCACAGTGCCCCGGATCGGCAAGGGCCTGATTCTGAACTCTGTCCGTAAGTGGCTCGGATTCAAACCAGAAGATTACGGGCATGTGCGTGAGGGCTATTCACTGGAGGGGCTGAAAGAACAATTAGAAAACGGTGGCTTTGCCGTGCAGCGCTCTACCAGTTTCAGCCGCTTCTTCAGCGAAGGGATCGAGCTGGGTATTAACTTCGGCTATTTTTTCCTCCTCAGCCACAAGCAGCATCGTGGAGGTATCAAAGGCGGCATTTCGCCTGAATCCGGCGATGATGTGGCGCGCCATGCGAAATCCCTGAAAGTGTATTCGCTGATCTATCCGATCGTCAAAACTGTTTCGCTGCTGGATAGATTGATCCCCTTTACGCCGGGATATATTTTGATGCTGTCCGCGAAGAGAACATAGGCGTTTCCAGGTTCTATTGCACATATCATGCAAGAACAATGTACTGCGCAACAACGCAGTTCGAAGCGAAAAAAAGTCTTTGTCAGGTGCGTTATCAGTCTGCTGTTGCTGGGGTATCTGCTCTCCCGGGTCGATCTGCCGGCAATTCGAGATGCTCTGGCTCGCGCAAATCCATTCTGGCTGCTGTTTTCATTTCTGCTGCATATTATCGGTTTTTTACTGACCGCCTATCGCTGGCAATTACTGCTTGCGGCTCGTGACGCTCATTTTTCGATCCTGACGTTGATTCAAAGCTACATTATCGGGGTGTTTTTCAATAATTTTTTGCCGTCTACTGTCGGCGGAGATCTGTTTCGAGCCTATGATACAGCGGCCGGAGTGGGATCGAAAACCGAGGCGATGACGGTTGTCGTGGTCGAACGACTGACGGGCATGTTCGCTTTGGGCCTGTTTGCCCTGCTGGCCTTGGTGCTGGGCTTCTCACATTTCGGCAGCATCCCCATTATCTGGTCGGCAATCGGCGGATTGGGGCTGGCCTTTGTGTTTTTCGTCGCTGCAATGAATCCCCGGACAGCAGAAGTCGTGAAGCATCTGTTCAGGCACGCTGAAATACGTAACAGTCCGTTCCTGCGGAATGCTCAGGCAAAATTGAAACAAATCTATGACGCGTTATGCGTTTATAAGCGCAATACCCGCGTGATGGCGATCGCGTATGCGGCGGCCTTGCTGCTTCAGGTCAACGTGATCCTTCATTATTATTTTATCTCCCATGCCATGGGACTGCCAGTGCCGATGATGTATTTCTTTTTGATTATTCCGGCAGTCACCGTCATGCTGATGCTGCCGATGTTTATCAACGGGATCGGTGGACGTGAAGCAGCGTATATCCTCTTGCTCGGTGAATTCGGCGTTTCCAGTGCCGAGGCGATTGCCTTCAGCTGGATCGCTTTTGCAATGATCCTGGTACAAGGGATCGCCGGCGGCCTGGTATATGCTTTGCGCAAGAAATAGTTCTTAAAAAGGGATATGCGAGTACGCGCTTTTCACAGCGATGCTGTGCCGGCATGAAAGCCGGCAGACTGCACTGTTTGTAGCTTATGAAGACACGGATACAACATTATCAGCGTGAATTGATCGTGCTCGCTGTCTTGGGCGGAGCGCTTCTGTTGACGGCCCTGACGCTGAATTACCGTCTGGCGCTGGAGTATCTGTTCAGCGATGAGTCAGTTTACTACATGATGGCGCAGAGTCTGGCCTTTGATCAGGATCTCGAATATACGCGCGAGGATTTGATACGGTTTTATGAAGACGGCTGGAAGGCCGGTCCGCTGGGAATTTTTTTGAGCAAGCTCAACGGAAAAATCTTCTACTCCAAAGCATTTATGTATTCCTGGGTGTTGTCGCCTTTTATACGTCTGTTTGGGGTCAACGGCTTCCTGCTGCTGAATGCGTTGATCCTGTTCGGCCTGATCGTCCTGGGCTGGGTATACCTGCGGCAGTTCAACGCCTCCTGGCCGGCCTTGCTGTTGTCCCTGGCCTTTTTTCTGCTGTCTTCCAGCGCGATCTATCTCTTCTGGCTGACACCTGAAGTCTTTAGTATGGGCTGCGTGGCAAGCGGCCTGTTCCTGTGGCTCTACCACGTTGACCATCGCTCTTCGGCCGTATCCAGTCGCTCAGGGCTCACGGCGGCTCTCATGTGGATTCTGCTCAGTCCGGAAGGCCGTCTCTACCTCGCTCCGATTCCGATTGCCATGGCGACGATGGCGAAACCTCCGAACGTCTTGTTCTTTGTGCCGATCCTGGCGGACCTCTTCTTTGCCGGCCGTGACGAACAGGCACAAGAAAAGATTGGAATTCCGATGAGCAGCAGGTGGATCTCCAGAGCCAGGCGGCTTGCGATCGTCTGTCTGATTTTTCTGCTGGTCGTAGGTATGTTTTACACGCTGCAATATCGTTATACCGGCAGTATCAATCCTTATGGCGGCGATCGGCGAAGTTTCTATCGGCAGTTTCCGCAAGATGCATCAGATCCGGTCTGGGACCAGGGCGTTCGTCTTTCAACAGGTGACTACTGGGAAAAATCGTGGTTTTTTCATCCACGCACACTGCTGCTTAACATCTATTATTACCTCTTCGGCCGTTTTACGGGACTGCTGCCCTATTTTTTCTGTACGTTTTTAGCGCTATATTATTTTCTGCGACACATGATGCGCTGGACTCAGCGCTGCTCCCGCAGGGAGAAACATATGCGTCTGCAGCGGCTTTTCCTGCTGTCCGCAATCCTGGGAAGCATCGGGACCTATATCGTCCTGATGCCGATCAACTATCATGGCGGCGGCGGCGCATTCGGGAACCGCTATTTCATCAACATCTATCCGGCCTTTCTCTTTCTTATTACGGCAATGAGCAGTCTGCGTCCGTTACTCATCTCAAGTCTGATCGGGCTGAGCTTTCTGGCGCAGACTTTTGTCAATCCCTTCAGAACCTCATACACTCCGGCTGTCCACGCTTTTCACGGTATTCATCGCTTACTGCCGGTGGAACTTACGCTGATCGATACCCTGCCCAATTTAATTAATAGTCGTCTCATGCAGACTGCCGTGCTGGAGGATGGCAGCACATCGCATCGTATCTATTTTTTCGATGATAATGTCTACAATCCAGGAGCGAATGCCTTTTGGGTCAAGGGCGGAGGAAAAGCTGAGATGGCGATCCGAAGTTTCCGCAATCAGCAATCTGTCCTGATTCGCATTACAAACGGCCTGGCCCCGAATGTTGTCGAAGTCTCGACGCCCTTACACTCGGAAACCTTCGTACTGAATGCCCCGGGCGAGAGTCAGGAGCTTGTCTGGCCGCTCGAAGAATATGCCCCTTATTTTGACAGTGCAGTCTTTCCGCTGACTGTTCATTCACAAAAAGGGGCGATCCCTCTTTTTACCCCAGGAGCTGACACACATGACGCGACCTTTCTGGGCTGCCAGGTGACGCTGTCGTTTGACGCATTCGAGATTGGCGAAGCCTGTCTTGAGGCAGGAGACTATGCGAAGGCGATCGACACACTGAGCAGTCTGGTCCAGCGTGACCCGGAGAACCTCCAGGCACGGTATGCGCTGGGGCGCGCCTATCATCACGCGGGCTTTTTTGAGGATGCGATCGCAAACTTTGACATGATCGAAAAAGCGCTGCCGGATTTTCAGGAGCGCTTCTGGGCCGATCTTAGAACGCAACACACTGATGCACTGCCTCGATTACAGCCCCTGTATGGCAGCCGTGACGATTTCCCTGCAGATCTGACCCTGCACTATGACGCCGACGATTTTCGGCACAACACCGGTAGCAGTCTTGCAGATCCGGATGCCCTCAACGGACGGGCGTTCGGCTTTATTCCTGAAAAACATCTGCCTGGCTTTTTGACCTACGGCCCCTATGTCAGCCTGCCGGCCGGAGAATATCTCGTCAAATTTCGTATAAAAATCGGCGAGCAGGATATAAGCCCAGGCAAACAGCCCTGCCCTGCCTTCACACTCGACGTTTACCAGGGAGGCAGACGCGTGATCGCTGCGAAGACGATCGCTCTGCTTTCCGAGCAACAAGCGGCTCCTGGCACTTATCGTGACTATATCCTGAGCTTTACGAATCAAGAGGCGGCTCCGCTCGAATTCCGTGTGAACGTCAGCGGCAGTGTCCCGGTCAGTTTCGATCAGCTGACGCTTATCCCAATGTTGCCGCTGCGTCTCTACGAAGCATTAGGAGAAAGCCAGCTCCGGCGCGGAGACCTGAAGGCGGCCCGTCATTACTTGCATCAGGCCGCAGCCCAGGCCGGAGATGCCGAGTCTGTCGAAACGGCATTCAAGGCACTTATTGAGATGCGGCAATGGGAAGCTGTCGAAGCCTTGCTGCAAAACTATGATGTCTTCTCAGCCATGAGAAGCGGGCCATTGACTCCCCTCTTTCATCTGAGCCACGGAATGGAGGAGGATATGCCGGAAACGCTCAGATCGTCTCTGGCCTCGATCAACGCATTTTTCAGCCCGGAACAGCATGTTGACGCGAATTTTCAGGATCTGATCGCCTTTCGGGGACTGACCGTGTATCCGACCGAAACCGCCCCCGGCGATTCATTCACCATCGTCTATTTCTGGGAAGCCTTGCGCGACATGGACGTGGATTATACGTTTTTTGTACACATTATCAAGGAGGGTAGTCGTTCAGCCTTGTGGTGGACAATTCAGCGTGTGCTCGGAATACCGGTGTCACATGTTTTTCAACACGATCACACACCTCTTCACGGGGATGTCCCGACACGTCTCTGGAAGGCAGGGGAATTGCTGCGGGAAGAATATGAAGTGGACGTCCCTGCAGATCTTGCTGAGGGTCGCTATGAAATCTGGCTGGGAATCTATGACGAACGGAGTGGCAAAAAACTCCAAAGCGCACAGAGAACAACAATCAAAATCGGCGAGCTGCATGTCCGGAGCCCTGCCGAGTAATGCCCTGAATCGGCATTGTCAGAGCAACAGGAAGCATAATGAATTCATTCACTCGTTACATGGAGGCTTATTTATGAAACAGTATGTTGATATTATCTGGGCGATCGTCGCGGTTGCGACAATCGCATTCGTCATTGCGATCAATGGATGTCATTCTGACAGTCCGACTTCCACGTATGTTCCTCACTATGAACATGTGGAGGAAGGCAAGGCGTTTTCAAGAGAGTTCTGGGCGACTGTGGCAGTCGATTCCTTTCAAGTGAATATCCCGAAATCCGGAGACTTCAGAATCGCGTATACCACAGATCGCGGGAGTTCTGCCGTTCTTGTGCGGCTGTCGAAAAAAGCCCTGATTACGGTTACGATCGAGGCCGAGAATATTGTTCAGGAGGTAAGCTTGGAGAAAGGAGCGATTACGGCTAGTAACTCACAGGCGATTGAAACCTTTGATGATGCGGTGTTTACGCCTGATACATCTTTCGGCACATTAGTGCTGATCAGCGCTGGAGCAACTGTGCTGGCCCGGCCGACCGTGACTCCGACTCCCACCGTGACCCCGACTCCGACAGCAGCGCCGTCCAATCCGATTCCTGCCGGGATTCCCGGGCCAAGTGCGAATGCCGGTATTGTCGTTGCCGTCGGTGACAGCATTACCCGCGGACAGGGATCGTCAGTCGGCGGATACCCGGCCTATCTGGAAGCAAAATTATTGCAAAACGGCCATGATCTCAAAGTGCTCAATAAGGGTATTGGAGGCGAAACATCTTCAAAAACCGCTTCCCGGTTTTCCAGTCTAATCGCTGGCGCAGATGCCGTATTGCTGATGATTGGCACTAACGATGTGATGGGAGGGAGCTGCAATGCGTCATGCACGATTTCGAACATCGCTTCAATGTTAAACACAGCGCTGAATGCTGGAGTCCGGCCGATCGTCAGTACCGTTATTCCGGCTCGCAGCACGTCATATCGGGCAAAATTCAACGATGATATTATCGCACTCAATGTTCAGATACGGAACCTTGCCATATCCAAAGGCGTCCGTTACATCGACAGCTATCTGCTCTTTGACAAAAGCGACGCCTATTTCTCAGATGACATTCATCCGAACGACGCCGGCTATGAGCGCATTGCGATTGAGTGGTACAACGCGCTCTACTGATACTCTGTCGAGGATACGTTGACGGATTTGTAGCGACGCAGGGGCGAGAACAACTCGCCCTTTTTTACTGAAGTATTACTACAGGTGGGGAGGAGTTTAGGCATGAATGCATGGCGATTGCGAGCTTTCTTTGAAACAACTGGCACGACAATGAGGGGTGAAACGGGTGCTCCCCTGTGATATTACGATCGTCTCGTAACAATGGTTCATTGCTTAATCGAGACGTTCAGGTGCTCGACATTAGCAGTGACAACATTATAAAATTGATACCGTAACCTGGAGAATCTTTATGTGTACCGAATTATTAGCACATGTCAAGCAAGATGACGACGGGCAATGGCACGAGCATACTCTTGAAACTCACCTCAAAGGAACTGCAAAATTAGCAGAAGAATTTGCATCTGTATTCGGTCTGGAGATTCTTGCAGAAATTGTCGCAAAAGCTCACGATTATGGCAAAGCTTCACAAAAATTTCAGGATCGAATCAATCCTGAGCTTCATGTCAATCTGCGTGTCGATCACTCGACTGCAGGCGCCCAATTCCTGGTTGAACGTTATGGAGAAGCTGCGTATCCCCTGGCATATATTGTCGCAGGGCATCATGGCGGCTTGCCGAATGGCAAGGATGAGAATAAAAGCAGCCTTTCACAACGTTTAAAAAGGCATGTTGAGGAATATCGTTCCAGAATTCCAGACATGCCCCTTCCGGAAAAGATTTTTCCTGCGAACTTTCTGCCACGCAAGATGAAAGGAAAATTTACGCTATACTCCTTGCAATTTACTGTCCGTATGCTCTACTCTGTTCTGACTGATTCGGATTTTCTCGATACAGAAGCCTTCATGAACCCGAAGCAGAGCGCCGAGCGTCAACGCAGGGCAGAGAGTATTACGAATCTTTACACAAAATTAGAGCAGCATATTGCGACATTGACATCTGACACGTTCATCAATCAGAAACGGGCGCGAATTCTCGGCTGGTGTAAAGAAAAAGCTCGGCAAGAGCCGGGCATCTTCACTCTGACCGTACCAACTGGCGGGGGTAAAACGATTTCCTCCATGGCTTTCGCCCTCAAACACGCTCAACAATATAATTTACGGCGGGTTATTTATGTCATCCCCTATACCAGCATTATCACCCAAAACGCTGAAGTGTTCCGCAGAATTTTGGACGATGATGCTGTTCTGGAACATCACAGCAACCTCGATCCGAAACTGGCGACAGCTCACAATCGTTTGGCATCGCAAAATTGGGATGCCCCGATTATCGTCACGACAAACGTTCAATTTTTCGAATCTTTTTACCATAATCGCAGTTCCGCCTGCCGGAAACTGCACAATGTTGCCGATTCGGTACTGATTTTCGATGAAGCCCAAATGTTTCCTCCTGAATTGTTGAAACCTACGCTGGCTGTCATTCGTGAACTTGTGAACAATTATGGCTGCACCGCTGTGCTTTGTACAGCCACACAGCCGACTCTCACTGATAGCTCACTGCTCAACAAAGCGGCTTTGGAAAAGGGAACTGAAATTATTCCAAATCCCCAGCAATTGTACGAAGAGCTTCGGCGTGTGGACGTGACGGTGCATGATGAGCCGATGTCTTACAAAGCAATCGCTCAAGAAATCGCCAAAGAAGATCAAATTCTGGTGATCGTCAATACCCGCAAGGATGCCCGGAAAATTTTTGAGCAGCTTCTGACATATCATCCAGTTCATGAATGTTTTCATCTCAGTACGATGATGTGTCCGGCGCATCGCAGCATTACATTAAAAGCGATTCGTGCCTGTCTTGAAAAAGGCATGTCTTGCCGGGTAGTAAGTACCCAATTGATCGAGGCCGGTGTTGATGTGGATTTTCCTGTTGTGTGGCGGGCCATCGCCGGTCTCGATTCGATCGCCCAGGCTGCCGGGCGCTGTAATCGTGAATGGACTCGCGAGAAAGGGCGGCTGGTAGTTTTTTACGGCGAGCGAAAGCCTCCACCCGGTCATCTGCGCCAGGCAGCAGAATCAGGGGAGCGGGTTCTGAAGCAGTATCAAGCCGATCCATTGAGCCTCGAAGCCGTCGAACGATACTTTAACGATTTTTTCTGGAAACGAAGCCACAGCGCCTCACGCGATGGATTGGATAGAAAAGACATTATGCAGATGTGTAAAGTCGATCCGAAGCATATTCCCTTTCGCGACATTGCACGGGAATTCAAAATCATCGATGAGCCGACGTATTCCATTCTGATTCCTTATCGGGCTGAAGGCAAACAGGTGATTGCAGAACTCGAAAAATGCCGTTTTCATACAGAACAACCCGGGTATGTCAATCAACAGCTCCGCAAAACTTTACAGCGTTACACCGTGCAATTGCGCGAATGCGTCTTTCGGGAATTCCGCCAGCTCTCTGTTATCGAGGATATTTTTGATGACGAGCAATTCTGGGTTCTGAGGAATTCGGACGTTTATACTGAAAACATCGGTTTACATCCTGAAAATCCGGTATTTATGAAAATCGAAAGCTTGATCATTTAGCATGGCAGGCCCTGGTGAATAGAGGAAAATGAAGAGCTCACGCGCTTCATGCCAAGAGCACATGAGGCGCGACGGTATTCTATTACTACATATTGTATTGTTTCAATTCACATGCACTATAAGCATGACACTATACATGTGTCATCCATTGATGATATTTGTCAACCCCCTTTCTAATTTCAAAAACTTTATCAGAAAGACTTGACAAGATATTTACTGTATATAGTATTAAATATAAAATAATATACTCATTTTCTACTGGTAATGTGGAACTTTATAAAAAGGAGGGATTATGAGCTTTGGCGTCAAGATGAAAGTGTGGGGAGATTACGCATGCTTTACCAGACCGGAAATGAAAGTGGAACGAGTCAGTTATGACGTGATCACCCCATCAGCCGCCCGCGCCGTGATCAGCGCTGTGTACTGGAAACCAGCGATCCGCTGGATTATCGACAAAATTCACGTTCTAAATCCGATCAAATTCGATAATATTCGTCGGAACGAGATTGGAAATAAGCTTTCAGCCTCAGCCATCGCAAAAGGGATGACAAAGAACGAGCCGGTCGAGATTTTTGTCGACGATTCGAAAGTTCGCCAGCAGCGAGCCGCAATGGTGCTGCGAGATGTCGCCTATATCATCGAGGCGCATTTTGAGGCTGTGACTCGAGATGGGAGCAATGAAGGCAAACATCTCGATACCTTCAACCGTCGTTTGCGGAAAGGACAATGTGTGTTTCAGCCCTATTTAGGCACGCGGGAATTCTCTGCCAACTTTGGACCTGTTGATGATATTCCGAGCTCTGAATTGGCCGGCGAAATCGATCTCGGATTTATGCTGTTCGATATGGATTTCTCCGATCAAAAGCACATTTGTCCCATGTTCTACCGTCCGAAGATGATCGATGGCATTATTACTGTACCGCACCCCAATTCCGAGGAGGTGTATCGATGATTTTACAGGAATTGACAAAACTGTACGAACGGCTGCTCGAGAATCCTGATATTGATGTTTGCGAACCGGGATTCAGCAAGGAGAATATCAGTTTTAAGATTGTTATCGATCGAGGAGGGAAGTTTAAACATCTTGAAGACCTTCGCGAGATGGAGAATGGTAACCCTCGCCCAGTCAAAATCGAGGTCCCAAAATTTGACGGAAAACGAGCAAGCGGTGTAAAATCCTATTTTTTATGGGATAAAAGCGATTATACCATTGGACGCAGGAAGGATGAAAAAGCGGAAACATTTTCTGTTCTACAAACTCCTAAGCATCATGCTGCATTTCTTGAACTTATTAGCAACGTCATCAATGTTACTAAGTTAGAACATCCTGTAGTGACTGCTGTTCAAGCTTTTTGCTCCGACGAGAGAGAAATATCGAAATTGGAAAGACATTCACATTGGGAGGAATTTCTCAATACATTTGCTGTGTTTGAAGTTGAGGAATGTGGGCTGACAGTTTTCGAGGAATCCGCGGTCATCCAGGCATGGAAACAATACTATACCATCTCAGCCACAGGCAAAAAAATGGAAAATGGCTTATGTTTGGTATCAGGGCAACAATCGGGCCTGACGACAACTCTTCCAACTATAAAAAAAGGAGTGGGCGGCAAAAATGATGTGCCATTCGTCTCATGTAACATCGATACAGGCGAATCGTACAAACTCAGAAAAGGCCAAAATGCATCGATTTCATCAACGGCTGCTGCTGCTTTTACTGGTGCATTGAATTATTTGGTCGATGAACGTCGGCATCATTTCCGAATCGCCGATACCCTAACGCTATTCTGGGCAGAAAAAAATGCAACTTTTGCCGGATTCTTTAGTGATATGTTTGATGGAAATCGCGATGAAGGCTATTCCGTGGATCTGGAAACATTTTTGAGATCAATTCGTTCTGGGAAAATGCCAGAGAGTGTCGCACACGATAAAAGCCGGTTCTTTGTCCTTGGTCTTGTGCCGAATTCTGCCAGGATTTCAGTTCGGTTTTGGCATGTGGATTCAGTCGAAATGATGGCTCGTGAAATTGGTACACATTTTGAACATTTATCGATCATACCTCAACATAAAGACAGCGACCATGAGTTCCCTTCGATATGGCAGCTTGTGATCGAAACCGCTACTCTACATAAAACGGAAAATATTCCGCCGAATATCGTCGGGCCATTGATGCGCAGCATCCTTTCCGGCAGCGACTATCCGGCGAATATACTTTCTTTACTTGTGTCTCGGATGCGATCAGATCAGGGAAACAGACAACTTAATTACTATCGCGCATCCTTTTTCAAAGCAATTTTGAACCGTAATTTCAAAAGGAGATTAACCATGGCTTTAGATACGGAAAGAACGACAATTCCTTATTGTCTTGGCAGATTATTTGCTGCACTAGAAAAAACCCAGGAAGATTCCGCTGATGGCAGCATTAATGCTACAATTCGGGATCGTTACTTTGCATCAGCTTCAGCCAGACCAAAAGTTGTTTTTGCGCTCATCCTCCGTCTTGCGCAAAATCACTTAAAGAAAATGAAGAGTAAAAGCCCAGGGTTAGCAATAGATCGAGAAAAGCTGCTTCAGGAAATTATGAGCAAATTTCATGAGTTCCCGGCAACATTGAAACTCGAGGAACAAGGGGAATTTGCAATTGGCTATTATCACCAACGGCAGGATTTTTTCATAAGCAAACAAGACAAAGCTGAAAATTAACTCTCTTCAAAATAAGGAGACACACAATGGAAGCTATTCAGAACAGATACGAATTCGTTCTATTCTTTGACGTAGAAAACGGAAACCCAAACGGAGATCCAGACGCCGGAAATATGCCGCGTATTGATGCAGAAACATCACATGGTCTAATCGACAAAACGAACTGGCATACAAAGCGCTTAATTTAAAGCCAGTCGCGAAAAAACTACCGAAAGACGAGCAAAAAGCCAAAGAATTGACCGATTGGATGTGTGCAAATTTTTTTGATGTTCGGGCTTTCGGAGCCGTAATGACCACAGAAATTAACTGCGGTCAGGTACGAGGTCCTATACAGATCAATTTCGCTAAAAGTGTCGAGCCGGTTCTGCCAGAAGAAATCTCTATCACCAGAATGGCTGTCACCAATGAAAAAGATTTGGAAAAAGAACGAACTATCGGAAAAAAAGCATTTATTCCATATGGACTTTATCGTGTCGAAGGCTACTTATCAGCCCATTTTGCAGAAAAAACCGGCTTTAGCGAGGACGATGCCGAATTTCTCTGGGATGCCCTAATCAACATGTTTGATCACGATCACTCAGCAGCCAGGGGCAAGATGAACTCACGCAAACTGATCATCTTCAAACACGATTCCAAACTCGGTAACGCGCCTGCTCATAAACTCTTCGATTTAGTGAACGTTGAAAGAGTAGGTGATACTTCGGCTCCGGTACGAGCGTTCAGTCATTACAAGATTTCCATCAATTCCCAGGAAAAACCAAACGGTGTGGAAATTATCGAGAAATTATAAGCATGATTCAGGTTGAGCAGGGTAATCATTTCTCCTTGCTCAACAACCCTTTGAACATTAATGTAGGAGCGAAAATTAAGTATGAGGCAACCGATGAGAATATATCGACAAAGAAGCGCAAATTGCTCAAAAAACTCTTGGAAGGCTCGAAAAATGTCAGTTCTCCGTAAGTTACTGCCTGCGTGGAAGCTTTTGGCTTTCTGTTGAATAAGGGGATCAGGCAGTCATTATATTTACGTTCATCCTGACATCCTGTAGTTACTCGACCTCTAAAATGTCGGGGGAAAAGCCAGGCTCTATTACATGAAACAATTCAATATTTTTTACAGAGAAGAAGACGAGGACTATATTGCAGCTATTCCTGATTTGCCACATTGTTCAGTCTTCGTAGAATATCCCGCCGAAGCCCTGCATAAAGTGCTACAGGTTCCTCTTTACTGCCCGGCCATCTATCAGGTCGCGTAACATGAGAGAGGTAAAACATGTACCACGAAGACGACTATATTCAGCTTTCCGCGCTTCAGCATTATCTCTTCTGCCCACGTCAATGCGCATTGGCCTATATGGAGATGATCTGGGATGACAACCAATTTACCATGCAGGGCAATATCCTGCACGAACGGGTGCATAGAGAAAGCCGCGAGAAACGCGGCGATCTGATCATCTCACGCGGTCTGCGGCTAGTTTCGGCGCAGCTTGGTCTTTCAGGTCAGGCCGACGCCGTGGAATTCCACAAAAGTCAGCAGGGCTGCCGCCTGCCCCACACTCGCGGCCGCTGGCAGCCCTTTCCGGTGGAATATAAACGGGGAAAGCCGAAAAAGAATAACTGCGACGCAGTGCAGCTCTGCGCTCAGGCAATCTGCCTGGAAGAAATGCTGGGATGTGATATTCCTGCCGGAGCCTTATTCTATGGCAAAGCCCGCCGCCGCAAAGAGGTCGAATTTACGCCTGCGCTGCGAGGAGAAACCAGACAATGCGCCGCAGCAACCCATAACTTGCTCCGCAGCGGTCTCACGCCTCCGCCGCTTGCGGATAAACGCTGTAACAATTGTTCGCTGCAAGAACGCTGTATGCCGGACACCTTTTCAAAAAGATTATCCGACTACTATGATAAACTCATGCAAGGAGAAACATGAAACGGCTGCTGAATACACTTTATGTAACAACCAATGGCGCATATATCCACCGTGATCATGACACGCTGGTGATTGAAATCAAAAGCTTGGAACTCAAAAAGAAACTTCCTGTCCTTGCTCTGAACGGCCTTGTAGCGATCGGACGCGTGATGATGAGCCCGGATGCTATGGCCTTATGCGCCGAACGCGGCATCACCGTGTCATTTTTAACTGAACACAACCGCTTTTTGGCAAGCGTGCTTGGAGCGCAAAGCGGTAATGTTCTGCTGCGCCGCGCCCAATATCGTATTACCGATGACACGCAAGCTTGCCGGGAAATCGTGCGCTGCATTGTCGCGGCCAAAGTCAGCAACACCCGCGCCATACTGCAGCGTACCCTGCGCAATCATCCTGATAATGATAAAGATGGAATGCTGGCAGCAGCCGTAAAACGATTGGCGCGCATCAAAAAAAGCATTGCGGAGGCTGATTCTGCCGACAGCATACGCGGTTATGAAGGCGAGGCAGCGCGTGAATATTTCTCAGTTTTCCCACATCTCCTCAATAGCGACAGCGGATTCAAAATGGATGGGCGCAATCGCCGTCCACCGAGGGATCCTGTGAACGCTTTATTGTCATTTGCCTATACCCTCTTATCTCACGATTGCCGGGGCGCATGTGAAGCGGTTGGCCTTGATCCAGCAGTGGGATTTCTACACCGCGACCGTCCCGGACGTCCGGGCTGCGCACTTGATCTGATGGAGGAATTTCGCGCTTTTGTCGCCGATCGGGTAGTGTTAAGGCTAATCAACCGTAAACAGATCAAACCGACCCAATTTCAAACTCAGGACAGCGGTGCCGTGCGGATGACCGAAGATTGCCGCAAGACCTTGCTGGAAAACTGGCAAAAACGCAAGCAAGAAGAAATTACCCACCCGCTGCTGAACGAAAAAATGCCGCTCGGCCTGGCCTTCCATGTGCAGGCTCAACTACTGGCCAGGCATCTTCGCGGAGACTCAGAATTTTATCCGGCAAGCTTATGGAAATAAACGTCGGAAGCTCTTTGACATCGCGGAAAAAAATAATGTTTTTTGTCCCCCTGTTAGAGTAAAAACTTCTGAACGATTGCCTACAGTGCCTGATATTACAGGCATTTCCGTTTATCTCTCCGGGAGGAATGGAAAACAGGGAAAATATATGCTTATACTGGTGACTTATGATGTCGGTGGAACAAATTCAAGAGCCGGGCAAAAACGCTTACGGCATATCGCCGAGACCTGCTTGAATTACGGGCTGCGAGTTCAAAAATCTGTCTTTGAATGTCAGGTGAATCCATCTGAATGGGAGCGTCTGAGAGCCACATTATTGAACACTTACAAACCTGAAGTAGATTCGCTGCGATTTTATTTTTTAGGATCCAATTGGAAGCGGCGGGTTGAGCATCATGGCATTTGTGATACGCCTGACATTGAAGGCACGCTCATCATCTAAC
>PDWI01000242.1_pt1 | contig 84264 bp, 76 predicted proteins | sample 1430891 | NCBI WGS metagenome assembly PDWI01 (sample SAMN01162508, study PRJNA174530) | Oral metagenome, whole genome shotgun sequencing project. | biome: Marine environment; feature: Marine mammal; material: Swab sample of the gingival sulcus; isolation source: swab sample of gingival sulcus... | reverse complement strand
TTCTTTTTCGAAAGCATTATATTACCCGGTGCTGTCGCCAACCGGAGGTTTGTAGTTATTACAGCTCCAATTACTGTGTTGATTTTGCTTTTATTGAACACATTGGATTGAACAATAACCAATGGTCTTTTATATCCAGGTCCAGAACCTTGAGGTTCAGGCAACTCAGCCCACCAGATTTCTCCTCGATTGATTACCATTCTTCTTTCTCAAGAGAACAAAACTGTAATTTTGCAACAGCTTCATTTAGCACGGAGGGTTGATGTGAGTATATTTCATTTAATTTTCTAGTAATTTCTTCCTCAGAGTTTCTCTTAAGAAATTGTGCAAGGGCTTGTGAATATAATTTACTTCGAGAAACTCCGTGGTTTTTCGCGTACCGTTCGGCAGCATGAAATATATTGTCAGGGATGGAGATAGCTGTCTTCATTTTTTACACCTAGCTTTAGGGAGTTGTTGTCTTTTACGGAGTATAACTATGTTTATACCAGGTGTCAATTTGTTTTAGCCGCTAACGAGTCTATAGAAAAAAAACTACTTCAGAGTCTGCCCCATCGGCTCGAAGTGCTTTTTTTGAGTTATAATAACGACCCACTTGTAAAGTGGTTACAGGATGTCAACCTCAATTGCTACCAAAAGCCCTCAGCTGATGGTTTTTCCTTTTAGAGATTAGTCACTTATGAAATTGTTTCGTAACTAATTTTCCATGCCCAAGCATAGCGCCTGGTGACAGTCACCGCGAGAAATATATTTTGAGGAAGGAATGTTCAAGTCAGATTTGCGATGATAATTCTCCTATTCTCATGCTAGTTTCCACTACTTTGCGGATATTATTTGATTTTTCACAATGAAATGCTATTTTAACCAACAGAAAGACAATTTTTTCTTCAAAAGGCCTGGTTAATTCCTTAAAATGAGGGCTTTTTACAGGCGGATTGTCAATATCAAATACTATTTTTGTATTTTCAAGGCTAAAACTTAATCGTAGAGGACAATTATGAGTGGTAAACTGTTCACACCGGATGAGCGGGCTGTCTGCGAAAAATATGCAGATCCTAATGGCGAACTGATTAACAAACGAGCTGCGGTTCTCCTGCTGCTGGATGATGGCAAGACTCAATCCCAGGCATGTGAAGAAAGCGGTATGAGTCTTGGACAGCTTCGTTACGCGTTGACCCTTTTCAAGAAAAATGGCATGAGTATCTTTCCGCAGGAAAACAACGCTGTTCAAAAGAAAGAAGAGCGGGAAGAGGTGCAAAAAGTAAAATCCGGGTCTAAAAAGAAAAAGACGGAGAAAAAAAACAAGCCCAAAAAAACATCCTCTAAATCAAAAAGCGAAAAGAGCAAAAAGAAGATGAAGAAGAAAATGAAAAAGGCCAGCCAACCCAAAAAGAAGAAAAAGAAAAAGAAATAAATCAGTCTCTTCTACGGTTTTGTCCCTCATTTTGAAATGGGGGACACAGCTACCGCGTCAACAACATCCTTTCCAGCTCAGGCCCTATCTTTTCCCAATCGACACAGGGACGATTAAAAGATTCCGGCTGAATCAGGGGACAACCAAAAGCAGCATCATCTACGTAAACGTGACCAAAAGCCTTAGGACTGCCTGTCCAGCTATCCTGAGTCGGATTTCTGTTAATACCAAAAAGTTCCAGCCCGCAATCCTCGAGATATTCCACCGCCTCCGAAAGCATCCTGCCCTCTTTCATGTCATCAGAACGCATAGTATAAAGAATGATCTTTGCACCGTTATAATGGAGCCTTTTCAACCAACGTAAGGCACCGGGTACAGCTGCACCCAACTCGGGGAAACAATGATCAACGATAGTGCCGTCAAAATCCACACAGATATACATTTATTACCTCCAGATCAAAATCAAACCAATATGCCTGAAAAGCAGAATAAACATTTTATGTTATAAAAACAAAAAGTTACTTACACAAAGAAAAAACTTACCCAACAATTTCACCAGAAATAAGTTCTGCCAGTGCTGTTTGCCGATTTCGGCTGTCTTCCCTGCCAACAGCCATGGCAAGCGCCTTGCGGCTGCCAACAAGTACCGCAAGTTTTCGTCCCCGGGTCAGCCCCGTATAAATCAGATTTCGATATAACATGGTAAAATGTTGGGTGAATACAGGGATAATCACAACCTGAAACTCACTTCCCTGGGACTTATGAATAGTAATAGAGTAGGCAAGATCCAGTTCCGTCATATCCTCGCGGCTATATTTTACCAACCGGTTATCAGGAAGAAAATTCACAGTGCAGGTAACCTCTTCACTATCAACTTCGGTAATTTTGCCAATATCCCCGTTAAACACGTTCAGCTCATAATTATTACGCCGGTGAATAACCCGATCCCCAAGCCGAAACATTCTCTCCCCAATCAGTATCTGTCCCTTGCCTGAGGCTGGCGGGTTAGCTGATTCCTGAATAATCCTGTTGAGATTGGCAGTGCCAAGACTACCGCGAATCATTGGCGAGAGAATCTGCACCTCACAATCTGTTCCCAGATATTTTGGAATCCATTCGCAGTAAAGCCTTCTGACACAATCCACCCCGCCAAGTCCATAATGAAGACTGGACCAGGGATGCACCTTTTTCAGCAAGGCTTTCAACTCCGCAATCATCCCTTGAGCCTGAAACAGTTTTTCCAGATCAACATGCCTGAACTTATCCGGGATGACAAAATCAGGTTGCCAGGAAGAAGTTATCTTTTCTGCAGTTCCGAAGGTAAACAGTTCCTCATCCGAATCAATAGCGGTTTCATTCTCTCCGGCACGAAAATGACGTTTGGCCTTCACTACAAAATCGAGCTGTTCCCGGCTCGCTTCTTCTGAATCCAGAAAGAGACAATCAGAACCATCCAGCCAGAGTCGCGGGTTCTTGAAGGGAGATTCAATTTTGGGAATCTCGCCCCGATTGATCTTATGAGCATACTGAATGATTTTTGAGGCCTGAGCCTGCCGAAAAACCTTGGTCAAACGATAACAGGGAACGGTCCTGCTTCTGATAATATCACGAAGTACATTACCAGCACCCACTGAAGGCAACTGATCCACATCACCAATAAACAACACCTGACAATGCTCAGGAACGGCCTTTAACAGTGCCGCACTGAGGCTGATGTCAAGCATGGAACATTCATCCACAATAAGAAAATCAGCATCAAGGGGTGCCTCTTCATTTTTTTGAAACACACCTCCCTGCCATTCAAGAAGTCTGTGCAGCGTCTTCGCCTCCCGACCAATGACCTCACTCATTCGCTGGGCAGCTCGACCGGTTGGGGCGGCAAGAAGCACCTTTTTCCCGAGATAATGTAAAAGATCAACCACTGCCAGGGTTGCAGTAGTCTTGCCACAGCCGGGGCCTCCGGTAAGCACGGAAAAGGCTTGCTGAACAACTGCCAGCACAGCCTGCTGCTGCTCATCACTGAGCATGATGCTCCTGGTTTTCCTGTACCTTTCGAGCCAAAGAAACAGCTCCTGTCCGTTGTAACTGAAAGCTGCCCCCTGCCTGCCTACAACCTTTGCAACAAGCAACTCCTCGTAGTAGAGAGATTTGGCATAATAACATTTCTTTTCAGCCCCTTCTGCTGTCTGTAAAAAGCGCATCATAAGCTGCCGCTCATTCTCCATCTGCTCAAGAATCGGCTCAAGCACATTACCAAGCCGTAAATCAAGAAGCTGTTGAAGCTCCGCCAAAATCTGTTCATAGCTCAGATAGCAATGACCCTGTTCACGGCTTGCCGCCAGAACATGGCGGATACCTGCAATAATTCTTTTTTCAGAATCCGCTGCAATACCAAGACTAAGTGCCACCTTGTCCGCCGAGAAAAAACCGATCCCATAGAAATCATTGGCCAGTCGATAAGGGTTTTCCTCCACCAGAGAGATAGCCTTTTCACCATATTTTTTGAAGATACGAACAGCAAAGAGCGTTGAAATACCGTGCCCCTGAAGAAACATCATGACATCCCGAATCTGCCGATGTTCAAACCATGCCTGGCGGATTGTTTCCAGCTTTTTTTCGGCAATACCGGGTACTTTCAGCAGCTTCTCGGTCTCATGCTCAAAAACGCGCAGGGTATCATCCTTGAAATACCGAACAATCCTTCGTGCAGTCTTTGGTCCAACCCCCTTGATTAAACCGGAGCCAAGATACTTTTCCAACGCCGCCGTGGTGGCAGGCTTTTTTTCAATAGCCTTTTCTGCCTTGAACTGACGGCCATACTGGGGATGAACGGTCCAGCAGCCATGAAATTCCATGGTTGCACCAGCAAACACCCTGGTCTGAAAGACAGTTACTGTTTCCAGCTGATTAAGCTGTTCAAAGGATTGCACACGTAAAACAGACCAGCCGTTTTCAGGGTTGTGGTAAGTGACCCGACTGACAATACCACGAAAGACCTCTATTACGCGGTTCTGCTTATCGTTCATGGAAACAATACTCCCTCCATTCAAAACAAAAAATTTAACAGCAAACTGTCTGGTCAAGATTACCCTGCCCACCATTTTTTACAATCACAATTCCACACAAGGCAGACAAGGCAACTTCCTAACCTTTTTTCTTGCAGCCATATAAAGGCTAAGGGTAAAATCCGGGGAAACAGGACAATAAAACCTCTCAGGAGCACTCAATCATGGCCCAACGCTATCTCTTTAACCGACTCGAAGTTGCCGGCTCCTTTGGCGACCTTGGCACCCTTTTGCCCATTGCCATTGGCATGATTGTCCTTAACGGCCTTGATCCCTTTGGCATCCTTTTTTCCATAGGACTGTTCTATATTCTCGCGGGTGTTTATTACGGTGTTACCGTCCCGGTGCAGCCGATGAAGGTAATCAGTGCCTATGCCCTGGCAACCGCAATCAGCCCTTCCGAAATTGCCGCTGCAACCCTGCTTGTGGCAATATTTCTTCTTTTTATGGGGATAACCGGTCTTATTACCCATATTCGCAGATTTGTGCCGGTTCAGGTCATCCGTGGAGTACAACTCTCCACAGGAACCCTGCTGATGGCAGAAGGAGTACGATTTGTTATTGGCTCCTCAAGTTATCAACTGGCACAAAATGCAAATGAACCCTATCTGAGAATCGACTCTTTTCTGGGCATGCCCATTGGCATTATCATTGGCACTGTCAGCGCCATTATCACCCTCTTCTTCTTTGCCAGCAAGAAGACTCCTGCCGGAATCATTGTCATTGTCTTCGGTATTATAACTGGCGTATTATTTGGCAGCCATGCGGGAATAGCCGATATGCGATTGACCGTTAATCTCCCGAAATTCCTGCCATTTGGCCTACCGAACGCGGCTGATTTTTCCCTTGCCCTGTTAATGCTTGTTCTGCCACAGCTGCCAATGACCATCGGTAACGCGGTGGTAGCCAATGCTGATCTGTCAAAACAGTATTTTGCCAGTCAATCGAAAAGAGTTACGCCCAAGGCACTCTGCATCAGTATGAGCCTGGCCAATTTTTTCTGTTTTTTTGTTGGTTCCATGCCACTCTGTCATGGAGCTGGTGGGCTTGCATCCCATTACGCCTTTGGTGCTCGCAGCGCAGGATCCAACCTCATTATTGGCGGTATATTTGTACTTCTGGCAATCTTTCTGGGTAAACACGCGGTCAGCCTTTTACAGCTCATTCCATTTTCAGTAATGGGCATCCTGCTCTTTTTTGCCGGCTGCCAACTGGCACTGACCATTATAGACATGAAGGAGCGCAAGGAACTGTTTATCATCTTCTCCATGCTTGGAATTACCCTGGTAAGCAATCTTGCCTTTGCCTTTGGCATCGGCATCCTGCTCACCTGCCTGATGAAATCAGACAAGTTTACTATCTGATTCTGGTAAACAATAAAAAATGAGGAGAACTGTTGACGAAGAGAAGCAGTTCTGTTATAAAAATCACCCTAGTTCAACTGCGGGAATAACTCAGTGGTAGAGTGCAACCTTGCCAAGGTTGACGTCGCGAGTTCGAATCTCGTTTCCCGCTCCAGATAAAAAAAGCTGTCAGACATTGTATCTGGCAGCTTTTTTTTATCTGGAATATGAAACTCATCATTCTTTTTTCTTCCAGCTTTTTTCCTCTCCACGGAGAAGTCTTTTAATATTCTCATGATGTTTCGCCCAGATCAGAACAGCCACCACAGCCGCGGTTGTAATTGTTATGCTGTCTGCCCCAAGAAAATAGAGCCAGAGCGGAATAAGCCCGGAAGCCAACAAGGAACCAACAGAGACAAAACCGGAAAAATAGACCGAACCAACAAAGACTGCGAGGCTGACAAGAATTGCCAGGGGAGACAGGTAAAGAAAGGCACCAAGCCCGGTGGCAACGCCTTTTCCACCTTTAAACCATAAATAGACAGGGAACATGTGACCAATCACCCCCATGATTCCCGAAAGGCAAACAATGAGATGCTTGTTCCCGCTATCAGGTAGCAGCCAGGCAGCAAGCAGCATGGGCAGAAAGCCCTTCATGGTATCACAAAAAAGAGTTAGCAGACCAAGCTTTTTACCAAGCAGACGGCTGACATTGGTTGCCCCGATATTCCTGCTTCCTTCAAGACGCACATCCCGCCCGGTAGACTTACCGATCAACAGTCCGAAGGGAACAGCTCCAACAAAATAACTAACGACAGGGAAAAGAAACTCCATATATTTTACCTTTTGCATAAGATCTCATCAAAACAATAACAGAGGGCAAGCCTACCCCATCACTATAAAAGGTGCAAGAAGACTGTTCAGACCTGAAAATATTATGATAAACAGGATGAAGCATCAATGCCGAAGTCCTTTACGAAACCAACCCCTGCTTTCCAGACAGGTTTTGCAGACACCACTGAAAATAATAAGCAGACATCCTCCCAACTGCATGGGACCAAGGCTCTCCTGAAACATTGTCCAGCCAAAGATCACCACTGCCACAGGCTCCATGTAGGCAATGGTACCAAATACTGCCACCGGCAGACGATCCAGGGCAATTACGGCAAAAAGAATGCCCAAAAAGCCGGGCAACAAACCAACTCCAAGCAACCAGGGAAGATGGCAGGGCCGCACTTCCGCAATGGAAAAGAAGGCAAGGGGAAGCATCACACAGCCGCCAACAAACAACTGCCAAAACGTTCTGGTATAAACATGAATATCCTTGCTAATCAACCTGTTTACCAGAATAAATCCTGCATAGGAACACAAGGCTGCAAGCCCGTAGCAGACACCGATAAACTCCCGGCTACCCCTGCTGATATTAATGGAAAACTCCATCATCATGGCAAAACCGAAAAGAGCCAGTAAAATCAGGCCACAGGTCGCTATTGTCAACCGTTCCCCCATAAAAAAGTGGGCAATAACGGCTGCCGCAAGCGGAGCAAGATACACCAGCATGATGGCATTGGCCATAGAAGTGTAATTCATGGCCTGCACATAAAAAATGATAAACCCGGCAAGAAAGGCACCATTGAGGACAACAGGCCAGGAAGGTCTCTGGAGAACCTTATTGGCCTGTTTGACAACAACAAGATAAAGAACCATGAAAACCGCACCCAGAAAAAGCCTGAAGAAGGTGATTATCTCCGGCGGCAGCCCTGTGCTTCTGGAAAACACACCGATAGTAGCCATCAGGACAGCCGACAAAAAGGCAAAAACAAAACTGCTTATCTCCATTACCACCAATCCTTGTTAACCAGATACCTTGATAAAGAAAATGTTACAGACTGAATTATCTTGCTATAGAAAATAGCCCAAACCAATCATAACCAGACACCGTTATAAACTCTGCACATATTTTTCAACTACCCGAATGGCATCCGCTGCGGAACTGGTTATACCGCCCGTGTACCCCGATCCCTCACCAACAGGATAGAGATTTTTACAGCTGATAGATTGATAGTCATCTCCACGAGTCACTCGCACGGGAGACGATGTTCGGGTTTCAGCTCCCATCAAGATAGCATGATCGGAAATAAATAGCGGGAAATCTTCCTTCCATTTTCTGAAAGCGGCTTGCAGCTCCTGAATAACAAACGGTGGCATGATCTCCCGCATATCGGCAGGAACAAGACCTATTTTGCAGGAATTTTCTCGCAATGCAATTGACTCCCGGTTTGCTAAAAAGTCGATGAGATTCTGAGCAGGAACACGCCAGCTTCCTCCACCCGCGTGGAAGGCTTTTCGCTCGATTTCCTGTTGAAAATCAATTCCCGCAAGTACACTTGCAGAAGGGAAATCAGAAGTGTGACAACTCACAACCAGCGCGGCATTGGAGTATGGTGAAGACCTGCGTGAATAGCTCATACCGTTAACTACCAGTTTTCCCTCCTCGGATGAAGCATTGACAACTTCTCCTCCAGGACACATACAGAAGGTATATACTCCACGACGAAGTTTTCTGTTTGTATAATTCAGAGAGTAGCTGGCAGCAGCCAGATCCTGCCGTCCACAGTACTTTTTCCCGTACCGCATAAGGTTAATGATTTCGACTGGATGTTCGATCCTTACTCCCACAAAAAGCTGACGTTGTTTAAGAGAGACACCACGCTCTTTCAACATTCGGTAGGTGTCTCTTGCGGAGTGTCCTATGGCCAGAAAAATGGCAGAGGAGAGATATTCATCCTCTTCATTGACAGTAACACCAACAGCTCTACTGTCAGCCAACAAAATATCAGTAATTTTTGCCTTATAATGTATCTCTCCACCACAATCGAGAATATGGTTTCTGATATTTCTTACTATCTTGCACAGTACATCAGTACCAAGATGGGGTTTAGCCATATAGCCAATTTCTTTCGGTGCCCCAAATTGAATAAAGGTATCAAGTACCTGACTCACATAACTGGTATTATTATGCCTTCTTGAAAACAGTTTACCATCAGAATAGGAGCCAGCCCCTCCTTCACCAAACTGAATATTGGATTCAGGATTCAGCACCCGGTATTGAATAAATTTTCGCACATCTGCTGAACGTTCAGCAATTTTCTTTCCACGCTCAAAAATGATCGGCTTCAGACCGTACTTCAGTAACTCAAGCGCCACAAACATACCAGCCGGGCCAAAGCCGACAACAATTGGCCGGTGAAGAGAGCTGACCTGCTTTTTGGGTGGAAGTTCTAATTCGGTATAGAGAGGAAATTTCCCTGGATTCGTATAATCACCGGTAATTCGAACCGCGATAGTCAGTTTATAATAAAATTGCTCTTCATCACGAAAATCAAGTTCCTTGCTGAGAATGCGCAAAAGAACAAGGGACTGCCGGGAGACGGACAACAATTCTGAAGCAGCAGCAAGATACTGCTCAACACCATCGTCTTCAAAAGGAATCCGTATAGTAACTATGACATCCATAAAATATCGTTAGCAGGGAATAAGCACATTTTTCATAATATCAGCCAACTCGACATTCTGTTATGTGTAACATTTTTCCCATAAATTCAAGACAATAGTTGGCGAAAGATGAAATCCGGCAGAAAAGCAGCCGATAAGAATGTATCAAGCAAAAAAAAAGCCCCATCCAGTAAAGGATGGGGCTTGCAAGGACTTAGAGGGAAGTCCAAGGAACTACATTTGGTGCCGAAGGTCGGAGTCGAACCGACACGGGCTTAGCCCACTGCGCCCTCAACACAGCGTGTCTACCAATTCCACCACTTCGGCACACAAAACATATAGTCAGCTATTGCTGTTTTTCAGGCTCCTGAGCTGCTGGAGCTTGTTCCTGAACAGCCGCCGGCTGATCTGTAATTATGTCATCCATAACTGAACTTGAACCGGTCTGCGATGATATATACGCCAATGTCATCGACGTCAACATAAAAATTACAGCTACCGCAGTTGTTATCTTGTTCAGCAATGGTACCGGGCCTTCAGAACCAAAAAGAGTCTGACTGGAACCACCAAAACTTGCACCGATGCTCGCACCCTTTCCCTGCTGAAGCAAAACAATTACTATCAGAAAGATACAGACAACAACATGTGCAATTATGATTAAAGTTTCCATACCCGTTTACATCTTTTCAAAATTAATTATCCGCCCGAATGATTCAGCATCAAGGGCTGCACCGCCAACCAGAGCTCCGTCAATATCTTCCTGAGCCATCAACTCGTCAACATTGGCAGGTTTGACCGAGCCACCATACAATATCCGAATCTCATCGGCAACACTTTTTTGATACATTTCCAAAATTAATTTTCTTAAAAATGCATGAACCTCCTGTGCCTGCTCCTTACTTGCCGTAACTCCGGTACCAATCGCCCAAACAGGTTCATAGGCAATAACCACTTGCTGCATTTCATTGGCAGTTACCCCGGCAAGCCCCTTACGCAGCTGCCCTTCAAGGACAGCAAAGGTTCGATCAGCTTGACGATCCTCAAGAGTCTCACCTATACAAAAAATAGCCATAAGCCCAAAACTCACCGCTCCCCTCAAACGCTTATTGACCATTTCATCAGTTTCCATAAAGAGTTGACGACGCTCGGAATGGCCGATGATGGCAGCACTACCGCCTGCATCCTTGAGCATTGTCGGCGAAATTTCTCCGGTAAAGGCTCCCTTTTCTTCCCAGCAGATGTTCTGCGATGCCAAAAGGATATCTGTCTCCCTTACTATCTGCTTCACCTCACTGATAATAGTATAAGGCGGTGCCAGCAGCACCTCACGATCATCATATTTCCTACAGGCTACTGCCACGTCTGCAGCTAAACGACAACCATCCACAACAGACATGTGCATCTTCCAGTTTCCAGCTATCAGAGCTTTTCTAGCCATAGTTTTTACTCACTCGAAATTTGTTAATGGTTAAGAGCATCAACACCGGGGAGCGTCTTCCCCTCCATCAGCCGTAAAAAGGCTCCTCCGCCAGTTGACATATAAGAAATATTTTGCGCTTCACCAGATTTTTTCACCGCCGCATTGGAGTCACCACCACCAGTAATTGACAGTGCCTGGGATTTTGCCACTGTCCGGCAAAGAGTCATGGTGCCGCCGGCAAACCTGTCGATTTCAAACGCCCCCATAGGACCATTCCAGACAATGGTGCCTGCCCCGTCAAGCGCTTCCTGAAAGAGAATGGTTGTGGCAGGGCCGATATCAAGTGCCATCCATTCCGCTGGCACACTATCCGCCGGTACATTCTTGCTCACCGCATCTGCTGAAAAGCTCTCTGCCGCCACAAAATCCACTGGCAAATAGACCTTTACCCCTCTTTCCCTTGCCGCCTCCAGAAAATTGGTCGCAGTTTCAAGCAAATCATCCTCAACAAGAGAAGCACCCACATCCATTCCCCTGCTCTTTAAAAAGGTATTTGCCATGGCACCGCCAATAATCATGGAGTCCACCCTGGCAAGCATATTCTCAAGGGCACCAAGCTTGGAAGACACCTTGGCACCACCAACAAGCGCAACCAGAGGACGTACAGGATGATTCATTGATTTATTGAAATAATCCATCTCCGTTGCCAACAAAAAGCCCGCACATTTTTCAGCAGCAAACTCGGCAACACCCACAACAGAAGCATGGGCCCGATGAGATACAGCAAAGGCATCGTTAACATAAACATCGCACAAACCAGCCAGTCGCCGCGCAAAAACCGAATCATTCTCGGTCTCTTCCTTATAAAACCGCAGATTTTCCAGTAAAATAACATCACCCACCCGCATCTCTGAGACCATCGCTTCCACCTCATCTCCGATACAATCCGGGGCGAGCTGCACATCCCTCGCAAGAAGTTTCCCAAGACGGTCTGCAACAGGGGCAAGACTGAATTCAGAATTTTTTTCACCTTTAGGCCGACCCATATGGGAGCAAATAACCAGCTTCCCGCCCTGGGCAAGGATGTATTCAAGGGTAGGTAGAACCGTTTGAATACGAATATCATCGGTAATTTCTTTCCGCTCGTTCATCGGCACATTAAAATCGGCACGAACCAGTACACGTTTACCGGACAAATCAACATCACGTAAAGATTTCATTGGCATTCCCATATAAATAATAGTGGCAAGAAATATTTGCTGTCAGGGCGCAGGCAAAAGACCCATTTAACAAACGGCATAAAAAGTTGCGCTCATCACCCTGTAATAGTGGCAATTTTCTTCATAAAAATCAAGGCATCATCTTGAGGTTCCCTGTAGTATGCCTTTCTCTTGCCAACCTCCTCAAAACCATGTTTTCTGTATAAATTGCAGGCTGCCACGTTACCCGAACGAACCTCAAGAAAAAGTCTTTCTACTGAGACTTTTTGCAGCAGATCAATGAGGTGAGCAAGGATGGCATCAGCATAACCACGCCGACGATAATCAGAATGAACAGCAATTTTTAAAAGCTCCGCCTCATCACCAAGAACAGATACAGCACACCAGCCAAAGACTCTCAATTGTTTTTCAGGGGTCAGAACAAACAGGGAAGAAAATTTTCTGGCAAACTCCGCCCTGATTTGCGCCTCTGTCCACGGCGAGGGAGATTGAGATTCAATAAGCTCCACCTGGGCAAAATCGGTGGAGCTTATTTGACGAAAGAGAACAGTCGAAGACGACAAATGACTCTTCAATTAAATCATTTTCTCTGCAACCTGAACAGTCAGATCACCAAGCATATTGGTATAACTGCCAAGCTCATTATCATACCAGCCATATACCACAGCCTGGGTTACCGGTACATCAAGAACAGGGTCAGCACCCGCGGCAAGACTCTCAGCCTTTGCCTTTTCAAGATTTACCCTGATATTGGCTGTACGAGTATGGGTCTCGGTTGCTTCAATGGTTGCGGCTGCCACAGGAAAGCCCATAATATCCGAAGAAACATTCTGCTGTTCGGTATACCTGAGGTACTTGCTTGTTTCGGCGTATTCCTGGTAAATTCCATTAATAAGCTGACGTTTAACAGGTTCATCAAGATCATCCTGAAGATTCAACACCAGAATAATCAGCGAACCCGTGGAAGTTGGAATACGCACAGATTCCGCCATGAAACCGATGGACTCCATCTCGGGAATAACCAGAGCCAGAGCCTTGGCAGCACCCGTTGTAGTAAGAATAATGTTATTTAAAATCGAGCGATTTTTTCGCAGATCCACTGCTCCTGAAGCTGGCAGACGGTCAAGCACCTGCTGACTGCCTGTCGCTGCATGAACTGTCACCATGGAGGCACTGAGAATACGATCAGCACCAAACTTTTCAAGCAGCGGTTTCATCATGTAGGAAAGACAGGTAGTGGTACAGGAAGCGGCGGAAACAAGAGAATGTTGAGCGGGATCATAGGTTTCGTCATTGATTCCGGCGACAACGGTTACCGCATCTTCCGGCATTGTCAGCCCCTTTGACTTGATCTTAAAAGGTGCGGAAAGAATAACCTTCTCAGCTCCGGCATGCATATGACCACGCAGCGCGCCCTTCTGGCACTCCGCGTCGGCAGTCGGATCAGTAAATACACCTGTGGTATCCACCACCAGTCTAACCTTTCTGCCCTGCCAATCTATCTCTCTGGGGTTTCTTGAGCTGCGAAGAATTCTAACAGGCATACCATTCACCAGCATGGTTCCCTCACTCTCGTTCAGCTCTTCAATAACACGTCCACCCTTGCAGCCATGCAGATACATCTCAAGATTTCCATAAGTCGAATCACGCTCAATTGCAGCAGCAAGGTCAGCAAGCCCACCACCAACTTCGCGTCCGATATTGATGACAATCTCTGAAAAATGTTGCCTGGAAACATGATGCCACAAAGACAGTTTTCCGATTCGGCCAAGACCATTGATACCTAATTTCATGGCACAGACTCTCCTTTCCTTGTAGAATGAGATTAACACTATGTCAGCCCCGTCAACATAGCGACAAACAGTTAGAAGCACTATACAACATGATTTTATAGTTTCACAATTTGTCTAGCACTAATGGTGCTGATATGCAATAATTTTATATTGAAGAAAAGAATTTCCAGATCATGCGATTTAACACAGCCCTGCTCCCGGCAACCCTGATAAAAAGATACAAAAGGTTTCTCGCAGATGTAGCTCTCGAGGATAATTCAACCATCACCGTTCACTGCCCTAACACAGGATCAATGAAAACATGTTCGTCCCCGGGCAGTCCGGTGATGCTCTCTCTGTCAGATAATCCGAAACGTAAATATCCTCACACCCTCGAAATGATCTGTGAAGCGGGTTTTTGGGTTGGGGTTAATACCGCTCTAACCAACACACTTGTCGCCGAGGCCATTGAACAGGGAAAAATTACAGAATTTCCTGATATTACTGATATAAAAAGGGAAGTTACAGTTTCAAAAGGAAGCAGGCTTGATCTTTTAGTCAAACAGGGAGAAAAGAAAACCTATATCGAAATAAAAAACTGCTCCATGGCAGAGAACAACTGTGCGATGTTTCCCGACGCCGTAACAACAAGAGGAACAAAACATCTGGAAGAACTGATCAAAATAAGGGAAAGGGGAGATAATGCCACAATCTTCTTTCTTGTCCAGCGTGGAGACGCAGACCACTTTGCCCCGGCAAGAAAAATTGACCCGGACTATGCAGACACACTGCTGAGAGCGGAGAAAGCCGGAGTGCTGATCCTTGCCTATCAGGCCAAAGTCACACCAGAGAAAATAGTAGTGGCGAACCGGCTACCAGTCAAACTCTGATCTATCAAAGCGTTTTTCACCCGCAAGAAAGGTAAGGACAGCGGCACCTTGCAAGTTCCAGCCAGCAAAAGGTGAATTCTTGCCGCGTGACAGAGTCTTGTCCAGTTCGAAGGTATATTCACATTCAGGATCGATTACTGTAATATCTGCAACAGCGCCATCCCGCAATGTCCCGCCAGCAACTGAAAGCAATTTCGCAGGATTGCAGCTCATCAGCTCTATAAGCCTCGCCTCGTCAATCAAGCCATCCCGTACCAACTGCATTGACAGGGCAAGAGAGCTCTCAAGTCCGACAATACCATTTGCCGCAGAATCGAACTCTACCTCTTTTTCAACGATATTATGGGGTGCATGGTCGGTCGCGATAGCGTCAAGAGTTCCATCAGCCAGGGCTTCACGTATTGCCTGACGATCGTCTTCTGTTCGCAGCGGCGGATACATCCTGGCGTTAGTGTCATAACCAGTTACCGCCTCCTCTGTGAGAGTGAAATAGTGAGGAGCTGTCTCGGCAGAAACCCGAAGCCCTTTTTGCTTTGCAATACGAATGGCCTCAAGACTGCCTCGGCAACTTACATGGGAAATATGAACAGAAGCTCCTGTCAGTTCAGCAAGAGCTATTTCCCGCTGCACCATAATAATTTCCGCGGCAACCGGAATACCTTTCAAACCCAGCCTGGTGGAAACCACACCTTCATTCATGCAACCGTTTCGACTCAACGAGTATTCCTCGCAATGAGAAATCACAAGCAGTTCATGACTGGAAGCATATTCCATTGCCCGACGCATAAGCTGACTGGAAATCACAGGCATACCGTCATCGGTAACAGCAACGGCGCCTGCGGCCTTCATCTCCGCATATTCAGCAAGACTTTCACCTGCCAGCCCCTTACTGATAGCCCCAACCGGATAAACACGGGCATTGCAGCCCCCGCTTTTTTCCAGAATATATCTGGTAACAGAGCTATTATCATTGACCGGATCGGTATTTGGCATACAGGCAACAGCCGTGAAACCTCCTGCCGCAGCAGCATCGGTTCCTGTCCTAATATTCTCCTTATATTCCAGCCCGGGATCTCGCAGATGAACATGCATATCAATGAGTCCCGGCAACACCCATTTCCCTTTTACATCGTAAATCCTTGCCTCCTCAGGAACATCTGTTCCGGGAGCAATCACGACACCATTTTCCATCCATAAATCAGCAAATTCATCGCGGCTCGTAGAAGGATCAATGATTCTACCGCCTTGCAATATGGTAATCATCTACACGTCCTCCGAACCATTATTTCTATTGCCACCGGCAACAAGATATAAGAGGGCCATGCGTACCGCGACACCATTGGTCACCTGGTCAAGAATCAAGGAAAATTCCCCATCTGCGACCTCAGGATTTAATTCCACGCCACGATTCACTGGCCCGGGATGCATGACAATGACATCATCTGCCGCCGCTTGCAGGACTGTTTTGTTTACTCCATACCAAATTGAATATTCCCGTAAACTGGGAATCAACGGGTCATTTTGACGTTCCTGCTGAATACGAAGTGCCATTACCACATTGGCACCGGCGACAGCCTCCAGCACTGTGCGGCAAACCTTTACGCCAAACTGTTCAATATTTGGAGGGATATAAGTTGCCGGCCCTGCCAGACGAACCTCAGCACCCATTTTAGTAAAACCGATTATATTGGAAAGAGCCACACGACTGTGAGCAATATCCCCAATAATGGCAATCTTGGTTCCTGCAATTTCCCCGCGAGCCTGTCGCACAGTCAACATATCCAGCAAGGACTGGCTGGGATGTTCATGAGTTCCGTCGCCAGCATTAATTACCGAAGCATCAATATACCGGGCAAGAAGCTGCGGGGCACCGGAACTTGAGTGGCGAAGAATAATCACATCCGGCTTCATTGCCTCAATATTCCTTGCTGTATCCACCAACGTTTCGCCCTTGGTTGTTGAACTGGTAGAACCGGAAATATTAAAGGTATCAGCGCTGAGCCGCTTACCTGCCACCTCAAAAGAAAGACGTGTTCTTGTAGAAGGCTCCATAAACAGGTTGACAACAGTCTTGCCCCGCAGGGTTGGAACCTTTTTGATCGCTCTTTCCGAAATTTCCTTAAACGACTCAGCAGTATCAAGGATATGAGTTATGTCCTGAACAGACATTTGTTCAATACCGAATATGTGTTTATGCGGAAAAATATACTCTGGAGCCATAAAATATCCCTGTTAGAAAGGAGAAGTAAATTTTTGACCAGACATCATCACTGCTCAATGAACCAGATTGGCAATCCTCCGCCACTGGATAGACAGCCACCGATCAACTGAGAACAGCGGTTTTTGTATATCCCAAGACCAATAGAGAATAAAGGCCTTGCCACGAATAGCAGTTTCATCCACATAGCCCCAGAAGCGACTGTCATTGCTATTGTCCCTATTATCTCCCATGACAAAAACCTTGCCTTTCGGAATCATTATCGGACCAAGGTTATCCCTGGGACTGACACTGGCAGAAAGAATCTGTTTACTGGAGAAAAAAGCATGGGAGTCATCAACCTTCTTGTCATTAATATGAATCTCCTTGTTTTTTATCTCCAGCTTATCACCCTCCACCGCAACGACCCTCTTTATGTAATCAATAGATGGGTCTCCCGGATACTTAAAGACAATCACATCGCCACGTGCCGGAGTTGAAACAGGTACCAGAATATTACCGCTGAATGGAATCTTAATTCCATATATAAACTTGTTAACCAGGAGATGATCTCCAATCTTCAGGGTAGGCAACATCGAACCAGAGGGTATCTTGAACGCCTGCACAATAAATGTCCTGATAAACAGTGCAAGAACAAGAGCAACAAGAATAGCCTCTGTATACTCACGCAGCACCGATTTTTGCTTCAAATTCTCTTCCAAAACACCCTCCATATTTATTATATCCACCTATGAAAAAATTAAAATATTCAAACCCAGGCAAAACTACTGTAATTTTTTTTTATTTACAAGGATGAACCTCAGAACATTTGCTAACCCCCCAAAAAACCTCAAAAAAGCACAATATAACGTAGTTTTCATGATGAATTATCAATATATAGCGTATCTTAGAAAGTCAATTTTTTCCCGAACAAGGCTAACATATTGATAAATGATAAATAAATCGAAAAAAAACTAACATGTTTCCTTGACAAACCTTTAGTTATATGTCCTAAATAAAAAAGACTCTGTAATAAAATCTGACACTTTCTTTACGGTGGGGTCAGAAAACTTTTATTTTTTATACAGATTTTACTATGAATATACCGTTTCTCACTCGAAACAATTTAGTAGTTGGCCTAGACATCGGCTCTCATTCCGTTAAGGTTTGCCAACTGAAGAAATCCGGCTCCGGCTTTGTCGTTACAGCTCTGGGAAGTGCTTTGCTCCCGGAAGGTGTGGTAGACGATGGAACTTTAAATGAACCTGAGATCGTTGGCAAGATCATTGCCAATCTTCTCAAGAACCTGAAGATCACCAATAAAAAAATTGGCTTTTCCATTTCCGGCTATTCTGTAATCGTCAAGAAAATCAATATAGAAGCCATGGGAGATGCTCTTCTCGAGGCACATATCATGGCTGAGGCAGAGCAGTATATCCCCTTTGACATCGACGATGTATATCTGGATTTTCAGGATCTCAAGACAAACACAGACAGCAACAGTCGTACTGATGTGATGCTGGTCGCAGCCAAGAGGCAGATTGTTCAGGATTATCTGGATATGTTTACAGGTTTGAAACTGACGCCGGTACTGGTTGATATAGATGGCTTTGCCCTGGCGAATGCTTTTGAACATGCCCAGCCTGAGAACAGAACCATTGCCCTGGTGGACATTGGGGCAACCCAGATGGGAATAAATATTCTTTCAAACGGCTTGTCTGTTGTTGCCCGGGATGTCGTTCTGGGAAGCCAGCAGCTCACGGAACAAATTCAGGATTTGTTAGACATTGAGATCGAAGAGGCTGAACAAATCAAACTCGGCATAAAAACCCGGGAAGAAAACCAGAAGGATCTGGAAAATATTTTCAGTTCCGTTTGTACCCAGTGGGTTCTTGAAATCAAAAAGGCCATTGATTTATATCATGCCAACCATCCAGACACGCCGCTGCAAAAATTGGTTTTAAGCGGTGGCGGTTCAAAGGTTAAGGGGCTTGATGAATTTCTCGCAAATGAAACAGGACTGGAGGTAGAGATTTTCTCTCCATTTGCTGGTATGCAAACGGACAAGAAAAAAATTGATCCAGAATATTTAGCCAAGGTCGGCCCTGAAATGGCGATTGCAGCCGGTATTGCCCTGAGAGAATCAGCAATTTAAACAGGATTTTAAGGGACTCAAATGCTTAAAATAAACCTTCTCCCCGTCAGACAATTACAAAAAAGAGCAAAGGCAAAGCAGCAGCTTTCTATTTTAGCATGGTTATTTTGCCTTGTCCTTGCGATACTTTTTATGGTCAGCATGGGACAGAAAAGTACAATTGATGATTTAAACGATGCAATCAGCGATCTTAAAAGGCAGGAGAAACACTATGCCCCCACTCTTGCCCGTATAGAAAAGATGAAAAAGGCAAATGCGGAGCTTGAGCGCAAGACCCAGATCATTAACAAACTGCAAACTGATTCATCTCTCACCGTCAGGGTTATGGATGAGGTATCCAAATCTGTTGACAACACAAGGATGTGGTTAAACTCACTGAACCAGCAGGGAGGCTCGCTTCAATTGGCGGGAATCGCGCTTGATAACAGATCTATTTCAGAATTCATGGATATTCTCAAGGCATCTCCCTACGTGACAAGCGTGGATCTTACTGACACTTCAATGCAGACTGTTTCGGGACGAAAACTCAAAAAGTTTTCTTTACGATGTGCTGTAAGTTCTCCGACAAAAAAAGAAGATAAAAAAGCAACCCAGAAGAAGTCTTAGTATAAGGATTGATCATGAGCACTAGTTCGACACAATTTACATCTTTTTTAGATGAAAAGCTTATCCCGATGGAACCTCGGGTCAAGTTGATTGCTGCAATTGGTATTCTTTTACTTCCTGTTGTGTGTTTCTATTTTCTTTTTTATCAGGGGCAATCTGACACCATCAAACGTCTTAAACAACAAAAGATCAAATCTGAACAATCTCTTGCGGTCGCCAAAAAGAAGGCCAGCAATCTGGAAGCCTTTAAAAAGGAATCGGAAGAAGCTCAGCTAAAGTTTGATATAAAAGCTGCCCTGCTGCCAAAAGACAAAGAGATTCCCAAACTCTTAAAGGATATATCCGCGCTTGGTTCCAATGCTGGTCTCGAATTTATATCATTCAAACCTCTTGCTGACAGACCAAAGGATTTTTATTCCGAAATCCCTGTCTCAATCAAGGTAAACGGTCCATACCATAATGTTGGTTTCTTCTTCGATCAGATCAGCAAGCTGGAACGAATTGTTTCCGTGACCAACGTAAAAATGGGTTCTCCCAAGAGAGAGGGAGGCGAAATGCTCCTGAATTCCGATTGTCAACTGGTCACATACCGTTTTACAAACAAGGAACTCCCTAAAGGCAAAAAGAAAAAATAACGTCATAGACGTTAATTCTTAACAGAGAAGACTATGAAGCGACATCAGCAAACAAGATTATTATCAGACTTTTATCTGATTACTGTTCTTATAATTTTTGTACTGGTTGGTTCTCCTGTTTTTGCGACAGAAAGCACAAATCCGGCAAATGAAGATGAACAGACCTCTATAGCTGAGCTTTTTGAATATCAGCTTGAAAACCGGTCTGATCCATTCTTGCCTTTTATTAAGGAAAAGAAGGCCGTTGCCCAGGTGAACATGGATGAAATAATTTCACCTGACGAGTCTCTTTTAACAGGGATGCAGCTTTTCGAACCTGATCAGCTTAAAGTCGTCGGCTTTCTTGCTACCAGCAAAAGCAGAATGGCCATGGTTCAGGATCTGATTGGTCAGGGCTACACCATAGAGATTGGCACCCTGATTGGTAAAAGAGGTGTTGTAAAAGATATTACCCCCAAAGGGGTTATAATTGAAGAAACGGCTGTAACAAGAGCTGGTAAGAAAAAGATCACAAAAATAGTGATGGCACTTAAGCCAGAAGGAGAAGAGTAAACAATGTGTAAGAGGCAATCTATCTTATTAATTTTATTCTGTACTTTTTATGCTCTCCTTACCTTAGGCGTTCCGTCGGTTGTAATGTCTCAGGAGAAGACTGCAACAGCAAAAAAGTTCATCTTTAAGGATATAAAATCGACACTGAACGGGAACGACCTTGCCTTAAAACTTGTAGGAACAACTGAACCTGCTTACACAGTTTCAGAACGTTTCTCTCCTTTCAGGGTTATACTGGATGTTGCTGATGCCAGTTTCGCAAAGGGTGTTGCAAAAGATGGGACAATAGTACCCAAAAATGATTTTGTTTCCTTAATGGTTTCTGAGGTCGCCCTTGATGACACCAAAATTTCAAGATTTGAGTTCACCCTTGCTGATAGCCATTCATACAAAATTACCCGTGAAGGAACCACTCTCAAGGTTATATTTTCCCCAAACACAGGTGATAGCAAGAAAAAAGTAGACGAAGAAAAGTCCGCCCCGGAAGATAACACATTAAAGCAGCTTCTTGCTTCATCGGAGCAAATTGCGGTAAATCCAGAGAATGGACAAGGAGAAAAAGCTTCAACAGAGGATTCACGACTGGAGAAGCTGAACGACGCCTTCCTTGGTTACAACAAGGAGCGAATCAGTATTGATTTCTACAAGATAGACATACACAATGTTTTTCGTCTTTTTCGGGAAGTTTCCGGCTTGAATATCCTCGTTGATGAAGCAGTTTCCGGCACAGTGACCATCGCAATGAATGATGTACCCTGGGACTTTGCCCTTGATGTCATTCTCAACCTCAAAGGTCTTGCCAAGGAAGAACGCTATAATACCATCGTCATCTATCCACAAGATAAAGGTTTTGTCTGGCCAAGTGATGCCAGTTCCAATCTGACCATTGAAGCAGATACAGAAATTATCACCCAGGAAGAATTGATTATTGAAGAGTCCGCCAATCAGCCAAAGGAAATTATCCTGGCCAAAGAGCTACTCGGCAAAGCAAAGAACTATGAGCTAAAGGGCCTTTTTGAAAAAGCTGCAGAAAATTACTATCAGGCACACGAATTATGGCCCCAAAACAGCCATATCCTGGATAGATTGACAACAATTTATTTAGTGAACCTGCAAATGAACGCCAGGGCTCTGCATTTTGCAAAAAAATCTCTTGAGCTTGATAAAGACAATACTGAAGCAGCCCTTTATGCTGCGATCAGTTCAGCAAACATGGGACGCACAGCAGAAGCCGCAGAGTTTTTCCGTCATTCCATAAGTGCATCGCCACCAGCAAAGGAAGCTCTTATGAGTTTTGCCGCTTTCAGTGAAAATAATGGCAATAATGATACAGCTCTCAAGTTGCTTGACAAGCTGCATAAGAACTATGGTGAATCAATTGAAAGTATGGTTGCCGTTGCCCGTATTCTTGACAAAAAAGGTGAATATGCAAAAGCGGATAAACAATATGCCGCAATCCTTGCGTCAGGCTTTCAAATGCGTCCAGCATTAAAAAATTATATTGCTGAGCGTTTAAACATAAAATAACAGGTTCAACCGGTAATTATTTTTACTCTTAACTATTTCGTTCTAAGAGGGATTTTATGAGGTCTATAAAAAATATCTTTCTACTCGGCAGTGCGATACTGCTCCTTATTTCGCTTGCTGCATGCAGTTCCACTTCTACTCAAAGGTCGAAGGAAAAGGCTGAACCTGTTACTGTTACAGATTCAACAACACAAGCCCAGGCATCACCCAAGGTTCCGGCTCCTCTTCCTGTGCAATACCAGACTCCCAGTTATAAGGTAAACCAGACTTCTCTGGAAGATACTTTCAAGAAGGAGGAGACCGGTATAAAGGTTGGAGCAACCATTCGCTCCACCAAGGGGCCGCAGCCGTTGTGGGATATCCTCAAACGTCTTGCAGCATTAAAGAATATGAATGTCAGCTGGGCAAGTGACGTTGACCGGGAAGTGCTGGTTGATGTTGATATCAGTGCCAATGATGATTTTTACGATGCCATTGACAATATGCTTCGTCAGGTTGACTATTTTCATGAAGTCAAAGGTAGCACTATTGTTGTGAAGTATAAGGAGACCAGACAATTCCATATTGCCATGCCTTTTGTCAAAAATTCCTACAGAACCTCAACAGGTGGTAATTTGCTTGGCAATAATGAAGAGGCCGAAAATATTGATGGTACTGTAGAATTGAAGAGTGAGGACAACTCTTTTGATATCTGGCAAAACATTCAGACAAATATGGATGCCATTCTTGCAACCTGGAGTACAGAGACTATTGCAGGAACAACAGCTGAAGCGGTCGTGGAAGACACTGACTCAGAAGAGGCCGCAGAAGACATTGAGTCAGAAAGTATCATTCCAACAGCTACCCGCAGATTTTCTGCCGGTGGTAATATGTATATTATTGACAAACCCATTGGTCTTATTACGGTAACTGCACCAAGACCTCTACTCGATGAGCTGGATAAATATTTTTCCAACCTTAAAAAGGAAATTTACAAGCAAATTTCTATTGACGCAAAAATTATTGAGGTTCGTCTCACAAAAGCCTCTGCCATTGGCATCGACTGGAGTGGTCTTTTAAGGGGGCAGAGCTTAAGTACCGGCTTGACTTTTGGTGATCGTGGAAGAATTATCGGCAGTAATGACAACAAAACCAGTTCCAATCTTGGTAATTTTACATGGTTACCAAACGGCAGTAACTTTATTAATACCATGACTCTTGCCAATCTCGATTTTGAGCTGCTCTTTGGAGCTCTTAACGAACAGGGTGATGCAAAGGTACTTTCCAATCCTAAAATCAGCGTAATGAACGGTCAACCAGCACTGATAACTGTTGGCCGCAATATTACCTATATCAGTTCCGTAGAGTCTGAACTTGACACAGATACAGGGGTTATTACCTACACAACCGAGATGGACAGCCTTCTCTCCGGTCTGGGACTCGGAATTACAGCAACCATTCTTGATAATAACCAGATTATCATGAACCTTGTCCCTGTAACCTCTGAACTAACTACTGAAGTAATTCCTTACGAATCAGTGGGTACCGGTGCTGCTACAACAAGTGGAGCGCGTGTAGGTGTGCCGGTAATAGCTGTTCGTGAAATGAGTACAACTGTTCGTATCAAGGATGGAGAAACCCTCATTATTGGTGGCCTTATCTCTGAAAACAATGACAATGATTCGAGAAATGTACCTGTTCTTGGGGATCTGCCACTGTTCGGTCGTCTTTTCAGTTATGAAGAAAAAGAGAAAAACAAAACCGAGTTGGTAATTTTAATCAAGCCACGCATTATGTAGGCGTTGAGTTTATTTAATACAATTAAATGGAGAAATGTCTTATGTCTATTAGGTTGAATCTTCTTATCATCGGACTTGCTGCACTCCTGATGACAGGTTGCGGCCAGAGAGTTGTTGAAAAACTCAGCGTAACACCTGAAGCACCCTACAATGCTGTAGGTCAGGGGAAAACTATCGTTATCCTTCCCTTTACTGATTATTCGGACGACTCGGTTGTCAGTGCTCAAAAACGTAATATTGCTCTTAATGAAGCGATTACAGACAAACTGTCTCTAAACGGTTTTTCAATGCCAATACCAGAAGATGTTTATGACTATCTCGTTAAACAAAAGATCGTCACAAATCTGTCTGGGGCGACGGGCTCAATGTATCAGGAGTTACGATCCAAAGACTGGTCCAAACAAATGAAAGATATTTTCCGCCAGGAAATTAATGAAAATCACAAAAACGACAACAAACACGGTTTGACCAATAAAGAGGTAACAGAAATTGGTAAGGCTTTTGGTGCTGATTACATTATGCGTGGACGTATTATCGAATACAAAAAACGTCAGGACGCTGATGGCTGGAATGCTGGCATCGTCCCCATCCTGGCTGGCGGCACCAGTCGAAGCCTGCTCGGCTTTGCTGATGCTGACTCCTATGATGGTAAATCCAAATGGGTCTTTGGCGACACCTCTTCCGGCATGATAGAGCTACGCCTTTGGGTTCAGGATGCAAACAGTGGCGAGATAGTCTGGACAAACCACACTTCTGTTGAAGGTCTTCGAGAATCCGTCTTTGCAGATCCTCAGCATGATGCACTGTTTACCGCAGCTGCTGAAAGAACTGCCTGTCTTTTGGTACATGATTTTGCAACCTATGGTATAAAATAAGCTTTGACAGCTTTTATGTTCTTCATGGGCCTGAGCTAATTCAATAATAAGCTCAGGCCTTTTCTTTTTTATATTTAGAGAGTATGGAGACACCTGAAAACAAAAGCAAAAAAACTTTTCTGCTTTTTAATTTCATTATAACAATCAGCTCTGCTCTCCTTATCTCCGCTTTTCTTCTGCTGGTTGCTCATAACCAGATTGAAAAGTCACTTAACAAGACCATAGGTCAACTCAACCAGAAGTTAAGCTGGCTTTCTCAAAACAAACTTGACCAACTGAATAATGTATTCAAGAAAATAATAGAAAGCGGTAACCAGTTTACCAATAACAGTACTGTAAAATATTATGTTGAAAAAGTTGCCGAGGCGGATGGCGATATCACAGCCTTGACGCGTCCTGAACAGATTGTCAACCGGAAGTCCATCGATAAGGAGGTTGCAGAATTAGCAACTAGTCTTCCCCTGTTGAAAGATTCTCTAAAAGATTTTGTCCTCTTTTCAGGATTTAAAAATGGCAGAATTGCAAACCTGCAAGCTTCACCATTTATTGCCAGCACCTTAATGCTGCCTCCTCTATCTCTTGAACAAAAAAGACTGGCAGAAATTGCCATCAGAGATGCAAAAGTACTCTTCTCACCAATAAAACAAGTTTCTGAAAAACTGGAAATTGATATTTACCTGCCAATCTTTCCACCTTCTAGCAGCAAACATCATAACCCAACCGGTATTCTTATACTCAACAAGGATGTAACAAGCGAAATCGTTGAAATCCTCCAGCCATCGCCACTCACCATACCTGGAGAAACCAGTATCCTCATTCAGAAAAATGGTCCCAACATTTCGATAAATCATAAAAACAGCAAACTACTGAGTAAAAATTCAATCTCACTCCCCTTCAACAACAATAAACTTCCGTTCGCAATTCGTGCCAGTATAGTAAATAGTGCCAACCAGGTCTATTCAACTGGTTTTCAGAATCCCGAATCACAAATATCCATAGTTAAGGAGATTGACACAAAAGCAGCTGGTATGGAGGCCAGACAATCTATCCAGCCGATTTATGGAATAGCCTGGCTGGGTATAATAAGTACCATCCTTGTCACCATACTCATCTGGTGGATCGCCATCGGCTTTCAACGAAAGAAAATAGCCGAAAATTTCCGCCAGCTAGCAAATAAAATTGACGAACAACAACAGTTCATCCATTCAATAAACAGCTCAATTGACGATTTCATTACAGTCAAGGATCTTGCGGGGAAATATATCTACACAAACAAAGCCTTCAATATTGCAATTGGTCTTACCCCAGACAATATCCTGCAAAAAACATCAACTGAAATTTTTCCATATGAAGCGGGTCAAACCCTGCACCAAACAGACAAAAAGATTATCGAGGATAGAAAGAAGATAACCATCACCGCAACACTCAACCTGCAAAAGGAAGAATATCAATTTCAAATTTCCAAGGTTCCATATTTTGATAAAAACCGTAATTGTATTGGTATCATTGAAGTCTACCGCGACATTACCGAGATACAGGCAATGCAGATGAAAAGTAATCTTCTCCATAAACAAACCATTGGCGCCCTTAACTCAACAATCAGCGCTATTGATCCAAATCTCGATGGTCATACCCGCCTTCTCAGCTTTCTTGCCGAACAAATTGCAAGCCTCCTTGAACTTTCAGAAAATGATAAGGTCAATCTCATCGCTGCAGCCAATCTTTCACAAATAGGTAAAGCCTTTATTCCAAAGGACATACTGACAAAACCCAGACAACTGACTAAAAATGAGTTTAAAGAAGTTCAAAAACATATTGACCATGCTCTAAAAATTCTAAGAGAAACAGAGGTGAACGAGGAAGTCCTTACCATCATCCACCAAATACATGAAAAGGGCGATGGAAGCGGTTATCCTCAGCACCTCACAACCGACCAGATCAATAGCTGTGCCGGAATTCTGGGAACCCTCAATGTCTTTGCAGCACTCATCCAGCCTCGTGCCTATCGGCAGGCAATGAGTCCGAAAAATGCCCTGGAACTTCTGGAAAAAGAGGCTCAAATCCACAATGAAAATACAGTACGAGCAATGCGACAATTACTGGAAAAAGAACAATTCCAGACTCTCCTAACTAAATATCTTGATAAAAAAGACAGGTAAAAAAACAGACATTCCAATCTCCTCACAAATCTCCGAGTTTTCGATGTTCAAGAAAAAATTTCCCCTAAAAACATATATATCAAAATCTGTTTCTAACAAATTAACAGACATTCCCAAAACAGAATGGAGCAAACAAGCAACAACAGGTTGACAGGGTTCCTGAAAAGAGTAAAAGATAATTAGGCCATCTTTATTCAACTTCATCCTTCCACAAGGTAAGAAAAATGCCACAAAATTTATATATTACAGCCACAGAAGAAAGAAGTGGAAAATCTGTAATCATCCTGGGCGTTATGCAGATGCTTTTGAAAAAGATTCATAAGGTTGCTTTTTTTCGTCCAATAATAAATGATACCGAGCCTGGTGACGAAGACCCGGACATCAGCCTTGTGCTAGAGCATTTTGATCTGGAACAATCCTATGAAGAAGCCTACGGTTGCACCCTGCACAAAGCTTATGAGTTCATCAACTCGGGGTATGAAGATGAACTACACGACCTTATTCTGAAAAAATATAAGGAACTTGAAACAGAATATGATTTTATCCTTTGTGAAGGTACAGACTTTCGCGGGCCAGACACCACCTTTGAAGCTGAAATAAACGCAGATATTGCCTCCAACCTTGGTGCTCCGGTGCTTCTTGTCCTCTCGGGACGAAAAAAAACAGAAAAAGATATTTTACGGGCAACTCAAATTTCCATCGATACAATGCTGGAGAAAGGGCTTGCCATTGCAACCTGCATTATCAACAGAACTCCGCAAAACATTCCAAAAGAAATAATCCGCAATATCCAGAAAAAAAACAAGGCATTATCCCGTATTCCATTTTACCTTATTCCAGAAAATCCGGCTCTTGCCAGCCCCTCCATTGAAGATGTCAAAAAATGGTTCGATGCAGCTGTACTTTATGGCGAACAGAACCTCACCAGCCTGATAGGCGATTATGTCGTTGCCGCCATGCAAATTGGCAATTACCTCAGTTATATCAAACAGGGAAGTCTGGTGATTACTCCCGGGGACAGATCCGACATCGTTCTCTCAAGTCTTGCCTCGCTCCTGTCCTCAACCTACCCTGATATTTCAGGTATCGTTCTTACCGGAAATATGACCCCGTCTGAAAATGTCATGAAACTCATTGACGGTTGGGATGGCCCCTCCGTGCCCATTTTATCGGTTCCAACCCATACATACGAAACAATCATGCGTCTTAATGAATTATACGGTCATATCCAGGCAAAAGACAGTCAGCGGATTGCCACAGCACTTGGCAGTTTCTCCTCCAATGTAGAGACCCTGAAGCTTACAGAACATCTGATCTCTACCACGCCGACCAGGATCACGCCAAAGATGTTTGAGTATACCCTTATGGAAAAGGCAACCGTGGAGAAACAACGTATTGTTCTGCCAGAAGGTACCTGTGAACGTATCCTCCGAGCAGCCGACATCCTGCTGAGACGTGGTGTGGCAACCCTTACCTTGCTTGGACCGGAGCAGGAAGTAAAAAACAGGGCTGCCGCCTGTGGCATGGATATACGCTGGGTAGAAATCATTGATCCACAACAGAGCAACCTGCTGGAAGATTTTACCGAAGAATACCTGAAACTCCGTGCCCATAAAGGTGTCATTGAAGAAATGGCCCACGATCGCATGACAGACCCTACTTATTTTGGAACCATGATGGTCTATAAAGGCTTTGCAGACGGCATGGTATCAGGAGCGGAAAACACCACTGCTCATACCATTCGCCCTGCTTTCGAATTTATCAAGACAAAACCGGGCATATCCATCGTCTCTTCTGTATTCCTGATGTGTTTGAGTGATCGTGTACTCGTTTACGGTGACTGCGCAGTCAACCCGAATCCCAATGCCAGACAACTTGCCGAAATTGCACTTAGCTCGGCAGAAACAGCCAGAATTTTCGGTATTGACCCTAAAGTAGCCCTGCTCAGCTATTCAACAGGTTCCTCGGGGAAGGGAGAAGATGTTGAGCGTATCATAGAGGCCACTAAAATTGCCAAGCAACTTATTGAAGAACGTAACCTCAATATCCCTCTGGAAGGACCAATACAGTATGATGCCGCAATAGATCCAGACGTAGCCCGGACAAAACTACCAAACTCCCAGGTTGCAGGTAAGGCGACAGTTTTCACTTTCCCGGATCTCAACACAGGAAACAATACTTACAAGGCAGTACAACGGGCAGCGGGAGCCATAGCCATTGGTCCAATTCTACAGGGACTCAACAAGCCGGTAAACGATCTTTCACGCGGCTGCACGGTAGACGATATTGTCAACACTGTAGCCATCACCGCCATCCAGGCCCAGGTGGAAAAACGCAACAAAACCAATCGGGAGGACCAGAAGGCATGAAAATACTTACAATAAATTCAGGCAGTTCTTCTATAAAATTCCAATTATTGGAAATGGAGGATGAGACGGTATTGGCAACAGGTCTTGTGGAACGAATTGGCGAGGTCGGCGGCGATAATATCAATATAAAATGTGTCTTTCATCCAGACTCTGAAAAAGAATACAAAATAACTCAAAGTACTGTAATAAAAGACCACAGGCAGGGGATGGAGCTGGTCACTGAACAGCTCACCAATAAAAAGGGTGGAGTGCTTGGCGATAAAAGTGAAATTGCAGCAGTGGGACACCGGATTGTCCACGGCGGCGAGACCTTCCATGCTCCAACCTTGATAAATGATGAGGTTATTCAGGCAATTGAAGAGATGATACCCCTCGCACCATTACACAATCCAGGCGGACTTGACGGCATCGTTGTTGCCCGGGAATTTTTTAACAAGGCATGCCATGTCGTTGTCTTTGATACAGCATTTTATCAGACAATACCACCATATGCCTACATCTATGCCCTGCCCTACGAACTTTACAAAAAACATCGTCTACGTCGTTACGGTTTCCATGGAACTTCCCACAAATTTGTCGCCCGGGAATGCGCAAAACTTTTACAAAAACCGGTCAATGAATGTAATTTCATCACCATTCACCTGGGTAACGGCTGCTCTATAACTGCCATTAAGAATGGCAAGGCCATCGACACCTCCATGGGAGTGACCCCCCTTGAGGGTCTTGTTATGGGTACCCGGAGTGGCGATATTGATCCCGCCATTGTAGCCTTTTTACACCGGAACAGCAGCATGAGTGTTGAAGATATTGATCGTATGCTGAACAAGGATTCAGGACTCAAAGGCATTTGTCATATGAACGATATGCGCGATATTCATGAGGCAATCGAAAAGGGCAATGAGCTGGCTCAATTGGCCCTGGACGTACAGACTTATCGAATCAAAAAATACATAGGCTCCTATATGGCGGTATTAGGCAGAGTCGATGCCATCGTTTTTACCGCAGGTATTGGGGAAAAAGACTCCATCGTGCGTAAAAAGAGCCTGACAGGTCTTGAACATCTTGCTATACATCTTGACTCGAAAATAAACAATCAAAGAAGTAAAGAGGCCCTGAAAATCAGCAGCCCGGAAAGTAAAACAGATATCTGGGTTATCCCCACCAACGAAGAGCTTGCGATCGCCAGGGAAACCCGCGATCTCATCAGCAAACAACAGCAACCATGACCGATATATTAACAAGAGTAATTTCTGAAAGCGGCAACACCTTCGCTATTGCCTGCAATACAACTCAACTTGTCAATGAGGCCTGTCGCAGGCACGATGTTGGACCACTGGCAGCAGCGGCCCTTGGCAGAGCTTTAACCGGCACTGTTCTTATAGGCGCACTCTTGAAAGGTAAACAGTTTGTCCAACTCAAAATTGAAGGAAACGGACCGCTGGGCAAAATTATCACAGAAGCTGGCCCGGATGGATGGTGCCGTGGATATGTTATGAATCCCCACGCGGAACTCCCCCTCAAAGAAGGACAAATTGATGTTGCAGGGGGGATTGGCAGAGCCGGCCTGCTAACTGTTACAAAAGATATAGGCATGAAGCAAAGATATCAGGGGACAACGAATCTTGTCTCCAGCGAAATTGGGGAAGACATCGCCTATTACCTCACTTCCTCAGAGCAGGTGCCATCAGCAGTTGCTCTTGGTGTCCAGCTTAATCCCGATGGAACAATTGGCGCGGCTGGTGGTTTTCTCATCCAGTCCCTGCCACCGGCTGACGAAGAATTGATTACCTCCATGGAAAAGAAAATCAGCACCATGTCTCCAATCTCTACCATGCTGCTGAATGGTCTCACGCCAATCGAAATTCTGGATCAACTTTTCGCGGAAACCCCGTATAAAAAAACTATGAGTATTCCTCTTGAATATACATGTAGCTGCAATCGGGAAAAAATGGAACAGGCTCTCTTTTCCCTTGGCAAAACTGAACTGAACAAACTTATACAAGACCAGGAAGGAGCCCGGGTTAACTGTGAATTTTGTAGGGCTTCCTATCACTTCGACAGCCCGGAACTGACAAAAATAAGTGATGCCCTCGGTAAAACTCAATAAAAACGTGAATAAAAAACAGACAAAAAATAATAGTCTCGGCAGAGTAGTACACCGCCCCAACTGGATGCTCTGGACAGGATTTATTTTTCGTGCAGCTCATCAGATAGGTGCAGCGGTCTTCCTCTGCTCCTATCTTTTGCCAGAAACAACAGTAATCCCAAAGTATTATCTCTGGCTGGCTCTTGTCAGTGGAATATTATTATTCTTTACCGAAGCATTCAGACACCGTGAAATGTACCGTGAAGTTTCAGGTATTCTGACCTTTTGCAAACTCCTTCTTCTTGGTGCAGCCTTTCACAGGCTCCTGCCAACTTCCACAACAGTTCTCTTTGCCTTTTTTATTGCCTCGATTGCAGCCCATCTTCCTAAAAATATTAGACATCGGCTGCTATTCTAAACCACTCTACAGCTAAATCGCATTCACGGAAAACAAAAAAAGGACTGCCTCTTACGAAACAGTCCCTTTCTTTGCATAACACAAACTATTCTTTTAGTCCTTATCGAAATACTTTTTGGTTTCACTGACAATAACAGGCGTTAAGAACAGAAGACCAATAAGGTTGGGTATTGCCATAAGGCCATTCAATGTATCGGAGAGATTCCAAACAAAACTGAGCTTTGCCACAGCACCTACCCCAACAACCAGGACGAAAAGAACCCTGAATGGAATGATCGATTTTTCACCAAAAAGATAAGAAATAGATTTTTCACCATAATAACACCAGCCCAGCATGGTAGAATAGGCGAAAAAGATAAGACTAATGGTTACAACATAGGCTCCACCCGGCATTCCGGCAGAGAAAGCAGTTGCAGTAAGTTCGGCACCGGTTGTGCCATTGGACCAGGCACCGGTGATAATAAGAACAAGACCTGTCATTGTACAGACGATGATGGTGTCAATAAAGGTCTGGGTCATCGAAACAAGAGCCTGGGTTACAGGTCTTTTGGTTTTAGCCGCCGCCGCTGCGATAGGTGCGGAACCAAGACCAGATTCGTTAGAGAAAACACCACGAGCAACACCCATACGAATGGCAAGCATGATGGTTGCGCCTGCAAAACCACCAGTTGCGGCAGTTGGATTAAAGGCCTGCTTGACAATAAATACAATTGCTCCAGGAACCTCAGCGATATGCACAATAATGATAAAAAGAGCTGCTACAACATAAAAAACAATCATTACAGGGACAATAACGCTTGTTACACGACCGATAGATTTAATCCCGCCCAGAACAACAGCCGCAGTCAAAACCATCAGAGTGATTCCTGTAATCACTGGAGAAACACCAAAGGTGGAATGAACAGCATGGGCAACAGAATTAGACTGGGTCATGTTGCCAATACCAAATGCTGCACAGGACGCAAAGAGTGCAAATACAGCACCAAGCCAAGGCATATTCAGACCTTTTGAGATATAGTACATTGGTCCACCACTCATCTCGCCATTCTTGCCCTTAACACGATATTTAACCGCAAGAATAGCCTCGGAATATTTAGTTGCCATACCAACCAGACCGGTCATCCACATCCAGAACAGAGCACCTGGACCACCGATCGCAATAGCAGTCGCAACACCGGCAATGTTACCAGTACCAACAGTTGCAGAAAGAGCAGTCATCAATGCCTGAAAGTGGGAAATATCACCCTCCCTGTCAGCACCTTCCTTACGCCTGATAAAAGCCAGCCAGAGGGAGTGTCCCAATTTTGTAAACTGCAGTCCACGTAATACGAAGGTAAGCCAGATTCCTGTACCAACCAGCAGAATCAGCATTGGCGGACCCCAGGCAAAAGAATTTACCTTACTGACAATTGCATCTAAACTTGCCAAAAATTCCATTCTCCATCCTCTTTCTTGTTAATGTTGCAAAGCAACGTTCATTGATAAAAAACTTCATACCCTGTATGAAAACACTAAAAGACCATACAGCTGTTAGTAATACCCCATATAAAATAAATTTAAATGATTAATTTCATTAGAGTCTTTTATGAGTTCTGACAAATATTAATGATTACGAGAAGTAGAACATCTGAAATTACGGATAGAGCATTATTCTCGCTTTTTTTTACTGGAAACGAAAAAATAGCCAAGTGGTCAAAAAATTACCCTTATTCTGGATAAAGCCATAGTAACAGAATTCTCTTTGGTCTTAGGCAACAGTAAGGAAATAAAAAAAGGGGCAGCCCTTATGGGCTACCCCTAATATAAAAACAGTTAGCAAGAAAATCAGCCAGTTCCTACTCCTTCCAGTCAGGTCTGAGATAAAGTTCGGTAAGCTGTCTGCGCGCAACAGAGGCTGGTGCCTCGGTAAGCGGACAAGTCGCCTTCTGGGTCTTGGGAAAGGCAATAACATTTCTGATTGAATCAGAACCAGTGATAATCATCAACAAACGATCAAGCCCGAAGGCCAAACCTCCATGAGGCGGAGCTCCAAGCTCAAGGGCACGAAGCAGGAAGCCAAACTTTTCATGCGCCTCTTCCTGGCTGATGCCAAGAGCTGTCAACACTTTCTCCTGAATATCTTTTTGGTGAATACGAATTGAACCTCCACCGATTTCTGTACCATTTAACACCAGGTCGTAGGCACGGCTTAGCACCTTATCCGGTGCACTTTCAAGAAGTTCAAGATCTTCCTCACGAGGTGCGGTAAATGGATGGTGCAACGCCTGGTAGCGATTTTCCTTCTCATCGTACTCCAGCAAAGGAAAATCAGTCACCCAGACAAAATTGAACAGATTTTTATCAAGGATATCAAGACGGCGGGCAAGCTCCAAACGAAGCTCACCAAGCACCTGAAAAACAATCTTCGGACTATCAGCACCAAAGAAAAGAATATCCCCCTCCCTGGCTTCAAGGGCTTCAGCAATCCTGTTTCGTTCTTCTTCGGAGAAAAACTTGGCAATTGGTGACTGCCACTCACCAGCCTCCTTCATTTTCACCCAGGCAAGCCCCTTTGCTCCAAACTGCACTGCATAATCTGTAAGCACATCAAGATCCTTGCGGGAGAAATGGGCACAGCCTCTGGCATTAATCGCACGTACAGTGCCGCCGCTCTCTGCAATAGAACGAAAAACCTTAAAAGAGCAGTTTCTGGCAATATCGGTAAGATTAACAAGCTCCATAGCAAAACGGGTGTCTGGACGATCTGTACCAAAACGATCCATCGCCTCGGCATAGGTAATGCGAGAAAAAGGCGGAGTCAGATCAAGACCACGGGTCTGTTTAAAAAGCGCCTTAATCATCCCTTCTGTCACCTCTATAACCTGCTCCTCATCAACGAAGGAAAGTTCCATATCAATCTGGGTGAACTCAGGCTGACGATCCGCACGAAGATCTTCATCACGAAAACATTTGACAATCTGATAGTAACGATCCATACCGGCAATCATCAACAACTGCTTAAAAAGCTGTGGTGATTGAGGCAGAGCATAAAATTTACCGCCGCTCACACGGCTTGGCACCAGATAATCACGAGCACCTTCCGGTGTTGAACGGGTGAGCATGGGAGTTTCGATATCAAGAAAATCATTATCGTTGAGATAATTGCGCACTGCCTGCACAGCCTTATGACGGGTCAACAGGTTGAAAGCCATTTCAGGGCGACGAAGATCGAGATAACGATACTGCAAACGTAAATTATCACTTACTTCCGTTTCCTCATCAAGGGGGAAAGGCGGCGTTTCAGATCTGTTAAGGATACGCAGCTCATCAATGAGCACCTCAACATCACCGGTAGCAAGCTTATCATTTGCCATATCACCGGGACGAGCCTCAACCTTGCCCTTCACAGCAAGCACCCACTCACTGCGCAGGGCATGAGCCTTGGCGTGAACTTGTGGATTAACTTCTGGATTGAAAACTATTTGCGTAATACCTCTACGATCACGGAGATCAATAAAAATTACACCGCCATGATCACGTCTGCGCAAAACCCAGCCCATGAGCACAACTTCATCACCAACATTTTCCTTACGCAGCGCATCACAAAAATGTGTTCGTTTCAGACTCCCCATTGATTCCATAGCCGTTTACCTAATCCAGTTTTTTACTTACTCTTAAATTTATTTTCCCCAAAAACAGCAACAATCGCACCTGTACTCAGCTCAACATCGTACTGCTCCTGAGAATTCATATTTTTCAGCGTTGCCTTACCCGCTTCAAGTTCATCCTCTCCAATGATAAGGGTATAGGAGGTATTTGCCTTGTTTGCCTGTTTCATCTGAGCCTTGAGACTTCGCCCCTCATAATCCATAGCCACAGAGAGACCCCGCTTACGCAGCTCGCGACTGAGCCTGTTGCCAAGTCTTGTTGATTCCTCACCAAGACCAATAACAAAAAGATCCAGCGGCTCACCAGCAACATCCTTTTCCTGCTGCTGAAGAAGAAGCACCAGCCTCTCCAGCCCCATGGCAAAGCCTATACCTGGCGTTCCCTTAGGACCACCCAGTTTTTCCACCAACCCATCATACCGACCACCGGCACAAACGGCGGACTGAGCACCCAGCTCTCCGGTAACAAACTCAAAGGTGGTACGACAGTAGTAATCCAGACCACGTACCATAAATTTATTGAGCCTGTAATCAACACCAAAATCTTCCAGGATTGATTGCACCGTGACAAAATGCCTATCACATTCCTCACACAGATGGTCCAGTATTGAAGGAGCCTCTTCAACCTGCGCACGACAAGTTTCCCTTTTACAATCCAGAACTCTCAAGGGATTAGTTATCGAGCGACGCCTGCAATCATCACAGACATTTTCCAGACGAGCCTCAATGAACTGAACAAGCTTCTTTCTGTAGGCAGGACGACAATCTGGACACCCCAGTGAATTGAGTTCCAGATGCACATTGATACCAAGCTCATCGAACACCATGGCAGCCATTGCCAGAAGCTCAGCATCCACCAGAGGACTTTCGGAACCAAAAACCTCTACATCCATCTGATGAAACTGACGCAGCCTCCCCTTCTGTGGACGTTCATGACGAAACATCGGACCAATGGTAAAAAGCCTTTGCACCGGTTTAACCAGATGAAGACTATGCTCTATGTAAGCACGAATAAGAGAGGCGGTTGCTTCCGGGCGCATCGTCACACCCTTGTCAACAAAGGTGTACATCTCCTTTTCTACAATATCAGTATCTTCACCAATTGAACGCTTAAAAAGATCAGTCTGTTCAAGAACAGGTAAACGAATTTCTTTAAAATGATGCCTGTTGAAGATATCCCTGGCAACTGCTTCGACCTGCTGCCAGAGCTCAACTTCACCAGGCAATATATCCTTAAAGCCCTTAAGAGCATTTATTTTCAACTCTTTATCCTCCTAAAAATCTGCTTCAAAGTACTTTGACGAAAAATTTATAGTCTAACTGTAATTAATATTTTTTGTCAAGAAAGAGAAAAAGCCAGAGCCAATTTTGGGGTGATTCTATTCGCCTGAATCAAATCCAGCTCAAACTATAAGCTATGTATACAATGGGGATGAGATACAAGGCAAAGACAACCCACTTTTGACGACACCACTCCTTAAAGAAGACCACCACCACCAGACCGCCGAAGACAGCAGCCCCCCGTAAGCCCATGGACATATAGCTCCACTTAAGGATTGCCGCATCAAGGCTGGTGAAGACAAGAGCCGCAGCAAGACCAAGAATTGTCAGGGCAATGAGACGAAGCAGGGTCACAGGCTGAACTTTGCAGAGCAATTTTTGAGAGGAGCGGAGAAAATCATTATAGACGTTGGTTGTTACCCCAAGGACCAGACCAGCCCCGGTACCCAAAACAACCAGTAGTATCCCCGCAGCAAACGAAGCGGCGATAATCGGCGGGAAATGATGGTAAATAAAAAAAGGCAGCGCCTGGGCACTGTTGGCGCCAAGCTCGGGGAAAGACCCTCGCAAATAGAGACCAATAATCAAGCCGAGTACACCGACCGGCGGAACAACCGCAGCACTCAGAAAGGCACCGTTCCTTGCCTCTTTTATATTTTTTGCAGAAAAAATGGCCTGTAGATAGATCTGGGTTGATAACACCCCCACCACCATGGACAGGAGATCGACCAGGGCATTTTTTTTGCTGTAGACACTAAAGTTTAACATCTGTTGTTCTTCAGGCAGTCTGCTGATAATCTCACTTAAGCCGCCCCCCTTATAAAGTGCCAGTCCGGCACAAAACACCATAATGAAATAGAGCATAAAAAATTTGATCTTGCCGATTAATCCTGCCCCGGAGATCCCTCCTGAAACCACAAAAATGCCCAGCAGCAGCAGGGTCGTCAGGATGGAGTTTACCGCACCAAAGCCAAAGATAGACTGTAAAATTGCCATAGAGGCCAGGAACTGGCCAATGACATGGATAAACATTCCCAGGGAATTGATGGTACTGCTATAATGCTGGAACCGTTCTCCGAAATAGCGCCCCAGAAACTCAGAAACGGTAACAACCCCTTCCTCCCGCAAGGCTCTGGCAAAAAAACAACCGAGTACAAAACAGGAGAGTCCACTGCCGAAAGTGAAAATACAGGCAGAAATACCGTGAGTATAGGCCATCTGAACCGTACCAATTGTAGAGACCCCGCCAATAAGGGTACCAACAATAACCCAGGAAACCCCTGTAAAGCTGAGCGAGCTGCTGGCTGTGGTAAAATCCGCCGCAGAGCGAACAGTGTTGTTTTTCCTGAGGGTGAGCAAAGTTATAAGCAGAAAAAAAATAATAAAGGTCAGCTGATACAAGAACGTGTCTCCACCATAAACTTTGTAAATTTTTTAAACCACAGTATTTTATCATCTGCTAAAACACAGCATAAAAAAACCTCGCAAGAATGCGCATGACAGGTTTTTCGGAGCCCTGAAAGTCCATCACCAACGAGGTTGGATATTATGCCCCAAACAATACATCCTTTCAAGCTCGAAACTTGCAAAACTTGCGGAAAAATTTGGAGCATCGGCTATTATTGCCGAAGCAAAGGAAGCAGGCGACCATCTCGGCACCGACAAATCACTTCGTGAAATATTTCCAGCTATCCGTGATGCAGTAAAAAACATCCCCCTTATAGCAGCTGGCGGGATTGCCAATGGTATTTAAATTACTGAAATAATAAAAAAATAACGCAGATGGGATGCAAATTGCTTCCCGCTTTGTCATGAGCAGAGAATGCCCAGTTTCAGACAAATTCAAACAAACCTTTGTCAATACCCAAAAAGATGATATTGTACTCACGTCTTCCCCGGTGGGACTGCCCGACCGTGCCATCAAAAATAAATTTGTCAAAGACATGGCAAACGGCAAGAATATGACTACCAGGAAGTGCCCTCATTTTTACCTGAAAAAATGTGATCATCGCTATTGTATCAATGAAAGGCTCAACTGGGCAGGGGAAGGCAATATAGAGGACGGCTTGATATTTGCGGGGGAAAACACTTTCAAGATGAAAAAGATTCTCTCGGTCACCGAAATTTTTGAAATGTTTAAACAACAGGCAGAATCTGTCTACAAAGAAGGTAAAGGTTTCTGCACAACCTGATAATTTATCACTGAAATGACTAAAACTACTGAATTGGCAGAACTCAAGGCTCAAAATGACGATGACATATCCCTGAGCTGTACAGTAATAGCCCAGGGAAACCACCCTATTACCCCGGACATGATTGACCGGGATGCACTTTTTGTCCTGGAGAAATTACAAAAAGCCGGTTTTTCCGGTTATCTTGTCGGGGGAGGAGTAAGGGATCTCTATCTTGGTAAAAGACCCAAGGATTTTGATATTTCAACCAATGCCCGTCCTGGTCAGATTCGTAAACTGTTTCGAAACTCCAGAACCATAGGACGAAGATTTCGTCTTGTCCAGGTTTTCTTCAAGCGTAATAAAACCATTGAGGTATCTACTCTCCGTTCTCTCAGTGAACACGACCTTGATGGACCTGAACCAGTACTCGCCCCCAATAACACTTTCGGAACCCTGGACGAGGATGCCCAGCGCCGCGATCTGACAATCAATTCTCTTTTTTATGAGATAGAAAACCATTCTATTCTTGATTATGTTGGTGGCGTGGAAGATCTTGAAAAGGGGCTGGTACGCATGGTAGGCGATCCGGAAAAACGTTTTACTCGTGATCCGGTAAGAATGATGCGGGCAATCCGTCATGCCGCCAGAAATAATTTCGAGGTGGAAAACACAACCTGGCAGGCAATTTGTGAAAACAGGGAGAAATTAACTCTCTGTCCGCCATCAAGGCTGCGAGACGAAATATTCAAGGATCTTTACAATACCAAAGCCAAGCCCTGGTTTAAACTGGCAGTAAAAGCAGAGATATTTCAAGTACTTTTCCAGGAGTATAAAGACATTCTCGAAAAGCCTTTTAACGAGAGAAACAACTGCTGCCAGCAACTAGAGGCAACAACTGCCAATATTGACAGAATGAACAGCACGGCTATTCAATCAGGCGTTTCCAGACAACCAGACTTTTTCCTTTTGGCCTTGATGATGATCCCTTGGGCGGAAATACGCTTCTCTCTGCTTTCCACCCAGCGAAAAGGCCGCGAAGCCTTTCAGCTCGGCAAGGAAATACGGGCCGCCATAGATGAAGGTCTGGGGCTGAATCTCAATCTTAGAAAATCACTCAGACAGGAAATAACCACGCTGCTCATCAACCTGCCGCTCTTTATTATGCACTCAGGCAACACTGACTGGCCAAAGTGGCTCAAAAAAAAGAGTTATTTCGAAAAGTGCCTGTTGTTCTACAACTGTTATCAGGAAATTCTTGATCCATCATCTGTTGAAAAAGTTGTTGAACAGAAATCTCCTTATCCAGCACCACAGACAAAGCCCGAAACAAAACCCGCCAGAAAAAGAAAAACCAGCGGAAGAGGAAAAGGTGCTGCATTTTCAGATCGACAGGGTGGAGTATTTGGCTTCAAAAAAGAATAATTCTGCAAAGACTCTCCATCACTATAATTTATAAAAGAAATCAGCTGATATTATAGCAGGGATACCGAAAAAACTTTGGGCAACTTTCTTTGCAATCCCTTGCTGTTAGCTATTTTCGCTTTCTGCCTTTTTTTTCGCTTTTTCTGCCTTTTTTGCTGGTCTTTTACCCACGAATTAAGTACGTTTCTGATAGTTTGTAGGGAAGAAACTTACCATTTTTATCGGTAGTTTGATTTTTCCGCCGCGACAATTGCTCATTTACTGTTTTACAGCAGAAAATATCTACCGGTTGCAAGGCGGTGAGGTGGCTATCTATTTTTATCGGTATCAGTAAACCGGTGTAATCGCGCTTAGCGCATAATTGTTGTAAGAATATTAGGAGGTTGATATGGCAGACACGGTAAGCAACACCCTGGATCCGAAGCTCGACAGGCGCGGGTTCCTTAAAGGATGCACAATGGCTGCAGCCGCATTGGGACTTTCCGATGCAATGATCCCCAAAATGGTTGAAGCTGCTAGTTCCGCTGAAAGACCACGTGTTATATGGCTACATTTCCAGGAATGTACAGGATGTACCGAAAGTTTACTTCGTGCATCCCACCCAGATATTGCCCGTTTGATTCTTGATGTCATTTCTCTTGATTACCATGAGACAGTAATGGCTGCTGCAGGGCATCAGGCAGAGGAAAATCTTCACGAAACTGTAGAACATCATCCATTTCTCCTCGTTGTTGAAGGAGCTATCCCAACCAAGGATGGTGGTATATACTGTAAAATCGCGGGGAAAAACGCAATCGACATTCTGGCAGAGGTTGCTCCAAAGGCTACTGCCATTATTTCACTAGGTACCTGTGCGGCTTACGGTGGTGTTCAGGCAGCCTCTCCAAATCCAACCGGTGCAGTTGGAGTTGAGGACCTACCACACCTCACCGGCGGTAAACCAATTGTCAACATTCCAGGCTGTCCGCCAAACCCTGTAAATCTGCTTGGTACCATTCTCCATTTCCTCACCTTCAAGAGACTTCCAGCTCTTGATAACCTCAATCGTCCACTGTTCGCTTATGGTCGCAGAATCCACGATCATTGTGAACGTCGTGCACACTTTGACGAAGGCCGTTTTGTAAAAGAATTCGGAGATGAATTTCACCAACTTGGTTACTGTCTCTACAAGGTTGGCTGTAAAGGCCCTGAGACATTCGCCAACTGTCCACAGGTACGCTTTAACGGCGTCGGTGTATGGCCCGTAAGTGTTGGCCATGGCTGTATCGGTTGTACCGAGAAGAATTTCTGGGATACCATGACACCATTCTACGAAAGACTGCCAATGGTTAAAATTCCTGGTGCAGGTATTATTGAAGATGCTGATAACATCGGTAAGGTACTAGTTGGTGCCACCGCGGTTGGTGTCGCAGCTCATGGTGCAATTGGTATTGGCAAAAGCCTGATTAAAGGGAAAAAAGAGGAATAAGAGCCTAAGTAAGGCAACAGAATTATCTAAAAAACTCATGCCTGCCAGAAAAACACAAATAGATTTTTCAACAGGCAGCTAAATAATTTATTGGAGGTTTTACGTATGGCTCAGCGAATTACCATTGATCCGGTCACACGGATTGAAGGTCACTTAAGAATAGATGTCGAAGTTGACGGAGGAGAAGTCACCAAGGCCTGGTCTTCCGGTCAGATGTATCGTGGTCTCGAAAACATTCTCAAAGGTCGTGATCCACGGGATGCATGGCTTTTTGTTCAGCGTATCTGCGGAGTTTGTACCACAGTTCACGCCCTTGCCTCCGTCCGTGCCGTTGAGGACGCTCTCGGCCTTCAGATTCCATTGAATGCCCAGCTTATCCGTAATCTGGTGCAATCCATGCACTGTCTGCATGACCACATTGTTCACTTCTACGCACTTTCAGCTCTCGACTGGGTGGACGTTGTTTCTGCTCTTCAGGCAGATCCTGCCGCAACCCAGCGCCTGGCAGAATCGCTGTCTAACTGGCCTGGCAACAGTGCCAAACGTTTCGCAGCTGTTCAAGCCAAGGTTAAAGGACTCGTTGAATCCGGTCAACTCGGACCTTTTGCTAACGCATATTGGGGGCATGCTGCAATGACACTGCCACCTGAGGCTAACCTCATGGCTGTTTCCCACTACCTTGAAGCTCTTGATTATCAGCGTAAAGTAGCCCAGGCAATTGCTATTATCTCGGGTAAAAACCCACACATCCAGAACCTTACTGTTGGTGGTGTTACCACAAACCTGAACCCAAACAACCAGACCGGCGTAACCATGGAACGCCTCTACTACATTAAACAGCTTGTAGAAGAAGTTCGTGATTTCGTACGGAACGTCTATATGGTTGACGTCATTGCGGTTGGCGCACTTTACAAGGATTGGCTGCCGTATGGTGCCGGTGTCACCAACTATCTGGCAGCTCCAGATATGCTTCTCAATGCCGAGGGAACACAGACTGACCTACCAGGAGGTACCATTTTCGATGGCGATCTCTCCACAATAAAACCAATTTCCAACTTCTCTGATCCTTACTTCAGGGAAAATGTTGAGGAGTCTATCGCCCGAGCATGGTACGATGGTGACTGGTCCAAGCATCCTTGGGAATCTTCAACCGATCCAAAGTTCACTGACTTCCAGGACGAGGGTCGTTACACCTGGCTCAAAGCTCCACGCTTCCAGGGTAAGCCAATGCAGGTTGGTCCTCTTGCCCAAATGCTTATTGGTTATGCTCAAGGTCACGAGCTGACTGTCAAATCCGTTGACAGCTTCCTCGGTGGCATAAGCTCGGTAGCTGGCGTCAAGGTTGGTCCGGAAATCCTCCACGGAACCATTGGCCGCCACGCAGCCCGTGCAGTACGTGCAGGTATGATGGCGGATCTGGCTCTCAAACACTGGGATCTTCTTGTTAACAACATCAATACCGGTGACTACGAAATCTTCAACAAGCCTGTATTTCCTAAAGGTGAGCAGCGCGGTGTTGGTATACACGAGGCACCCCGTGGTCTCCTGTCACACTGGATTGTTATTCAGGATGGCAAGATCAAGAACTACCAGGCAGTTGTACCTTCCACCTGGAATGCCGGACCACGTGATGCAGAAGGCCAGCTTGGACCATACGAGGCATCTCTTATGGGTAATCCAATTGCTGATCCGGAAAGACCTCTTGAGGTTCTTCGTACTGTTCACTCATTCGATCCATGTATTGCCTGCGCTGTACATATGCTGGATCCGGAAGGCAAGGAAGTTATCAAGGTTAAGGCTCTCTAATGAAAACCTTCACTAAACTTTTTTAAGCCGGAACACCATATGGAGGTATAACCAAATGGCACTATATGAAAAGCATCACTGCTGGAGTTGGCTGATCAGAATCTGGCACTGGGCCTTCGCGTTTTCGATTGTCACGCTGGTGATAACAGGATTCTATATCAACAGTCCGTGGACCAATACGGTCATTGAGGGCAGCGCAAGCTGGCCAATGGCTTGGGCTCGTTTCGTTCATTATGTGGCAGCCTACACATTCAGCTGCACTGTAGTAATCCGTGCATATCTGTATATTTTTGGTAATGCACAAGAAAGAGTGTGGGATATTCTGCCAATCACTCCTCGTAACCTGAGAAACCTGTGGCGTACCCTGCTACTCTACAGCTATATCAGTGACAGTCACGACGAACGTCTTGGTCATAACATCCTGGCAGGTATGTCCTATCTGGGTACATGGATAGCATCCATCGTGATGGTTATGACTGGTTTTTATCTGCTGTTTCCTGAAGTTGGCTGGATTGCCGCCACAGGTAATCTGCTCTTCCAGAGCCAGCAGATAGCACGCTTTATTCACCACGCTGTTATGTGGTGGTATATGATCTTTGTGATTATCCACCTTTATCTCTGTGTATGGAATGATATCAGATTCCCGGAAGGACTGATTTCTTCAATCTTCACAGGAAAGAAGTTCACCCACAAAGATTGATTTGAGCAGTAAAAACAAAAAACAAGGGTTCGAAATCTTCATCCGTGGCACTGTCCAGGGTGTTGGATTTCGGCCCTTTATCTACAATCTTGCCTGTCAACTGAATTTACCGGGTACTGTTGCCAACACTGGTGACGGGGTGGTTATCCACACCAGCTGTTCAGCAGACAGGCTTGATTTGTTTCTAGAGTCCATAAAGAATAATGCTCCGCCTCTTTCAAGAATTACCTCAATTGAATCATTCCCTGTAGATACTGAATTTGATAAACACCAGTTTTCAATTATACAATCCAGAGGAGCAAGTTCATCGGATGCATCCATCCCTCCCGATATTGCAATCTGCGACGACTGCCTGCGGGAAATGCAGGATGAAAAAGACCCACGCTTTAACTATCCATTTATTAATTGCACCAACTGCGGACCACGCTTTACTATCGTAGAAAAAATTCCTTACGACAGACCTTTCACCTCCATGAAAATATTTCCCATGTGTGAGAGATGTCAAAGCGATTATGAAAACCCGACCAATCGCAGATTTCATGCTCAGCCAAACGCCTGTGCTCAATGCGGGCCCCAAACAAGCTGGCATGATTCTGACGGAAAACTGCTGGACAAGAACAACACCTTACAACTTGCAGCACAGGCTCTTTCTGAAAACAAGGTCATCGCCATACGTGGCTTAGGCGGTTTTCATTTAAGCTGCAACGCTTTCAGCAAGGATGCTGTGGCCACTCTTCGAAAAAGAAAAAACCGCCCGGCAAAGCCACTTGCCATAATGGTTCCAGACATTGAGACCGCCAAAAAATATTGTGAAGTAAACAGGCTTGAAGAAAAGCTTTTAAACTCCATAGAACACCCTATTGTTCTCCTTAAAGAGAAAGACAACTCTCTACTCGCTGAAAATCTTGCTCCTCATATCTCTGAACTGGGAGTAATGATCGCCTATACCCCACTGCACCATCTTCTTTTTCAAAAAAAGGGGTGCCCGGAAGCCCTGGTGATGACTTCCGGCAATATCAGCGGCTTGCCAATATGTACGAAAAACAATGATGCTGTAGATAAACTTTGCCATATCAGTGATAATTTTCTTCTTCATAATCGTGAGATTGTCACCAGAATTGACGATTCCGTAACAAGAGTTACAGACAAAAAGCCTCTTATTCTGCGGCGGGCAAGGGGCTATGTGCCAAACCCGATACATATCAACAGGACAATACCCGCTACAATTGGTTGTGGAGGAGGTTTGAAATCAACCTTCTGTCTTGGTAAAAAAAATAATCTCTATCCCAGCCAGCACATCGGTGATCTCTTCAACCTTGAATGCTATGATTTCTTTCTGGAATCTATTGAACACCTAAAATCTGTTTTTAGAATAGAACCTGAAATTGCTGTCTGTGATATGCATCCTGATTATATGTCCACACGCTACGCGGAAGAATCAGGTCTTCCCCTCTACCGGGTGCAACATCATCACGCCCATACAACTGCGGTCATGGCCGAGCATCAGCTTACCGAACCAGTCCTGGCGGTCATCCTTGATGGTACAGGTTACGGCACAGACGGCACCAGCTGGGGTGGTGAAATTCTCAAGGCCGATCTCATCTCATTTGAACGTCTGGCCCACTTACGCTGTCTGCAACTGCCGGGGGGAGATATTGCAGCCCAGAAACCCTGGAGAATGGCTCTCTCAGCACTCCATAACATCGGCGGAGTTGAAGCAGTCACAGAATTTTCTCATCTTCCTCTGGCAAAAATAGAGGAGCAAAAAAGAAAAATAGTTCTTTCCATGCTGGAAAATAATTTCAACTCACCTCTCACCTCAAGTTGCGGCAGACTCTTTGATTCTGTAGCCTCCCTTCTTGGCATCTGCCAGACCATGAGCTATGAGGGGCAGGCTGCCATGGAGCTTGAGGACAGGGCACGTCAGGCACTGACAGGCAGCTGGAAAAACGAATTGCTTACCAGACAATTGCCAACGGAGTCTTTTCTGCTTGACGAGAAAAATGGGAAATGGGAAATTGACTCCTCGAAACTTATAAAATCAGTACTTGATAATATCAAAAAAGGCCATAACATCTCTAAGATTGCATCACACTTTCACTTTCTGCTTATCAGAAATATTTGTGATCTTCTTTTAAAGCTTCGTGAGCAAACCGGGTTACATCAAGTTGTTTTGTCCGGCGGCTGCATGCAGAACGCAATTATACTTGAGGGATTGACTCACATGCTGCTCAAAAACGACATGCAGGTCTTTACCGGTGAAAATATCCCGATCAATGATGGCGGTATTTCCCTGGGTCAAACAATAACAGGAGGTATGTTACATGTGTCTTGCAGTTCCAATGAGGGTAACCAGTGTTGAAGGTGACCCAAACGATTTTACCACCAGCCAGATAGCGACGGTTGACTCCAACGGTGTTTCCAAACAGGTGCGACTCGATATAGTAGATCATTGGCCAAAGGTGGGTGACTATGTCATTATTCACGCAGGTTTCGCCATCCATTCTCTGGAAGAGGCTGAAGCCAAAAAGAATATAGAGCTTTTAAGAGAGCTTGCCGAAAATACTCCAGAAGAATTATTGTCCCCACCTCGCCAGGAGTAGTAAGATAATGAAACACGTAGATGAATATCGCGATGCTGAACTGGCAAAACCTCTGGTTGAAGAACTCAAGAGATCGGTAGACAAACCGCTTCGAATAATGGAAGTATGCGGTTCACACACCATGTCAATCTTCAGAAACGGAATACGCTCTATTTTACCGGAGGGTCTGGAGCTGCTTTCAGGCCCAGGCTGCCCGGTATGCGTAACTTCCGCACCGCACATGGATGCTTTCATTGCCATGGCAGACAGACCAGGTGTGAGAGTGGCAATTTTTGGTGATCTTTTCAGAGTTCCAGGAACGCAGGGTTCACTCTCCGATGCCAGTGCCCGTGGTGCTACTGTGGATGTTGTCTACTCACCGATGGACGCCCTGGAAATTGCCAAACAAAACCCCAATGAGCAGATAGTGTTTTTAGGAGTTGGTTTTGAAACCACGACTCCTACCATTGCTGCAACCATTATGGCCGCAAAGCTCCAGAATATAAAAAATTTCATGGTTTTTTCTACCCAGAAAACCATGCCGGCTCCGCTGAAAACTCTTCTGGAAGACCCAGAACTCAAGATCGACGGATTGCTCTGCCCTGGTCATGTCTCGGCAATAATTGGAGAAGAACCGTACAAACCACTTGCAGAAAATTATGGTCTTGCCTGTGCAGTTGCCGGTTTTGAAACAGCGGATCTGCTCAGTGGCCTGATAGCTCTTGCCAGACAAATAGCCAGAAACGATATAAAAGTGGAAAACTGCTATTCAAGAGTTGTTTCCCCCGAAGGCAACCCAAGGGCACAAGCCATAGTTGAGCAAATTTTCGAACCTTGTGACATGGCCTGGCGCGGTCTCGGAGTTATTCCAGCATCTGGTCTGAAAATTCGTGAAGAATACGCTGAGTTTGACGCGGAAGTTCGTCTTGACATCGATCTACCTGAAGTTGAGGAGGCCAAAGGTTGTATTTGCGGGAAAATTCTGAAAGGTCAAAGTATCCCGACAGAATGCCCGCTGTTTGATAAAAGATGTACCCCGATGAACCCTGTCGGCCCCTGTATGGTCTCCAGTGAAGGTACTTGTGCCGCATATCACAAGTACGGGCGTTAGCCACAGGCAAGAGATTGTCATTCTCAATGATTAGGGTAAATCACAGGAACAACAGAAAATAAACCATGGAGAGCACAAGACACAGAGCAATAACAAGCCTGTACTCTCCGCAATGTGATGAATATGAATAAAAAATCAGTCCTCCTCGACCACGGAAGCGGTGGTCTCGCCAGCTCGGAACTCATAGAAAATTTATTTATCAAGCATCTTGATAATCCGATCCTGAGAGGCCTTGAAGATAGTGCGATTATAGAAAATCAGCCAGGAAAACTCGCCTTTACCACTGACAGTTACGTGGTTGACCCTCTCTTTTTCCCAGGCGGCGATATTGGCAAACTTGCGGTACACGGTACCATCAACGATCTTGCCATGCGAGGTGCCAGACCTCTTGGCTTGAGCCTCGGTCTCATCCTCGAGGAAGGCTTTGCTTTCGCTGAACTGGAAAAAGTTATTATCTCCATTGCCGAATCATGTAACGAAGCCAATGTCCATGTTCTCACCGGTGACACCAAGGTTGTCCCCAAAGGCAAGGGAGACAAGATATTTATCAACACATCAGGCATTGGTATTGTCGATCCCGCTCTTGAAATATCTTCCAAAAAGGCCCAGAATGGTGATTCAGTTATCCTTTCCGGCACCATGGGAGATCATGGTATCACCATCATGAGTAAACGTGCCGGCATTGGTATTGAAGGAAACTTGAAAAGCGATACCATGGCACTGCACACCATGATTCAAAAACTTTTGACGGCACTGCCGGACAAGGTTCATACTCTTCGGGATCCAACCCGGGGCGGCGTAGCAACCACCCTAAACGAAGTTGCCAGCAATTCTGGACTCAGCATTGAGATAAAAGAACAGTCCCTGCCTATTCGTCCTGAAGTTCGTACAGCCTGTGAAATGCTTGGTCTTGATCCGCTCTATCTCGCTAACGAAGGCAAATGTCTGGTGATTGTAGAGGGAAACGCGACAGAAAAGGCACTAAAGATTCTCCGTTCCACAAAAGAAGGTGCGGAAGCAGCTGTAATTGGCAAGCTGGTTACCGGCAAGGCTGGTCGTGTTTCTGTGACCACCCCTATTGGCGGTTCACGAGTTGTCACACCACTGCATGGTGAACCACTGCCAAGAATTTGTTAGGGCAAAGAACATAAAACCTGAAAGAAGACGTAAAACGTCCATGTATCAAAAATAACCTGCAGAAACCATGAAAAAGAAAATTGGTATTGCCGGCGTCGGCAACCTTATCCTCCGTGATGAAGGATTTGGTGTACACACAGTAAAATATCTCATGGACAATTACATCTTCCCTGAGAATGTTGACATTCAGGATGTCGGAACAGCCAGCATCTATATGGCACCCTTTCTTGAAGAATGCGATCCTGTCTTTGTCATCGATGTTGTTGATATTGAGGGTGAACCAGGTTCCTTTCACCTCTACACCATGGATGATGTCAAGGCAGGCAATTTTCAGACACGGATGTCCCCTCATCAGCTTGGTTTCCTGGAAATCCTGGAAGTTTGTAAACTTCGTGACAAGGCTCCAAAAACAATGGAGTTTTATACAGTTATTCCGAAGGAATTAACAGAAAGTGTTCAACTCAGTGACGAGCTACACGAACAGATGATCAATGTAGCCAACATGATCCTGAAACGGCTGCAAGAGTTGGGCGTTGAAGTGAAACCAAAAACTGACAAAGCATAACGATCCAGAGGCAGAGAATATGCATGAGATGTCTTTGGTTCAGAATCTTTTTGAGCAGGTAAGAGCCCTGGCTGCTGAAAACGGTGCCAGTAAGGTTATCAGTGTTACCATGGAAATCGGACCACTGTGCGGAGTGGTTGTTGACTCTTTCCAGTTTGGTTTTGCTGCTCTTTCCCGGGAAGACAATCTTTTCCGGGAAGCTGAACTGAAAATTACCATTCCACCTGTTACCTACACCTGTACCAACTGCCAGCATGTTCAAGAAAGTACCAGGGAAAAGCCTGAAGAGTGTAGTGAATGCGGAGAGCTGTTTCTCATCCCCAGCGGCGGGAACGACCTTGTTCTTCAGCAGGTAGAAATGGAATAAAAATAGATTTCGCCAATAATTTATACTGAAAATTCATCATAAATGATTACTATCACAAAAATAGATTAATTTCTTATTATCCTGTAACCAATGTATTTACTTGCCACCAGCAAACAAATAACCAGAATAACCCGTTTATCATAAAGGAGAACACCATGTGCGATAGCTGCGGCTGCTCAAGCCCTTCCGACCTTCCCCACAATCACTCTCACGATCACTCCCATGAGCATAGTCATGAGACCAAAACCGTCGATGTACGTACCAGTCTTTTTGCGGCAAACGATGCAATGGCAGCCGCTAACAGGGATCACTTTGATGAAATCGGAGCAGTGGCCTTAAACCTTGTCTCAAGCCCAGGTTCCGGCAAAACCACCCTTCTGGAACACACCATTGAAGCACTGAAAGATGAAATAAAAATTGGCGTTATCGAAGGTGATATTGAAACCGAGCGTGACGCTGAACGTATCCGGGCAAAGGGTGTTCCGGTTGTACAGCTTACCACCGGCGGTGCCTGCCATCTTGATGCCGCTATCACCCATAAAGGATTTCATCGTCTGGAAAAAGAACCAGGATACGAGCCTGTAGATCTTCTTTTCATAGAAAATGTGGGCAACCTCGTCTGCCCATGCAGCTTTGATCTTGGTGAGCATGAGCGAGTTGTCCTGGTATCAGTGCCTGAAGGACCGGACAAGCCGGCAAAATACCCATCCGCTTTCACTACATCCCAGACATTTTTAATCACCAAGACAGATCTACTGCCACATTTTGATTTTCCGGTAGCAGAAGCCAAGGAAGAGGCTCTTCGCCTCAACCCTGATCTTCGTATAATTGATCTCTGCTCTACCAAAAAGGATGAAGGTTTTGAAAGCTGGCTAAACTATCTGCGAGAACTGGTTGCCAGAAAAAAGGCAACCATGAAATAATGTAGATTCCCGCATAATATCAAAAGCCGGGAAAGGGAGACCCCTTACCCGGCTTTTCCTTACAATCTCATCTTTTTTGCATATACCATCGCTTTAAAAGCAGATCTTCAACACATCCCCAAATGTCGTGACAAAGTGCGCTGTCAGACCCTCTTTAATATGATCGGGCAGCATCTCAAAATCTTCCTTATTGGCACCAGGCAAAAGCACTTCGCTTAGTTCGGATCTGCGGGCGGCAATAACCTTTTCTTTCACCCCGCCAATCGGCATAACAAGCCCTGTTAACGTTAATTCTCCTGTCATGGCAATACCAGACTTGACTGGCTTGTTGGTCACCAGCGAATAAAGAGAACAGGCCATGGTAATACCTGCCGACGGACCATCCTTTGGTGTCGCCCCGGCAGGTACATGCAAATGAATAAAATTGTTTTTGAAAAACTCAACAGCTTTCTTGTCATTTCGCATAAATGAACGTACATAGGAGTAAGCTATCTCAGAGGATTCCACCATTACCTCACCAAGCTGTCCGGTCTGCTTAAAACCGGGCGTGCTGGACGGTACCGGCAACGATTCGATATGCAGGGTGGTGCCGCCCAAAGCTGTATAAGCAAGTCCTGTAATAACACCGACCCGAGGCTTTTTATACACCTGCTCTTCAGTAAAAATACGTTTGCCCAGTAATTCCTTTAAATCACTTTTTTTGATCCGTATAGTATCAAGACCCTCACGGCTTATTCTGGTCACACATTTTCGCAGTATCTTCTTTATACACTGTTCAAGATGACGCACTCCCGCCTCACGAGCGTAGCCATCGACAACCGCAGCAAGCAGCGATTTTGACAGCATTACCTGTGACTTTTTCAAACCATGATTTTTCAGCTGGCGGGGAATCAAGTGACGTTTTGCGATCTCAACCTTTTCCTCAAGAATATAGCCAGGAAGCCGAATCAACTCCATACGATCAAGCAGTGGAGGCGGAATAGTTTCAAGCTGGTTTGCTGTACAGATAAAAAGAACCTTTGAAAGATCAAAACGTACATCAAGATAATGATCGAGAAAATCCCTGTTCTGCTCAGGGTCAAGAACTTCAAGCAATGCCGAGGCCGGATCTCCCCTGAAACTTGCACCAATCTTATCAACCTCATCAAGCATGATAAGCGGATTGGATGACTTACAGCTTTTTATTGCCTGAATAAACTTGCCCGGCATGGCACCGATATAGGTTCGCCTATGTCCTTTAATCTCGGCTTCATCGCGCATACCACCAAGAGAAAATCTAAAAAACTGACGGCCAAGACTCCTGGCAATAGACTGACCAATAGACGTCTTGCCAACACCGGGAGGACCAATAAGAAGAATAATGGAACCAGTAAGATCGCCCTTTGCCTCACCGACAGAAATCAGTTCCAGCACACGCTCCTTTACATCTTCAAGACCGTAGTGATCCTTATCAAGAATTTTCTCGGCTTTCTTAATGTTATAATTATCCCTGGTATAGACCCCCCAGGGCAAACAGGTTAACCAGTCAAGATAGGTTCTGCTGACATTAAATTCGGGAGATGAAGAACCAAGCAACTTCAATTTTTCCAGCTCATCCTCAATCCTCTCTTTTACCTCATCTGAAAGCTGCAGCTTCTCCAGGCGCTTCCTGTATTTATCAAGCTCCGCCTGAGTATCATCTTTGGCAAGCCCAAGTTCCTTCTTGATCTCCTGAAGCTGCTGCTTCAGAAAAAACTCCCGCTGCTGCTTGGAAAGCTGCTCCTCGATACGTTTTGAAATTTCAACCTTGAGCTTTGATATTTCAAGCTCTTTCCTGATGAGAACCAGGGCTTTTTCAAGACGTTTACGAACAGTTCTGGTGGCAAGCACCTTTTGTAAATCCTCACCGGAAGAAGTGGTCATGGAAACAGAAAAGTCGGCAAGAGCGCCCGGATCATCAATATTCATACGTTCAATAAGTAACGACAAACCTTCCTTGAATAGAGGATTAAGGTTAACCAACTCCTTAATATTATCAATTATCGCAACATAATAGGCCTTCATCTCATCGGAGACCTGTTTTTTTTCCTCTTCCCAGTATTTAACATTCACCTGGAAAAGAATTTCCCCCTTAACAAGTTTCACCACATCAAACCGTGCCCTGATCTCAACGATCACCTGAAGAGGCTCTCCGGGAGTAAAAGGCGAAACCTGCATAACACGGGCCACAACCCCAACATCATGAAAATCGTCCCGGGAACCGGGATTCTTGTTAGCATCTTTTGTCAGAACAAGAGCAAAAAACAACGGTTGATCCTTCCCTGAATAACCAATTATGAGCTTTTGCAAACGAGGATTTTCGATAATAAGCGGCCCCATCATCTTGGGAAACATGGGTCGCTCAAAAAGAGGAATAACCATCAATTTTTCAGGAAGAATTTCGTGTAGCAAGGCGGGTGTTTTTGCATTGCCTTCTTTTTCTTCTACATCTTCTGAAGTCAAAACAGTTGGTTTTTCACTCATACAGTTCTCCTTATCTTCGCGAACAATTTCCGTAATAGATACTTGTCAGGCAAAAAGTTCAGAACACAACATAAAAATCCCAAAACATCCCGGTATATTCAGCCCCCAGAACTACACAGAGCTGCACAAATGCAAAAGAAGGACGTTAGGGATATTTACTTCGCAAAAAACTCTTCAAAATCAGGTCGTTTAGCAAGAATCAATTTTGTCAGTGTACTAATACAGGAATGCTCAGGATTCTCTTTTACAAATTCAAACGCCTTGATATGATTTTGCTCAACCAGTACCTGCAACATCTCCTCTATGTGAGGATGATCCGGTGCCACCTCAAGAATAAAGATAATTCCATTGGGAGTGAGCTTGCTGATTTCTTTGGAGTTCGTAATTCCATAAATACCTTTAAAAATGGAATCAACCTTTGGATGATCCATTCTCTCCTGGAAAAGCAAAAGAGAAATAGCCGGACTGTGTTTAAACATTGCCCTGATGACAGCACTGGCATGCTCACTGTCCTCATGGGCATTAACAAAATCATAGGCATTGGCAATATTTTTGTTGGCAAGGGCAGTAGTCAACTCATCCGCAAGGGGATGATCTGGAATAATTTCCAGCATGTAGGCAATAACAGGTGAAGTCAGCTCTTTTATATAATCAGCCTCAAGTTTATACATCCCCCTGACAATTGCATCCGCCCCACGATGGTCCGGCATACGTTCAAGAACCTTTACGGCACTCTCATAACTCAACCCTTTCAAGGCTTCTGAACTGATTGCATACATCTGATTCAACAAACGTTCTGCCAGCTCCGAACCGGGGTAATTCTCAACAAAATCAAAGGCCCGATCAAAATCCCAGCCAGTAATCTGCCCCGGATTCTTCTTTACAGCTTCAAAATCATCATACATCTGCTGTTCTTCAGGACTGACTGTCCTCTTCTCTTTTGAACTGTCCTCTTTCTTTTTACGACCAAAAATATTCATATTATCGGATGGATTTAAGGTGAATGAGCAATAAAACAACGTTCCCTGTTTACGACAGTGTATTATAATCCAATAAACTACAAGACTGCAAGACAGGCTTTTATAATAAAAGAATTAAAACGCATAGAAGCTACAGGCAAAGCAGCCAGCTTCTCCATGACAACTCATTTTTTTCTTGCCAGCCGTGCTGAAATCAGATATATGAATATATGTTCACATGTATAACTTTAATAAAATAAAACTATAACAAAGAAAAAAATGATTAATCGCTGCTATACCAGGGTAATTCATACTGAACGGGTAGATAAGGCAAAAAAGGAGGCCATCGCCCACGAAGATGCCAAAAATCTTGCCGCTTTTTTCAAGACCTTTGGCGACCCAAACCGAATCAGGATTCTCACAGCACTTATGAGCCAGGAAATGTGTGTATGTGATATAGCAGCTTTTCTGGAGAGTTCTGAATCTGCCGTCAGTCATCAGCTTCGCCTGTTGAGAACCATGAATCTGGTAAAAAACAGAAGGGAAGGGAAAGTGCTGTACTACCAACTGGCGGATGAACATGTGAAAGAGATCATTTCCACCGGTCTTGTTCACATTAATGAATAGCTCAAAAACTCATTAGCTGAACTCTTCAGGTGTTTCACCAGACAGAGTCAAGCAACCATTAACAACAAACATATTTAGACAGAGCACACCATGCAACAACTTATCCTACAAACATTTCAGGAATCCTGCCATATCCTGCTGGATTCAGCACCATATATGCTGATAGGCATTCTCATTGCCGGACTTTTAAAAGTGTTTCTCAGTACAGACTTTGTTATGCGCCATCTTGGTAATGACAGAATCAGCTCGGTTTTCAAGGCAGCTTTTTTGGGAGTTCCTCTGCCGCTCTGATCCTGTGGTGTGCTGCCGGCGGCAGCATCATTGAAAAAACAGGGCGCAAACAAAGGTGCCATCACAGCTTTTTTAATCTCAACTCCTGAATCTGGCGTTGATTCAATAGCTGTAACCTACGCCCTGCTGGACCCAATCATGACAGTTGTACGTCCTGTCGCAGCCTTTGTTACAGCTATGGCAGGAGGGATCACAGAAAATATCATCTCTTTTCGCAAACAGGCAATTTCACTCGACATGACAAACCATGAAGAACAATGCTGCCCTGATAAAAATTGCAATTCAAAGCCCCAAAAGCATAAAGAGCCTTTTCATCATAAAATCAGAGCCGGCATACGCTTCGCCTTGACTGACGTTTGGGGGGATATTGCTGTCTGGTTTTTTGGCGGAGTCATCATTGCCGGAGCAATCACCGCTCTCATCCCGGATGAACTCATGAGCCAATGGCTGGGAGGAGGCATACACTCAATGCTCTTCATGCTGCTGTTTGGTATTCCACTTTATATCTGTGCTACCGCTTCCACACCAATTGCGGCGGCACTTATTCTGAAAGGTGTCAGCCCTGGTGCAGTTCTGGTATTCCTGCTCGTCGGTCCCGCCACGAATATCACTTCCCTTTCCGTACTCATTGGCATTCTCGGCAAAAAAAGTACCATAAGATACCTTATGATTGTAGCAGTCATGGCTATTATTTTTGGTCTGGGAGTTGACAGCATATACAGCTTGCTTGATATACCAGCCCAGGCAATCGTTGGAAACGCAGGAGAACTTATTCCCTATTCAGTTCAGCTCATCTGTGCCCTGATCCTGACAGCTCTTTCGGTCAGCCCCTTTATCAGTTTTTTCAAAAAGAAATTTACACCCAGAAAAAACGATTCTGTCCAAACCGAAATTCCATCTCTAAAAAATGGGATTACCCGTGAATAAAACAGGAAATTATTGTATTCTACTTATGTGTTCAGCAAGGAGTTCATACTATTTTCATAGAAAGGATTAACCACAGGCCATGAATAAGAAACTTTTGATTATAGAAGATGAAAATTCTGTTGCCAAGCAATTACGATGGGGACTTGCCAAGGAATACGATATAACAATTGCCACCGATGCGGAGCAGGCAAGACCATTAATTGCATCAGGTGCCTTTCCTGTAATCACCATGGATCTTGGTCTCCCGCCATTCCCCAACAACCCCAGTCAAGGGCTAAAGCTGCTGGAAGAAAGTGTTGAACTCGCTCCCGAATCAAAGATCATCGTTATAACAGGCAACGCTGAAGACGAAAATGCCATAAAAGCGGTTGGCCTTGGCGCCTCTGATTTCTACGCCAAACCAATAGACATTAAAATCCTCAAACTGATCCTGGCAAGAACCTATAAGGTTCAGGAATGCGAAGAGGCAAATCGCAGATTGCAAAGGCAGGCAGATCAATCCGGTTCACTCTGCAACATGATCGGCATATCACCTGTTATGGGTAAACTTTTTGAACGGATTAAACATGCTTCCGCCACCGATTATCCTGTACTTATAACAGGCAGCACAGGCACGGGCAAAGAGGTCGCAGCCCACTCGGTTCATACTCTCAGCAAAAGAAACAATAAACCACTGGTTATTGTTAACTGCGGAGCAATCCCCGAAAATCTGATTGAAAGTGAATTATTCGGCCATGAAAAAGGCGCCTTTACCGGAGCAAGCGCCAGACAAACAGGCAAGTTTGAACAGGCTGACAAGGGCACAATATTTCTTGACGAAATCGGAGAACTGCCTCTTAACATGCAGGTGAAACTGCTGCGAACCTTGCAGGAATCTACCATTGAAAGGCTGGGGGGCAATAAAACAATCCAGCTTGATGTCCGTATTATAGCAGCCACCAACAGAGATCTGGAAGAAGCTGTTAAAGCAGGGACTTTCAGGGAAGATCTGTTTTATAGACTGAGCGTTGTACCAATACAGTTACCTGATCTTGTTGAGCGACCAGAAGATATTATGGTACTTGCCCATTCCTTTTTAAAGGAAGAGACTGAAAAGATGGATCGAAATAATGTAAAATTTTCTCCATCGGCAATTGCTGCCCTGACATCCCACAACTGGCCTGGTAATGTGCGTGAACTCCAGAACCGGATAAGAAGAGCCCTCGGGTCGAGTATGGAAAATATTCTCACCAGCAGTGATCTTGGACTTGATGAAGGAGTCGATGAGGCTAACGAACACAGTAAACTGCTCACCCTGAAAGAAGCCAGGGAAGAGGCTGAAAAGAAAGTCATTCAACAGGCTCTTGGACTGGCCGCAGGAAATATAAGCCATGCGGCAAAGCTTCTTGCCACAAGCCGGCCTACATTGCACGATCTGTTAAAAAAACATGATCTTCAAATAAAATAGTAAACCTGTAGCCCCGCAGGCCTGTTCTCGGGGATTCATTTCAGGGGCTCCCTGTATCACCTAACCAGAAAAACAAAGACGGCGACTTTTTCAACAAACAAGTCCAATACTGGATTGTTAAGATTTCCGACAATCATCTTTATAATATTGTCGATATTCTCCTGGGCTTTTTTCTCCAGGAACCTGAAAAACAGCGAGCAACCCTGATAATTCTTCGTCATGAATTATTAACCAGCAGATAAGGACAAAGCTGTCGAAAAGTTTTACAACAAGCACAAACACAGAAAGATAAAAACGCCGGAAAATAGCCGCTAAAAAAATGGCATTGTTTTTGCTTATTTGAGAGACAGCTATTTAATTTTTAAAATATAGAGGAGAAAAGATGAAAAAAATATTACTCACTACAGCATTGGTTGTTGGACTGGCAACAGTAGCTAACGCAAAACCGTTTGAAAACATTATCGATTTCAATGACACCCAGCTCACAGTAGAAGGAATAACCAAAACCGGAAAGTGGATTGATGATACGCTGAATACTTCCGAGCCTGGAAGCTCAATGTATAACTTTGCCTTTACATACGCCCACATTGTGGATTTTAATCCTGAGGCAATCACAGTAAACGAAGCCTATCTGGATATTACTTTTACAGGAAACCTGGCCGATGATAACATTGAAGCATGGTTCGTTTACGATTTAGGTGATCTTGGCAAAACCCAGGAGCATATTGGTTTCTTCGGTCATGGTCAAGGTTTATCATGGCAGACACAAACATTTGATTTACCTCAATACATTACAGATGTAAGTGGTGCAAACTGGTCCATAGCTTTTTCAATAGATGAAAACACCCCACTTGCTAACGAGCAACTGTTTATTGCCGAAAGCAGGCTGCGTGGAAATTATAACCCTGTTCCTGAACCTGCAACCATGATGCTTTTTGGTGCCGGTCTTGCCGGACTTGGTCGCAGACGAAAATAAGCTTTTGTAAAATCTGATATAAAGAAAGCTCCAAACCGTGAGGTAAGGAGCTTTTTTTTGTAAATATTTCTGACACTCACTGTGCAGTAATTACCACAGACAAACGATTAGCGAACCACTTGCCACCCAAAACACCTCCTCCCTACCCTCCACAACTGTCGATAAAACTTACACCACCCAAAACAAAGAAAAAAAATGCCAGCAAGAACAGCAACATGCAAAACTGGCACACATTGTGCTTTGAAAATATCAAAAAGCAACCCATCAAAACACTTAAAAAAGGAGTAGCCATGAAAAAGACAATATTTAAAGCAGCTATAACCGCGTCCGTTCTCTTCATATCAGCTGGCACCGTACTGGCAATGCCAAGCGCTGGTGACAGCTTAACCATTAGCTATGGTCCAAATAACAGCAATGGTGGTGGTGAATTTCTGCTGGATATAGGGAATGATGGCCAGGGAGCCTACACCTATAATGGCAAAGTAGGAGATTACGTCAGTTTCTGTCTGGAAAAAGGCGAATATATCAATCCTAATTCTACTACTGAATACACAATAGCCTCTGTAGCAGATTACGCCAGCAATGGTGGGTCCCCAACAGGTCAAGATGATCTTTCAGAGGCAACCAAATGGGTATACTGGAACTATATGTTTGGCAGCTTTACCTATAACGGCACGACAGTAAAGAGAGGAGAGGGTAATCTGGCACAATATGTCCAGGACACTATCTGGTATCTAGAAGATGAAATTGATCAGTTAACAGGAGACAGCAAAGCCTTTTTCGACGCAGTGATAACAGACAACAGCGTACTGACTGAAGACCTTGCAAATAGGGTTAAAGTTCTCAATCTTGAACTTAATGGAGCCAAGAAGCAAAGTCAGATCGTTGCTGACCCAGTACCCGAACCTGCAACCATGATGCTCTTTGGTGCCGGTCTTGCAGGTCTTGCTGGATTTGGTCGCAGACGCAACCCGAAAATAAGCCTTTATAACATCTGATAGAAAAAAAGCTCCTTACTCACGGTTTGGAGCTTTTTTTATGTAAATATTTCTGACACCAACCAAACGGCACCCCGGTAAAATCTAAGCTCCGACTTTCTGGGCAAGGGGAAACTTGAGAAGAAAATAAGCGCCTCCTTCAGGATTATTGCCTGCTTCAATAGAACCTTCGAGAGTCGCTACAAGCCTTTTCACCTGCCATAGGCCAATACCTGTACCACCTTCCTTACTGGTTTTAAAAGGCTGAAACAGGGCATCCGGCAGCAGCTCCCTGGCAATCCCCGGGCCATTATCTGCGATTTTTATTACAACCCTACGTCCACCCTCTGTTTTGGTTTCCAGATCAATGACTGTTGACTTACCTCCAGCTTCAAAGGCATTAAGAATGATATTTTCAACAATGGAATGTAACAGGTTCAGATCACAGCGTATATGGAATTCCCCATAACAACGGTTTATCACCTTTAATGTATCCAGCTTGTATTGTAATCTCTCAACACATTCAGCCAGCACACTGTTCAGCTCTATGTGCTTCATTTCGGGAATAACATCCTGATGCAGAGAGCCAAGCTGCTTCTCTACCCTCGCCATACGCCTGAGAGCATCATCAACAAGTTCCAGCATATCCTGCTGAAACTCCGGTTCATGGATATGATCCTGAGCATTCTCCTGCAAAAGGGATAACATTGTTGCAGCATTTTTTATATCGTGCAATACAAAGGCGGACAAGCGATTCCAGGCCTGCTCCTCACGTGCTTGGGCAAATTTTTCACCAATTCTTGCCGCCAGGACATTGGATGCGGTCTGACTGCAAAGCGCTGTAAGTAAATCAAAATCATCCCTGCCATATCTGCCGCCAGTAAATTCAGAGCTGATCGCGACAAAACCAACCAGGCGCCGACCAATAGATAAAGGAATAACAAGGGACAGACCTGCCGGTTGTAAAAAATTATCACCACTTTCTACAACTTCGTGCCATTCCGCGTTTGGCTCCTGATCTTCCATGTAAAAATAAGGGTGGGCGGCAAGATACATCACCAGTTTATTGTATGGTGGAATGATATTCTCACGATTATCCTCCATCAACTTCGGCGAACCGGCAACCAGTTTATAGCCACGCGCAAAATCGCCCAACCAGATAAAGATATCCGAGGCATACAGACAATCTGCCAGCACCTTGCGCAAGGCTCTTACCACCTCAACCTCACTACGAGCCCCGTGAAGCTGGGTCGAGAGAGCCAACCATTCGTCACGATAGTCATATTTACTGGCATAAAAATGGGTATTAATAAAGAAGTGAGCCCTCTTACGTAGCCGAGAAGAAAAGGTAAAAAGAGCTGCTATACCAATACAGCCAAGCAGGGTTGCCCATTTAAAGACATCCGCCATTTCAACACCAAAATGCCGCATAATGATTGACACAACACCAAAACCGAGCAAATAGACGGCAAGTAAGGCAGGAACAATAAAAGAATAGGCGACCTTTCTTGAAATAAAGGTTTTTTTGGCAAAAAGCCTATAGTGAACAACAGAGTAAAGGATCAAAAACCAGGCAACAAACAGCAAAACTGATAGAAGCAGGAGATGTTTAGGGGCAAGAAAAAGAAAGGTAAGCCGATAAGAAACAGACCATATCAGTGTGCCACCAACAAGGCAACAGCCCAACAGATAAAATGTAAACTCCCGTTTCTGACTGCCAGCCAATCTACTATAAAAGCCTTCCAGTCGATAGGCACCAAAGAGCATTCCCACCAGCACCAGGACACAGATAAAAAAGAGTGGATTATACAGGTAAAAGGAGAGCCGCTGATCAAAAACACCCACCACCTCATCACCTGCTAACAGAAAAAAAGTGATGGCGGCAATAACAATACCAATGACATATTCAATGAAATAATTGAACGGAGAAACAGCCTGGGCACGATTTACAGCACGGCTCAGAGAAAGAGCCATGGAAACCCAGACCAGGACAAAAACAGTTTCTGAAAAAAACAGTAGCTGAACACCGGCAAGCTCAAGATTATACCTCAGATAAAGATATTCACTGCCCAGCAGCGGCAGGGCAATGACAAATTGTCCGATCCCCAGGGAAAATCGCCTGCCATGACTCGGTATTGAAAAGACAAGGAGCCCGGACAATAGCAGAAGACAATTAAGACTATAAAAAATCGTGAGAGCCATGAAACCTCATAAACTAGTTTTGCAAACTATCCAATTCTTTCAAAAGATCACCCAGATGATTTTCCATACTCACCACTATCAACCTGGCACTATAATCATCGGGATTCCTCTGAAGATTTTCAAGAGATTCGGCCAACACCTTTTTTGCCTTTTGAATTTTCTCCTGCAACACTTCAAGCTCATTCATGAATGACTTTCCACCTCAATCATCATTATTGTAAGACCCACTCTCCATAGTTATTACGGCAGGCTGTTCTAAAGGTTCTCTCTGTCCTGCCATCCACAACGATCTCCACCCGTGCAGGACGACAGACCTGATAATCACCCATCCCGGCTGAGGCCCTATTCGGTGTAACACGATATGCAACGCCGGTATCGGGGTTGGTCCAGGCAACAGTTCGCCCTGAATGACCATACTCATAGGTATGATTCAAACGCTCTCGATCCCTGCGATCCATCTCCTTGCCAATAGCATAGCCAAGCAGGGAACCGATTGTCGCCCCCAGCAGGGTGGCTTCTGTATCACCACCAATAGCCTGACCAATGAGGGCTCCTGCTGCCGCGCCTGTCACCGCACCTCTGGTAGTATTGGTATCCTGTATTGGGGTATTTGTATTCTGGTATGTAGAAGAACATGATGTCATAACAAATACGCTGAAAGAAACGAAAAGAAGAATGAGCTTTTTCATATTTCACCTTTTGTTTAGTTGTTTTTTTTCGCTGTTTTCTCTGTGCTGGGTGCTGTCAGGTCGTGTACCTTTGCTTTCACCTGTCTGTACCAGATAATGGAAGTAGACTTTACCCTGTTCCAGAATCCCTTACTCACCTTAACCGTTTTATCAACAGCCTGGCTGCCCTTGCTCCTTGAACTGTCTGCAATATCTTCAGTGGTCTCAGTCGCCTGATTCCACATTTTACTACCCGCCTTCCTGGTTTTCTCCCAACTTTTTTTAGAAGCGTCAACCACAGCAGAAGCAGCCTCACCAATCTCATCGCCTGCTTTTTTCCAGCCCGATTCAGATTTATCCCCCGCCACAGAGAAAGTGACAAAGGTCAACAATACCAAAACCAGACCAACAGAATAGAAAATTTGTCTCTTCATGCTATCACCTGAAAGTACTATATTACATTATCTTGCCCAACCACAGTCAATTATACCCAAACTGAACTCAATAGGTACAATTTTCAGCAGGGAAATTTGTCCTTACCGAAAAAATGCCTACCATATAGTGGAAAAAGTGAAAACAGGAAAAGCGGATACAATTTTCCTTCAGGTAAATAAAAAAAATCCAGACCATGGCTCAACAAACCAGTAAAACAGCACGATATGTTGCAGCAGAATCCCTGAATCGTTTATTTCGACAGCAGCTTCCTGCCAGACATATTCTGAACAGATTAAGTCAGACAAACAGGCTCACGGAAACAGATAGAAAGTTTGCCATGAATCTCGTCTTTGGAGTACTCCGCAACAGAGATTCTCTCGATTTCCTCATTACCAGACTCAGCACAACAAAGGTAAAGAAACTCCACCCGTTTGTCCAGCAAACACTGGCAGTTGGACTTTATCAAATCTTTTTTCTCGATTCTGTTCCCGATTCTGCAACAGTCAATGAAGCAGTAAAAAGTTGTAAACAGGCAAGGGTTCCACAAAGATTGCAAGGTTTTGTCAATGGTCTATTACGAAATGCCGTTCGGGAAAAAGACAAACTCAATCAGGAATTAACACAAACAGCGTCCAGACTCACCAATCATCCAGAATGGCTCTCTGAAAGATGGCAACAGCGATACGGCAAGGCAGTCCTGCAAAGAATCTGCTCCATAAATAATCAGGAGCCAGCTGTAAGTCTCCGGGTAAACAGCTGCAAAATATCACGGGAGCAATATCTGCAACATCTTCTGAAGGCAAATATAACAGGTAAAAAGGGAATCAGCCCCGATTGTGTTCTGCTCCCGCTGTTCAGGGGGAAAATAGACAGCCTTCCCGGCTACGAGGATGGCTGGTTTCAGATACAGGATGAGGCAGCCCAGCTGGCAACGCTTCTCTTGCAGCCAATCAGGCAACGAGCCTGCTATCTTGACTGCTGCGCGGGACTCGGCGGTAAAACAAGTCATATAGTACAACTCTGCCAACCCCACAAGGCAGAGGTAATTGCTATTGAACCTGAAAAAGCCAGACAGAAAAAATTTTCTAAAAATCTCAACAGGCTCTTTCCCGAACAAAACTGCCGGCTACATGGTTCTACTGTTCAGGAATTTGCCCAAGCCACCCAAAAACGGTTCGCAGGGATATTGGTAGACGCACCATGCTCCGGCACAGGAGTTATAAGACGCCAGCCAGATATACGATGGAACCGGCGGAAAAATGACTTTATAAAAAATCAACAACTCCAGCTTGAAATATTATCCTGCGCGGCAAAACTTGTAGAGCCAGGCGGGGTAATAGTCTACTCCACATGCTCACTGGAAGATGAAGAGAATGATCGAGTAATTTCTCTGTTTTTGGAAAACAATAAGGAATTTCAGCTGTCAAGCTGCTCGGAATTTCTACCGGATAAGGCACAACAGTATATTCGCAAGCCCATTGCTAAAACAGAACTAAAGGGAGATTTCCTTGCACCATTACCGGATACTTATATCGACGGTTTTTTTGCCGCACGGCTTGTAAAAAAGACCAGACAACGGAAATAAGATGAAATATCGGGTTTTCTTGATATAACAGCCTCTTTTTTGTACATTTATCAGTTCTTGACCAAAAAATATTTGTATATCACATTTTTCATAATCCTGGAGGTAGCTCATGGCCGAAATCAAAAGTACCATGGAAATGGTTCTCGAACGTGCCGCCCGCATGGAAAAAGAGGCAGCAAAGACTACAGCGGCAGACTATACAAAAGATGGCATGCGCATCGCCGCAGCGTATATGAACGGACAAAATACCGATATCACAACCGCACTAAACCTGCAGGCGGATGAAAAAAAGCAGACATTACGAGCCGGAATTATCCAGATCCTCCTGAGAAATATTGTCCTACCAAGGGACGAGGAGTTAATGAACAACGGTAAAAAAGCAATAAATGGTCTGCTCCAGCTCTGTGAAGGACAAGGTGATATTACCAGTCTCTGTATGGAGCTTGGACAGATTCTTGAGCAATACGAGCAGCATAAAAGCCAGGTAACAGAGCAACTCAAGGATGCCCTGCGCAACCAGCTTCAACAACAGCAGGCTATGCTTGGAGAAACAGCAGAGGTACAGGATTTCAACCCGGCAAGCCATCCACAATATACCCAAGAACTCAGCAAGATGCTGACCGAGCTGAACGACCAGTACAATCAGGCCATGGATCAGCGAAAGGATATGATAAAACAAATCTTCGGAGTATAATATGAACTACCAGAACCGCGTAAAAAGAGTTCAAAAGACTCTGAAAAGAAAAGGGCTTGACGCACTCCTTGTTACCCAGCCGGAAAACCGCCGGTATCTCTCGGGATTTCATGATGGCGATAACGGTATTGGTGAAACCTCTGGTATTCTGGTTATTCCGGTAAGGGGAAATGTTCATCTGCTTACCGACTTCCGCTACCAACTCCAGGCAGAGCAGGAGGTGGGCTGGGCAAAGATAGGGATTTACAGCCGAGGGATTCTGCCACACCTGAAAAAACTGTTACCGAAACTGGGTATTGAAAAACTCGGTTTTGAAAGCGACTACATGCTTCATTCGTTTGCACAAAAACTGAAAAAGACACTTGCCAAGGCAGGGGTGAAAACAGTTGCAACGACACAAATAGTTGAAAAAATGAGAGTCATAAAGGATGAAGATGAAATAAACTGTCTTCGTCAATCTGTAAGGCTGAATGAAGAGGTTTTTGCAGAAATCTACAATACTCTCGAACCGGGCATGACGGAAATCGAACTCGCCATTGCCATAGAATCACTGATGCGCAAAAAAGGTGCGGAAAAACCAAGCTTTGCCACTATCATTGCCTCAGCAGAGAACAGTGCCTTGCCCCATGCCGTTCCAACAGCAGCAAGGATAAAAAAGCATCGTCCCCTGACCATCGACATGGGACTGGTCTTAAACGGTTATTGCTCTGATATGACCAGAACCTTTGTGCCGGGCAAGGTAAGCAGGAAATACCTGAAAATTCACCGCATTGTACGAGAGGCACAACTTGCTGGAACTGAAGCCATACGGGCAGGTGTAACAGGAAGTGAAGTAGATGCAATAGCTCGAAAGATAATCAATAATGCCGGTTACGGAGATTATTTTGGACACGGTCTTGGTCATGGCGTAGGTCTTGCCGTTCATGAGGAGCCACGCCTTTCCCGGCTCAACAACAAGAAACTCAAATCAGGAATGATCGTCACCGTGGAACCAGGAATCTACCTGCCTGGCTGGGGCGGCATTCGCCTGGAAAACATGGTGGTAGTAAGGGAGAACGGCTGTGAAGTTCTTAACAAGGACACCACTTTCCTTGATATTTAAATAGCATTTATATCCACGGACAAGAAAAAATGAGACAGATAGTTATAGACGAACTTTCGCCAATGGAGCGGGATAATATAGATTCATATCTTAAAAGAAATACCAGACAGGGACCAATGATCGGACTTTATTGGCTTGTCCTCCCCGATGAACTACTTGGTGAAGCCCAGCAGGGAGAAGAACATAAAGATCACGGGCCCTTTTATCTTGCCGTGGAAGTCGAGCAGTTTTCCGTGAAATTTGAGCTGCTGGTACGCAGCCAGTCAAACCTTCACTGCAGCTGTATTGGTCACGCCAACGCAAAGCAGCGACAGTACGTCCTCGATTTTATAGACAAAATGGTCGAAGAAGAAATGATTACCTCATAGGCAAACATGAAACCAGCACCCAAACAGATTATCACCACCCATATCAACACCGATTTTGACGCTCTTGCCTCCGTCATCGGTGCCAGCCTGCTCTACCCGGGTAGTGTTGGAGTAATCCCCAGAATGGTTAACGCCAATGTAAACCGCTTTCTCTCAAGCCACAAAAGTGCCTTTGACCTGATTCTCCCCAATGAGGTTGACCCCGCGCTAGTGGAGAAGCTGATCGTTGTTGACACCGATCAGTGGCATCGTCTTGACCGAATGGACCAGCTGCGCAAACGGCAGGATCTCACTATTGACATCTGGGATCACCACGTACAAAATCCCGGTAATATAAAGGCTGACAATGTTCACAAGGAAGATATCGGTGCCACAGTAACAATCCTGATCCGTGAGATGAAAAAAAGGAAAATCAAACCTTCGACACTGGAAGCAACAGTTCTTCTCATTGGACTTTATGAAGATACAGGCCTTCTGAGTTTTAATTCAACCAAACCGGAAGACGCCATGGCAGCAGCTTTTCTGCTGGAAAACGGTGCTGATCTGAATGTTGCAAGGTTTTTCCTCAGCCCTCCCTACGAAGACAAACAAAGGGAAATTTTGCTTGAACTCCTGAAAACCAATGAAAAAGTTTCCATTAACGGTCGACTAATCGGCTTCAACATAGTCACTCTCGATAAAAAAGTGACTAATCTCTCTACAATTGTCACAACCTATCGTAATATCATCAACGTTGATGCAACATTTGTGATTTTTGTTCACGATTCCCACTGTACAGTTATTGCCCGCAGCAGCACCCCGGCAATCAATGTCGGTGGCTTGATGCGTAAACTTGGCGGCGGCGGTCATCCAGGAGCTGGTTCTGTAACAATAAAACAACAGAGCTGCACAGGAGAAGAATTACGTGATAACATCAAAAAACTGCTCAAGACAGAGCCCGTCAGAGACATACAAATCGCCGATCTCATGTCCTTCCCCGTAATTACAGTTCCCCCTTCCACACCCATGCATAAGGTGAAGGATCTGATGGATGAAAAAAATATCCGTGGAATAATTGTGACAGACGCTGATGATATTCAGGGAATAATTGTTCTCTGGGATTTTAAAAAGATAAAGAAAAAAAACCAGTGGAACAGCCCGGTAAAAGCCTTTATGACCCGTGAAGTACGAACCATTACCCCGGAAACACCGCCATCGAAAGCCGCCAATATGATGATTGATGAAAATATAGGCTACCTTCCAGTGCTACAGGACAAGAAAATAATAGGGATAATCAGCAGAACCGATATGGTGACCTATTTTTATGGTCTGGTACCGGATTAAAAGGTTTATCGCTCGGTAAGTACAGTAACGATAGTCTGCCTCAACTCTTCTTTTTCAAAAGGTTTTGCCACATAAGCGTCCATTCCTGCCTTGAGAAAAGTTTCACGATCACCGTCCATAGCGTGAGCAGTCATAGCAATAACAGGGAGATCAGCCTTGTCACTAAATCGTTTATCCTTTCTGATCATTCTTGTAACATCAATACCAGAACATTCCGGCATCTGGATATCCATAAGAACAAGGTCGAAATTGTTCTTTTCAAGTTCCTCCAGAGCCTTGTTACCATCCGGCACGTCAACCACCTCAGCACCCATTTTTTCAAGCATGGCAATGGCGATAGTGCGGTTAATCACCTCATCTTCTGCAAGCAGTATTTTCAGGTCAGAAAAATCAAATCCATCAACAGCTCCCTGTCGTTCATCGGCCTCTACAGCCAGCTCATGGTTTATTTCCCGAACCCCGACTGTGACATGAATTGCAGTACCAGACTCTCCATCACTATCGACGGCAATAGTGCCTCCCAATAATGTAACCAGCCTTTTCACAATGCCCAGACCAAGTCCCGCACCCTGATGTCGTCTGCTGTAAGAGCCATCGACCTGACTGAAGACATCAAAAGCCTGCTCTACAAGAAATGGAGGAATTCCCACCCCACAATCTTCCACCACAAAATACAGAACCCTGTTACCATTTTCCCGTACCTGCGGCAGTAACATGACAGAAACTTCAATCATGCCACCATCACTAAACTTGATGGCATTACCGAGCAAATTAAAGAGAATCTGACGGATACGCTCCTGATCTGCCTCAACAAAATCGGGAAGAGATGAATGTGCTTCAAACTTCAGACTAATTCCCTTTTTCTCTGCATCGGGAATACAAAGAGAGATGGTTGTCTCGAACAGGAGAGCCGGGTTCATTTTTACATATTGCACTTCAAGCTTGCCAGCATCAACCCGTGATATGTCGAGAATAGAGTTGATTAAACTCAGTAAATTCTTTCCTGATTCTGTCGCAATACTGACATACTGTTGCTGCTGTTCAGTAAGACCATCATCCTGTAACAGCTGCAAGGTACCCAGAACGCCATTGAGTGGTGTTCGAATTTCATGACTCATATTGGCCAGGAAATCACTCTTGGCCTGATTTGCCTGTTCGGCAAGCGCCCTTGCCTCCTTCAATTTACCCTCATATTCAACACGACTGGAAATATCGAGCATAAATTTAAGGGAAAGCGGAGAACCGTCGATATTCAAAAAAGGGACATCATAAACAGTCCAGGATTTACCATCCTTATCACAGCACTGCCAATAAGAGAGTGCTATCCGCGAGTCTCCAACGTTAATCAGGCGACTAACCGGAAACTGTTCATCACGGCTGAAACAGCCAAGATGACAGCTCTGTCCCTTTATATCACCAAAGGTATACCGAGCACTCTCATTACAATCCACCACAAAGGAATCCTCTGGATCAATAAGAAGCACAGGGCCAGGAATGGCATTAAACACCGCGTTAAGCCTGCTCTTCTCATTCTTCAGATAAATTTCCATTACCTTGCTGGCAGTAACATCACGCACAATTGCCTCATAATGCTGAAGCTCTCCAGTACCCGAATAAAAAGGAGCTGCACTAACTTCAAGCCACAACTTCCTCTGATTTCCAGGATTTTTTACCTTAAAAGCATAACTTGTAATATCCTTTTGCTGATGCATCATTTTGAGGAAAGCATGACCTTGGGCCGGATCACAAAGATATTTCCCGACATAGACACCTGCTGCTACAACCTCTTCAGGAGAACCAAAACCCAGAACTATTGCCCCCGCCTTATTGGCAGCAATTAATTTCCCGTCAGGAGCAACCTTGATAACAGCATTTGGCGTAATATCATAAATCTCCTTAAACCTTCTCTCAACAAGTCCCAGACCTTCATAATCAAAAAAATGAACAAGCCTTGCCATGCCCTCCGGGAGCTGAATAAACCCGGCTCTGACATGTGCAGCAAAAACACTACCATCATTTCTGGTCAGCTCTGCCAGGCAGCCTGTTACACTGTTATTGCCAGATTGTTCAAGCTGTTGAAAACATTTATCAGGAATAATATTATGAACAGGAACAGCAGAAAGTTGCTCTCTTGTATACCCCAACAAAGCCAACGCCCTATTGTTACACTTTATTACAGTGTCATCCAGACAGAGCAAGACACCCTCAATCGAAGTTTTTTCGAGAATATCTGACCAGGAGTTAGTCCGCTTTTCCTCAAACGGCATAATTAACTCCTCTCTGGTTTTGGCACTATAATCCATGACCAATAATTCTTTGCAAAATTATTTATAAAAACTTTTCTCTACATCCACCGCTCTTTTTATCTGCCCCTGCTCCAACATAATTGCTTCGGTCTGCTTCCAGGCAGCTTCATCAATCATCCCAAAACCATCCTTGATAACCAGAGCTCTGGTGGAATCAAGCTGAAGTTTTCTGATTGCGTCATTATTGCCCTTATCACGTGCCGCGATTACAGCAAGCGCTGCTTCCTCATTGGCTGGATCCATTGCCTTCTGCCAACCCTTAAAAAGAGCCCGCATAAATTTTTCAACAAGCTCAGGATGCTCACGCACCATTTCTCCTGAAGTAATAACCGAGTTTGCCACAAAACTTACACCAAAAGAGGAAGGATCAAAAAATCGTACCTGCTCACCTTCCCTGGCAAGCTTATCTTCCAGAATCACTCCCTGGGAATTACGATAAACTGGCCAAATATCAACCTTGCCTGTAAGAAACGGAGTAAAATCAAATTTTGCGCCGGTAATCCTTACATCATCCTTACTAATGCCCCCCTTGGCAAAAATAGTTGTCATAATGGAGTCATCATTTCCACCAAAAGTGATACCAATTCTTTTTCCTTTTAGCTGAGAAAGTTCCTTGATTTCAGGATGGCTTGCCCGATAAATCCATTGCATTGGATTCACCTGAAATATCTGGGCGAGCACCACAAGCTCCGCTCCTTTTTCGAGAGCGCGGATAACCTGATCAGCCGATGCCACCCCAAAATGAGCCTTACCAAGTTCAAGTTCATTAATGACGTTCTTGCCAGGTCCTCCCTCCTTAACCTTCACTTTAATACCGGCTTTATCAAAATAGTGATGTTCATCCGCGTAAATATCACCGGCAACACTTGAGTTAAAAAGCCATTTCAAACGATACACATATTCTTCATCCGCCGCCCACGAAGAACCACAAACAAAAAAAACAAAAATCAACAAGGTAAAAAACAATCGTTTCATCTCAGAAAACCTCCAGATAATTATCATTAATTCTCATCAGAAATTGCCCATATCTTTTTTATTCGCTCACTCAATAACTCGAGAACCCCCTGATAGACTGAAATTACAATACCAATCATAAAAAGAGCAACAAGGATCTTCGCCAGATCACTCTGGTACAGGGCAATGCGAATAGAATAACCAATCCCGGCATCGGCGGCGATAAACTCGGCGACAATGGCACCGGCCATGGCAAGGGTCGCACTCCCTGTAATCACCGTTGTCAGTTTACTCAAATTTTCAAAAGCACGAATTTTCACTTCAAGCTGCCAACGCATACGTCCCGTCACAATGTAAAAATGTTCGATATCCCTAACCGAAGCGGACATTACCCCCAGAACAGAAAGCAACAGGGGAAAATAACAGATCATTGAAGCAATAAGTAATCTTGGCACAAATCCATCACCAAGTAAAATAAAAATAATCGGCGCAAGAGCAACAATAGGATATGCCTGAATATTGTAGGCTGTCATTTTGATAAAAGAGCCAATCCATGATGATCTTCGTCCGGCAATACCGACAATAAAGGCAAGAATTGTAGAAATAATCTGTCCCAGAAAGGTTACCCACATGGTATCAAGGACATCGCCCAGAAAGTCCCCTGCAACTTCCTCTGCAGTTTCCAGGATAAGCGGCAAGGAAGGGATAACATAGTTGGAAAGCCCCAAAATCTGCTTTAGCAGCAAAAGACCTGAAACTCCTGCGATAAAAACAATGAGAAACTGATAAATTCTCCTAAAAAGCATTCATGATCTCCAACATTGTTTTATCACGTTTCTTCTTGTCGATATTCTCAACATTCTGGCAGTTCTGACCTAAAACGGTAGAGTAACTCTTCTGTTCAGCCGAAGAGCCAAACACCATGATTTCATCACAAAAAGTGGACACTTCCATCAAATGATGAGAAATATAGAGAAACATTTTCTCTGGAAAGAGTTGTTTCACAGCAGGAATAATCGATTGTCTCAATTTTTCATCTACATTGGCAAGAGATTCATCCAAAATGAGCAAATCAAAATCCTGTAACAGATAGCGAATAAGATTAATTCTGTTTTGCTGCCCCATAGACAACTCGTGAAAACGCTGCTTCAACAACTCCTCAATGGCAAATATCTCAATCAATTCTTTTTTGAGTACAAGTTTTTCCGGGCAGACCACCTTCTCAAGGTGAGAACCTGTACTCGACCAGCCAGGTAATCGTTCGAGATTATAGGAATAAAGAATTTTGTTTATCCCATCCATTTCAAGCTGCCCTGCAAAGCTGTAATTCTCCTGCCCCGCGATCAACCTGGCAAAGGTAGACTTGCCCACCCCGGACGGCCCGAATACGGAATGAAAACCCGGTCGGCTAAAAACACAGCTTATCCCCTCAAGAATCCTGCTCTCACTTCCTGGATAGGAAAAGGTTATATCCTTACAGCTCAGGCGCATATACCTTAACTCCTGCAACATTGAATATGCTAAAAACAGTTTTAAACAACACCCGTATTGTTTACATTTTATTCAGTAGAATTTCCTGGTTATACATCTCCACCACTATGTTTTGATAACTATATGACAGAATTAATAAAAAACTTCCAGGAACAAAAAATATTTCAGGAACTTTCACACCAACTGATCCTTGACGCAGAGATTACCCCTGTGCCTGCTGCCTTTTAATTTCGGCAAGCAGCTCTCTACCTCCATTTTCAAGGATATACTTGGCAAGGGATTCTCCAAGGGCTTCAGCTTCAGTCATGGCCGCACGATCTTCCCTTATCAGAATCTCTTCCCCGTCAAGGCTTGCAAGACCAGCACAAAGAACAACATCATCCCCCTCAACATGCGCCAGCCCAAAAGCGGGAATAGAGCAGCCTCCTTCGAGTACCCGAAGGTAACCACGCTCGGCAAGCAAACACACCTCACTCTCCTCATCGTTCAGACAAGCACGAATTCTTTTACGTTTTTCCGGCTCAAGGCTGGTCGCTGCCTCTATGCCAATACAACCCTGTCCCACCGGTGGTACAAAACGCCTGACATCAAACTCGGCAACAATCATATTCTCATACTCCATCCGCTTTACTCCCGCGTAAGCAAGCATAAGTGCGTCGCAGTCGCCGTTTCGCATTTTCTGAATTCTGGTTTGCAAATTACCACGCATCTCTACAGCTTCCACATGAGGGTAGTAGTGTTTTAAAAGAGCCCGACGGCGTACCGATGAAGTACCAACCCTGATTTTCCTTGAAGAATCCTCTATATCAATAGCTGTATCATCACTGATCAGCACATCATTAACTTTTTCCCGAGCCGAAAAGGCAATAAGCTCAAAACCTTCCGGCAACCGTGACTGAATATCCTTGGCACTGTGTACAGCAATATCGATAAGCCCCTCTCTCAACTGCTCTTCCAGCTCCTCTGTAAAAACACCCTTAGAGCCAATCTTGGCGATGGAGGTATCGAGAATCTTGTCTCCTCTGGTTTCCATCGAATTGATACGGGGTGTCATACCACAACCTTCTAACTGAGCGGCAATGGTGTTAGTCTGCCACATGGCAAGTTTTGATTTTCGTGTACCGAGTGTAATTTGTTCCATCAATCTTTCCACTATCCTTTAAATCTTTATACCACAAGCTCAACGCTCCCCGAGTGCCGGAACACTCAAGGGTAAGCTGACTATGAACTCCGTTCCCTTATTTAACACACTGGAGACAGAAACTGAACCTTGATGCGCTTCCACTACGGCCTTAACATAATTGAGCCCAAGCCCAAGCCCTTTCTCTGAACGACTCCTGTCCCCACGATAAAGCCGCTCCCAGACTTTATGTATTTCAGCATCAGAAATGCCCATACCATCATCCACAAAAGCCACCTGTACCATATCGCTTACACAACTGACCTTAATATGAACATAGCCACCGACTCTACCGTATTTTATCGCATTATCAAGAAGATTCGCCCAAACCTGCCGCATTCGTACAGAATCGATGTTGACATAAAGCTGTTCATGAACACTCAGCTCAACACTAACCGCCTTATCTTCCGCCACATATTCATAAAGATCAACCACATCCCGCAGACCAGAACCAAGCTCCACTGCCTGTAAATCAAGATTCATGGTACCGGACTCAGCTTCCGCCACAGACATCATAATCTTCAGTATAGCGGCAATCTGCTCCGATTCCTCCAAACAGTCGGCAAGGGCATCCTTTAAACGAGCGGCATCGTTGCTCTGTAGAGCATACTCGGCAACAGAGCGAAGCCGGGTCACGGGAGTGCGAAGATCATGGGCAACATTATCAAGGGAATTCTGTATTTCTGAAACCAGCTTTCTGTTTTGAGCAACCAGCCTGTTTATCTGTTTATGCAGGCTGTCAAGCTCTTTATTGCTGCCGCACTCAAGAAGCGAAGCTGCGTTTGGATTTTTTGCAAGTTCTGCTATCTTTTCCGATGTTTTTCTCATCGGCAGCTGAACAAGCTGATGCAATAGCAGAGAAAGTCCCCCAGCCACCACCATATATAACATAAAGCCAAGATAGCTGAACCGTTTCAGACTCTGATAGGTCTCAAAATGAGCTGCCCTGGCACCTGCCTGAAGAACAAAATCTGCCGCCTTGTAATTTACAACAACAAACGGCTCCCTGGCTGCTTCCAGAAAAATCCAGCCCTTATTGACAGCCACAGGAAAATGCAGCAGCTCATTCGGCGTGAACTGTTTGTGGCGACTACTTACCAGAAGAATCTGTTCCCCATATCGTGCAAATTTGACAAAATCCAGGTTTCCTAAATCATCAAGACCTTTGACGGCAAACTGTCTTCTCCTTTGCTTGATACTATCAAGCCCGTTCTTGTGAATATAACGTTCCACCTCCTGGAGAACAAGATTATGATCACTTTCATATAACTGCTTTTTAAAAAACAAAAGAAGAATACACAGTAACAGAAGCCCACAAAACAGCAGGCAGGCAAAACTCAAAAAAACACTGTTATTAAAAAGGTCTGTAAGTCGTTTACGGTCGAAGGACATAACCAACTCCACGCACCGTCTGAATCATGGGCCGCTCGAAATCCTTATCAATCTTGTTGCGCAGTCTGCAAACCAGCACATCCACCACATTGGTCTGCGGATCGAAGTTATAATCGTAAACCCTTTCCAGAATAGAGGTTTTGGAAAGCACAATCTCGGGGTTATGCATCATATACTCAAGCAGGGCATATTCCTTTGCCGGCAATTCAATCTTAATCCCCATCCGCTTTACTTCATGCTTGAGTAAATCCATAACCAATTCTCCAACCACCAGGCTTGTCGGTCTTGTTGCTTTCTTGTCCCGACGAATAAGAGCCTGGACTCGCACAAGAAGCTCGCTAAAGGAAAAAGGCTTTACCAGATAGTCATCGCCTCCGCGCTGTAAGCCCTGAATCCGGTCATCTACGGACTGTTTGGCACTCAGAATAAGAACAGGCGTTTGTACATCTTTTGCCCGCAGTTCTTCTATAATAGAAAGCCCATCCCGCTCCGGCAGCATGATATCGACCACCATTGCATCATATTGATTTGCCAGCCCATACTCCAGACCGCTATTACCATCGGCACAATGCTCAACAACAAAACCTGCCTCCTGAAAACCCTTCTGAATAAAGGAAGCTATTTTTTTCTCATCCTCAATAAGTAAAATCTTCATATTTGCCCCTGTCCCAAATTCAACCGTCCAGCATAATAAGAGAACATTGTCTGCCTGTCACACCATCTGCCTCCCGGCAGGCACGTCTGTAAGAAAAATAATTTTCATCACAGCAAGTGCAAATATCAAGGGATTGTATATTTTCTTCCCTCAGTCCCGCAAAGAGAAGCTGAAACCTTGAGATTTGCCAGAAGTCAAAATGTTTCTTGCCTGTCATAAATCTCTGAAATTCAATAGGCAACTCCTCCTGATAATTTACAAATTCGGCACAGCAAGGACCAAGAGAGGGAGAAATTACAGCCTGAATATCAGTGGGCTTTGACGAGAATATCTCTTTCATCATGACAACCATCCTGCCAGCAATATCCTGTACGCTGCCACGCCAACCGGAATGAACTGCACCGATTACCTTTTTTACAGGATCAAAGCAGAGCACAGCCTGACAATCAGCCTGCTGAATCATCAGGCTGATCCCTGGTTGATCGGTTATAAAACCATCACAATTTGCAATTTCCAGATCATTCATAATTGGCTTCGTCTGCAAATGAATGTTGATACTATGGGTCTGACGAGCAGAAAGCAGAATTTCTGCCTGCATATTTTCCTTTATACGTTGCCGGTTCCAGGCAACAGCACAGACATCATCCCCAACCTGCAAGCTGACATTCGCCTGACCATACTTTCCCCTACTGACACCACCCAGACGACCGTAACAGGCCCATAGACAACCACTCTGTACTTGACCAAAACCACCAGAGAAAAAGGGAACCGGGATTGAATCAGGCATTTATTTACGTCCTCTTTTGTGATACATCCTTACAAGGCAAACAACAAAGAATTTCATCGACAATATAACAGTTCCCGGATTATACCTTTGCGACAAGGTCTTTCCAGCTTTGCCGAAGAACAACCAGAACATATTTTTGATAAGTATCAGCACTTAACCAGCAAATAAAACACTATGAATCCTCCCCTTATTCTAACCGCCTTTGGCACCACCAGCAAGGCACTGAACAGCTATCAGTCTCTGGAGAAAAAACTTGCGCCCCTATCAGGAAAACAACAGATTATATGGAGTTTTTCCAGCAGGATGGTCACAACAGCCCTGAAACAAGAAAGTACCCTTGATGTAAAAACCATCCCTCAAATTCTGGCTGAACTTGCAGCAGAGGGACACCAACAAGTCATCATACAATCCTTGCATCTCTTCCCTGGTCATGAGTTTCACAAAACCATCCAACAGGCCAGACACCCTGAGATAAACTGCTATATCGGTTCCCCGCTGCTCACCTCCGAGGAAGATTATGTCCAGCTGGCTTCTCTGTTGAAGCCACAACTAAAAAACAAACCTGACACAGTCAATCTGATCATCGGACACGGCACAGATCACCCCACCTGGACTTCCTATCCGGCACTTGAAAGAATATTACAGGAGAAAACCGGAAAAAACTCCTATGTTGCAGTTGTTGAAAAATATCCAGACTCTGCTGGAGTCATCAATAAAATCAAGGCACATGGCTACAAACGCGTTTATATGATTCCATTTTTTCTGGTAGCAGGGCTGCACTACAGGAGAGATATGACGAGAGGAAGTAACTCATGGCAAAAACGGCTGGAAGCAGAAGGAATCGAGGTAAGCAGCCATGAACATGGTCTTGCACTACTGCCAGGGATAGAAAATCTCATCCACAGACATATCATGCAAGCAAGGAAAAATCACATATAACAAAAACAAAAGCGCCACCAGAACAATCTGCTAACGCTGTTTTCAATCAATATACATCAGCCTTTCCTAAAAGAAGGAAACTTCACCGCTCTCCAGACTGTAATAGGCAGGAACGACCTTGGTTTGACCTGCATTTACCAGATCCGCAATTATCGGTTCAGAGGTGGCAATCCTGTCCGCAATCAATCTGGCAAGCTCACGAGAAGCATTTTCAACCAGGTCTCCCTCCATCTTTTCAACCCTTTTAATTGCTACCTGGATCGGCGGTGCAAGGGTTGCAATATGCCCATCAAGGCTCGCCCCGGAAACAACGGCAGTAACCGCACCGCAGCACTCATGCCCCATAACCACAACCAGAGGAGTCTGAAGATGCTTCACTGCATACTCAATAGAACCAAGAGTATGGTCGCCTACAATATTTCCAGCCACGCGTACCACAAAAATATCGCCTAAACCCTGATCGAAAATATCTACCGGTGGAACACGTGAATCAGCACAGGTCAGTATTGTTGCTATAGGAGCCTGACCGTTGGTTAAAAGACCACGACTTTCCTGACAATGATTAGGATGCTCAAGCCTTCCTTCAACAAACCTCCTGTTTCCTTCCCGCAGCTTAGCAAGAACCTCATCCGCAGTTAATTGTACCCTACCCATAACGTCGACCTCAACTTTTTAGATTCTTTAACTATATATACTTATTATAATTTTGACATTGCAAAAATACACCAGCACAAAAAAAGTATTGCCCACCTTACTTGGTTTTCAAGGTAATGTAAATAAACAAGAGATTAATAGTATGTTAAAACCTTCCAGCCTTCAATCCATAGGCAAAAAAAGCTGCCAATATCTCACAGTATGGCAGCTTTATACGGGAAAATACTATATAAATTTAGTGTTTTTTATCAAAAAGTTTTTTTACCCGCCTGTATAGTTTTTCAGAAGTAACACCATCCCGATAGGAAACAATGGTTACCGGACACCTGCGAAACATCCGTTCCGCAACAGAACCTGTGAAAACATTTCTCAGATCACGGGTCTTGGTTCCCATTACCACCATATCCACCTCTTTCTCCACCACAACCTTCAGAAGCTCTGTCGTCGGATCACCAATCCGAAAGGTAAATGAAACCTGTTCATCCGGCAGCGTCAGAGCCTCGGTTATTACCAGCAACTCTTCCCGCCGTTCTTTTTTGATAGTCTCAAGATAATGCTCAGTATCCACCCTGTAACCGAATGAGGTAATCCGTTCCACAGCCTCAAGATCGCGGGTACTAATAACATTCACCAGAATCAGTTCAGAACCAAGAGCTTCAGCAAGTTTTGCCGCATATCGTACAATACCCCTGGAGAACTGGGAAAACGCAAGGGGAACAAGTATTTTATTCGCCATTTATCTCTCCTGCCGGCAGATATTCTGCCCATCTATTAATTTATTATTTCTACACCGCAGCCAACCTTTCCTTTTTACTGCGCCTTAACTGCAGGGCAACAATCAAGGCAAGTAACAAAAAGGCTGGAATATACATCCACTGTTTTTGAGGTCTGTCATTCGGCAATTGAATTTTTACGATTTCCTGATCAAAATCAATCTTCGCCTTTTCAGCAGGACTTCCAAAACCAACCATATCAACAAAGACCTTACCTTTTTCTTCCCGGGTTTCGATTCCCATTCCGGAAAGTTTATCTTCACCACTGGCTCCTTCACCCACAGGCAGCATAACATTCATGGTAATAAAATCACCATTCATATTTTCACCGGCAAGCTCCAGACGAATCTGGGATTTTGGCTCCATTTTTTCCAGTTGCTGAACAAGCTGGACAGCAGGAATATCAAGCAGCGGAGGAAAAATCTTGTCCCAGAAAAAACCTGGTCTGAAAAGAGTAAAGGCAACAAGAAGCAGGGCAAGTGTCTCCCACCAGCGACTCCTTGTAATAAAATATCCCTGAGTACCAGCAGCAAAAACCAGCATCGCCATAATTGCAGCGACAACAACGAGCAAAAGATGGAACCAACTATCAATGCCAATCATCAGAAGCTCTGTGTTGAAGATAAAGATAAACGGCAGAATCGCAGTACGAATATCATAGGTAAAACCCTGAATACCTGTACGTATGGGATCACCACCTGAAATTCCTGCAGCAGCAAAGGCAGCAAGACCTACCGGTGGAGTATCATCGGCCAAAATACCAAAATAAAAAACAAAGAGATGAACAGCAATGAGCGGCACAATAAGACCATTCTGAGCACCAAGGCTGACAATAACCGGTGCCATCAGAGTAGAGACAACAATATAATTGGCAGTGGTTGGCAGCCCCATCCCCAGGAGCAGGGAAATCATTGCAGTAAAAAGGAGAATCAGCATCAGATTTCCGCCAGAAATAAACTCAACAAACTCGGTCATAACAAGCCCGATCCCAGTAAGAGTCACGGTGCCAACAACAATACCCGCAGCCGCTGTTGCCACACCAATACCAATCATATTACGACCACCAGCAACCATACCGCCTATCAGTTCAATAAAGCCACGCTGAAAACTAAACTCCTCACCTTCCATTTTTCTGAAAAAGCCCTTTAAAGGATGCTGGGTCAGAACAATGAACATAAGCAGGACAGTAGCATAAAATGCAGAGAGTGCCGGCGACAATCTTTCCACAGTCAAACACCACATTAACACTACAATGGGCAGGAGATAATAGTAACCAGCCTGAGCTGTTGGACCAAGGGGAGGCAATTCCCTAATCTCGGTACTGGTATCAAGTTCTGGAACCTTACAGGCAAGTTTTATCAGAAGCACATACGCTGCCAGCAACAAAAAAAGTACAATATAGATTGCCATTCCACCAGCCACATCCTTAATCCAGCCCATACCGTAATAAACGGCAGCCCCGGTTACAATGAAGACGAGAATCGTAGTAACAAAAACAAGCAGGGATTGAGCCAGGGTTGTTTTCTGACGCTTTTTCATGCCCTTAAGACCAAGCTTGCAAGCCTCAAGATGAACAATATAAACAAGGGCAATATAGGAAATAATTGCCGGTAAAAACGCGTGTTTGATTACCTCAATGTATGAAATACCCACATATTCAACCATCAAAAAGGCCGCAGCGCCCATAACAGGCGGGGTAAGCTGGCCATTAGTGGAAGAGGCAACCTCAACGGCGCCGGACTTTTCAGGAGAAAAGCCCACCTTTTTCATCAGTGGAATAGTGAAAGTTCCAGTGGTAACAACATTGGCAATAGAAGAACCGGAAACCAGCCCGGTCATGGCAGAAGAGACCACAGCAGCCTTGGCAGGACCACCACGCATATGACCAAGTCCTGCAAAGGCAGTTCTGATAAAATAATTCCCGGCTCCCGCCGATTCCAACAAGGAGCCAAAAAGAACAAACATAAAGACCATACCGGTAGAGACACCAAGTGCAACACCGTAAACACCCTCTGTTGTCAGCCAGTAATGAGACATTCCCTTGGCAAAACTCGCACCCTTATGAGCAATGACATCAGGCATATAGGCCCCAAAAAACGTGTACATAAGAAAAACGGCTGCAACCACCATCAGTGGCGGTCCCAGGGCACGGCGGGTCGCCTCAAGCAGCAACACCATACCAATCGCCGAAACAACCAAATCCATTATGATGGGATTACCCGGACGAGTTGATAACTCGGTATAAAAAACAAAGATATAGGATGCACAAAACGCGGCAACAAGGGCAATAATCCAATCCTGAACCGGAATATAGTGTCTTGGCGAGGAAGCAAATGTTGGAAAAGCCGTATAAGCCAGAAACATGGCAAAAGCCAAATGAATAGCACGAGCCTGGGTATCATTGATAATAAAGATATTCAACATAAAAGGCAGCGGGGAAGCATACCAGAGCTGGAACAGGGTCCAGACCAAAGGCACAAAAAAAAGTACCTTTTTAGGAATAGCGCCTATTGGATTACGACCACCGGTATCAACATCAGCGATCATCTCCGCGAGCTGCTGCTCATTCACTATAGTTTCTTCAATCGGCTTAGTCATGCATCGACTCCTCTTTTTACAGATAAGCGGAAACAGGTTCTAATGGTAACGCAACGCAGAAACAGAAATTATTCTGCAAACTGGCAGGAATACAACAAAATATGAAACAACAAGGGAATGTGCAGCCCTCCCCCAGGGAAGACTGCACAAGAAAAAAACAGGGAACTACATTAAACCAGCTTCCTTATAGTACTTCACAGCACCAGGATGAAGCGGTGCGGAAAGACCATCTTTAACCATCTCTTCCTTTTTCAGGGCAGCAAAAGCCGGATGCAGTTTCTTAAAGGTATCAAAATTCTCGAAAACAGCCTTAACAAGGGTGTAAACTACATGGTCAGGAACTTTGGCAGAAGTAACGAGAGTAGCACCAACACCAAAGGTCATGGTATCTTCAGGAGTACCATTATACATACCGCCAGGGATCCTTGCAGTACGATAATAAGCATAATCAGCAATAAGTTTCTCCACAGCAGGGCCATCTACTGTTACGATTACAGCATCACAAGAGGTAGTAGCCTCCTTAATGGATCCATTTGGATGCCCAACCGCATAGGCATAGGCATCGATCTTGTTGTCACAAAGTGCCGCAGAGTGCTCGGAGGCCTTCAGTTCGGAGACCAGCTTGAACTTGTCTTTTGTCCAGCCCATAGCCTTCAAAAGAATATCAGTGGTATCAGCCTGACCGGAGCCAGGATTGCCAGGATTGAAACGCTTACCTTCAAGGTCGGTAAAGTTTTTAATACCAGCATCCGCACGAGCTACAACAGTGTAAGGCTCAGGATGAATAGAGAACACAGCACGAAGATCCTTATTGCCTTCCTTAAATTTCTGACCATCACCATGGTAGGCCTTATATTGAATATCCGACTGAGCAACACCAAACTCAAGCTCTCCTGCAGCAATTGCATTACAGTTGTAAGTTGAACCACCAGTGGATTCAACTGTTGCACGAACACCATGCTCTTTTTTGCCCTTGTTTACGAGACGAGCAATCGCACCACCAGTTGGGTAGTAAACACCGGTTACACCACCAGTTCCAATAGTAACGAAGGTCTGGTCAGCGGTAAAAGCGTTAGTCATGGTACCAGCTACAGTTATACAACCAAATGCCATAGCTACCAAAAGGGAAGTCTTTTTCATACAGATTACCTCTTTTTTATGAATTAGCCATTTTCTCCTTTTTGATTACTAAAAGAAGAAACAAAACCTTCTTCTGCGAAGAAAGTTGCCTACGAAACAGAATCAGCTGAAAGAATAAGCATTTCCTAATTGACTACTATTTCACAAAATTGTCAAGTTTTTCAATTGTCAAAAAATCGGCGATGGCCTTTACTTTATTTTCCGTTTATGCTCTATTGCACTATTTTTTGCTATAGGTAACTCTGAGCAGAGAGTCTTTTTTCTCCCTGGCATCTGGGCCATTACAAATCACCAGCCTTTAACCGTAGTAAAAGAGATTTGGGACACAATAATTTGACCTCGTTGGTAATGTGATTTTAAGGCGTTAGTTAACCTAAGATACCATCCTTACGTTTTTTTATCGCTGTTTTTGGGAGGATAACTCCTGATACTCGACGAATTACTGTAAATGGTCGTCCTTTACCTATCTGGATTGCATTTACCGCGTCATTGAGTCCTGTTTTATCAAACAATGCACCTGCGAGAGCCATACTTCTAACACTGTTGATTTTTTCGGAGCTTTGTTCTATTTTGAATTTTATGGATATTCTTTTGGTGAAGTTATATATGTGATTTGGTGACCACATTGTATTTCTCAACCCAAGAAGTTATCCTGTTTTTTTATTATTTTCTCTTATAGGCGTCACAGATTCAGGAATTATTCAAGGTTTCTGTATATTCTCTGTAATACAATATTTCAGTCCTAAGGATAAGCCACAGGTTTATTCACGTCTGGTTTTTTCTGATTTGGTGTCTTGCTCTATAACTGCTACCCGTTGAGTTCCGCATTGTTTACCGGGACATCCACCATAAAAAATTGTCTGTTATGAAACGAAAGACCTCTCCCCTCTTTTTTGACAAAAATGACTATCACCTCCTTGAGATCGTTGACGATGTTTTAGAAAGAGGACCTCGTTCACAAACTATCCGTTCCTTGCCCATGGAACATATGCATCCCCACGGTATCAAAGAGATGGCCGCCCCACAGGGACTGTGTATTGCCTATGCGGTAGTAAGCCTGCTTGGCTCCTTTGAAAAGGGCAAGGCCCGTGATCGGCTCAGGGCTTTACGCTCTCTCAAGGAAGAGGTATTTTTATTCTCTTCAACCTATTAT